>Ga0335074_10006040_pt1 | contig 16769 bp, 14 predicted proteins | sample Lox_Sample_23_FD_206715 | JGI IMG/M metagenome (GOLD analysis project Ga0335074, IMG submission 206715) | Soil microbial communities from Loxahatchee National Wildlife Refuge, Florida, United States - Lox_Sample_2.3 | ecosystem: Environmental > Terrestrial > Soil > Wetlands | place: USA...
GGGGTACCTGATTCCGGATTTTTACCTGGGCCACAAGATCACCAAGCGGCAGAGGGCCATCCATAAGGGACTGGCCGACGTACTGGACATGCTGGTGATTTGCATCGAGGCCGGACTCAGCCTGGATCAGGCGACGACGCGTACCGCCGAAGAATTGAAAAAAGCGCAGCCCGAACTGTCTGATGAGCTGGGCGTGGTGGTTCTGGAGCAGCGAGCCGGCCGGCCCCGCGCCGAGGCATGGAAGCGCATGGCTGACCGTACGGGCGTCGACAGCGTACGCAACCTGGTTTCAATGCTGGTGCAGTCTGAACAGCTTGGCACCAGCGTGGCCAAGACAATGCGCGTTCACGGTGACACTCTGCGGACGCAACGCGTTCAACAGGTTGAAGAAGAAGCGGCCAAGACCTCGGTCAAGCTGGTCTTCCCGCTCGTGTTTTTCATTTTTCCATCGCTGTTCGTTGTACTTTTGGGGCCTGCGGTGCTCATTATGATCGATTCCTACCACGATCTGATCAAATGACGCCGCCAGGAGTGATTGCGCTCCGCTGCATGGTAGCGGAGATGGCATGTGGAATAGTGAGGAATCATTCTCATCGCGTTGATCCAGTGCCATCGATTGCGGGCTGAGTGGTACTTAAACAGAACCGTACCGGGGTTGATTCCAGGCGAACGCGGCGGTGAGGAATCAGGGTTGCGGTTTCAGGGTTAGAACCGCGTTGAATACCGGGATGAGGACAAAAACCCCGGAGCAGTAGTAGAAGCTGAGGGAGAGGGAATTTATGGACACCACAATGCTGATCCGGGTTGTTTCCGGTGTACTGGTTGTCATCATTTTGATCGTATTGATTCAACGCCGCCGTACGCGGGTGAAGTAAGTCAAAACGAGGTTCGTCGGGCGGCTCGAGAGCAATGACCTCGCAGCTACGATTAACCCGCCCGCTATCGAGCTGTGCCGTGCAGGCGGCCGGTGCCCGCGATCGTTGCTTCAGGCAGCGGGCGAGGAAGCGTGTCGTCTTATGACGGCACGCGCACGCAGACAGGATAAGGGTTATTCAGTGAACGAGAGGCCGGAAGGCGGAACGGAGAAAGACCAGATGCGAGGTCGTCAGAGGTAGATATGCCGCTGCCTGGAGAGAGCATGGAGACGCGGACCCATTGCGCGTATAACCAGACCCGGGAGTGTTTTCTCGGTCTGGAGATCACGATCGCGGATCTTTCCTACGCGGGGATCGTGGACCTGATGTCCACGGTCTCTCTGAAATCCGGGGAAGGCCTGTGGATCGTTCCGTACCGCGATATTCCCGCCGCAGGTCTTCAGGCACCACTCGATCTTATCTACCTTGATGAAGACTGCCGCGTGATCGACCTGGTCGAGTCATTTCCGACGTTTCGTGTGAGTTCATCCAGCCCAAAAGCGGCCAGCGTGCTGGCGCTGCCGGTTCATTCCATTTACTCCTCGCAGACGCAGACCGGCGATCAGCTGGTGCTGTGCATAGCCGAAGAGATGGAGCGCCGGCTGGAGCGCATCGCCGGCATGCGCAGCGACAACGACGCAGTCCCGGCCCCAGCGGGGAACCTCAACGACAGGGAAAAGCCTGTCTGGGCAACCGAGTCTACGCTGTTTGAGCCTGAGAAGCGGGGAGACAAGGACTCGAGGCTTCCCAAGCGGGTGGCCGAGCCACTCCGGCCGACGGGTTCGCCTTATCCACCCAAGAGCTGGCTGGAGCGCTGGCTGTCGCCGGATCCGCGCAGAGCGCCGCGCGAGCAGTTCGAAGGGTTGACCGCCTTTTACTGGACCGGCGCTACACCCCAGGCTCACGCCATTCGCGATATCAGCGCCACGGGCATCTACATTATCACCGAAGATCGCTGGTATCCAGGCACGCTGGTGCTCATGACGCTGACGATGAACGGGGGCGGAGACAAGACCGAAGAGCGGTCAATTGTGATCCAGTCGCGCGCGGTGCGCTGGGGCAGCGACGGCGTCGGCCTCAAGTTCGTACTGCCGGATGCGCGGGCTTTCCGCCACGGTCACAATATCCTGACCGACGGGGTGGACCGAAGAGAGCTGGATAGGTTTCTGAATGCCTTGAGAAGGCTAAAGTAACTTGAGATTACGGTTACGAAGATTGCAGCAAACGGCAAGGAAATCGCCTTTTTGTGGTATTGCCGGGCTGGGAGGTGGGTGGAAGATGATAAGCAAAGCCTCAAACTGGGGGAAAGACAAAATGAATGAATCGCCCCGCGGGGCCCAGCGAACCTCGGCAGGTGAGTTTGTGTGGGTGCGGCCGCTCACGCTGCGGCAGCAGCTGTATGCATTTTTCGCTGCAAGAGAAGAGGGTTCACAGCTCGTCGAGATGGCCTTGATGTTTCCCCTCATGCTCGTTCTTCTGACCGGCATGGCCTCGTTTGGCATGGCGCTTTACTCCCAGCAGCAGCTTGGATTGGCGGCGGCCAACGCGGTGCAGGGCCTGGCCACCGGCGCCACCCTGAATTCGGGCAATCCCTGTCAGACAGTTGAAACCTCTGTGGCCAATGCGCTGACGGGCTGGAGTACATCGAGCCTCGGTTACACGCTTACTGTTTATTACACGGTAACCAATACAAACGGGTCGACCACCACAACATCGACAAGCGAGACGTGGTCAGGAACGGGCTACTCAAGCTGTAGCGGCAGTACCCTGGCCACCGAATTAGGCTCAACCGAGTCCCAATTTCAGCCCGCCATCCTCACAGTCACATATCCCTATACCTGGTTTCCTATCATGGGATGGGCCAATTGGGGTTCGACATTCAAACCTTCGGGAACCCTGCAAACAACGCAAACGGCGATGATTCAGTAAGAAAGTCTGACGACAGAGGGACGACCACGATGAAACTCATATATAAAATTCCCGTACTTGGCAGGTTAGTCAGGGAAGATAAGGGCCAGGCGCTGGTTTTCACGGCCCTGGTTCTGACCACGTTCATGGGCGTGACTGGTGTCGCGGTTGATGCCGGCAAAGGCTACTATGCGTATCAGATGCTCAATGCATCAACCAATGCGGCCGCGCTGGCCGGCGCTGCCGGTTTGCCCATCCAGGGAACGGCTCAGACCTACGCCCAGAATTACGGCTCTGCGACCACTTACAACGGTTACAACGTCAACGGCGTCATGAGCAATGTGCAAACGAGCGTCGTTTTCGGGTGCAACACCACGGTCGCGACCGATTTCTACGCGCCGTGCGAAAACTCGTCAAGCACAGGCAACGGGGGCTCCCTGGTCAACGAAATCCAGGTGACTCAGACCGCGCAGGTCCCCACCTGGATCGGCCCGCTCTTCGGCATGTCGACTTTCAACATCCAGGCCACCTCGGCGGCGTCAATGAAGGGCGGCACGCCGACGCCTTACAACATCGCGATCATCCTCGACACCACCGCATCGATGCAAGGCAACGACAATGGCGCGGGCGCCGGTTTGAACTGCACTACGCAGATCACCTGCGCGGAACTGGGCGTCCAGACTTTTCTGAACGACCTCATTCCCGGCACCTCCGCGGCGCCGATCGATCTGGTTACCCTCTACGTGTTTCCTGGAGCCACAGCAGCATCGATGAAGAACGACTACGCCTGCAATGGCTCCAGTCCGAGCATCGTGCCGTATCAGTTCCAGTCGTACAACGCGGGGCCGACCACCTCGAGCCTGCCGAGCGGCGATACCTACAACGTGCTCGCAAACAGCAGCACTGGCGCTACCACCTGGTCCAGCGACTACAAGACTAGCGCAACCTCAGCCTTGAACACCAGTTCCGATATTGTGAAAGCGGTCGGAGGCTCGAGCGGCTGTGGTGCTACGGCTCCAGGCGGCGAAGGAACGTATTACGCCCAGGTGATCTACCAGGCGCAGGCTGACCTCGCCGCGGAACAAGCGACCAATCACAACGGGAATATGATGATCATCCTTTCTGACGGTGACGCGACGGCCTGCAATCCCCAAATTTCCACGGTCCTTACCGAGCGCCAGACTGCCTGCGGTTCATATCAGATTTACGCGGCCAATTGCAGATCTATTACAGGGGCCTACGGCGCCGTCACCGACTCCGCCCCCTGCGCCAGCCCATATTCCGGACAGCCCATCGACGGGACCGAAGCTGGCTTCGTATTGAACGGAACAGACTTTCTCATACAGCCGGCGGGTTACCTGACAGCCACGTATCCTTCGGCATTGGGCGAGTGCGGCCAAGCGGTGGGTGCGGCACAATATGCATCGTCGAAGGGAACAACGGTGTACACCGTCGGCTATGGCTCTGAGATGTCGGGCTGCACGACGGATCAATATTATACCGACGACGGCAACTTTCCAACCTACGGCGCCAACGCCTGGCCAAACAGCGGATCAACCGCGCCCTGCTACGCACTTGGCGCAATGGCCACGGGGCCGAGTGATTTCTTCTCGGACGACGTCGACGGTTGCGCAGCGACTGATGTAAACAACCTGGATGATACGACTCTGAAGAAGATCTTCATGAAGATCGGGGCCAACCTCACTTCGGCGCGTCTCGTGCCCAACTCCTACTTCACTCCTGTCTCCTGAGCGCAATTCGTCAAACCGCAAATCGACGCGAAACCGCAAATCGACGCGGAATTCAAAAGGGTACGAGCTTGGCTCGTACCCTTTCTTCTTAGTGGAGAGAATTGTGGAGATTAGTCCTCCTCATCGGGTATGACGATCAGCGCTTCAGTGCGGATGGGTCTGCCGTCCTTCGTCGCCGGTCTGAACTGCCATTGAGCCAGCGACTGCAACACGAAATCGCTCTGCGGAAAAGCGGGAGGGTAGACAACTTCGAGGTCTTCGAATCGTCCAGCTATATTGATGAATCCGTGCACCATCAGCGCATCGGCATCGATGGCACCAGGAGCGAGATTGGGCCGCACGATATTGAATGGCCAGGGCGCGTCGAGGTGGCCGACCGACCCGGCTGCGGCAGCATCTAGCGTTCGCGGAAGCGCATATTGCAGCACCCAGCTCTTGGCCAGCCCAACATGAAGGTAGACCGTATAGGCCATGCGTCCATGCCAAACGTCGCCCATCTCGGGGAACTGATCCTCGAGCGAGGTGCCCAAAACCACTGCACCGAAACGGCCGTCAGGAGGCAGCGCGATCTTTGTCGCGGTCGGCCGGTCGCCGTCGCCGCTCCCGTTGCCTGCCGATTGAGACGAGCCCGCTCCAGTCGAACCACCCTGCGATTGTCCCGGCCCATTCGCGGAGCCTTTGCCGCCGCCTCCCGGTGCAAGGGACTTGCCTCCGCCTGCAGAGGGAACTCCTGAAATGCCTGAACCTACCCCCGGGTGGCTTCCGGCAGTTTTGGCATTTCCATTGCCGGATGCTTTCTCCGCTGCATCCTCGTTGCCCGGGCCGGGCAGCGGCTTGTTGTTTGCCGCAGTCATGGTCCCAGTCGCGCTACCCGGCGCTGCCTGGTTTACAGCGGGCAGAGAGACATTCGTGTTGTTCATGTGAATGTCAGAGAGCGACAAGACCGCCGCGGGCGTGGGCTGCAACTGCGTCTGCGCCGTGGTTACAGGAGACACCTGAATCTGCTGCGATGGCTGTTGAACGACAATGGGCGTGGTGTTGCTGGCCGGGGCCAGTGCATGCAGAGCCAGCTTGCTGGTTGACGCCAGCGGAATGTTGGCCAGGTTCACTTCCTGGTTGGGCGTATCAAGCTGTGGTTCCACATCGGCGGTGGGAGGCTTTTGGGGCTTGGGTGCAACGACGTTCTTCACGGGTAATTTGCTCGCCGACCACAGCACGATCTTGGGGAGAGGGATCTCCTTGTCGAGAACCACGCTGGTTTTCAGATCGGGTTGCATCAGCGTCTGCGGCCCGATTGCGGTGTGAGGGGTAAGTTTCGGCGACGGCCGGTGCGCGGCTTCATCGCCCAACGTTCCACGGGTTTTCTGGGCAGAGAGAGGGCCGGGATAGCTGATCGCTCCCGAGCCGAGGCGCGAGGGGTCGGTCTCAGGCATATGCAAATCGAGCACCCGCATGTCATATCGCACGGTTGCGTGGATATCGACCCGCGGAGCATAGAGGAAGGCGATGTAAACCAACGCAATGACCGCACCGTGGATGAAGATCGATGCGAGAAACGACGTCGGCTGCTGCCGAAAAGAAGTCGGCTCGCTCAGAAGCGTGATCGTAGGTAAAGACGTCGACACTCTGAACGTTCCCTCCATGGGAAGGTGGGTGACTTGGCTAGAGAATTATTTCGTGACTCAAATAGTAACTCATCATTTGCTGATGGGTACTAACAGGTTAAGAAAAACCGGCAATTGAAGGCAATGCGCAGCGGGGAAGAATGCAACTTAAGTTGTACGTGAAACCAGTAATTTTAACTCGCAGCCGGCCGTTCAGGAGCTCTGTTTAATTGTTGTCCGAGGGCCCATATTCAAAGCACTTGGATCAGTTTTTGAGGCTATTCTGTTTTGGCGCAAACCATCGAGTCGCAAGCCGCAGGGACGTGCAAACCAGCAAAGAATTCCCTTGATTCAGCATCGCTCATTTTGTAGCCTAAGGCTCATAGCTCTCTTGATACCTCACGCGCTAAAAAAAATAGGCTCGATTTGAGTTTAGCTCGCATGGAGAGGATATACTTAAACGACATTGTCCCCTTCAGGCTCGAGAGACATCGAAGTGTTCCCCGGTTGTAGTTGCGTGTCGATGGCCGTTCAGCTGGGCAAGCCGATCGGATCGGGGTTCAGAAAGGTGGAGTTGGCCTAACCGCTGACTCGGATCAGTTAAGGAATGAATCGAAGACTGCTTACGATCCTTCTCGTTGCGTTTGTGGTAGCCGGCGTTTGCGCGTTCGGGGTCTATCGCATTGTGGGCTCAAAGATCAATACACAGCAACAATCCCCGACAACATCGATAGTGGCGGCGGCCACCGATTTGAAGCTGGGCACGGTATTGACTCAGGCGGACCTCGGCGTTATCAAGATCTCAGGGACGTTGCCTAAAGGCGCCATCCCTGAACAGCAGCGCCTGGGCCTGGTGGGCAGGGGAGTGGTGACTGAGATCGCTCAAGGCGAGCCGATTCTCGACAGTCACCTTGCGGCTGCAGGATCTGGCGGCGGACTGGCGGCCACAATTCCTGAGGGCATGAGGGCCTGCGCGGTCAAGGTTGATGAGGTGGTCGGCGTATCCGGATTCGCGACACCCGGTATGCGTGTGGACGTTCTTGCTTCGGGTGTGCCGCCGAACGCTCTCGCGTCGGCCGGAACTATGACGACTACGTTGCTGCAAAACATCCAGGTGCTTTCGGCAGGCACAGACATTCAAAGAGACGCCGAGGGCAAGCCAGTGCAGGTGCAGGTTGTCAACCTGCTTGTAACCCCCGAACAAGCAGAGACCTTGAGCCTGGCGAGCAGCCAGTTGAAGATCCAGCTGGTGCTGCGCAATCCGCTCGACACCAAGGTGGAACCGGTTCCGTCTACGGCCACAACAACGTTGTTTGGAGCGCCGAAGCCGGTTACGCCGGTGAAGGTTGTCAAGCGCGCCGCTCCCAAGCCGCCGGCTCCAAAGCCTTACACCATGGAGATCATCAACGGCTCAGCTACATCGCAAGAGAACTTTGGTTCTTCAGAGGGTCAGCATTGAGAGCTAAGTCTGTAATCACGATTATGTGCATCAGCGCTGTGGGGGTTGTCTTGTGTGCGGCGGAGGGCCTGCTGGCTCAGGGCCTGTCCCCGGCTGTGCCCACTGCCGGAGCGCAGGATTCAACAAACGACCTTTCGGTGGTCGTGGGTAAAACAGTGCTCGTGGATACCCAGGCGCCCATCGCGAGGGTAGCCATCGGTCTTGGCGGCTTTGCCGAAGTGCACGGGGTAAGCCCTACCGAGATCATGGTCAACGGCAAAGCCCCCGGCGAAACCAGTTTGATCATCTGGGATATTCATGGCGGCCGTGAGTTCTTCAACCTCTCCGTGCATCCGCCCTCAGCAGTTTCGAGTGACACGCTCGAAGGGTTGCGGCGCGAACTCAAGGCCGAACTTCCCGGCCAGGCCGTCAAGGTATCCTTTGATAACAACAGCATATTCCTGCGTGGTACAGTGAACGATCTCACCGACTCTGAGCGGGCCGTGCAGATTGCAGGCAGCTCTGGCAGCAAGGTTGTGAACCTGCTGAATGTAAATGTGCCGGCAACCGATCCGCAGATTCTGCTGAAGGTACGATTTGTCAGCGTTGACCGCAGCCTTGAGAAGCAGCTCGGCATCAACCTCTTCGATCTTGGCCTTGGCAATGCCTTCGGCGGGGTGACCACCGGGCAGTACTCGCCGCCCGCGATTACCGCTGGAAGCAGTTCCGGTTCCGGCGCCGGCTTTGGAACCTCCGGCGGTTCGGCTACGCTTTCAAATGATTTGAATCTTATTGCCCTCTTCCCCGGCCTCAAATCAGGTGCGACTCTCGAAAACCTTGAAACGAGAGGCCTCGTGGAGGTTCTCGCTGAACCCAACCTTATGGCGAAGAATGGCCATCAGGCCAGTTTCCTTGTCGGTGGCGAGTTCCCGTACCCCGTCGTACAGGGAACTTCGTCGGGCGTAGGCGGTGCGGTAACAATTCAGTTCCAAGAATATGGTATCCGTTTGAGCTTCATTCCGACGATCACTCCTCAGGGCACGATCCGGCTTCAGGTTGCGCCTGAGGTCAGCGCCCTTGACTATACAGACGAAGTTGAGATTTCTGGCTTCGAAGTTCCGGGCATCACGGACCGCAAGGTCAATACCGAAGTTGAGCTGAAGGATGGCCAGAGCTTCGTGATCGGAGGCCTGCTGAACAACCAGGAGACTGAGAGCTTCGAGAAGATTCCATTCCTTGGCGATATTCCGATCCTGGGCAAGCTCTTCCAGTCAATGACCAGGACTAAGACCAACACAGAACTTATGGTGATCGTTTCGCCTGAAGTCGTTGCGCCCATTCCGCCAGGCCAGGCGTTACCGGCTTTGAACTACCCAACCAAGTTCCTGCCGCCCAACTCGAACGTCGCGATGAATAATCCCGACGCTAAGACGGCTGAGAACACGCTCGCTCCGTCCCCGACCGTCATCCCCGTCGAAACGCTTATCAACAGCATGAAACCGGAGAAGCCGCTCATCATTGAAGGTGCATCCGGTCTCTTTGGCGGAGGCGGAGGTCAGAACATGGGTTCCAGCACTCCGAGCGTTCCCACGGGAGCTCCTTCCGGCCCATAGCCGTGATCGATTGCTAAGGGCGACTAACCTTTCCTGAGGGCAGGAGATGAGAGTAATTCGCTTGATCGCAGAGAATCTGCGAGAGCTGTTTGCTTCTTCCCCGCCATCCGATCCAAACTGTCGAATGCGTGCCGCCAATATTACGCGCGGCACGATTCTGGCTTCTTCTCTTGAAGTCGCCGATTCAGCCGCTTTGCGGAATAAGGGCCTGCTGGGCCGCGACGGCCTTGCTCCCGGGGGAGGACTCTGGATCGTTCCCTGCCAGTCGGTGCACACGTTCTTCATGCGCTTCGCCATCGATCTCGTCTACATCGACGGCCGAAAACGGGTGAGAAAGGTGAGGAGCACGGTCGGACCCGGACGCATTTCCTTTTGCCTTACAGCACAATCGGTGATTGAGCTCCCTGCCGGCACGATTCAACAAACACAGACGGAGCGGGGAGATGCGCTGGTAATTGAAGCGGCAGAAACCGAGGACCTGCAAATTTGAGAAAGTCATGGTCAATGTCAAGAACAACTCGCAACCCAACGTAGAGCGGAATATGTCAAAACAGCGGGATGGATTGATTCTGGTTATATTGGGGATCGCTGTGTTTGTCATTCTTGGATTTACGTTTCAGAAAACTAATCCCATTCGGCAATGGGATTTTAAAGGGAGTTATTGGGCTGCTCGATCTTTTGACAATCATCTCGATCCATATAACGAAAACGCCGTCCTGAGCATCTACCAACATAATGACCCCGTCATTACTCGTGCAGTATATCCTCCAACTTTACTCCTTCTAATCTCTCCTCTGGCCTTACTGCCGTGGAATATTGCCAGTTCGATTTGGTGTCTCTTTACTGTGGGAACAATGATTTCAGCAGCGATTATCATCTGGGATATTGGGAATGAATATTCTCCTACAATGACGGCCGCGATGGTCGCGTTGATAATTTCCAACAGCCAAGTAATCATCATATTGACTAATCCCGCCGCCATATCTATAGCTCTCGCCGTGTTTGGTTGCTGGTCTTTTGTTAAAGGAAAGTATGCGTGGATTGGAGCTGTTGCCCTTTCTGTGAGCATGCTGATTAAGCCACAGGATACGAGCTGTATCTGGTTATTCTTCCTCCTTATGGGAGGAACGTATTGTCGGTATGCTCTTCGATCCCTAATGGTGTCGGGCTTGATCGGTGTGCCCACTGTATTTGTGATGTGGCTTCTCTACCCGAATTGGCTGCTTGAATGGAAATCAAATATAGCTTCGTTTACCGTCAAGGGGGGAATGACTGATCCGGGTCCTTCTTCTGTTGGAGGGCATGGCTTGGGGGCGTTCGTAAATCTTCAGGCGGCACTAAGCGTAATAAAGGATGATCCTCACTTCTACAATTCGATAACTTACTTAATTGTTTTCCCCTTGCTTCTTTTATTGGCTTACTTCGCGTTGAAGTCCGACAGGTCTACTCGCAGCGTTTGGTTGGGGATTGCGACCATTGCACCTCTATCGATTCTCCCAATTTACCATCATGTGTACGATGCCAAGTTATTCCTGCTGGCTATTCCTGCTTGCTCAATCCTTTGGGTAGAGGGGAAAAAGTTTCTCCCATTGGTTTCAATGGCAGCCATGGTCGTTACCGGTGACATACCTCTGGCCTTCTTGAGAATTGCTTTGGAACGAATTCACGCGAGCGTGCTTGAACCTCTTTTCATCTCAATTCCTATCCTGATAATGGGAATCGTTTCCTTATCGACATTTATAAGGTCAATTCCAGTATCGGTTCTTGAGACTGATAGGGCTCAAAGAAAAGCCTCCTGCTGCTGACAGCCGGTATTCTGCAAATGCATAACAAATCTTCGGCGCCGTGTGGTAGCCCCCGAGGCAGCTTCGAGTGCGGCCGCGCAAGGCCGCGAGCGCCATTCCTTCCATATCGCGATGGCAACAAGCATCAGCGTGAGAGCCACGCTCGACCGCAGCAGTAGTGGATGGGCGATGAGGAACGCATTCCAGATGCGTACCGTAAATGTCCATGAAGACGCTATGAACAGGAATCCAGCTGCCTGGCGAAATCTCAACAGGCCCACGCTGGCTGCGAAGACTCCAAAGGCGAGGCCGGGAACGAGATCGATGAGATAATGCTCTCCGGTCGAGAGCGTAGCCATTAAGGTAGCGGCCAGAAAGACCAGTGCGAACGACCGCGCCAGCCGCGTGGGAGCAAACAGCACAAGGATCAGCGCCGTGGCGGCATGAAGCGAAGGGAAGGCGTTCGGCATGCCGCTAAGGCGAATCATGTCGGCAGGCACGGCCGCTGGATGCGGCCATTGTGCGCCGAACGCGTAAATTGGGCCGCATCCCGGCGCGACCGAGTAAAGGAGCGGGCCCACAGCCAGTTCGGCGGCGTAGGCCGGCACCACCGAGCCGCGTTTGCCATAACGGTCAGTGACCAGAAACCACAAGACCATCATGGGAATCATCGCCTGGTATGCGAACAGGAGAGGAAGCCGCCATGCGCCCTGCAGCGGCCGGGCAATTGAAGCGGCATGGATGCCGAGCGATTGATCAAGATGATAGAGAATGTGGTCGTATTTCCACGGCAGCAGGCTGCCTTCGCCGGTCATGAACGTCGTGAGCAGAAAGCCATAAAAGAGGTTCAAGACCAGTGCGAGCACCAGCCACGGCCTGGTCCTGTCCTCCGGTTTTCGCAGCATCCACCAGATAGAGAAAGCGAGAACCAGGATGCCCTGGAACGCTGGGTTGAACAGGATGGAGAGTAATTGCATTCTTTTTGCCGGACGTTCCTCTGCGCGCGGGCACTGCTCAGACTATGACAGTACCGCCGCCGTAACTGAAGTTGCTTCTGCGGTTTCGGTGGATCGGCGCGCCAGCAAATACCAGACGAGCCACGTTGGGGCCACCCACATAAAGTAGCCTGAGATAATCCGCACCTTCCACGTCTCAAATTGAATGGCCAGCAGGATGAGAGCGAGCAAGGCAACCATGGCGCGGGAGCGGGTTTTGTACATGCCGTGCAGGAGGGCGGGAATCACCAGGCATTGGTCGGGGGGGAAACAGTAAGGGGCGGCGAACACCGAGACCAGGATGAGCGGGCTTCCGTTTTCGAGCCAGTCCCAGTTGCCGCGGCGGCGCCAGAAGTAGAGGAGCGCCCACACGCAGCTGAAAACTGCAGGCAGATATTGCAGCCATATCCACTGCGGATGGATCCAGAAACGCATGGCATCGCTCAGCGTAGGGACAAACTCGTACTGGACGGGATTGGATCGCATCAGGGCTGAATAACTCGCCCAGGCATGCGGGTCGATCCACCATGCCAATGCGGTGCTGGTCGCCATTGCCAGCACCCAGGCGGCCAGAATCCTGTAGCTGCGGCTCACAATGATCCAGGCCAGCAACGCCGCGCTGAACGGCAGCAGCAGATGCGGTTTGAGTGCGCAAAGCCACAGCGCAAGTCCGGCGGCAAATGGATGCGTGCGATGCAGGCGCAGGAACAAAACCATGCCGAGCAGAGTAAGCAGTCCCGTCTGGCCCATGTTCAAGCAGATGACAGCGGGTGTGAATGCCACGCCCAGCCAATGAACATAGTTATTCGGCGACCCGTGCATGACCCGTACCAGATGGACTGAGGTCAGCAGGCATCCCAACAGCATGATGTTCCACAAAAATGCGCCGACGCGGAGATTAAGAAAGCCCAGGGGGTATGCCAGGGGCAGAGCCCAGGGCGGATTGCGCATGAATAGCACGCCCTTGGCATCCAGCTGCGCCGCGTGCTGAAGGGCCATCATCTGCTCCCAGTTATACGGATCGGCATGGCGCCTGAGCTGGACCCCAGTAGACCAATAGGAGACGTAATCACGTGAGCCAGCCATCTTCCCTGAAAAGAGAACCGAAATAAAGAAGATTGCACAGATAGCAAGGATCAGCCCGCTGGCAAGGGCAATCGCAAAGTCAGCGTAATCGCTGCGTGGCAGCGGTCTGGATGCGTTCGGGCTGGAGGCCATGGTGGCAATTGTACGGCAATTTTTCAAAACCGCCGTAACTATCGGGAATGACAGTTGTTACACCTTTGTGTGATGTATACGAAGACTCTCCAACCGGGGCGGGACTGTAAACGGGAGTATACAGAGGCGAAGGGCCGGAGCAGGGCTACATTCTCTAAGTGACGCAATAAGAAGTATTTAATCTTTGTCGGGGAATGGCACAGCAGATGCTATATTCAGGGTGCCCCGGCTGAGGCTGGGAATTTCAATACTGGAGAGAACACAAATGAACACCCTTTTTCTGAAGATGTTGGTTAAGATGCAGGACCTGCTGAACCGTGAGGAAGGCCAGGACCTCGTCGAGTACGCTCTTCTCATCGCTCTGATCGCCCTGGTTGCCGTGACCGGTGTGAAGCAGGTTGCTTCTGCTATCAACACCGTGTTCAGCAGCATCAGCACCACTCTTGCCTAGTTCCTGGCGTTTCGCCGAATTGGAATCCACCCAGTACCTCAGCACCTTCGTGGGGGAGTATCGGTAGCCCGATATTCTCCCCGCAAGGGTTAAACTGAGTTTACTGGGGCTAGGTAGTTTTGTTGCCTGCTTAGTCCAATCTTCCCAGAGGTTGCTAGCCCGAGCCTCAGCGGTCAGAACCGGAACAGCGCACCCTCGCCCGGCTTAGGTCGGGCACCGACAGGAGGGTTTTGTATGCCCGATCAGCTTCTTAGGCTGACGGCGAACATCTGGCAGTTGATAGTCGACGAGAGTGGCCAGGATTTAATGGAATTCGGATTGCTCGTGGTCCTTGCCTCACTTGTTGCCATCAGTCTCCAACAGGAGCTTGCTGCTGGTCTTTTGAGCATGTTCGCCAAAATCAGCACGACACTATCATAACCTGGGCGCGGCCTTGTCACAGCGGCGCGCATTCCCATATTCGCGCGTGGGCCGATGCATGCCCTGCAAGACAGTTCATCATCCCTCGCGTGAACGTCTAAAGATAGTTAATTCGGTAGAAATCGATTTCGCGGGAGAGTCAACTGGGGCCATCCGATTTATTTCTGCACACTCTCCCCGTGCCTCCCTTATCATGGTTCTCTGAAATGCACATCTGTTCCAGGCTCCAGGCGGCCTACGCCTGATGCTGCCGTGATGCAAAGCCGCTATTTATGCTTTCTCCTTCATCTCAACCCACCAACAACGGTTTTCTGATTGTTGACGGTGGCCTCTCCCTCATAGCAATAGCTCTGGCCTTTGCCTGGCCCGCTCTCGGCTCCCGGTTCTTCCTTCGCATCGAACACGCATTTCTCCCACTGGCAAAGAACAAAGGGCTGGCGGTCGCGGTCACCGGACTGAGCGTCATATTGTTTCGCTTGGCGATCCTGCCCATTTATCCGGTGCCTGCTCCATTCTGTGCCGACGATTTCAGCTTTCTGCTCGCCTGCAATACCTTTGCAAGCGGCCGGCTCACGAATCCCACTCCGGCCGTGTGGCACAGCTTCGAGACCATCCACGTCACAATGACGCCGACTTACATGTCCATGTATTTTCCGGGTCAGGGGCTTCTTCTCGCAGCGGGCAAAGTCTTGCTTGGCGACCCCTGGTTTGCGGTGCTCATTGCAAGCGCGCTCATGTGCGCGGCCATCTGCTGGATGCTGCAGGCCTGGCTGCCTGCAGGCTGGGCCTTTTTCGGCGGCTTGATTGCGGTGCTGCGCCTGGGCATTTTCAGCTACTGGACAAACACCTACCACGCCGGTGGATCGCTGGCCGCGCTCGGCGGCGCATTGATTCTGGGCGCGCTGCCACGGCTGACGAAAACCGGGCGGATCAGGTACGCTCTGCCGATGGCCGTGGGGATGGCGATTCTCTGCCTCACCAGGCCGTTCGAAGGGGTTTTGCTCAGCCTGCCTGTGACGGTAGTGATGGTCCACTGGATGGTCGCTGGAAAGAACCGGCCGCGCCCGGCGGACTTGATGCGCGGCGCCGTTTTGCCGTTGGCGATCGTTATTGGGGCGGTTGCCTGGCTGGGTTTCTACGACTACCGCGCATTCGGGAATCCTCTCACTCTTCCTTATGTCGTGGACCGAACTACCTACGCGATCGCGCCCTATTACATCTGGCAGCAGGCGAGACCCGAACCCACATACCGCAGCCTCGAGATGCGGCGCTTTTACGAAGAAAGCGAGCTGCCCTTTTACCAGAAGATCCATTCGCCGATAGGGTTTGTGCCCAAGACTCTCGAAAAAGTGGTGCTCACGCTGGTCTACTATGCCGGCTTCACATTGCTTCTGCCCCTCATCATGATCCGGCGGGTGTTTCTGGACCGGCGAATACGACTTCTCACGGTGTGCGTGCTCATCCTGATGGCAGGTATGGTGATTGAGATTTATCTGCTCCCGCACTACGTGGCGCCTTTCACTGCCGTCTTCTATGCCATCGGACTCGAGGCGATGCGGCACCTGAGGATGTGGAAGCCGGAAGGAAAGCCGGTAGGAATCGCACAAGTGCGGCTTGCAATGACGGTGATTGTGATCCTGGCCGGGCTGCGGCTCTTCGTGCGGCCGCTGCACATAGTCCCTTCGGAGTGGCCGCCCAGCAACTGGAATTTCACCTGGTTCGGGCCGGAGCACTTCGGCTTGGAGAGAGCTCAGGTCGAGTCGCGGCTTGAAGCTCGGCCCGGTCCGCAACTGGCAATCGTCCGCTACAAGCCTCACCACCAAGTACTGGACGAATGGGTTTACAACAACCCCGATATCGATGATTCCAAAGTAGTATGGGCACGGGAGCTCGATTCGGCCGATAATAGAGAATTGATTGATTATTATCGGAATCGCACTGTCTGGCTGGTTGAGCCCGATACCAATCCTGTCAGTGTTACTCCGTATCCGGATCAGCTTGCAGGCTCCGCTGCCGCGCATTGAATCACGGTCCGGTACAATCCAATCCGGGGCAATCGGGAGTTGAGAGCATGATCAACGGCAAGCGCGTGGCAGTCGTCATGCCAGCTTACAACGCCGAAAAGACGCTCGAGAAAACAGTGGCTGAGCTCACTGACGTTGTCGACATCAAGATTCTTGTCGATGATTCGAGCAAGGACGGCACTGCGAAGCTCTCCAAGAGCCTGGGAGTGCTCACCTTCGTTCATGACGCCAACTACGGCTACGGGCGCAACCAGCAGACTTGCTACCGCGAAGCTCTGGCTGCCGGCGCCGAAATCGTGGTGATGCTCCATCCCGATTATCAGTACACGCCACTCCTGGTGCCCGCCATGGCCGGTATGGTGGCCAGCGGCATCTACGATATGGTGCTGGGTTCGCGCATTCTGGGAGCGGGCGCGCTCAAGGGCGGCATGCCGTTCTACAAATATGTCTTCAACCGCTGCCTAACTGCTTTCCAGAACTTGTTTCTCGGGGTCAAGCTCTCTGAGTATCACACTGGGTTCCGCGCCTTTTCGCGTGAACTTCTTCTCGCGATTCCACTGCTTGAGAACTCCGACGACTTTGTCTTCGACAACCAGATGATCGCCCAGGCCGTGATGTTCGGCTTCAAGATTGGCGAGATTTCCTGCCC
>Ga0335074_10006041_pt1 | contig 16768 bp, 11 predicted proteins | sample Lox_Sample_23_FD_206715 | JGI IMG/M metagenome (GOLD analysis project Ga0335074, IMG submission 206715) | Soil microbial communities from Loxahatchee National Wildlife Refuge, Florida, United States - Lox_Sample_2.3 | ecosystem: Environmental > Terrestrial > Soil > Wetlands | place: USA...
TGCGCCCGTTCGGTGTAGATGACGCCGTGGCCCTCGGTACCGATGAACCGCAGCGGGACGGCGTCCGCGCCGTCGCCGGTCTTGATCTGCGGGGCGATGAGCAGCGTGGTTCCGTCGGTTGTCACGTCGAGGCAGAGCTCAGCCATGTCCGGCGGCGGTACGGCGCCCTGCTTGCCGCGGTAAACGAACGGCAGGCCCACCGCGTGCGCCTGCTCGAGAACGGGCCAGAGCTGGCGTGACTCGCAGGCGGACAGGTCCAGGTACTTCTGGTCGCCGTACCCCGGCGAGGTATAGCCGTAGTAGTAACCGGAGTGCTGGGCGGCGGAGCTGGCCCGGTAGAGGGCATAGAGCTCGTGCAGCAGGCGGACGTGAGCGGCCGGGAACTCGTCCCGCATCAGCAGGTGGTCAAGGCGGGACCAGGACAGGTTGCCCGCGACCCAGCCGCCGAGGCGGCCCGGGTGCACCAGCCGCGCCTGCAGCCTGAGCTTGCGGATCGCGTCCTCGGTAGCCGGCTCGTGCAGGCCGTTGTCCGTGGTGTAGCTGGGGCGCCCCCGCTCCGCCGCGTTCTGCACCAGGGAAAGCTCGACCGCCAGCGGGGCGTTCGCGGTGCCCTCGCTGGCCGCGGGCGCGGCACGGACCTGCGGTGCGGCGAGCAGCGAGTCCAGCGACTGCTCCCAGGGCAGTGTGGACCGGCGGGCCGCGGTCTCCGCCGCCGTCGGCACCGGCAGCAGCGTCTCGTCGGTCGCGGCGAGCACGAGCGCGGCCACGTGGACGCAGTTGGTCCCCCTCGCGCAGCTGCAGTAGCCCTCACGGAACCGGAGCGGGAAACCTGGGGACGCGCGGAATGAGGCGGATACGGTCCTTATCTCACCCCCGCCGTCACGGACGGTGCCGGTGAGGAGCTGCTGTGACGCTTCCCAGGCCATCTGCACGACGGCGCGCCGCTGGACCGCGGCTATGCCCTCGGCGCATCCTTCCGGCCCGATCGCCGCACGAAAGGATGCGAGATCGACATCCCGAAGCGCCACCCGTTGCATCCCATCCAGCCTAGCCGGTGATTGTTACCAGCGTGGGCATGCGGAAGCAGGCCTTAACCGGCCGCCTGCGCGGGTGGCCGACGGGATACCGTTGTGGGGTGAGCGCGGAGGGGACGCGGGGAGAATCCGGCAGGCGGCTTGTCCTGCTGCGGCACGCGAAGTCGGCCTGGCCGGAGGTGGCGGACCATGAGCGCCCGCTGGCCAAGCGCGGCCGGCGGGACGCGCCGGTGATGGGCCGCTGGCTCGGCGAGTCCGGGTACGTTCCCGACGCGGTGATCTGCTCGACGGCGACGCGGGCGCGGGAGACCTGGGACCTGGCGTACTCCGGAATGACCGCGGCCGCGCCGGGTGCCGCGCCGGCGGTCCGCTACGAGCCGCGGGTGTACGAGGCGACCGTGCTCGGCCTGCTCATGCTGGTCCGCGAGTTCGACACCGGCTGGCGCACCGCGCTGGTCGTCGGGCACAACCCGGGGCTCGCTGAGCTGACGGTCGGCCTGGCCGGCTCGGGCACCGAGGAGCCGCACGCGTTCCCGACCGCCTTCGCCGCGGTACTCGGGCTGCCGGGCTCGTGGGCGGAGGCGTCACCGGGGGAAGCCCGGCTGCTCGCGTTCGCGATTCCCGGGTCGCTGCGTCCCGGAGTCACGGAAACGTAGACTTTTGGGGTGGAACAGGGCGACTTCGAGCTTGGCACCGACGGGCCTTCCGCGATCCTGGTGGGCGTCGATGAGTCCGTGACGGCATCGCGCGCGCTCGCGTACGCTGCGGGGCTCGCCCGCAGGCAACGCGCGCGGGTCATCATGGTCTACGTGTCCCCGGTCGCCTCACTCGCCCTGGCCAGTCCCACCGGGGCGAGCGTGGCCGCGGCGCAGAACGAGGCGCACGACGAGATCGCCAGGGAGCTGTCCGAACGGGCGGACGCGGCAGCACGCGAACTCGGCATCTCCGTCACGTTCATCGGCGCGCACGGTGACCCGTACTACGAGATCACCAGGATCGCGAAGGAGACTCGTGCCGACGCGATCGTGGTCGGCGCGTCGCTCAAGGCAGGCCACCGGCTGATGGGCTCACTGGCGGTCCGCCTGGTCCGGGCCGGCAAATGGCCGGTCACGGTCGTTCCTTAAGCGGCCGGCCGATTCCGTGCCGGTATTCGCGCTGCCGGCCCGCACGCCCCGTGGCGGGGTGGCGGGTAACGCGTCATCGTGACGGCAGCAGCGCGCGGGCCTCGGCGGCGATCTGCTTGTCCTCGCGGGCGGCGATGACGAAGGCGCGGACCCGCGCGCCCGGGGCGGTGATCTCGCGCTCGTCGCCGCGAGCGGTGTTGCGTGACTCGTCGACGGCGACGCCGAGGAAGCCGAGGCCGGCGGCGGCCCGGGCGCGGATCTCGGCCGAGTTCTCGCCGACGCCGCCGGTGAAGACGAGGACGTCGAGGCCGTCCATCGCGGCTGCCATCGAGGCGGTAGCGGCTCGCAGCCGGTGCAGGTAGACGTCGCGGCCGAGCACGGCCCGCGCGTCGCCGGCGGCGGCGCGGGACAGCACCTCGCGCATGTCGGACGTGCCGGCCAGGCCCGCCAGGCCTGAGCGGCCCTCCAGAGTGGCCGCGAGCTCGCGGCTCGGCATGTGCGCGTGCTCCTCCAGCCACAGCACAAGGCCCGGGTCGACCGAGCCGGATCTGGTGGCCATGACCAGGCCGTCGAGCGGGGTGAAGCCCATGGTGGTGTCCACCGACCGGCCAGACTTGACCGCCGCGAGCGAAGCGCCGGCGCCCAGGTGGCAGGTGACGACGCGGAGCCCGGCCGGCGCGTCAGGCACCGGGTGCCCGGTGAGCTGGGCCGCGCGGCGGGAGACGTAGGAGTGGGACAGTCCGTGGAACCCGAACCTGCGCAGCGGCCACCGGGTCCGCCATTCGACGGGCAGCGCGAACGTCGCCGCATCCTCGGGGATCGTCGCGTGGAACGCGGTGTCGAAGCAGGCCACGGCCGGAATGTCCGGCAGCACGCTGGTCACGGCGTCCAGGGCGGCCAGTGATTTCGGCTGGTGCAGCGGAGCGAGGTCAATGAGCGACTCGAGGCGCTGCCGCACCTGACCGGTGACCAGCACCGGCGCCGCGTACAGTGTCCCGCCGTGCACGATCCGGTGCCCGACCGCGTCGACCGGGCCGAAGGACTCGATCGCGGCCTTGATTGCCGCGCTGTCCGCGCCGCCGCTGAGCGCGCCGCCGACGGCAGGCAGGTCGGCGGCGCCGGTCACCTCGTCCGGCGGTCCTCCGGCACCACCGAGGACGCGCAGCTTGAGGCTGCTGGACCCGGCGTTGACCACGAGTACCCGCAGCGGCGGGCCGGTAAAGGAAAAAGCCGGATCCGTTCCCGGTGATGATTCTGGCTCTTCAGTCAGCCGGTCCACTTCCAGTCCCTGATCTCCGGGGCGTCCTCGCCGTACTCCCTGGTGTAGGCGCGGCAGGCGATCCGCTTGTCCTCCATGAGCTGCCGTACCCGCCCGGCCGTGCTCGCCAGCCCGTCGGTCCGGTCGATCACGTCCATTACCAGGTGGAACCGGTCCAGGTCGTTGAGCATCACCATGTCGAACGGTGTCGTGGTGGTGCCTTCCTCCTTGTACCCGCGGACATGGAAGTTGGGGTGACCGTGCCGCCGGTAGATCAGCCGGTGGATCAGCCACGGGTAGCCGTGGTAGGCGAAGATCACCGGCGCGGAGGTGGTGAACAGCGCGTCGAACTCGGCGTCCGACATGCCGTGCGGGTGCTCGGATTCCGGCTCCAGGCGCATCAGGTCCACCACGTTCACCACACGCACCTTCAGTTGTGGCAGGTGCTCACGGATCAGCGACACCGCGGCGAGGGTCTCCAGCGTCGGGACGTCGCCGCAGCAGGCCATGACCACGTCCGGCGGGACGGTCGGGTCGGTGTCGGACGACGCCCACTCCCAGATCCCGGCGCCGCGCGTGCAGTGAATGACTGCCTGATCCATGGTCAGCCACTGGGCCTCCGGCTGTTTGCCCGCCACGATCACGTTCACGTACTGCCTTGACCGCAGGCAGTGGTCCGCGACCGACAGCAGCGTGTTCGCGTCCGGCGGCAGGTAGACCCGGATGACCTCGGCCTTCTTGTTGACCACGTGGTCGATGAAGCCCGGGTCCTGATGCGAGAACCCGTTGTGGTCCTGCCGCCACACCAGGGAGGAGAGCAGGTAGGTGAGCGAGGCGACGGGACGCCGCCAGGGGATCGTCCTGGTTGTCTTCAGCCACTTGGCATGCTGGTTGAACATCGAGTCGATGATGTGGATGAACGCCTCGTAGCAGTCGAACAGGCCGTGCCGCCCGGTCAGCAGGTACCCCTCGAGCCAGCCCTGGCACAGGTGCTCGGAGAGCACCTCCATCACCCGCCCGTCCGGCCGCAGGTCGTTGTCGCCCTTGATGATCTCGCCGTCGAACGCCCGCCCGGTCACCTCGAAGACCGCGTCCAGCCGGTTCGACGCCGTCTCGTCGGGACCGAACAGCCGGAAGATCGAGGGGTTGCGCTTGATGACGTCGCGCAGCCAGGTGCCGAGCACGCGGGTGCTTTCCGCGTCCACCGCGCCGGGCGACGGCACGTCGACCGCGTAGTCCTGGAAGCGCGGCAGGTCAAGGTCGCGCAGCAGCAGGCCGCCGTTGGCGTGCGGGTTGTCGCTCATCCGCCGGTAGTCCGCCGGGGCGAGCCTGGCGATGTCGGACACCAGGGCACCCGTGGAGTCGAACAGTTCCTCCGGCCGGTAGGAACGCATCCACTCGGCTAGCTGCCGTCGGTGCTCGTCGTTGCCCCGGGCGTCCGCGATCGGCACCTGATGAGCGCGCCAGGTGCCCTCGACCGGCTTGCCGTCCACCACCTTAGGCCCGGTCCAGCCTTTCGGCGTGCGCAGCACGAGCGCCGGCCAGCGTGGCCGCTCGGTGTTCCCGTCAATGCGGGCCCGCTGCTGGATCCGCTGGATCTCTGCGACGATCGCGTCGAGCGCGGCTGCGAGTTGCTCGTGCACGAGCTTCGGGTCGTCGCCTTCGACGAGATAGACGTGGTACCCGTACCCGGTGAGCAGTGATTCCAGTTCCGTCGGGGGTATCCGGGCCGGGACCGTGGGGTTGGCGATCTTGTACCCGTTAAGGTGCAGGATCGGCAGTACCGCCCCGTCGGTCACCGGGTTGAGGAACTTGTTGGAGTGCCACGAGCCGGCCAGTGGCCCGGTCTCCGACTCGCCGTCGCCGATCACGCAGGCCACGATGAGGTCGGGGTTGTCGAACACGGCGCCGTAAGCGTGGGCAAGCGAGTAGCCGAGCTCACCGCCCTCGTGGATTGAACCCGGCGTCTCCGGTGCCACGTGCGAAGGGATGCCGCCGGGGAAGGAGAACTGGCGGAAGAGCCTGCGCATCCCCTCGGTGTCCTGGGTGATCGACGGGTACCGCTCGCTGTAGGTGCCCTCCAGGTAGGTGTTCGCGACCAGTCCCGGCCCGCCGTGCCCGGGTCCTGCGATGTAGATGACGTCAAGGTCCCAGTTCCTGATGACCCGGTTGAGGTGCGCGTAGATCAGGTTGAGTCCTGGCGTGGTGCCCCAGTGCCCGAGCAGCCGGGGCTTCACGTGCTCGGGCCGCAGTTCCTCGGTCAGCAGCGGGTTGTCCATCAGGTAGATCTGGCCGACCGACAGGTAATTGGCGGCTCGCCACCAGGCATCGATCAGGTCAAGCTCGGCCGCCGTCAGCGGTCCGGCCTCCGTCGCGGTCATGCGGGTCCCCTCTTATCCCGAACGAGTGCGTGGCATCACCGGAGGGCAACCGTCCCCTCTGGCAGGCCGACGGAACCACAGCCCATCCTTGCACGCAGTGCTGACGTTACGTAACGGCGCAAACGGTGAACAGTGTCCTACGCGAAGGTGTCCAGGGACCTCGGACCCTGGCGCCGCGGCGCGCCGGCTACCGCAGGCGGCGGAGGAAGGGGTCGCGCGGTACCTGGGGTGCGATCCGGATCCGCGCGTCCACCGCGATCGCGCTGTCCGGACGGGCGATGACCGGGTTGAGGTCGAGTTCGGTGATCTCTGGGATGTCGTCGGTGAGCCTGGACACGCGGAGCAGCACGTCGCGCAGCGCCGCCAGGTCGGCGGCGGGGGCGCCGCGGTGACCGTGCAGCAGTGGCGCGGACCGGATCGAGTTGATCAGCGTGTCGGCGTCCGCCTCGGTCAGCGGTGCCAGCCTGGCGGCATGGTCGGCGAGCACCTCGGTGGCCACGCCGCCGAGTCCGAACACCACGAGCGGCCCGAACATCTGGTCGTCCTTCACGCCCACGAGCACCTCGGTGCCGCCGGTGATCATGGGCTCGACCTCGACGCCTGCCAGGCGCGCGCCGAAGCGTTCGGCGAGCCGGCGGTAACCGGACCGCACGCCTGCCTCGGTGCCCAGGTCGAGCAGGACCGCGCCGGCGTCGGTCTTGTGTGTCAGGCCGGGTACGTCTGCCTTGAGCGCGACGGGGTAGCCGGCTTGCGTGGCCAGGATCGCCGCGTCGTCCTCGGTATGCGCGATGGTGGTGGAAACCAGCGGTATCCGGTACAGCTCAAGCAGCGCGATGACATCGCGCTCCGGCAGCCAGCCGCCGTCGGGCTGCGCGGCGAGGAAGGTGTGCACGATTGCCCTGGCCTGCTCGGCGTCCACGTCGGGGAAGGCGGGCACCGTCTGGCGTGGCGTCGCACGCCACTCGCCGTATTTGACGGCGCGGGACAGCGCACGGGCCGCTGCCTCGGGGTAGGCATACGAGGGAGCCTTACCGCCTTTGGCGTCGACCAGGCGGACCGCCTCCGGCTGGTTGAGCACGACAACGGCGAGCGGAACGCTGACGTCGGCCTCGGCGACGGACTTGAGCAGGTCTCCGGTCGCGCCGGTGCGCAGGATGAGCGCGATGACCGAGTGCACGTCCTCGTCGGCGCTCAGGGTCTCGAGCACCTGGCGGAACACGTCGGTGGAGACGGGCGCGGTGGTATCCACCGGTCCGTTGACGGCCCCGCCGCCCGGGATAATGGTGTGCAGCCGTCGTCTGGTCTGGCCGCGCGGATGGTGCACGGCGAGCCCCAGATCGGTGCACGCGTCCGCGGCGAGGACGCCCGCGCCGCCGACGTTGGACACGATCGCCACCGTCCGTCCGGCGGGGGGTGGCTGGGTGGCGAGGAGTGCCGTCGCGCCCATCAGTTCGCCGAAGCTCGGCACGGCGATGATCCCCGCCTGTTCGAAGAGCGCCTCTCTGGTGATCAGCGGGGAGGCAACCGCCGCGGTGTGTGACGCGGCGGCGCGCTGGCCGGCTTCGCTGCGGCCCGCGTGGACGGTCAGCACGGGCATCTTCAGGCCGGCCCGCCGCGCGGTCCGGCCGAACTTGCGCGGGTTGCCGAACGACTCGATGTACAGCACGGCGGCCTTCGTCTGCCCGTCCTGCTCCCACCACATCAGCATGTCGTTGCTCGAGACATCGAGCTTGTTGCCGACCGAGGCGAACGAGGATATGCCGATCCCCAGCCTGGTGAGGTGATCCACCATGGCGAAGCCGATGCCGCCGGACTGCATGACGAGGCCGACGCTTCCCGCGACCGGGTTGGCCGCGGCGAACGTGGCGTCGAGCCCGATCGACGGGACCGCGATGCCGAAGCAGTTGGGGCCGATCAGCCGCATCCCGTGCCTGCGGCAGGCGGCGAGCAGGTCGGCGCTGACCGGTGCGTCGATGGCGGCGGTGAGCACGACGAGACCGCGTACCCCGAGCCGTCCGCACGCCTCCGCGGTGTCGACGACCGCGAGCGGCGGGACGGCGAGCACCGCCAGGTCCGGTGTCTCCGGCAGGCTCTCGACGTCGGGGAAGCAGGGCACCCGGCCGACCTGCTTCGCGTTGGGGTTGACCGCGTAGAGCTGGCCTTTGTACCCGCCGGCCGTGATGTTGTCGAGGACGGTCCTGCCGACCCCGCCGGTCCGCCGGCTCGCGCCGATCACGGCGACAGACTGGGGCGCGAACAGGGGCCGCAGGCTGGCCACGTTCGCGGATCGCTCGCGTACCGCGACGCTCTCCAGGTAATCTTCGAGCTGCTGGCCGGAGTCGTCCGGCGGCAACGGGATCGTGACGTGGACCACGCCGTCCTCGCGCTTGCTCACAACCGGCAGGCCGGCGTCGGAGAAGACCCGGAGCATCTCGATGTTCTCCTGGAGCGTCTCGGCGGTGAGTGCCTCGAGCTGCCTGGCGCGGGCTGCTGAGACGAGATGTTCAAGGAGCAGCGTGGCGATGCCCCTGTGGTGCATGGTGTCCGCGACCGCGAACGCGACCTCCGCTGTCTTGCCGTCATCCGGCGCGACCTCGAAGCTGGCAACGCCGACAACCTCGCCGTCGAAGACGGCGAGGAGGGCGGCGTGGTCGGAGCCAGGTTCCCTGCTGATCCGCCGCGCCTCCTGCTCTGCCGCGAGCCTGCTGAGGCTGAAGAACCGCAGGTAAGCGTTGTTCGGCGACATTGCTTCGTGCATCGCCTTGACGGCGGCGTAGTCCGTCCGCGCGGCCTGCCTGATCTCAACCGTCCGGCCGTCGGCCAGCAGGGCATACACGCTCGCGGGCGCGTAAACGGGCTCGCTCATCTGCTCCTCCTCTGGCGGCGGGCGCGCTTCAGGCGGCCGCCGCGGACCGTCCGTCGGCCGGAGCGTGACCGGCTTCTTCGTGCTTATCTTCCGCTGCTTGATCCGGCTGTGTCACCACCGCGAGATGGCTGTCCGCCCGCGGCGCGGCGGCCTTCCCGCTGCCTTTCCTGTCCGCAAGGAACACCAGGAGAAGCCAGAGGGCGAGACTTCCCGCCGTGACCAGGGCGATGGCCGTCATCGTCGCGGCCGAGATGGCAGAGTTCGGGTACGCGGATGCCAGGTACACGGGTCCGGCCTCCTCAGAAGTCCAGATCCATGTCGGTGCGCGCGACCGTCCGCGGTTCTGGCGGGTAGGTGAGCCGGTCACGCACCGCCACCACGCCTTCGACGTGGCGGATCTCCTCCATCATGTCACGGCCGACGCTCGCGTTCTCCGGCGTGCCCTCGACCGTGACCACGCCGTCCCTGACAGTTACGGTGAACCTGGCCGGGTCGGTGAGCACGGTGCCGACGATGACGTCTGCGATGATGTCGCGGCGGATCTCGGCGTCTGGCCGCGAGTAAACGCCGAGCACGTCGGTCCTGGTGACGATTCCGACCAGGCGGCCGTCGTCGTCTACTACGGGAAGCCGCTTGACCCTGCGCGAGTACATCAGCCGGGCCGCGTGCGATGCCGGCTCACGCGGGCCGATGGTGACCGGCGGCTTCGTCATCAGGTCAGCGGCCGTGATGGCGGCGGCCTTGGACCGCTCGCGGCCGTGCAGGATGCCGCCCATCATGCCGGGAGCGCTGTACTCAAGCGCCTCCTTGGTCAGCAGGTCGGCCTCGGATACCACGCCGACGACCTTGTTACCCTCGTCGACCACGGGAAACGCGCTCACCCGAAGTGCCCGCAGCCGGGCGACGATGTCCTTATAGGTGGCATCCAGCCGGACGGCGACCACGTTTGCCGTCATGACGTCCTTGACTGTGGCGTTCATCCCAATCCGCCCTTCCTCGGCGCATCGCTGATGAATCAAGTCCACGCCGTCGCGGGCTCCCGCCCCACTGCCGAAAGCCCCCACTCATAGGGACGAAAGGCGCATGCCCGGATACGGCAGCAGCGGGAGGGGCTCGGCTCCGCCTCTCGCGGATTCTGATTGCGCGGTGCGCGGCTGCTGTCCGCTGCCAGATGGACGGTCCGTTTCCCCGCGCCTCTTCGAGTCCCTCTCGCCACTCACAAGACAACTCTCCCGCCCCCCTTGCAACAAGGGGCCAAAAGTCCCGACTCCCCAGACGAAGGACCGGCCAGGGACCCTGGTGACAGACTGCGGTCCCGCCGCCGCTCCTGGGAGCTTGTTGAATTAGCGACGCCTGGAGCGGGAGTCTCGGCGCTGACCAGGCACGACTCAGGGTGTAATACTCCAGAAGCGGTCTTTCAGCGGGCTTCTAGCGTCCGGCGGCGCGCTGGCGGAGCTCGCGGCGGAGCAGTTTGCCTGTCGGGGTCTTCGGCAGGTCGGGGAGCACTTCGACGTGCCGTGGGTACTTGTAGGCGGCTAGCTCCGCGCGGCAGAACTCGATCAGTTCCTCCGGGGCGGCGGAGGCGCCAGGCCGGAGGCTGACGTACGCCCATACGGTCTCGCCGCGATAGGCGTCGGGGACTCCGACGACGGCGGCCTCACGCACCGCGGGGTGACGGACCAGGGTATCCTCCACTTCCCTTGGCCACACCTTGTACCCGGAGGCGACGATCATGTCCTTCTTCCTGTCGACCAGGTAGAACCAGCCGTCGCCGTCCATGAACCCGACGTCGCCGGTGCGCAGTTCCCCGCCGGGCAGGGTGCGTTCCGTCGCGTCCGGCCTGTTCCAGTAGCCCGGCACCACCATCGGGCCGCGGGTGGCGATCTCACCGACCTCACCGGGCGGCAGTTCTTTCCCCTCGTCGTCAAGGATGCGGACGACCGTGTTGAACACCGGGACCCCGACCGAGAGCGCGCCGCTTGCCGGGTCCACCGGGGCGCGGCGGCCGTAAGGCACCGCGTGCGACGGCGAGGTGGTCTCGGTCAGCCCGTAGACGTTGTGAATGTAGGGGCCGACCTCGCGCTCGAACCGCTCGACGATGCTCGGCGCGATCGGCGCGCCGCCGCTGTAGGCCTTGGTCAGCGACGACAGGTCGGCGTCGGCGGCCGAGGGATCGTTGGCGAGCGCGGTGAACGCGGTGATTGCCATCACGGTGAACGTGCAGCGGTGCCGCTCGGCCAGGCGGATGATCGTGGCCGGCTCGAAACGGTAGCCGAGCACGATCGGCATGGGCACCAGCATCGCGACGGCGATGTGCGCGATGAGCCCGGTGATGTGGAACAGGGGCGCGCCGCCGAGCACCACGTCCCGCGGTGTCAGGGTCATCCACTCGCGGAATGTGCACGCGTTGAACACCACGTTGCCATGCGTGTTCATCGCGCCCTTCGGGTCGCCGGTGGTGCCCGAGGTGTAGGTCAGCAGCGCCACGTTATCCGGGCCGAGCGTGACCGGCAACGGCTGCTGCCCGCGGTGAGCACGCAGCATGTCGGCCAGGTGGACCGCGCCGGGCGTCGCCATGTGCGAGATCCCCGCGAGCACCGCCGGGGTCTGGCCGGCCTCCAGGTAGTCCAGCGGGCTGGTCGTGATCGCGAGGGTGACATCGGTGCCCTCGACCGCCCGGGCACCGACGGCATTCCACAGGTCCTGCAGGCAGACCATGGCCTTCGCGCCGGAATCGCCGAGGACGTAGCGCAGTTCCCGTTCCTTGAGCATCGGGTTGACCGGCACCGCGATCGCGCCGAGCTTCCAGGCCGCGAGCAGCGCGATCACGAACTGCGGCACGTTCTGCAGGAACAGCGCCACCCTGTCGCCGCGCCGCAGGCCGCGCGCGGCGAGCGCGACGGCCAGGGCATCGCTGTCCGCGTCCACGGCCGCCCCGGTCACCGCGGTGTCAAAGTAGTAGAGGAACGGTTCGTGCGCTGCCTCCCCGCCCATCGCTCCGTGTCGCCACATGGTCAGTGCGTCGGTCCAGGCGGGGGTGATGTCAGATGGCCTGCCCGGCTGGTAAAGACCGAGCCACGGCCTTTCCTGGTAGCTGCTCACCCGTCCACTCCAGCACGGGGCACCGGGCCGCGGTCAAGTCTTACCGTAAATTACGGTGCGTGATTGGTGCTTCACAAAGGCGTGCTGCTGGGCTAAAGCTTGAGGGTAGAGATCGGGGTAACGAAGGTAGAGGCCGGGTAGCTGAGGAGGTACCCCATGGCTGGGAAGCCGGACAAGATGACCGCCCACGTGCTCGCATGTGGCGCGATGCACTGCGACCTGACGTGGCTGCTGCTACATCCGGGCCGGGTGATCACCAGCCGGTCCAACCCGGCCAAGCCGGCCGTATGGACCGACTGCCCGACCCACGCGGTGCTGATCGACCACCCTGAGGCCCGGATCCTGTGGGACACGAGCTGCCCGAGGGACTGGGAGGACCGGTGGGAGCCGACCGGCCTGCAGGAGTTCTTCCCCTACGACGGCGTCTCGGACGACGAGTACCTGGACGCCCGGCTCGCCCAGCTCGGCCTGGCGCCTGGCGACATCGACATCGTGCTGATGAGCCACCTGCATTTCGACCACGCGGGGAACGTGCGCGCGTTCGGGGAGGCCGGCGCCCGGCTGATCTGCAACGACAAGGAGTACGCGCACGCCACCGGGTTCAGCGGGCTGTTCGCCGGCGCGCACCTGAAGACCGACTACGAGGGGCTCAAGTTCGAGACGGTCAGCGGCGACACCGAGATCGTGCCCGGGGTGACGGTACTCGAGACGCCCGGGCACACGCCCGGCACCATGTCGCTGCGGCTGGACCTGGCCGACAGCGGGACCATGATCTTCACCTCCGACGCCGTCTACATGAAAGACAGCTACGGTCCCCCGGCCCTCGGCGCGGCGATCGTGTGGAACAACCTGGAGTGGCTCCGCTCGGTGGAGAAGATCAGGAACATCGCCGAGCGGACGGACGCGACCCTGGTCTTCGGGCACGACCCGGACCAGATTCACCAGCTCCGCATCGCGCCAAGCGGCTCCTACAGCTGAGGGGGCGGCATGGCTACCGAGTACCGCACCGAGACGATCTTCACCTGGGGCGCGCCGCCGCTTAAGTTCGGTGTGGGCGCGCTTGACGAGCTCGGCTTCGACCTCGGCCAGATGGGCCTGTCCAGGGTCCTCATCGTCACCGACGAGGGGGTGGCGGCGACCGGCGTCCCGGCGCGGGCGGCCGAGTCGCTGCAGCATTCGGGCCTCAAGCCGACGGTCTTCACCGGCGTGCACGTCGAGCCGACGGACCAGAGCCTGCGGGAAGCGGCTGACTTCGCCCGGGACACCGAGTGGGACGGGTTCGTCGCCATCGGCGGAGGCTCGTCGATCGACACCGCGAAGGCGATCAACCTGCTGACCACCAATCCGGGCGACCTGATGGACTACATCAACAAGCCGGTCGGCGGCGGGAAGCCGCCAACCGAGCCGCTGAAGCCGCTGATCGCGGTGCCGACGACGGCGGGAACCGGGTCAGAGAGCACCGCGATGTGCATCCTCGACGTACTGGCGCTGCACGTCAAGACCGGCATCAGCCACCCGAAGCTGCGTCCCGTCCTGGCCGTGGTCGACCCGCTGACCACGCTGACCGTCCCGCCGCACGTCACCGCGGCCACTGGGCTTGACGTGCTCTGCCACGCCCTTGAGTCCTATACCGCGCGGCACTACGAGTCCTACGCCCGGCGGCGGCCCGAGCAGCGGGCGGTGTATGTCGGCAGCAACCCGGTCTCCGACGCGTTCATCGAGAAGGCGCTGCCGCTGCTGTCCCGCGCCCTCCGGCGGGCCGTGCTCACCGGCAATGACCTGGCGGCGCGGACCGACATGATGATGGCCGCCTCGTTCGCCGGGATGGGATTCGGCAACGCGGGCGTGCACCTGCCGCATGCCTGCGCCTATCCGGTCGCCGGCCGGGTACGCGGCTACCGGCCGCCCGACTACCCGCAGGCCGAGCCGATGGTCCCGCACGGCGAGTCCGTCTCGCTCACCGCGCCGGCCGCGTTCCGTTTCACCTTCCCCACCAGCCCGGAGCGTCACCTGCGGGCCGCGGCACTGCTTGACCCGGGTGCCGCCGACTCCGGCGAGCCACGGGAACGGCTGCCGCGGGCGATCGTGTCGCTCATGCGTGACATCGGCATGCCGAGCGGGATCGGCGCGGTCGGCTTCGCCGAGGACGACATACCTGACCTCGTGGAGGGCACGCTCAAGCAGCAGCGGATCCTCGCGATGGCACCGCGGGACGTCATGCCGGAAGACCTGGCCGCGATTTTCCGGTCGTCGATCGACAACTGGTGAACCGGTGCCGATCTACGAGTACGCGTGCGGCTGCGGGTACCGGTTCGAGCGGCTGTCTGCGATCGCCGACGCCGACGCGCCGCCCCTGGTCTGCCCGGCGTGCGGCGCCGACGGCTGCCGGCGGGTACCGTCGGCGGCCGCGCTGCTCGGCCGGGCCGCGGTGCCGCCGGGCCGCGAATCCGCGCCCCGCTCGTGGGAGCAGACCAACCACGCTGACCGGGATACGATCCGGCACTGGCAGCGCAGCCTTGAGCAGCGCGGCAAGCTGGAGGACAAGTATCCAGAGCTAGCCGGCGACACCCGTGCGGTGCTGGCCCACGAGGGCCGCTACGCTGCCAGCCCGCTGCGCGCGGGAGACCCGGCGCCTCCGGTCTCACTCCCCGGCGATCCATCCGGTCCGCAGCCACGCCCCCGTCCACACGACCACGCCCACCCGCACACCCACGCCCCCGCACCGCCCCTGGGTCCTTCAGGCCCGGCCCCGGGCACCCCGCCCGCTGACACAGGGTAATGCCAGGTCAGACCGCGTGCCTGACGGATCTGACGCGAGCTTGCTGGTTGATCTGCCGCCGGGTAGCTGATGGATTGCCGCAGCGTCGCTGATGGACCGGGCGCACGGGCCCTGGGGGATGGGCCGGTGATCCCGGGGCGGATATGCCAGTGGCGGGCCACCGGAAGCCGGGGGCCCGCCACTGACTGGGTGTACCGGGTGTTACTCGGCGCCGAAGCTCTTGATCTCGTGGAGCTCGGTCTCGGACAGCTCGCGCGGCGCCTCGCCCTTGGCCCGCTTTGCGGTCTGGACCTGCTCGCGGATCTTCTCCACGACCTCGGGGTTGGCGAGCGTGGTGATGTCCCCGGTGTCGGCGAAGTTCGAGGTCGCGGCGATCACGCGGCGCATGATCTTGCCGGACCTGGTCTTCGGCATGTCGGGCACGATCCAGATGTTCTTCGGCCGGGCGATCTTGCCGATGTCGGTCACGATCGCGTCCCTGACCTTGGCCTCGATCTCCGGCGACGGGTCGAGGCCGGGCTTGAGCGAGACGTACATCTCGACCACCCGGCCGCGGATGTCGTCCACGACAGGCACCGCTGCCGCCTCGGCGATCTCGGGCACGGTGAGCGCCGCGGATTCCAGCTCCTTGGTGCCGAGCCGGTGGCCGGCGACGTTGATCACGTCGTCGACGCGGCCGAGGATACGGAAGTAGCCGTCGGCCGCCTGGACCGCGCCGTCGCCGGCGAAGTAGGGCCAGTCGTGCCAGTCGGTGGACTTCGGGTCCTTGTTGTATTTGGCGTAGTAGGTCGAGACGAACCGTTCCGGCTGGCCCCAGATGGTCTGGAACACGCCGGGCCACGGGTTGCGGATGCAGATGTTGCCCGCCTTGCCGCTGCCCGCGGGCACCTCGTTGGCGTCCTCGTCGAGGATGGTCGCGTAGATGCCGAGCGCCATGGGCCCGCAGGAACCCGGCTTCATCGGGTCGATGGCGGGCAGCGTGGAGCCGAGGAACCCGCCGGTCTCGGTCTGCCACCAGGTGTCCACGATGACCGCCTCGCCCTTGCCGACGGTCTGGTAGTACCAGCGCCAGACCTCGGGCTCGATCGGCTCGCCGACCGTGGTCATGTGCTTGAAGTGGTAGTCGTACTTGGCCGGCTCGTCCGGGCCGACCTTGCGGAGCATCCGGATGCTGGTCGGCGACGTGTGGAAGATGTTCACGCCGAGTTGCTTAGCGACCCGCCACGGGCGGGCGGGGTCCGGGTAGTTCGGCGTGCCCTCGTAGATCACGCTGGTGGTGCCGAGGGAGAGCGGCCCGTAGACGATGTAGGAGTGGCCCGTGATCCAGCCGATGTCGGCCATGCACCAGTAGGTGTCGTCCGGGTGGATGTCCTGGTAGTACTTCGACGTCCCCGCCACGTAGGACATGTAGCCGCCGACGGAGTGCTGGCAGCCCTTCGGGCGGCCCGTCGTGCCCGACGTGTACATAAGGAACAGCGGGTCGGTCGCCTTCAGCGCCACCGGCTCGACGATCTCGCCCTTGTGCGCCGCCAGCAGGTCGTCAACGAAGACGTCCCGTCCCTCTACCATCGGGGTCTTGGCGGAGTACCTGCCCGGGTACCGGCGGAAGACCAGGACCTTGTCGACCTGCTGGCCCTCCTTGGCCGCCGCCTCGACGGCCTCGTCCGCCTTGACCTTGTGGTCGAGCAGGTCGCCGCTGCGGTAGTAGCCGTCCACCGTGACGAGCACCGTCGACCCGGAGTCGGCGATCCGGTGCCCGGCCGCCGTGCCGGAGAACCCGGCGAACACCTGCGAGTGGATGATGCCGAGACGGGCGGCGGCGAGCATCGCGACCGGCAGTTCCGGGATCATGGGCATGTGGAACGTGATCCGGTCGCCTGCCTTGAGACCCAGCTCTTTGAGCACGGCGGCGAACTCGTTGACCCGCACGTACAGCTCGCGGTAGGTGATCGCCTGGTGCGCCTCGCTCTCGGGCTCCGGCACCCAGATGAGGGCGGCCTTGTTGGCCTTGTCCGCGAGGTGCCGGTCGACGCAGTTGTAGCTCGCGTTCAGTTCGCCGCCGACAAACCACTTCCAGAACGGCGCGTTGGACGTGTCGAGCACCGTGTCCCACGGCTTGAACCAGGTGAGCAGGTCCGCGTAGGCAGTGAAGCAGTCCGGGAACTTGTCCTCGGTGAACTGCTCGCGGATCGCGGGGTCGGACGCGTTGGCCTGCGCGACAAAC
>Ga0335074_10006042_pt1 | contig 16768 bp, 11 predicted proteins | sample Lox_Sample_23_FD_206715 | JGI IMG/M metagenome (GOLD analysis project Ga0335074, IMG submission 206715) | Soil microbial communities from Loxahatchee National Wildlife Refuge, Florida, United States - Lox_Sample_2.3 | ecosystem: Environmental > Terrestrial > Soil > Wetlands | place: USA...
CCCCATCTGCAACCGGTACGTGCCGGAGATCGAGCGGCTGGATCACCTGTATGCCGGCGACGGGGTGCGCTTCTGGTGGGTGTACCCGGACCCGACAGACGACGCGGCGGCCATCGCGCAACATAGGAAAGATTTCAATATAACCGGAGCGATTTTTCCGGATCCGCCCGCGGAGGCTGTGGAGATGGCGCACGCAACGGTGACGCCGGAGGCTGCGGTTTTCGTGGTGGAGGGCGGCCAACTGCGCGAGGTGTACCACGGGCGCGTGGACGACCGCTACATCGCGATCGGTCAGGAGCGGCCGCAGGCGACCCGTCATGATCTGGACGCGGCGATCCAGGCTGCGCTTGCCGGCAAACCGGCGCCTCCCGGCGGTCCGGCGGTGGGTTGCGCCATAGTTCCCGCGCAGTGATGAAAACGAGGGTTGGGATTGCCGCGCTGGCCGTGTTGGGAGCCTGTGCTCTGCTGTTGCGGGTTCCGCATGGAGTTGCGGTGCAGGCGGCAGAACAGGCGCCGGCGCAGGCGGGTGCGGCGGCAACGCCCACGTGGTCGCACGACATTGCACCGATCGTCTACAACCGCTGCACCGCGTGTCATCATCCGGGCGGGGCGGGGCCATTCAGCCTGCTGAGTTACGCGGAGGCGCGACGCTGGGCGCCGCAGATCCTTCAAGTGACGCAATCGCGATTCATGCCCCCATGGCTACCGGAGCCGGGGTACGGAGATTTTGCCGATTCGCGGCGGTTGAGCGACCGGGAGCGCGATCTGATCCGTGACTGGATCAAGGCGCACACGCCGGAAGGCGATCCGGCCGAAGCGCCGGCTCCGCCGCAGTACGACGGCGGGTGGGTGCTGGGCAAACCGGATCTGATACTCAAGGTCCAGCGTCCCTACACGCTGGCCGCGACGGGGACGGACGTCTTCTGGAACTTCATCCTGCCCTATCCCCTCAAGGAGACGCATTACATCCGGGCGCTGCAGATCCGGCCCAGAACGCCACAGATCGTGCACCACGCCAACATTACGATTGACCGGTTGGGAACGCTCCGGCGGGAGAACCCGAAGACGTGGCAGGACGGTTTCGGCGGCATGGAGTTGTATATCGACGCCGGGAACCGATTCGATCCCGACAGCCACTTCCTGTTCTGGAAGCCGGATTCACCGGCGCTGGTTGAGCTCAAGGGAATGCCATGGCGGCTGGACGCGGGCAACGATCTCATATTGAACATGCACCTGAAACCATCGGGCAAACCGGAGATCATGGATGCGGAATTAGGGCTGTATTTTACGGACGACCCTCCGACGGCGCAGCCGATGCTCATCTCCCTGGAGCGGGATGACAAGCTGGATATTCCACCGGGAGACGCGAACTTCGTGGTGGAAGATTCGCTGACCTTGCCGGAAGACGTCGAGGTGCTGGGAGTCTATCCGCATGCCCACTACCTGGGCCACGATCTGGAGGGTTGGGCAATATTGCCGTCTGGCAAAAAGGAGTGGCTGATCTGGATCCGCAACTGGGATATCGACCGGCAATCCATTTACCACTATCGTGAGCCGATCCTGCTGCCGGCCGGGACGGTGCTGCACATGCGCTACAGCTACGACAACTCGGCGAATAATGTGCACAATCCGCACATACCGCCAGTGCGCGTGCGTGCAGGCAACCGGTCAGAAGATGAGATGGCCCATTTGTGGTTCCAACTGCTGCCGGTGCATGTCAAGCCGGGCGATCCGGACCCGCGCCTGAAGCTGGAAGAGGCGTGGATGCGGAACCGGTTGAGCAAGATTCCGGGAGATTCGGTGAGCTTGTACAACCTGGCCTCGGCGCTCTCCGCGGAGGGCAAGTTCCAGGAAGCTGCGGGATATTATGCGCAGCTTCTGCGGCGCACGCCGACTGACGAGCGCACCCTTACCGCGATGGGCGTGGCGTTGAACGGAGAAGGGAACTGGCGTGCGGCGGAGGAACAATTCCGCGCCGCTGCCGCGGGGGATCCGGCGGCATGCGATGCCCGTTTCAACCTGGCGAGCCTGGAACTGCATCATCAGCAGGCGGCGGGTGCGGAGGGGGATTTTCGCGCGCTGCTGGCATCGTGCCCGCCGGATGCGGAGGTGCATGGAGGACTGGGTGCGGCGCTCGCAAGCGAGGGACGCGGCGATGATGCGGCCGCGGAATTCCTCGCGGCGTTGAAGCTGAATCCAGACAATGTTACGGCGCTGGTGGGACTGGGATCGCTGGAACTGGATGCGAACCAGACCGACGCGGCCCTGGAGCATCTGAAACACGCGGTGCAGGCGGATGCGTCTTCGGCGGACGCGCACGAGCAACTGGCGCGCGCCTACGCGATGACGGGGGCGCAGGCAGAGACGCTGGAGGAGCTGCGCACAGCAGCGCGGCTGAGGCCGGACGATGCGCAGATTCATTCGGCGCTCTCGCAGGTGCTGGCGAGCGCGGGCAGCCTGACGGAGGCGATCGCAGAAGAGCGGACAGCGCTGAAGCTCGAGGATGACGATGCGGACGGATGGAACAATCTGGGCGTGATGCTGTTGCGCGAGGGGCAGGTGTCAGAGGCGCGCACGGCGCTGGAGCACGCGCTGAAATTGCAGCCCGATCACGCGCAGGCACGGGCAAATCTGCAACGTCTGAACGAGAATCGCAACAACTGAGGGCTGCGACCCCGCCGTTGCCGCTGGTTTAGTCTGGAGGCATGCGCAGCATCTTCCCCCGGCAGTGGCTCGCTATTGGAGTCTTGGTTGTCAGTTCAGTGAGTATCGGCGCTCAGGATCAGGCGAGCCTCTTTCACTGGGTGGACTTTCACTCGGAGAAGGACCAGCCGTATGTCGTCTGGGTGGACCGAGCGATGGAGACGGAGAAGTGGACGGCGATCCGCGAGATCGGCGTGGAGTACGATGCCGCGCTGGTGGTGACCACGGAGCGCGCGGCGCCGGATGCCTCGCCGGCGAACGACACATTCAGTCTCTGGAGCGTCAACCTGACCAATCACGTGAAGACGCCGCTGCTGAAGGGCGTGAACCTGCGCTGGCTGGGATGGATGCAGTTGCGAGAAACCGTGCCGCCGGAGCTGGCGGTGATCTACGACGATTGCCGCGACTGCGCCGCGACCACCTACTTCACCACACTGGCATATGACCTGCGGCAGCATGCGTTCCTGCCGCGATGGCTCCGGGGTGAGCAGACCGTTCCGCTATGGACGGCAACGGCGCCCGAGGGCGTGAATCTGACCCAGGTGTACGCGGTGCTTCGGGAGCCGAACGGCCTGGACGAGATGGGCACCTGGAGCCATTACGACTACGGGAAAGAGAAGGATGCGGAGGATTACGTATATCGCTACGACGTGGATCCGTTCAGCGGGCTGGAGCGGGCGCTGCTGCTGAGCGGCAAAGATGCGGACGCGATGAAGCAACGGCTGTGCGCGGCGCAGGGCGAGAGCGAGAACCGCGAGCGCGGGCAGGACTCCGCGGTCTGCCAGGCGATGCTTCACGCGAAACCGGAACGCAAGCCAGTGACGTCGCCGCCGGCGAACAACCAGGGGCGGTCGGTGCCGCCGAAAAGCAAGGGACAGGGGGCAGGGAACAGGGATCAGAAAAACAGGGAATAGGGAGTAGGGAATAGGGAATAGGGAGTAGGGAATAGGGAGTAGGGAGTAGGGAGTAGAAAGCAAATACCCTTACCCGTTCCGCGGCTCACGGCAGAATCAGGGGGCGCTGTGCCGGAACAGAACCTCAGCCAGACGAACGCATCCAAATTCCTGGAGGTGTGCGGGATGAGGAGCGATTGGCGGGTGGCTTCATTGGCGTGCCTTGCGTCGGCATTTCTGTTCAGCGCAGGCGGGTGCAAGAACTACGGCAGCCCCGATACAACCAATGCGAACAGCAGCCAGCAGGCGCCGCCGGGGCAGAACGATGCGAACGATCCGGCGAATGCAAACCTGGCGCCGGTGTCGAACTCCACGGACAACACGGGCGAGCCGGCGGGTGCGGAAGCCGAAGTTCCGCAGGAGGCGAGCCAGTACAGGATCTACTCAAACTACCAGGATCCGTACGCGAACCAGCCGTCTTCCTTTTCGGATTACGAGGACTACTCCGAGTATGAGACACCGGTAACGTATGCTCCCGATGCGCCCCCGCAGATTCCTCAATACCAGCAGCCGCCGTGCCCCGGCGACAGCTACATCTGGACGCCCGGGTACTGGGGCTATAGCGGGCAGGGATTCTACTGGGTGCCGGGGGCCTGGGTGATGGCGCCCTATGCGGGCGCGTTGTGGACGCCGGGATGGTGGGGTTACATCCATGGCCGATACGGATGGCACCGTGGCTACTGGGGCCGTCACATCGGCTACTACGGCGGGATCGACTACGGGAACGGATACGACGGGTTCGGCTATCAGGGCGGCTACTGGCGTGGCGACCATTTCGAGTACAACCGCTACGAGAACAACGTCAACACGAGCAACGTGCATTTTACATACAGCTACAAGGTGCGGCAGTACAACACGAGCCGCGTGAGCTACAACGGCGGGCGGGGTGGAATTCAGGCGCGGCCGCGGCCGGCGGAGGTAGAGGCGCTGCACGAGCAGCACCATCCTCCGATGACATCGCAGATGCAGATGGCCGAGCAGGCGCGGTCAGACCGGCAGAACTTTGCCAGCGAGAACCGCGGACGGCCGCAGATGGTGGCGGAGAACCATCCCCTGGAGGCAGACCCCAATGTGCCGGCGCCGCAGTTGGTGCGGTACACGCCACCGGCGCCGCGTACAGGGACATACCCGTGGCAGTCCGGCGCGCGGCCTCCGCAAGAGGTGGCTTATGCGGCGGGGCCGCGCATGAATGGGCAGCAGCCTTCGCAGGAGAACGCCCGGGAAGGGCGCGCTCCGGAGGCGCGGGGCGGACCGGTGCGTGCGTCGGGAAACCCCCAGGCGCAACCGCGGCAAGGGCAACCACGCCAGCCGCGATAAAAAGCGAAGAGTGAATTGGAACGGGGACCACCCGGCGCGGGGCCCGCGAGAGGGAGATTGCGCGCAAACACTGAGGCGCTAAGAATTTCGCCGAAGATTTACCAGCGTGGTTTACGATGGGGAACGGTCAGGGCGGACTCTGCAGCCGAGGCGACTGCGCGAGACTAAATTCGCCGCGCGGGGTCACATCCCTGTATCGATTGGAGGAAAGACATGAGAAGTTTCCCCCGTACAAGCACGATCTTTGTGTGTTTCATGCTCTCGCTGGCGGTGATGGTGTCGGGCTGCAAGAGCGGCACAAGCGCAGCCGATGCCGCAACCGATCCCAATGACCCGGCCAACGCGAATGTGGTGCCCGTCTCGAACAGCACCAGCGGAACGGCTTCCGACAACACGAGCGCGACGAGTTCGGCAGCACCCGCAGGTGCGTCGTCCGACCAGTCCTCGACGGCACAGGCCAATGAGAACAACGGCTACGGACAGGAGCCGGAGACGTATGCTCCGCAGCCGCCGCCGCAGTTGCCGCAGTACGACCAGCCGCCGTGTCCGCAGGAAGGAGACATCTGGACTCCGGGCTATTGGGCGTATGCCGAGCCGGCCGGATACTACTGGGTGCCGGGCGCGTGGGTCCAGGCGCCGTACGTGGGCGCTCTGTGGACGCCGGGGTACTGGGGATGGCGCGGAGGCCGGTACGCGTTTTACCGCGGGTATTGGGGCCGGCACATCGGGTTCTACGGCGGAATCAACTATGGGTTCGGGTACATCGGGTTCGGGTACCAGGGCGGCTACTGGCGCGGCAACGGGTTCTTTTACAACACTGCGGTGAACCGCGTGAACACGACGATCGTGCGCAATGTGTACAACTACCGGATCACGAACATCACGGTGAACCGGATCAGCTACAACGGGGGCAACGGGGGCGTGCAGTATCGGCCGCGGGCGTCGGAGATTTATGCCATCCGCGAGGAGCACACGCCGCCTATGGCTGCGCAGGTGCAGATCCGGGAGACGGCGATGGGGAACCGGGAGACCTTCTACAACGTGAATCATGGCCGTCCGGCAGCGGTGGTGGAGACGCGCGCCGTGGTCGCGGACCGCGATGTACGGCCGCCGGCGGTGATCAACTACGAGCGCGGCGAGCGGCCGGCGGAGGCGCACCCGATGCCCGAGCAGCAACGGCCGGAGGCACGGCCGGCGGCGGAGCAAAGGCCGGCAGCCCAGGAACATGGAGGCCAGGCCCATCCGGCTCCGGCGGAACGCCGGCCGGAAGCGCGGCCCGCTGAGCAGCATAAGCCTGCGCAACATCCGGAGCAGCGGCCCCAGAAGGAGCGGCCTGGGGAGCCAAGATAGCGTTCCCTGCCAGTAGGGAGGACGGGCCGCCGAAATGGCGGCCCGAATCATTTTGGTCGAGCGGAACCTCGGGGAAGCGCAAAGGATGCGCGATAGCGGCCGGGAGGGGGAAAGCAGGCGCTGTACGATGCGGCAAGAAAACAGCGCGAAACACATTGCGGCGAAGGAACTGCATCTAAGTAGGCCGGAGGATTGGCATGAAGGAGTCCGACCAGAGCCGCCGCCTGTGCGCATATCTTTTTCTCGCAGGGGCACTTGCAGTGTTCGGCTGCAAGAGCAATCAAAACAGTCAGAACAACCCGAGCGACCAAAGCAGTACGCAACCGGCGGCGGACCAGAGCCAGGCATCCGGCGATCCGGCGAATGCGAACGTGGTCCCAATTTCTAATACCACGACGGGCACAACGGCTTCTGCCGGGCAAGAGCCGAGTGGGGAACAAGAGCCGAGTGGGGAATCGGATCAGTACAATCCCGACGAGTACAACCAGAACAACGGGTACGGTGAAGAGCCGGAGACCTACGCGCAGCAACCTCCACCGGAACTGCCGCAATATGAGCAGCCGCCGTGTCCGGAAGAAGGCGCCATCTGGACGCCGGGGTATTGGGCGTGGGCGCAGCCTTCGGGGTATTACTGGGTGCCGGGCGCGTGGGTCCAGGCGCCATACGAGGGCGCGTTGTGGACGCCTCCCTATTGGGGCTGGCGCAACGGCCGGTACGCGTTCTATCGCGGATACTGGGGCCGGCACATTGGATTCTACGGCGGGATCAACTACGGTTTTGGGTACGTAGGATTCGGGTACCAGGGCGGCTACTGGCGCGGAAACCAGTTCGAGTACAACACGACGGTGAATCGGTTGAACACCACGGTGATTCACAACGTGTACAACTACCGCATCACCAACGTGACGGTGAACCGGGTCAGCTACAACGGTCCGGGCGGAGTTCAGTACCAGCCGCGGCCCGCCGAGGTAATGGCCATCCGCGAGGAGCATACCCCACCGATGGCGGCGCAGGTGCAGATACGGCAGCAGGCGCAGACCAACCGGGCGATGTTCTACAACACCAACCGCGGCCGGCCGGCGACTGTGGTGGAGACCCGGGCACTGCCTGCGCAACGGAACGTCAAGGCCCCGCCCCAGGTGAACTACGCCCGCGGCGAACGGCCGCCGGTCCCGCCTGCGATTCAGCGGCAGCAGCACGCGGCAGCGGCGGGACGGCCGGAAGCTCGTCCAGCGCCGCAGGCACAACGGCCGGAGAACAAGCCTGCCGAGCGTCCGCAGGCGCAACGGCCCGAGACCCAGCCGCAACGGCCGGAAGCGCGTCCGGCGCCGCAGCGCCAGCCCGAGGCGCAGCACGCCGCGCCACAGCGGCCAACTCCGCAAAAAGAGCAAAGCCGCCCCGCGCCCGAGCATAAAGCCGCCCCGGAGCACGCAGCTCCGAAGCAGCAGGCGCACCCGAGCGAGACGCACAAGTCCGAGCCTCAGAAGAAACCGGAGGACCGGAAGAAGCCGGAGGATCAGAAGAAGCCGGAGTAGAGCGCCGCGGCAAATTCGGCTCGCCTGCTGACGAAACGACGCTGAGCGTCTATTGCGCGGTCATGACGCGAATGGCGACGAGGTTGCGCACCCAGCGCGCGGGGCGCTTCTCGCCTGTGGCGACCAACTGCAGCGGGCCGTTGTCGCCCATGGGCTTGCCGTCCATGGAGTCAGCTACGAGGATGGTTGCGTCGTGCACGTCCGGAGTGACTTCGGCGACGGAGTAGACGACCTGGTACCCGTCGGAGCCCTCGGCCACGAGATATAGGCGAAAGTCCTTGCCGTGCGGTTTGTCGGGAACGCCGAGAGGTTTGAGCAGCGCGATGAGTGGGACGCCGGAGTAAGTCTGGTTAGCTTTGGCGTGCTCGTTGTAGACGTTGACGGTGACGTGCGGGAGGGCGGCGAACGATTGCGGGGTCCACTCGGAGGTCTTGTCGCCAAAAGAGATCTTGAGCGGTCCGGCGGGCACCACCGGCTTCCTCGCGGGCATGTCCTGCGCCTTCATGTCCGCAGGCATCTCCTGCGGATGGGCAGCAGGAGCGATAAGCACGGCAAAGCAGAAGGCGGCAGCAGTTCGGAGCAACGGGCGCATGATGGCTTCCTCCCGGGTCCAGCGTATACTAGCGATATGTCGATTGTGCGCAATATCGCGGCCATCGCCAAGGGCATGAGCATCACCTTCGGGGAGATGCTGCAGCCCACCCAGGTGGAAAACTACCCGGACGGGCCGGGGCCTCTCAAGGGGGCGAAGTTCGAGCAGCGCTACCGCGGAGCGCACGTGCTGCAGCGGGACGAGAACGGGCTGGAAAAGTGCGTGGCGTGCTTTTTGTGCGCGGCGGCCTGCCCGGCAAACTGCATTTACATCGAGGCGGCCGACAACACCGCGGAGAAGCGCATCTCGTCGTCGGAGCGATACGCGAAGGTCTACAACATCGACTACAACCGGTGCATCTTCTGCGGCTACTGCGTGGAGGCGTGTCCCACGGACGCGATCACGCACGGGCACGGTTTCGAGCTGGCCAGCCTCAACGCGACCGGCATGGTGATGCGCAAGGAAGACATGCTGACGCCGCACCAGGCGCTGGTGGAGACCAAGTAGGTTTTCATCGCAGCCGGGCATGAATGGAGACGGGCCGCCTGATCAGGCGGCTCGTTGTGGTTTACGCAGAGAACCAACTTAGGCCGTGACGGTTACCGGCTCGGCGGCGGGATCGTAATTCAGGTTCGGCCCCAGCCAGCGCTCCACTTCGGATACGCTCATCCCTTTGCGCTGTGCGTAGTCCTCCACCTGGTCGCGTCCGATCTTGCCCAGCGTAAAGTAGCGTGACTCCGGATGCGCGAAGTAGAGGCCGCTGACGCTGGAGCCGGGCCACATGGCAAAGGATTCAGTGAGCTGAATCCCGGTGTTTGCCTCCACGTCGAGCAGGCGCCATATCGTCGCCTTCTCCGTGTGATCGGGGCAGGCCGGATAGCCGGGCGCGGGACGGATGCCGCGGTATTTCTCGTGGATCAGGTCCTCGCAGCTCAGGTTCTCGCTGCGACCGTAGCCCCACTCCTCGCGGACACGCTTGTGCAGGCACTCGGCGAAGGCTTCGGCGAGCCGGTCGGCAAGAGCTTCAGCCATAATGGCGCTGTAGTCGTCGTGGACCGCACGAAATTTCGCCGTGAGCTCGCGCAGGCCGATGCCGCTGGTGACGGCGAATGCGCCGACGTGATCGGGCAGGCCTGTGTCTGCGGGCGCGACGAAGTCGGCAAGCGAGCGGCAGGGCTCGTTGCCTTCGCGGTTGGCCTGCTGGCGGAGGAAGTGCAGCCGTGTGAGGACTTCCGTGCGCGACTCGTCCGTGTATAGCCCGATATCGTCCCCGATGGCGGCCGCAGGGAAGAGACCGTATGCAGCGCGCGCGGTCAGCAGGTTTTCGCTGATGATGCGGTCGAGCAGAGCATTGGCTTCCATGAAGAGCTGGCGCGCCTGCTCACCCTGCTTTGCATCGTCCAGGATGCGCGGGTAGACGCCCTTCAGCTCCCAGGTATGGAAGAAAGGCGTCCAGTCAATGAACTGGCGTAGCGTGGCTAGAGAGAAGCTGTCCAGCACGCGTACACCAATGAAGCTGGGCGCAGGCACGTCTTCTGCGCGCCACTCGATGGGTGCACGGCGCGCCCGCGCGGTTTCGATCGAGACGAGTTGCTGGCGTGGCGAGGCGTAGTTCCTGCGCACGGATTCATACTCCGCACGATGCTGCGCGATGAACTCGTCCCTGCCTTCGCCGAGAAGACTGGTGGTGACCGGCACGGCGCGGCTGGCGTCGAGCACGTGCACCACGGGCTGGCTGTAGTGCGGTGCGATCTTGATGGCGGTGTGTGCGCGGCTGGTGGTTGCGCCGCCGATGAGCAGCGGCAGCTTGAATTCCTGGCGCTCCATCTCGCGCGCCACGTGCACCATCTCGTCGAGCGAAGGCGTGATGAGGCCACTGAGGCCGATCAGGTCGGCGCGCTCCTCGCGGGCGCGCTGCAGGATGCGTTCGGACGGGACCATCACGCCGAGATCGATGACGTCGTAGTTGTTGCAGGCCAGCACCACGCCCACGATGTTCTTGCCGATGTCGTGCACGTCGCCCTTGACGGTGGCGAGGACGATCTTGCCGTGGGTGCGCACCTCCTGCCCGGCAGCGGCCATCGCCGCTTTTTCGGCTTCCATGAAGGGCGTCAGGTAGGCGACGGCCTTCTTCATCACGCGCGCAGATTTGACCACCTGGGGCAGAAACATCTTGCCTGCGCCGAAAAGATCGCCAACCACGCTCATGCCGGCCATCAGCGGGCCTTCAATCACGGACAGCGGGCGGCCCAACGTAATGCGCGCCTCTTCGGTGTCGGCGTCGATGTAATCGTCGATGCCCTTGACCAGCGCGTGCGTCATCCGCTCTTCGATGGTGCCAAGGCGCCACTCTTCGGTCTTCTTTTCCGCAGGCCCGGCCGCGGCGGACTTCAGTTTTTCGCCGAATGCTACCAGGCGTTCCGTGGCATCGGACCGGCGATTGAGGAGCACATCCTCAACCATCTCTTTCAGTTCGGGCTCGATCTCTTCGTACACCTCCAGCATGCCGGCGTTGACGATGCCCATGTCCATGCCTGCGGCGATGGCGTGATAAAGAAACGCGGAGTGCATGGCTTCGCGGACTTTGTTGTTGCCGCGGAAGCTGAAACTGATGTTGGAGACGCCGCCGGAGACTTTGGCATGGGGCAGGTTCTCCTTGATCCAGCGCGTGGCGCGGATGTAATCGACAGCGTAGCTGTTGTGTTCCTCCATGCCCGTCGCCACGGTGAGGATGTTGGGATCGAAGATGATGTCCTCAGGCGAGAAACCAACATCGAGCAGGATGCGATAGGCGCGCTCGCAGATGCGGAAGCGGTCTTCAAACGTGGCTGCCTGGCCTTGCTCGTCGAAGGCCATGATCACCGCGGCTGCGCCGTACTTGAGCACGTGCGCTGCGTGCTCGCGAAACACGGCTTCGCCTTCCTTGAGCGAGATGGAATTGACGATGCCCTTGCCCTGGAGACATTTCAGGCCGGCTTCGATGACTTCCCATTTCGAAGAGTCGATCATGAACGGGACTTTGGCGACTTCGGGTTCGCTGGATAGGAGCTTGAGGAAGCGCGACATGGCCGCAACGCCGTCGATCATGCCCTCGTCCATGCAGATGTCGATTACATTGGCGCCGTTTTCCACCTGCTGGCGCGCGACGCTGACGGCTTCCTCGTATTTGCCATCCTTGATGAGCCTGGCAAACTTCGGCGAGCCGGACACGTTGGTGCGCTCGCCGATCATCATGAACGTGCCCTGCTGCTGCGTGAACGGTTGCGAGCCGGAAAGACGCAGCGGGTGAAACTCTGCAGGCACCTCGTCCGGAATGCTGACCGCGCCAGTCAGCTCCGTCGCGCCGTGGCCGGATAGGTCGCGCGGGTGCATGCCGTCGAGCGCCTTGGCGATCGCCGCGATGTGCTCGGGCGTGTTGCCGCAGCAGCCGCCGGCAATGTTGATGAGGCCGCCCTTGGCAAAGTTGGAAAGGTAGCGCGCCATATCGGCCGGCCCAAGATCGAAGCCGGTCGGCGAAAGCGGATTGGGCAGGCCCGCGTTGGGGTAGCACGAAATCGCTACGCTTGCCTTCTCCGAGAGATCGGAGAGGAATGGATACATCAGGTCGGGCCCGAGCGAGCAGTTGAGGCCGACGGAAAACGGCCGTGCATGCTCGACGGCGGTCCAGAATGCCTCTATGGTCTGCGCGGAGATCATGGTTTCTCCGCCACGGCCCACGGCGGCAGAGATCATGATCGGCAGCTCCTTGCCCTGCGCGGTCAGGCCGTCCTCGTCGAAGACCTCGCGGATGGCGACAAGCGCGGCCTTGGCGTTGAGCGAGTCGAAGATGGTTTCGACCAGCAGCAGATCGGCGCCGCCGGCGATGAGGGCGCGCACCTGACGCGCGTAGGCCGCCTTCACCTGGTCGAAGGTAACAACCCGGAAGCCGGGATCGTCGGCATCGGGGGAGTTCGACAGCGAAACGGTGAGGGGCCCGATGGCCCCGGCCACAAAGCGCTGACGGCCGGTGGCATTCGCAATGCGGTCGGCCCACTCGCGGCACTGGCGTGCGGATTGCTCGTTGATATCCCAGGCAAGCTGGTTGAGGAACTTGTCCTGGAGGATCTCATCGTAGAACGCAGGATCCTTGCGGCCGCCGCGCTCGCGCGGATCCTCACGGAAGAACTCGCTCTGCGAAATCGAAGTAGCGCCGAAGGTGTTGGTCTCGATAATGTCCGCGCCGGCTTCGAGGAAGCGGCGATGGATATCGCCGATCATCGCGGGCTGCGTCAGCGAGAAAATGTCGCCGTTGTTCAGCAGATCTTTTGGAGCATCCCTGAAGCGCTGGCCACGGATGTCGGCTTCCGTCATGCCATACGTGCGGATCGTGGTTCCCATTGCGCCGTCGATGATGGCGATTCGGCTCTGGAGAACCTTGTGCAACGGATGTCTGGGCGCAGCGCTCATGAATGTCCTGTAAACCGTGGAAATAGAGGGATCCCCGCAGATAGGGAACTCGGGGATGGACCTGTATCTATTCTACGGAAGGGACGCAGGTTGCTCGTCCGCTGGCTGCCGCGCCGGCTGGTTTCGCAGAGCGGGCTAGCCGGCGTGCAGAAGCACAAGACCGCATGCCACCGGTGCGTCCGCCTGGTGGAACTCCGGCTGCGCGGCGCCGAGAGGTCGAAGACCGGCTGAGCTCAGCTCTTGCGCGACGTGACCGCCGAGAATGCTTCCACGCGCTGGCTCACGTTCTTTCCGCCACAGTGGGGGCAGGTAAGGCCGCCCTTTTCAAACTCTGAGATGAGCAGTTTCTGGGTGAACTCGTGGTTGCAGTCCAGGCAAAGGAAGACATATTGCGACATAAGCTCTCTCCGCCGGAAATGATAGCGCTGCCGGAACGGCGCGGGAAGGGGCAGGAACGCACTCCTTGCGAACCCGCCGGAGAGCCAGCACCGCCCGGCTTCCTAATTCTGCTACTCAAGTTGATCAATTCTGAGGATTGTCCCGTCGTCGTAATACACCTTGACCCTCATGCCATTCTCCAGGATGAATGGGGAGGTCCCATTGCGGTGATAACCGACTTCTTTGAAATAGGGGCTCGTACATATTTGAGTGGATCCTGCCAGGAAGCAGAACCCTCCTTCATGCGTGTATCGGCCCCCGCTTGCGACTCCCTCCGCAGTCTGGTAGTCACCGCTGCGGTACTGTAGGACGGCGTTTTTGTAATCGTCGGCATGGAGGGAGTACTCAAAAGCTCGCAAATCGCCAGAAATATACCAGAATGAACAGAATGCGAGGAGGATGGGCAGCACGATTGCCGCCACTATTCGCAAACGGCGCCCACGAAGCTTGAGCGAGGCGAGGAGCAGCAGGCCCAGCACAGCAAGGATGCATGATAAGGCGACGAATGTCGATCGGAAACGTGGAATCTGGTCCGTGATTACGAACACCGTACGAAACAGCCCAATCAAACACCTTGCGTTCATCCTAATCACCATTTCTCCGAGCTGCTAACCCGCCGACTTGCTGACTCGCTAACTTGCTAGCCCGCTTCCACCAGCCCGTACCGCCGTTGCCAGGTATCCTTCAGCCGCGTTCTCACCGTCGCTCGTTCTGCCTCAGTCCCCTCCGGCTTTCGCGTGAACTGCGCCGCCTCGCGTTTGGCCAGCTCCAGCACCTCGCGGTCGCGCAGCAGGTTGGCCACGCGGAACTCCGGCAAGCCCGCCTGCCGCGTGCCGAAAAACTCGCCCGGCCCGCGCATCCTCAGGTCCAGCTCGGCCAACTCAAATCCATCCTGCGTGCGCACCATCGCGCTCAACCGCTCTTCGGCTTCCTCGGTCACGCGCTCGCCGGTCATCAGGATGCAATAGCTCTTCGCCGCGCCACGGCCCACGCGCCCGCGCAGTTGATGCAGTTGCGCCAGGCCGAATCGCTCCGCATGCTCTACCACCATCACCGATGCATTGGGCACATCCACGCCCACCTCGATCACCGTGGTCGCCACCAGCACGTCGATCTCGCCGCGCTGAAAGCGCCGCATCATCACTTCCTTCTCATCCGCGTCGAGCCGCCCATGCAGTAGGCCTACGCGCAGCCCGGCCAGTGGTCCGGTGCGCAGCTTCTCGTGCATCTCGACCGCCGACTTGAGCCCGGAACGTGCCTGAGGATTTGCCTCTTTCGCCGCATTCGGAAACAACTCTCCGGTCTTTAATGGTCCGGGCGCCCCGGGTCTCCCGGATTTGGAGACCTGGGATGGAAGTTCGGTCCCGGCCCGATCGAACAACGGTTGATCGCGCGCAAAATCGAACTCCGGCCGGTCGTCCTTCGCTCCCTCAATCACCGGATACACCACATACGCCTGTCGGCCCAGCTTTACCTGCTTGCGCACGAACTCCCAGACTTCGACGGCGCGCTCGTCCGGCACGCGGCGAGTGACAATCGGCGTCCGCCCCGGCGGCAGCTCATCCAGCACGCTCACGTCCAGATCGCCGTACAGCGAGAGCGCCAGCGTGCGCGGAATCGGCGTGGCCGTCATCACCAGCACGTCCGGCTCTGCCCCCTCGGTCCCATCCGGCCGCGGCTTCTTCATCAGCTTGAACCGCTGCATGACGCCGAAGCGATGCTGCTCGTCCACGACGACCAATCCCAGCCGATCAAACTCCACCTTCTCTTCAATCAGCGCATGGGTGCCGATGACGAGCTGCGCGTCGCCGCCATTGATGAGCCCGCGGTTATAGCGCTTGCGATCGTCATCCAGCGAGCCCGTGAGCAGCACCACGCGATACTTCGCCGACGAGCGCTCCAGTAATTTGCGCGCGGCCAGGTAATGCTGCGTGGCCAGAATCTCCGTGGGCGCCATCAGCGCGGCCTGGTAGCCGTTTTCGATGGCCACCAGCATCGCCTGGAATGCGACGATCGTCTTCCCCGAGCCCACATCGCCCTGCAGCAGCCGCCGCATCGGGCTGGGGGCGCGCATATCCGTCACGATCTCGCCCAGCGTCCGCTTCTGTGCTGCCGTTGGATGAAACGGAAGCACTTCGCGAATCGCCGCGCGCACCTTGTCCGTGGTTTGGAACGCTACGCCCGCGCGTTCGCGCATGCGGCGCCGCTTCAGCTCCAGGCCGAGTTCCAGATAGAACAACTCCTCGAAGATCAGCCTGCGGTGCGCCGGTGTCGTCCATTCCTGCAACTGCTCCATCGGCGTGCCTTCCGGCGGGAAGTGCACCTCGGTCAGCGCCTGCTCGCGTCCAGGCAATCCCAGCCGGTCCAGCAGCGCGTGCGGAAGGCACTCCGGGATGGCTCCGTGCAGTCCCTCCAGCAAGTGGAAGATCACCTTGCGCTGCCAGCGCGAGGCCAGCTTCGATCCGCCCAGCGACTCGTACACGGGCGTGATCCGTCCCACCTCCAGCATCCGCGTCTCGGCATCCGCGCTCGCATCCGGCAGGATCTCGTACTGCGGCTGGACCATTTTGAAGTTTGACGACGAGCGCGACGCCTCCACGCGCCCGAACACGGCTACGGTCTGCCCCGGATGGAATTTGTCCTTAAGCCATGTGCCGTGGAACCACAGGCACTTCATGGCCAGCCGGCCCTGGCCTAGGGTCAGCTCAAAAAGCGGCATCTTTCGCGTGCGTAGCAGCGCCGCGCCGCGCACCTCGCCGATCACGCTGGCCATCTCGTCAGGTTTCAGCTCGTCCAGGCTGCGTGGATTCTGCCGGTCCTCGTAGCGGAATGGCAAGTGGTACAGCAGGTCTTCGGCGGTATGGATGCCCTTCGCGGCCAAAAGCTCCGCCACGCGCGGCCCCACACCGCGCACCCACTGCACTTCATCGTCGAGTCCGGGCACATCAAGGATGGTAATTGAACAGGTGACAGGTTACAGGTTTCAGGCACAGGGAATAGGGGCAAGGAGGCAGCAGGTTTAGGAACCGACAACTGACAACTGCAAACTGACAACTGAAAACTAGCTTTTACGCATTCGCCGCCGCGATCCGGGCCGTGCGAACTTCCGCCGCCAGGACCTTCAGAATCATCACCGCGATCGCAGGCTCCTCGAGCATCATGCGCGAAAACTCCTCCCGCGGCACAAAGCTCACATGCGCGCCGCCCTGGGCCGTGGCCGAAAGCGAATAGGCCTCGCCTCCAACCAGCGCCGGAAGTCCGAGCAGGGAGCCGGGTTGCGCCGGTATGTCCATCACCAGTTCGCCCAGCGGTGAGCGCATCGTCAAGCTCACCTCACCCTCGTGAACGATATACAGTCCCTCTGGCTTTTCGTCCTGGCGGAACAGCACCTTGTCGTTGCTGCAATCCAGTGCGGTTGAGCGATCCTTCAGGGC
>Ga0335074_10006044_pt1 | contig 16765 bp, 14 predicted proteins | sample Lox_Sample_23_FD_206715 | JGI IMG/M metagenome (GOLD analysis project Ga0335074, IMG submission 206715) | Soil microbial communities from Loxahatchee National Wildlife Refuge, Florida, United States - Lox_Sample_2.3 | ecosystem: Environmental > Terrestrial > Soil > Wetlands | place: USA...
CTCATAACCGCGTTGCGCATTGGGAAGGTGGCTTTAGTAGGAGGTGCATCCGGGAGGAACTGGGAGATGACCAGACCGACCTTGCTGATCCGAGCCTGCAGGTCAGCGTTTTCTTTCGGGTAACTGTGGTGCAGTCCTGTGCCGATGACTGCAACGGCCCGTCCGTTGGCTGATAGCGCCCCGCTGAGCGCGCCGGTGTCTATCCCCGCTGCCAGCCCGCTCACTACGGGGACTCCAGCGGACGACAAAGCGCTAGCCAGACCATAGGCCGCCTTTATGCCGTCATCGCTGGCTCTCCTAGTGCCAACTATGGCCACGGCTCGGGTGTCGCGGTCATCAGGCTGCCCCTTCATCATGAGAAATGGAGGCCTCTGATGCACAGTCAGCAACTGAGCGGGATAGTCCGGATCGAGGAGGGTGACGAATCGCATTCCCTCCTGTTCCCACGCTGCAATCTCCCGTTCGGCAGCCTCGGCGGCGGCGTCTGCGTCGATGCCTTCCCGGAACAGGGTCATCTGCCCTGGCGTCTCCGCGCGGAGCACCTCCAGCGCTGAGCCCGCTGATTCAACCTCGTCGGTCACGGCCGACCAAGGCTGCCCAGAGGTGCGCAGGAGTGCTAGCAGTGCGCCTCTCTCGGTCACGCTCATGAGCTTATCCTATTCGAATACCATGTCGATCGGCTAGTGTGCTGGCTCCTCTGTTGACTGCCATCATGCATCAGGTCGAGCTCCGACCGATGCGTATGAGCCCACTTCGGCGATTCTGGTGGGACGCGCCGACGGGCGGCTTTTGACTAGAGGCGAGGTGGCGGGTAACGGCAACATAGGTTCACGGAGCTGAACATCCACTCCCTGTGCACCCTGATTCGCGTCCGGCCCGCGCTGGCGCAGCCTGTCGCAGTGGACCTCCTGGCGGCACGTACTGCGGCGGACACACCGAAGCTGCTCTGCAGGTTGTGGTTGTACCCGACCACCAGGATCTCCCGGCCGAGCGGGATGTCGGCGATCTCGCTGACGGTGGCGCGGTAGGCCACACTGGCCACTGCCTGGCCGTTGTGCCTGGCCAGGTCCCATGCCGGTATCGGGGCTGGTTCGTGCAGGAGCGCGGTTTTGCTCGCAGGGGAGCTGTCCCCATTTCCGGCTGGTTGCCCACGGCACGATATCGAGATGGCAGGCGTCTGATCCGCGTGCGTAGTAGGAGAGCCCAGTCGGCTCGATGAGCCGCTGGAGCACTCCGAACCAGCGCCAGTAGGGGTTGCGCTCGAAGTAACCGCAGCACGCTGCCGTGATTTCCTGCCTGGTCTGCTGGTCAGCGTCCGACTAGGCCGTAAGTCCGAGTGAGCTGAGCGTCGGCAGCCGCCGGGGCGGGCCGGTGAGCTCGGTCCTGTCCGCGGTGGTGAATTCCAGGTTGCTCGGGTTGATTCCTACGGTAGCCAGGCGCGCGGATTCCAGGTGGCCGAAGAACGGTACCGGGCAGGCCCAGCCGAGCACGTCCGGGTGGTCGCCGTGGCCAGGTCCAGGTAGCGGTATGAGCGCTGCCAGGGCTGGGTCCATGCCTGGTTGCTGTAACCGGCTGCGGCGATCGAGGATGTCGATGCGGGCGGCGATGCAGCGGTCGAAGAAAGTCGCTGTGCATCGCGTCACGCAGATCCTCGATCGCCTGCCGTGGGCCGTTGCGGGCGGCGTAGACGCCGAGCAGCCTGCCCAGGTCCGCCCAGTACGGGTCAGCGCCGAATTCGATATCGCCTGGCGGGGCACCGGTCCTGAGCAGCCGTTCGACCTGGAGCAGGCGCCGTCTGGGTTGACGCGCGGAAGCGATACCACCTCTCCCATGCGCAGGTGCAGATGGCCCGCGAGCTCGGGCTGAACCCGCGAAAGTTCGGCAAGCTCGCCAATCACCGGCAGGAGCCGTGGAAGGCGCCATTGCCTCAGTTCATCGAACATCTGTACCTGAAGAGATTCGGCCGGGACATGCCCCAGTCCGTTATCCCGGCGGAGCAGTGGGCGCACACTGGTGGGGCGAAGACCGCGGCGGCCGATGGTTACCGAAAGTAAAGCGTCCCCGCGGGGCACGCCGCGGTCCGATGATTGCCGGGTCCGCGGAACGTCTTGACGTCGATGCAACCAAGCGAAAGGTATCAGGACATATGCCGGACATCGCCGGGTTTTACTCTCAGCCGGCCGCGTTCACCTCACCGGGAAACCACGCCGACGCGCTGGCCGGGCTTCCGGTCGGCTTGGCCGCGATGACCGAGGTCGCGCATGGCCTGATCGTGCACGAGCAAATGGCCGGTATGTACGGTTTCGAGCTGGCCGACGAGCGCCGGGCCAGCGTGCATATCCGCCCGGTCAGCCGGCTGCTTGACCAGATCGTCGCCGAGGACAGTAGGCCGCTGGACGTGGCCCGCGAGCCATCCGCGCGAGTCCCGGGCAACTGCCGCCACTTCACCGTGCTCACCGTGGCCGTGCTACGGGCACAAGGTACCCCGGCACGGGCCCGGTGCGGCTTCGGCGGCTACTTCGGCACAGGCTGGTATGAGGATCATTGGGTGTGCGAATACTGGGACACCGCGGCGGAACGCTGGAGGCTGGCCGACGCGCAGATCGACGACGTGCAGCGGAAAGTGTTCGGCGTCGGGTTCGATGTGCTTGACGTGTCCCGCGACGACTTCCTTGTTGCCGGTGACGCCTGGCTGCGCTGCCAGGCCGGCCTTGCTGATCCCGGCAAGTTCGGGCTGAGCTCGATCGACAAGGCGGGCTACTGGTGGATCGCCGCCAACCTGCTGCGTGACGTAGCGGCGCTGAACAACATGGAGATGCTGCCGTGGGATGTATGGGGCGAGATGCTCCGCCCGGGGCAGGAGCCCGATGATGCGCAGATAGCCTTCTTCAACGAGCTAGCCGCGCTGACCACCGAACCCGACGCCGGTTTCGCCGAGTTGACCGGACGCTACCTGGCCGACCCGCGCCTCACCGTGCCCGCCACCGTCTACAACGCGATCTTGAACCGGGACGACAAGGTGTGACAAGGCCTCTTCGAGGCTGACCCTGGCGAGGAGTGTTGTTCCGCTCAGATATCGCTGTTTATGTCGATCACGGTCAGCCGCTGGCGGGGTGCGCGACTGCCCACGCACATATGGCTGCCAGCGGCGTTTCCAGAGACTTGCCGAGTTCGGTCAGGGCGTATTCGATGTGCTGCGGGGCGGTGTCCTTGTAGACGTGCCGCTGGACCAGTCCGTCGGCTTCCATGCCACGAAGGGTCTCGGTCAGCATCTTCTGGGTGATGCCGGGCAGGCGCCGACGGAGCCGTGCGGGCCGCTGCGGAGCGTCTAGCAGCGCGTACACCAGCAATATGCGCCATTTCGCGGCCAGTCGCTCCAGCGCTTGCCGGGTCGCGCAGGATTCCTCAAGAACGTCCGGAACTACCAGCGACACCAGCCCGCCTCTGGGGTAAAGGGCACCGCAAAGTGCCTTCTGCCGGTCGCCTGGGCATTTGGCTACCGTGGATTTCATCGTAACGGAGGAAGTTCCGAAATGAAGAGCGAGAGGGCAGGTCAGATGCCAGTTGACGCAGTCCCGTTCACCTTCAGCCGCGCGGGGGACCGGCTGGCGGGCATCCTGTACCTGCCGTCCACCGCACCGGCCGCGGTGGTGGTGACTACCGGTCCGCTTACCTCGGTGAAGGAGCAGGCCGCCGGCGTGTACGCGGCGGCGCTGGCCCGCCGCGGCTTCGCGGCGCTGGCCTTTGACCACCGGACGTTCGGTGAGAGCGAGGGGACGCCACGGCAGCTGGAGGACCCGATGGGCAAGGTCGCCGACATCGGCGCCGCGGTGTCGGCGGCGCAGGCCGACGCAAGACTCGATGGGCTGCCCGTGGTCGCGCTCGGCGTGTGTGCCGGAGGCGGTTACATGGCCCGCGCGGTTGCCGGTGATCCGCGCATCCGGGCCTTCGCCGGGGTTGCCGGGGTCTACCCGGGTTCCGCCGCGCCCGACCCGGGGGTGGTCGCACGCGGGCGCGCGGCCCGGCAGCGCCGTCTCAGCACGGGGATCACGGAGACGATCCCGGCGGTGGCCGCGGACGGGGGCGATGTCGCGATGCCACTGCGAGAGGCATTCGAGTATTACGGCACGGCCCGCGGTGCCGTGCCCAATTACACTAACGCGTTCGCCGTCGAATCCTACGAGCAGCCCTCCGTCGACGCTCAGGAAGCGGCTGCGCGGCTGGCGGTCCCGTTCCTGCTCGTGCATTCCGGCAATGCCCTGGCCCCTTCGCTCGCCCGCGAGTTCTACGCGACCGTGACGTCCGAGAAAACCGAGCTGTGGCTGGAATCCGCCGGACAGATCGACTTCTACGACGACCCCCGGCTGATCGTCCCGGCAGCGGACGCCGCGGCTGAGCTGTTCCGGAAGGCCACGCGGTGACCGCGCGGCGTCAGAATATCCGCAGACGCGTCGCGTATTCGGCGAGTTCGCTAGCGTGGTGCTGAGCAGATCGCCGCGGGAAGGACACAGCCATCGCGATACGGCACGCGATCTCATCGACTACAAGCGCCGGACAGATGCCTCCGCGCACCAGGCGGCCGACGACCTGATCGCACTCTTTCCCGACCCCGACGATCGTCACGTGCTAGCCGCAGCAATCACCGCCGGGGCAGCGGTCATAGTGACCACCAACCTGACCGATTTCCCTGCCGAGATCCTCGTGACGGTCACGGCGGATCCGCACGCGTGGCCCCCGGGATCATAGGCCGCCGCCGGCAGATCTGGGCACCTCCTTCTGCCAGAAGGCAGCAGTCGAATTATTGCGTGTACTCTTACCCCCTCCCAGGGGTGTAAGTACACGCGATAATCGAGATCAGCCGCCGGGCGCCCGTTTTGACCAGGTATGAGCCGCCTGCCTGCGGCGTTCGGCGGTGGTGGCGAGCTTGGCGGCGATGGCGCTGGCGGGCAGCCGGCGCGGATAAGCGGGTGCAGGTCACTGGGCGCGATGCTGTCGGGGTCGGGCCAGGTGATGCCGTTGACTCAGCCGGGCGGGGGTTCCCAGGTGACGGGCTCGTCCATGCTGGCCTTGGAGAGCAGGGGCAGGCCGGTGAGGTCGCAGCGGCCGGGCTGGCGGGGCTGCCCCGTGCGGGTGCGCCGGTGGCGCCGGCCGCAGTCAGGCTCATCCTCGGTCAGGGCTGGACGAGCTGGAAGGACTGCGCACCGGTGCTGTTGCAGGTGTACTGCTGCAATTGAACTCCGCTGGCAGTGGAGGCGCCGGGCGTGTCGACGCACAGCCCGGAGTTGTCGGCAATGAAATTGTAATCGCCATCGGCGAGCTGATCGGCAGCGAACAGCTCATTGGTGTTGCTGCTACCACCATATTCCCAGGTCTGCAGCAGGTCGCCGCTGGCGGTAGCGCCGACGCCACCGGTGATGTTCCAGCTCTCGTCCTCTGATTGGGCGTTCTCGTTGAGCACCTCGTAGTAGCCGGTGGCCACCGGCACGAACTGCCATAGCTGGCTGGTCGCCCCGGTGCACGCCAGCTGCTCCACGGCGGTGCCGTTGCCGGTTCCCGCACCGGCCGCGCTGGCGCACAGGCCGGAGTTGGTGTTGACGACCTCATACCACGCCGAAGTGCTGAGCCCGGTACCGCTGGCGAACGACAGGTAGTGGACGTTCCAGCCGCCGTTGTCCTGGTCGACAGTTAGCGTCTGCACCCCGGCCGGGAGGGTGACGGAGGCATCGACGGTGGTCCAGTCCTGCCACCCGCCGGTCTCCGGCGCGTTGATATCGCCAGACAGGTTCGTCCCGGAGGAGCTGGCGATGTGCAGCGCGTCGGTCACCCCGTCCGGAGAGGCTAGGCGCAGCCCGACTGTGTAGGTCCCGGCGGAGGCGACGTCTACCGTGTACTTGAACCACTGCCCGGACGCTGTCCAGCCCAGGTCGTAGCCGCAACCGGTGTCCGAGCACACCTCCAGGTCGACGCCGTCTGACCGGTAGCTGTTCGCTGTGCCGTTGACCGAGGTGACGTTGTAGGCCACTCCCTGTCCGCCGGTGTCATAGTTGGCTGCCTGCACTGTGCCCGGGATCGGCGCGGGAGTACCACCGTAAGGACCCTCACCGCTCGTTGGTTCTGGAGAGATCCAGGACTGGTTCGAGGCGCCGGTGCAGCTCTCGATCTGCATCTGGGTGCCTAGGGTAGTAGAGGAACCGGGATCGGTGAGGCAGAGGCCGGACTGCGGGTTAACCAGCTCCCCGCCGGACCCCCTAGTCCAGTCCTGCGCACCCGTGCCGTTGCAGGTGTACAGATCGACGAGCGTTCCGCTGGTTGTGCCGCCGCCGACCACGTCCAGGCATCCTCCGATTGACAGCACAGTGCCATTAGGCTCGAAGGTCCACTGCTGGGCATTGGTGCCGTTACAGGTGTAGATGTCGACCGCGGTATCTGGTGTGTTGTTGTCCGAGGCCACGTCGAGGCAGAGCCCGTCATACCCGACCAGTGGAGTCGGGGCGATCCCGGCTGTGGCTGGCTCTACCGTCCAGGTGAACGAGACCGATGCGGTGGCGCCGTTCCCGTCGGTCGCGGTCACGGTCACCGTCCCGGTCCCGGCCGCGCTCGGGGCCCCGGTGATCGTCCCGGTGGCCGAGGAGATAGACGTCCCGGCCGGAAGACCGGTCGCCGAGTACGTCAGGCTCTGTCCGCTGGTCGAGTCGGACGCGCTGACCGGGACCGAGACCGCGGTCCCGGCCAGTCCTTCCTGCGGCCCCGGGTTGGTCACCGTCACCGGCGTGCCGAGCTGCGCCGCGGTCACCGCCAGCGTCCCCGATAGCGGCAGGTTCGCGCTGGAGTCGCCCACTTCGATCCCGTAGTTCCCGGTGCTGGTCGCCCAGCCGTTGCTGCTGGAGTTCCAGTACTGCAGGTTCTGCTGGGTCAGCTTGAAGGTTACTGTCTGGCTGGCCCTCGGCTGGAGGCTGACTCGCTGGAATCCCTCCAGCTGCAGCGGGGGCTGCCCGGATGCGGCCGGGTCGTCTACGTAGAGCTGCGCGACGTCGGCCCCGGCCCGGGTGCCGGTGTTGGTGACAGTAGCGGTCACCGTCGCCGCCCCGCCCGCGGTCAGCGTGCCGACATCCAGGTTGCTGAACGAGAACGTGGTGTAGGACAAGCCGTAGCCGAACGGGAACAACGGGGTCAGGCCCTGGGAGTCATACCAGCGGTAGCCGACGTCGATGCCCTCGGAGTACTGCACGGTCCCGTTCTCGCCCGGCCACTGCGCGGTGGTGCTGGCCGGGACCTGGGAGAGCGACGTGGGAAAGGTCACCGGCAGATGGCCGGACGGGTTAGCACTGCCGAACAGCACCGCCGCGATTGCCGCGCCGTCCTCCTGGCCGGGATACCAGGCCTCGAGCACGCCGGCCACCGAGGACAGCCACGGCATCGTGACCGCCGAGCCGGTGTTCAGCACGACGATCGTGTGCGGGTTCGCGGCGGCCACCGCGGAGATCAGTGAGTCGTCGGCGCTGCCCAGGTCGATGCTGGTCAGGTCGCTGCCCTCGGACTCGGCGTAGCTGCAGAACACGATGGCGACGCTGGACGAAGCAGCCAGCGAGGCGGCGGAGCTGTCCGACGAGCCGTTGTTGTAGGTGACGGTGACCCCGCTGGGGGCCGCGGCGGTGATGCCCTGCAGCGGGGTGACAGTCCCGCTGGAGTTGACCGATGCGCTGCCGCCGCCGGCGGTCTGCGGGCTGGTCGAGGCGTCCGCGCCGATGACCGCGATCGAGGTGTCGGCGGAGCTGAGCGGCAGCACGCCGCCGCTGTTCTTCAGCAGAACGGTGCCCTCCTCGGCCAGCTGCTCAGCGTCGGTGACGTCGGTCGCGCTGGTGGCGGTCTGATCCGGGGAGCCGGTCGGCGACTTATCGAACAGCCCGAACGCGAACATCTCGGTGAGCACGTCGGAGACCATCGAGTTGAGGGTGGCGGTGCTCACCGTACCGGAGGAAACCGCGCTCTCCAGCGCGCTGCCGAAGTAGCCGTCACTGCCCGGCATGTCGATATCCAGGCCGGCGTTGGCCGATGCGGCCGTGGAGTGGGTGGCACCCCAGTCGGAGGTGACGAATCCGCCGAAGTCGTCTTGCTGCCGCAGGACCGTGCTCAGCAGGTAGGGGTTCTGGCAGGCGGCCGTGCCGTTCACGTAGGAATAGGAGCACATCACCGAGGACGCTGCCCCTTGCTGCACCGCGTCCTGGAACGCCGGGAGGTAGATCTCCTGCTCCGCCTCGGTGCTGACGACGGCGTCGTCGGACGGCGTATTGCGGTTCGTCTCCTGGTTGTAGACGGCGAAATGCTTGACCATGGCCATTGTCCCGGTCGACTGGACGCCCTGGATGTCGGCCGCGCCCATCGTCCCGTTGAGGTAAGGATCTTCGCCGATCGACTCGAACGCGCGTCCCCACCGCGGGTCCCTGACGATGTTGATGGTGGGCCCTAGATCGATCGTGCTGCCCTTCGCCGCCTGCTCGCCGCCGATCACCTGGCCGTAGAGCTGCTCGGCGGAGGTGTCCCAGGTTGCCGCGACGTCCACCGGCGCGGGCAGTTGCGTCACGCCGGTCATACCGTCGCCGACACCGGCCGGGCCGTCCTCCATGTTCAGCGCCGGGATGCACAGTGATCCGATCGCGGGGATGAACCCGACATAGCTGGAGCCCGACGCGCCGGTGACCAGGTCGACCTTCTGAGCCAGGGTCATATCCGCGAGCACCTCGCTCACCCGCTGCGGGATCGGCGCGCTCGAACCGACCCACGGGCAGCCGGCGGAGGCAGCGGTGGCCTGTGCAGCCGGGCGAGCCACGCCGGCCAGCGACGCCGCGACGGTCAGCGACGCCGCCGCGAGCGCGGCGGCCAGCGCGATCAAGCGCGATCTTCTCAGCAGCATGAGGCCTGGTGATTGGGTGCGGGGCGCGGACGGAGTGCGGAACCTGCGCATAGGTCCTCCTCGGACCAGCCTCGCCTGGGGAGCGACGGCGGGCGGGTGACAGACGGGCCGTGCCACGCTGCGCTGCCGGCGTCCACGGTCCGGGCAAACCGATTTCCCGCACAACATAAAATGACGGAAAGTGTCCGACTAGATGTAGAAGCGTTAATAAACAAGAAATAATCTGTTGGAGGCTGTTTGCTGACGGCGCCCGCAGACGCCGAGACAATGCGACAGCTCGGCGGCAAGGCCGAGGGCAACCCGCTCGACTGCCTGATCAGCGAGAAGGCTATCGAGCCGTGGCCTCATCATCGGCGCCTACTCGCGGGCGCTGGGCGGTTACCGCCATGTTCGGCCTCGGCGGGATCACCATCTCCGCGTGGGGGCCGCGGCTGCCCGCCATCAAGGCGGGCCTTGGCATCGGCACGGCAACGATCGGCCTGCTCCTGGCGGGGGTGACCGTGGGTGCCCTGCTCGGGCTTGTCGCCTCGACCCCGCTGCGGCGCTGGCTGGGCGGCCGCAGGGCCGTCGCCGGAGCGATCCTGCTCGTCGCCGCCGCGATCGCCCTCATGGGTGTGGCGCTCACCTTGGTCGTGGTTCCGCTGGTAGCGGTCGCGTTCGTGATCACCGGGACGGGACTGGGCGCGCTGGACGTGCTGATCAACGTCGAAGGTGCCGCTGTCGAGCGGACCGCCGGACGCACCCTCATGCCGGGCATGCACGCCGCCTGGTCCATCGGGGTCGCCGTGGGCTCAGGGATCGGCGCGGCGTGCGCGGCCCTGGGTATCACGCCGGCGGCGCAGCTTATCGGCGAGGCCGTCGTTATCGCGGCTGCGGCCCCGGTGACGCTCGCGATCCCGGCCGGGCAATCCGTGCCGGACGGCACAGCGGAGCCGCCGCGTGACCGGGGCGCACAGCTCCGCCAGTGGCTGCGCGGCTGGCTGGAGGTGCGGCTGCTGCTCATCGGACTGGTCATGTTCGGCGTCGAGCTGGGCGAAGGGTCGGCGAACAGCTGGCTCACGCTGGCGGTGCGCAACGACCACGGCCAGAGTGCCGCGGTCGCCGCACTGTTCTTTACCGTGTTCGCCACCTGCGAGGGGCTCAGCCGGATCTTCGCCGGTCCTGTCGTGGACCGCCTCGGCCGGGCAGGCGTCGTCCGCCTCACCGCCGCGCTCGGCATCGCCGGCATTATGGTGTTCATCCTGGCGCGGAACCCCTGGATAGTCCTCTTCGGCGTGATGCTGTGGGGTGTCGGCGTCTCCCTGGGTTTCCCTCTCGGCACGTCAGCGGCGGCCGCAAGCGGACCGGACGCGGTCGCGCGGATCAGTGTCGTTTCTTCCATCGGCTACTTTGCCAACCTCGCAGGTCCGCCAGCCATCGGCGCGCTCGCCCAGGCCGCAGGTCTCCTCAACGCCGTGTGGGTGATCGCCGTCCTGTTCGCCGCCGTCTTCGCCGCCGCAGGCTCACTGCGCCCGCGCCCTCCCGCCGGATAGGAACGAACCAGCGCAAGCCAGGTCGCGGGCGAGTTCCTGCGGTCAGGCCCGCAAGCTGGCGGTCAGGTCAGTCGAGGTAGCCTCGCAGGAGCTTGGACCGGGACGGGTGGCGCAGCTTGGCCATGGTGCTGGCCTCGATCTGCCGGATCCGTTCCCGGGTGACCCCGTAGACCCTGCCGATCTCGTCGAGTGTCCTGGGCCGCCCGTCGGTGAGCCCGAACCGCATGGATACCACGCTGGCCTCGCGCTCGGAGAGGGTGCCGAGCACTGAGTGCAACTGCTCGCGTAGCAGGCCGAAGCTGACCGCGTCGGCTGGCTCGATGGCCTCGGAGTCCTCGATCAGGTCAGCGAACTCGCTGTCGCCGTCCACGCCGAGCGGGGTGTTCAGGGAGACCGGCTCGCGGGCGTGCTTCTGCACCTCGATGACCTTCTCCGGGGTCATGTCCAGCTCGGCCGCGAGTTCCTGCGGGGTGGGCTCCCGGCCCAGGTCCTGGAGCAACTGGCGCTGGACCCGGGCCAGCTTGCTGATGGCCTCGGCCATGTGCGCCGGAAGGCGGATGGTGCGGGACTGCTCGGACATCGCCCGGGTGATCGCCTGCCGGATCCACCAGGTGGCATAGGTGGAGAACTTGTAACCCCTGGTGTAGTCGAACTTCTCCACGCCGCGGATCAGGCCGAGGTTGCCCTCCTGGATCAGGTCCAGGAACAGCATCCCGTGCCCGGTGTACCGCCTGGCCAGTGACACGACCAGGCGCAGGTTGGCCTCCACCAGGTGGTTCTTGGCGATCCTGCCGTCTTCGGCGACCCGCTCAAGGTCGGACCTGACCTCGGCGGAAAGGTCCCGGCCGCCGTCGGCGAGCTTCTGGGCGGCGAACAGGCCCGCTTCGATCCGCTTGGCGAGCTGGACCTCCTGCCTGGCGGTGAGCAGCGGCACTTTGCCGATCTGCCTGAGGTAGTCCTTGACCGCGTCGGCAGTAGCACCGCTGGCGGTCACGGCGCCGGCCTGACTCAGCAAGCGGCTGGCCGGCTGTCCGGATAGAGCAGGTGGCGAAGACGGCTGGCGGTCGCGGCGACTTCCGAGGAGGGGGTAACGGGCTCCTGGCCCAGGACCGATAGCAGAGAGTGCGCGGCCTGGCTGAGCGTGGCATTGCTGGTGCCATCGTGGGCTGCCATCAGCACATGGAGTGCGGGGGTGAGCCTGCGGCGGGGGTCGGCGTCGCGCCAGGCATCCGCGTGCGCGAGAAGGGCGCCAACCGCCGCGCGGAGTTCACCGCTGCCAGCGGCAGGCTGCGCGCGGGTGATGGCTGCTGGCACGGGCCGCATGGGTGCCCGGGCTCCGGGGACGCCGTTGATCGCTTCGTCGGCCGTGGCAAAGGTGGCGAAGTGCCGGTCCAGCCCGGTGGCTGACAGCACCCTCAACAGTCCGGGCGATGGCGAGACCAGGCGCAGCCATCCGCCGAGCAGCCTGGCGCGGCGTCCGGTGCCCACCAGGACCGCGGCGCCGCTGGCGTCTGCGAATCCGGCCGCCGACAGGTCGATGATCAGCCGGCAGGCACCTGGCCGTAGCAAGCCAAGAAATTCCTCGCGCAGCGCAGGAGCCGAGGCGATATCAAGGTCTCCCACGAGGACAGCGATCATACAGCCCGCGCGTTCAGCGCGGGATGCGATATGCACGCCGGGGTCGTGGGCTGCTGAGCAAGGCATGGTGTTCCCGTTCAGGTGGGGAGCGGGTCAGGCCGACGCAGCGCCCTCGGCGACCGCTGGTCAGCAGTCGGCCGGGACGCTGCGACGAGAATCAGGCACATGCCTTCGCTGGTCAGCACCAGCGCCGCCATGTCATTTCATCGTGATCGCACCGCCGCGCATGCGCTCCTCCAGCAGCCACGGGAGCTAGCCGCCGTCTGGCGTCTACCCCCGGTACTTGGCCTAAACGTATACCCGTACCTGAAAACTAGCAAGTTTTTTCCGGAATGCGGTAACTTGCCTATCGTGGCCAGCTGGACTTTCCTAACCGCGCACGCCAGGGTTCTGCTGTGCGTCGCCCGTGACCCAGGAGTACGCCTGCGGGACATCGCGGCCAGTCTCGACATCACTGAACGCACCGCCTTCGCCATCATCACGGACCTGACCGAGGCCGGATACGTGGTCAAGGAGAAGGACGGCCGCCGTAACCGCTACCGCATCCAGACGCACCTGCCGCTGCCAGAGCCTGCCGCCCGGGACCGTACCGTCGGCGAGTTGCTGGCCCTGCTGGACAGCGCGGGAGAGACCGCCATCTGAGGGTCAGAGCTTGGCCATCCTCGCGAAAGGCGAGCAGATCCGCACCGTGCAGGAACCGAAGTCGACGACGACCGCATCCTCGTCCTCGACCAGGATGACCCGGCCGAGGCCGTACTTGTCGTGGTTGACCTGATCGCGAACGGCGAACTCCTTAACGGGCGGGTCCTGGTGGAGCGAGTTGAAGGGACTTCCGGGCAGAAAGCGCCGGGACGGGGCGCGGGCAGGTTTCATCAATGCCAGTATGCGCCCCTTCCGGCCTCGGTGCCGTCATACCCCGCACCGCGGCCACGCCCAGGTCGGCCAGCGCCTGCTCGCGCTCGGCCGTCAGCGCACCCGTTAAGCCGTTGTGCTACGGGGGCGGTCCTGCTCAGGCTCGTCCGTCGGACACCTCGGCGTTCTTCTGTCCCCGGGTAACCTGCTCACCGGCGGCCTGCTCACCGGCGGCCTGCTCTTCGATGAGCTGTCCTTCCGGCTCTTCAGCGCTGGCGGGGTTTCCCCCGGCGTCCTCAGCGGACACGGCCAGCGCGGACGGACGACGCTGGCTGCGGTAGAACCAGACCAGGCCGACGATCGTCAGGATGATCGCGACATACATATTCAGGCGCAGGCCGAAGATGTACACCGACGAGTCGACCCGCAGTGACTCCTCAAAGATACGGAATGCGGAGTAGCCGGCCACATACAAGGCGAACAGGCCCGGTGGCCTGATGCTGCGGTGATGACCCAGCCAGACCAGGACGGCGGCGAGCGAGAAGTCCCAGATCAGCTCGTACAAGAACGTGGGATGGAAGGTGGAGTACTGCAGGTAACCGGCCGGCCGGTACTGCACGGGGATCTGCAGGCCCCAGGGCAGCGTGGTCGGCCCGCCGAACAGCTCCTTGTTGAAATAGTTGCCGATCCGGCCGATGCCCTGTGCGACCAGCAAGGCGGGCGCCACCGCGTCCATGAACAGCTTGCCGTCGGCCCCGGCCTTGCGGATCCGCCACAGCCCGACCACGGCGGCGAGGGCGATGCCGCCCCAGATGCCGAGACCGCCATCCCAGACGGCGAACACGCCGTACCAGACGTGCGGGATATCCATGGGCGTGGTGATGTCGAAGTAGATCCGGCCGCCGACGATCCCGGCGGGTACGGCCCACAGGGCGACATCCCCGACCAGGTCGGGATTGCCGCCTGCCGCAGTCCACCGGCGCCTAGTGATGATGATCGCGAGCGTGATCCCCACCAGGTACATCAGCGCGTAGAAGTGAATCTCCAGCGGGCCGATGTGGAAAGCGTTGGTCGATGGACTGGGGATGTACGCCAAGAAGGGCCTAGCCATATGGCACAGATTACCGCGCCACCCCTACCTGATGCGCTTAGAACTGTCCGTAATAGTACTACGGCGCATAGTGACTAAGGGCGGGAAGGGGTCCGTAGCGCACGAAGCCCCTCATGGGGTGTACGGAACACTACGAAGCCCCTTGCGATCATGGGGCGGACCCCGGGGCGCCGCCGCTAGCTGGAGGCGGACCCGGGGCGCGCCGCCGCTAGCTGGCAGGTGTCGCCAGGACTTTGACCGTCTCGGCGAAGTGGCAGGCGACCGGGTGACCCTGGCCACGGTCGACCAGGGCCGGTTCCTCTGTGGCGCAGATGTCCTGCGCCTTCCAGCAACGGGTGCGGAACCGGCATCCAGACGGCGGGTTGGCCGCGCTGGGCACGTCACCGGTCAGCAGGATCCTGCGCCGCCGACGCTCCACCTCCGGGTCCGGTACCGGCACCGCGGACATCAGCGCCTGGGTGTAGGGGTGCGACGGCGAGTCGTACACCTCGTTCCGCGTGCCGATCTCCACGATCTTGCCCAGGTACATGACCGCGACCCGGTCCGAGATGTGCCGGACCACGGACAGGTCATGCGCGATGAACAGGTAGGCCAGGCCGAGCCGGTTCTGCAGTTCCTCCAGCAGGTTTACGATTCCGGCCTGGATCGACACGTCAAGCGCCGACACCGGCTCGTCGAGCACGATCACCTTCGGGTCCAGGGCGAGCGCCCTGGCGATGCCGATCCGCTGCCGCTGGCCGCCGGAGAACTCGTGCGGATAGCGGTTCTTGTGCTCGGGGTTGAGCCCGACGATGCGGAACAGTTCCGTGACCTTGCCCGGGCCGGTACGCCGGTCCCAGAGCCCGTGCACATGGAACGGTTCGGCGATGATGTCACCGACCGGCATCTTGGGGTCCAGCGAGGCGTACGGGTCCTGGAACACGACCTGGAGCTCCTGGCGGAGCGGCCGGAGCTGGCCGCGGCTGCGCTTGGTCAGCTCGACATCCTTGTACATCACCGAGCCCGACGTGGACTTCACCAGCTGGAGCACCACCCGCGCCGTGGTCGACTTGCCGCAGCCGGATTCACCGACCAGGCCGACCGTCTCCCGCTCGCCCAGCTCGAACGAGACACCGCTGACCGCTTGCACCACGCCTACCTGGTGCCTGATCAGCTTGCCGCCCTGGATCGGATACTCCTTGACCAGGTCGGTCACCGTGATGACCGGCGCGCCGATGGACGGCACAGCTGATTCCAGGCCAGATACCACCGCCTGTTCTGCCGCGATCTCCAAGTCATCGGTCCAGGTCGGAGCGAACAGCTCCGTCCCCACCCCCTCAAGCTCACCTGAGCGGTGGCAAGCGGAGGTGTGCCCCGGCAGGACCTGCAGCAGGGAGGGCTCTTCCTCCAGGCAGCGGTCGAACACCAGCGGGCAGCGCGGCGCGAACGTGCACGCGTTGGGCAGGTCGATCAGCGACGGCGGCGAGCCGGGGATCGGGCGCAGCGGCTCGTGCGTGCGCGCGTCCAGGCGGGGCAGCGAGCCGAGCAGGCCGAGCGTGTACGGCATCCGCGCCCGGTAGAAAACCTCGTCCGCGTCGGCGGACTCCACCGCCGTGCCGCCGTACATGACCATGACCCGGTCCGCCATCCCGGCCACCACGCCCAGGTCGTGAGTGATCAGGATGACGCTCGCGTTCGTCTGGTCCCTGGCCGCCTTCAGCGCCTCGAGCACCTGGGCCTGGATCGTCACATCCAGCGCGGTCGTCGGCTCGTCGGCGATGATGATGTCCGGGTTATTGGACATCGCCATCGCGATCACCACGCGCTGGCGCATGCCGCCGGAGAACTCGTGCGGGAACCGGCCCGCCTGCTCGGCGGCACGCGGGATGCCGACCATCTCCAGCAACTCGACCGCGCGGACGTTCGCCTGCTGTTTGGAGAGCTTGCCGCGGGTCCAGATCGCCTCGGAGATCTGCCAGCCGACGGTGAACGCGGGGTTCAGCGAGGACAACGGATCCTGGGGGATGTAGGCGATCGTCCCGCCACGGACCTTGGCCAGTTCCTTCTCCGGCTGGCCGAGCAGCTCATGGGACTTGCACCGGATCGACCCGTCGAGCAGCGCGCCCCTCGGCAGCAGGCCAAGGATGGCGAGCGCGACGGTGGACTTCCCTGAGCCGGACTCACCCACGATGCCGAGGGTCTCGCCCTTGTCCAAGCCGAAGGTGAGGCTGCGGACAGCGCAGACCTTGCCTTCACGCGTGGGAAACATGACCGACAGGTTCTCGACGTCTAGTAGCCTCTCACCCCCGCTCACTGGCGGATCCGCTGCTGCGGGTCGAACGCGTCCCGCAGGCCGTCACCGATGAAGTTAACCGCGAGAATCGTCACGATAAGGAACCCCGCTGGGACGAAGAACAGCCAGGGCAGCACGGTGGCGGCTCCCTGGCCGGTGGCGATCAGGTCACCGAGCGATACCTCGGGCGGCTGGATGCCCAGCCCGAGGAAGGACAGGGCCGACTCGATCAGCATGGCGTTGGCGACGGTAAGCGTGCCGTTCACGATAATCGGGCCCATCGCGTTCGGCAGCATGTGCCGGACGATGATGCGGGAGTCCCTGGCGCCGATGGCGTGCGCGGCCTCGACGAACTCCCGCTCACGCAGCGACAGGAACGAGCCGCGGACCAGCCGGGCCAGGTAGGTCCAGATCAGCGCCGCGATGATGACGGCGATCCACACCCAGCT
>Ga0335074_10006047_pt1 | contig 16763 bp, 13 predicted proteins | sample Lox_Sample_23_FD_206715 | JGI IMG/M metagenome (GOLD analysis project Ga0335074, IMG submission 206715) | Soil microbial communities from Loxahatchee National Wildlife Refuge, Florida, United States - Lox_Sample_2.3 | ecosystem: Environmental > Terrestrial > Soil > Wetlands | place: USA...
CCTGGCCGCGGCAGCGATGATGGCGATCGGCCTGTCGCTCGGGACGGCCGGAGCCCCGGCCGCCATGGCCAGCACCGCCGCGCGGCCCGCGCAGAGCACGAGCCCGCAGCCGGCGCCGAGCCCGAGCCCGAGTCCGAGTCCGAGTCCGAGCCCCACGCCGAGCGCCAGCCCGAGCCCGCGGCCCGAGCCGAGCACTCCCGTCTCGACCAGCGCCCGGTCCTCGGCGTCCCGGCCGGCGCGCCATCGCTCTATGTGCGCCGAGGCCCTCGACGGCCGCGTGACCGACTGCGCCAAGCCCCTGGCCAAGGGCAAGCTGCCGGCCGGGGCGCGCAACTCCGGCGTGGTCAGCCAGCCGGTCGCGGATCCCGCCGCGCTGGTGGACACCCGCACCTGGACCAGCGGCGGCGGGAACACCTTCCCCGGCGCCGAGGTGCCGTTCGGCATGGTGCAGTGGAGCCCCGACACCTACCCGGACCGGAACGCCGGCGGCGGCTACGGCTACGGCGACACCCAGCTGATGGGCTACAGCCTGACGCACCTGTCCGGGCCCGGCTGCGGCGCGGGCGGTGACGTGCCGATCCTGCCGATGACCGGCGCGCTGCCGTCCGGCAACCCCAACAACGTGATGACCTCGTTTACGAACACCGGCGAGGTCGCGCAGGCCGGCTACTACTCGGCCCAGTCCAACATGCCCAACACGATCACCTCGCAGTTCACCGCCACCCCGCACAGTTCCATGGGCCGGTTCACCTTCCCCAAGACCACCGCCGCCGACTTCCTCATCCAGCTGCAGAACAGCCAGAACGGCGACCAGGGCGACAGCGCCCAGATCGTCGGGAACAACGAGGTGATGGGCTCGGACACCAGCGGCGACTTCTGCGGCGAGAGCGACAACGACGGTCAGTCGCAGCTGTACACGGTGTACTTCGACATCGTCTTCAGCCAGCCGTTCACGGCCTCGCAGGTGATCACCGAGTCCGGGCAGAACGACCCGGCCGCGGTGTTCCTGACCTTCGACACCACCTCCGACCCGGTGATCGACGCCAAGGTCGCGATCTCCTACGTCAGCACGGCCAACGCGCAGCTCGACCGGCAGACCGACAACCCGGGCTGGAACTTCGACGGCGTCAAGGCCGCGGCCCAGCGCTCCTGGAACAGCCTGCTCGGAAAGATCAAGGTCTCCGGCGGCAGCTACGCCGAGACCCAGGAGTTCTACAGCCTGCTGTACAAGGACTTCCTGCAGCCCAACATCACCAGCGACGTCAACGGCCAGTACATGGGCGCCGATGAGAAGGTGGCCACGATCAGCGGGAAGCAGAAGAACCAGTACGGGATCTACTCGGGCTGGGACATCTATCATTCGCTGTCCCAGCTGCAGGCCATTCTCGATCCTGGTGCGGGATCTGACCAGGCGCAGTCGCTGCTCAACTACTACAGCCAGGATCAGATCCTGCAGCAGTGGGGCTACCTGAACCTGAACAACTACGTCATGGTCGGCGACCCGGCCCAGTCGATCATCGCCGACTACTACGCCTTCGGCGCCCGCAACTTCAACACCAGCGAGGCGCTGGCCGACATGCTCAAACAGGCCACCACGGTCAACGACGTGCGGCCCGGCGAGGCAATGGAGCAGAAGGACGGCTACATACCCTTCCCCGGCCCTTCCGGCTGCTGCAACCCCCACGGCAGCGTCGCCACCCTGCTGGAATACGACACCGAGGACCTGGCGCTGTCCCAGTTCGCCTCGGCGCTGGGTGACAGCAAGGACGCGGCCATGCTGGAGCGGCGGGCCAACAACTGGGAGAACCTGTTCGACCCGAACAATGACCTGCTGAACCCGAAGGACGCGAACGGGAACTTCATCCCCGGCGTCGTCCCGACGTTCCCGGACAGCGGCGAGATGTACTACGTCGAGGGCGACGCCTACGAGTACCTGTGGAACACGCCCAACGACTACTCGGCGCTGTTCTCGCTCATGGGCGGCAACTCTCAGGTGGCGCCCGTGATTGACCAGTACCTGTCGCAGCCCAACGGCGGCGGCATGTTCGGCGAGCTGAGCAACGAGTTCGACTTCGGCGAGCAGTACATGCCCGACTACGACCAGGACCCGGCCGGCGCTCAGCTAGCCGTGCACACCATGCTCAACACCATGCAGGCGCCTGGCCCTTCGGGACTGCCCAACAACGATGACCTGGGCGCCAACAGCTCCACCACGGTCTGGGAGATGCTGGGCATGTACCCGGAGAACTCCGGCACCGACACCATGGTGTTCAACGGCCCCCACTTCCCGCACGCGTCGATCAGCCTGGACAACGGCAAGACGATCACGATCAACGCCCCGGCGGCATCAAACACCGACTTCTACGTGCAGAACCTGAAGCTCAACGGCCGCCCCTACCAGAAGCTGTCCGTGCCGTTCTCGACCCTGTCCAAGGGCTCGACCCTGGACTGGACCATGGGCAGCAGCCCCAGCACCTGGGGCAGTGCCCCGCAGGACACGCCGCCCTCCTACACCTCCGGGCTCCGGCCGGTGGTCGGCTACACCTCGAGCCAGCAGGTGACGATCGCCCCCGGCGGCAGCACCACGGTCCAGGTCGAGGCGCAGAACGCTACCCACACCAACCAGGCGGTCAACGCCAGCGTGTCGGTGCCGGCCGGGTCCGGGCTGACCGTCACGCCCGCGAGCGGGGCGTTCCACGTCGCGCCGAACGGCAAGGGGTCGGTGACGGTGAAGGTCTCGGCCAGCGCCACCGCGGCGCAGACCTTCTACACGGTGCCGATCACGCTCACCGACGGCGGCAGCACGCTGCCGACGGTGAACCTGACCGTGCTGGTCGCCACGCCCGGAAGCCTGCTGACCGCGTTCAACAACTCCGGCATCTCCGATGACAGCAACGTCACCGGGGAGTTCGACACCAGCGGCTACAGCTACTCGCAGCAGGCACTGGAGGCGGCCGGCCTGGTCGCCGGCCAGCCGGTGACGGCCGGCGGCGTCCAGTTCACCTGGCCGCTGCCGGGCCCCGGCGACCCCGACAACGCGATCGCCGACGGCCAGCAGGTCACGGTGAACGCCCCGGAGGGCACCCAGACCCTCGGCTTCCTCGGCGCGGCCAGCAACGGCCCGAGCCAGGGCGTAATTACACTGCATTATTCCGACGGCAGCACCGCGGAATACTGGCTCGGCCTGAGCGACTGGACGCTGAACGGCGGCGGCGCGTCGGCGCCCTCGTACGGCAACCAGATCGTCGCGACCCTGCCGTACCGGGACTGCATGGGCTGCGCCGGCCCGGACAACACGAAGACCTACGTCTTCGATACGGGCGTGCCGGTCGATCCCGCGAAGACGCTCACCAGCGTGACGCTGCCGCCCGGCGCCACGCAGGGTTCGCTGCACGTCTTCGCGATCGGCACCTCGGCGCAGCCGCTGGCCGCGCCGGTCGCCACCTCGGTCAGCCCGGCCACCGCCTCGGCCGGCCAGCAGGTGACGATCAGCGGTTCCGGCTTCGGCGCCACGCAGGGATCGGGCTACGTCGCGTTCTCTGACAACGGCACCAACTGGGGCTCGCCGGGGAACTCGGCCACCTTCCAGGTGGACAGCTGGAGCGACACCTCGATCACGTTCACCGTGCCCACCCCGAGCGGGCCGGGTGGCGAGTGGGCGGTGTCGCCCGGCACCGACGCCTCGGTGATGGTGGTGAACGACCCGGGCGGGGTCTCCGACAGCCCGGTGCTGAAGATCACGCCCACGTCCAACCCGGCCGACTACTACGACAACACCGGCATCTCGCCGGATGGCAGCACGACCTGCGACGCCAACATGGACGGTGACGGGTTCAGCTACTCGGCCAACCTGCTGGCCGCCGCCGGGATCACCCCGGGCGGGACGGTCACGGCCGACGGCCTTAGCTTCACCTGGCCCAACGTCGCCGCCTGCACGCCGGACAACATCCTGGCCTTCGGCCAGACGATGCTGGTGAACGGCACGGCCGGGGCCACCACGCTGGGGCTGCTGGGCTCGTCGACCAACGGCGGGTCCTCGGGCACGATCGTGATCAACTACACCGACGGCACGTCGTCGACGGCCACCGTGTCGTTCAACGACTGGGCCTCGTCGGCGAGCGACGGGGACACCGCGGTGGCCACCATGGCCTACCGCAACGCCATCGGCGGCGGAAGTCAGGGCATCACCATGTATCTGTTCGCGACCACCGTACCGGTCGACTCGGCCAAGACGGTGGCCTCGATCACCTTCCCCGACATCGGCACCCAGACCGCCAACGGCGCCACGGCGATGCACATCTTCGCCGTCAGCCTCGGCGGGTAACCGCGATGCGCGGCGGGCGGGCTAGCTGACTGGAGCGGCTAGCTCGCCCGAGCCGCGCGGGATGAGCCGGGTGGCGATCTCGGTCCGCTCCACCGGGCCGCGGTCTCCGGCGAGCCGGCGGAAGAGCAGTTCGGCGGCGCCGCGGCCCAGCCGGGCCACGTCCTGCGCCACCACGGTCACGCCGGGGCTGAGCAGGTCGGCCAGCTCGAAGTCGTCGAAGCCCACGAAGGCCGGGCCGGCGCCGAGGGCGCGCAGGTGCCGCAGGGCCGCGACCGACGTGCGGTTGTTCCCGCAGAACAACGCCGTGACCGGTGCCGATCCGGCCAGCATCCGGCGCAGCGCGAGGCCGACGTTCTCCGGCGTGGGCGTTGACATCGCGACCCAGCTGTCGTCGACGCGCAGCCCGGCTCCGGACATGGCCTCCCGGTAGCCGCGATGGCGGAGCATCGAGGTGAAGATGCCGGGGGAGTCGCCGATGAACCCGATCCTGCGGTGCCCGCCGGCGATCAGGTGACCGACGCCCTGGCGGGCGCCGCCGACGTTGTCGCTGATCACGGTGTCGGCTTCGATCAGGCGGGCCGGGCGGTCCACGAACACGGCCGTGGTTCCCGCCGCGATCTCGGGGAGCAGGTAGGTGTGGTCGTCGGATGCCGGGATGACGATCAGGCCGTCTACCCGGCGGGCGCAGAAGGCGAGCGCCAGCTCGCGCTCCCGGACCGGGTCCTCGTCGCTGGATCCGGTGAACAGCAGGTAGTCGTGCTCGCGCGCCACGTCCTCCACCGCGCGGGAGAGCGCCGAGTAGAACGGGTCCCCGATGTCCTCCATGATCAGGCCGATCGATGCGGTCTGCCCCTTGCGCAGGATGCGGGCGCTGTCGTTGCGCCGGAAGCCGAGCTGGTCGATCGCGGCGCGGACCCGCTCGGTGGTGCCCGCCGTGACCCCGGGCTCGCCGTTGACCACCCGCGAGACGGTCTTCAGCGCGACGCCGGCGTAGGCGGCCACGTCCTCCATCGTGGGGCGGCTGCGCGCGGCCGCCGCGGGCCGCTCGCCGGGTCTCGTGCCGGATCTCGTGCCGGGCCTCGTGCTGGGTCTCGTGCCGGATCTCGTGCTGGGCTGATGGTCGGTCGTCATCGCGATCCCCCCCGGGCTCCGGCGCGGCCAGTGAGGCCTGGCCACGCTGCGCAGCCGGTGAGGCCCGGCTGCGTGATCATGGTCCAACTATATGACAGCGTTGTCAACTGGCGTTTGATCTTCGGTGTCGTCATCTTCAGCGGGGGTGGGCGTCGGCGGGGCGGGGTGGCCGGGCTGGGTTATGGCGCGGTCCCTACCGGTTTGACGACTCCGGCCGCGTCTTTGGTTCCGGCTTGGGCCAGGATCATCTCCGAGCTGCAGTAAGGTCAGGCCCCGTGAGCGAACACGCCGGCCGCGTCGCGCTGGTCACCGGCGGCTCGAGCGGGATCGGCCGCGCGGTGGCCGAACTGCTCGCCGCGCGCGGCGCGTCGGTCGGCGTGTGCTCGTGGGACGCCGACGAGGCGCGGGCCGTGGCCGGCGCAATCACGGCCGCGGGCGGCGCGGCCGTGCCGGTCCCGGCCGACGTGCGCGACGCGAAGCAGGTCGAGGCCGCGGTGCGGACCACCGCCGACGCGTTCGGGCCGCTGGACACCCTGGTCACCAGCGCCGGGATCCAGACCTACGGGACCGTCACCGAAACCGACGAGCAGGCCTGGGACAACGTGTTCGCGGTCAACGTCAAGGGCGTCTTCCTCGCCGCCCGGGCCGCGCTGCCGGACCTGCGCCGCAGCGACCGCGGGGCCATCGTCGTCGTGTCGTCGGTGCAGGCCCTGGCCACGCAGACCGGCGTGGCCGCCTACGCCGCGACCAAGGGCGCGCTGAACGCGCTGACCCGCTCGATGGCGGTCGACGAGGCCGCGCACGGCGTCCGCGTGAACGTGGTCTGCCCCGGATCCGTTGACACGCCGATGCTGCGCCGGTCCGCCGAACTGTTCGGAGATGGAACAGCAGTCATTACGCACCGTCTCATCGAGGACTGGGGACGTTCGCATCCTCTGGGCCGCGTGGCACAACCCAGCGAGGTGGCCGAGGTGGTCGCCTTCCTGGCGGGCCCCCGGGCGAGCTTCGTGACCGGCGAGGAGGTCCGGGTCGACGGCGGGCTCATGGCCGGGCTGCCGGTGACGCTGCCGCGGGACGGCGGCTGAGCGACGGGGCGGCGGTTAGCTCTTCACGTGCAACGACGCACACAGGTTGTAGAGCTTAGGGCCATTGCTACTCGAGGCACCGGGCGAAACGGAATAGCTGAATTGCACGACGTAATCGCCGCCGGGCACCGTCGGAACCCGGACGCGGAACGGCTTATTGGGCAGCCCGACGCCTCCGACGGCCCCGGAGGGCCCTATTGGCACATTCTTCCCGCGCTGAATACCCGGGGCAATGGCGGCCAGATTGTAGGTCGCGACGAAGCGCCCGCCTTTGTCCGTGCCGAACAGGCCATAACTCTCGGTTGTGACGTTATTACTTTGCCATGGCCCGCTCGCTGTCACTGTGACAAGGTCATCTGGCCCGGCGTTGCTCGGATTGACTTTCAGGTGATAAGCCCCGACGTAGCACCCCCGCGGCTCCTGGGCCTGCGACTGGCCTGAGCATGCGGCGGAACTGAACGCCACGGCAAGACAGAATATAACTGCCCCGCCGAGGCGAGCACGCCGCCGGAGACCATGTGGGTCCGCGATGCCAGGCATGGCTTACTAATTCCCCCAGATTAGCCTGACGTTCGCAGTATTGCGAATATAGGAGATCTGTTGAGCCATAGCAGAAGTCACCATCAGAGGCGTTGTCGATCGCATTGCAGGTGAGGTGACCGCCGTAGGAGACGCAGGTGATTCCTCCGCCTTCGATCACGTAGTTGCCGCCATTGCAATGTGCGGCCGTGAATACCCGGTGGTCGTTCGGATTAACAGCGCCGTAAATTGTTGCCAAATTTTATCATGAACGTCGTCCGCAAGTAAATGCTTCCAACCTCGATGGTTCATCCTCGTGAGCCTCGATGCATCAGGGCGCGCCTGATCACTGATCGTCTTGTGCCGGGCTTCGGCTGCGGTGTCTGGTTCCTGATGGCCGGGTGCGTCGCGGAGTAAAATCCGGCAAATGGGAATCCGGCTGTCCATGGGCCACGTTGAGCGGCTCGATGACACGGTCATCGCGTTCGCCCGCCAGCTCGGCCTGCGCGGCGTCCAGCTGCACGCGCCCGCCGACCTGCCCGGAACCGACGGGTACTGGAGCGCCGCCGAGCTGCGCGCGCTGCGGGAGCGGTCCGAGGCGGCCGGGCTGAGCCTCGACGGCCTGGAGAACGTCCCGCCCGCCCACTTCACCAAGATCCAGCGCGGCGAGCCCGGGCGGGACGAGCAGATCGAGAACTACCAGCGGACGATCCGCAACCTGGGCCAGGCCGGGATCACGATGCTCGGCTACAACTGGCTGGCCACCTACGTCTGGCGCACCGACATGATGGTCGAAGGCCGGGGCGGCGCCCAGGTCACCGCGTTCGACCTGGACCGGGCGGGCGCGGGCAACGCGCTGGCCGGTTACAAGCTCACGCCGGGCGACCCGCTGGCCGGGCCGATCGGCGCCGAGCAGATGCGGGACAACCACCAGTACTTCCTGGACGCCGTGCTGCCGGTGGCGGAGCAGGCCGGTGTCCGGCTGGCCCTGCACCCGGACGACCCGCCGGTCGACGCGCCGCTGGGCGGGGCGGCGCGCATCTTCACCTCACCGGAGGCGATGATCCGCGCTCACCAGGCGGCCCGGGGCAGCCCGGCCTGGGGCATCGACCTGTGCCTGGGCACGGTGTCGGAGATGGCCGGCGAGCGCAGCGTGAACGAGATGATCGACTACTTCGGGCCCCGCGGCTCCATCTGCTACGTGCACTTCCGCGACGTGCAGGGCGTGGTCCCGAGCTTCCGCGAGTGCTTCCTGGGCGAGGGCAACTACGACCCCGCCGCCGTGCTGCGCCGGCTGGCCTCCTCCGGCTTCGACGGCTTCCTCATCGACGACCACGTGCCCGCGATGATCGGCGACCCGGGCACCTGGGGCGACATCTCATCGGACGCGTACTGCTCGCGTGGCCGGGCGTACGCGATCGGCTACCTGCAGGGCCTGCTGCGCGCGCTCGGCCTCGACGACTAGCCACGCCGCGCGATCACCGCGGCGCCAGGAACATGCCACGAATCAGACCAGCATCCCGGGGTCATCAGGCCGTCGCGGGCGCGATCTCGCCCGAGCCCCGGACCACCAGGCGGGTCAGCAGGATCACCTCGCGCGGCGCCGAGGTGTCGCCAGCGATGCGGGCGAACAGCAATTGCGCCGCGGTCGCGCCGAGCGCGACCGGGTCCTGGGCCACGACCGTGACCGGCGGGTTCACCTTGTCGGCCAGCGCGAACTCGTCGAACCCGATCAGCGCCACCCGGTCGGCCTGGCCGTGCAGGGCATCGATCGCGCCCATGGTGATCAGGTCGGTGGTGGTGAACAGCGCGGTCGGCGGGTCGGGCAGGTCCAGTAGCTGGGCCGCCAGCCGCGCGGCCGCTCCGCGGCTTCGCGGCCCGTGCCGGACCAGGTCCGGGTCGGGCTCGATCCCGAGGTCGCCGAACGCGTCGCGGAAGCCGGCGTAGCGCTCCTGGATGGTCCAGATGTCCTCGCGGTCGCCCAGGTAGCCGATCCGCCGGTGGCCCTGGTCCAGCAGGTGCCGCACCGCCTTGCGCGCCCCGGCCCGGTTGTCCACCAGCACCTTGTCCACGGGCAGCCCGTCGGCGGGCCGGTCCACGCAGACCACCTTGGTCCCGCGGGCGAGCTGGTCCTTCAGGAAGCGGTGGTTGCCCTCGACCGGCACCACGATCAGCCCGTCGACCTGCCGGGCGCAGAACGCGGCGACCACCTCGCGTTCCCGGCGCAGGCTGTCGTTGGAGCTGCCGATCAGCACCACGTAGCCCCGCTGCCGCGCGGCGTCCTCCACGGCCGCGGCGAGGGCGGCGAAGAACGGGTTGGCCAGGTCGTCGACGAGCAGGCCGATCGTCTGCGTCGGCTGACCCTCCCGGCGCAGCCGGCGTGCGGCCTCGTTGCGCTGGTAGCCCAGCCGGCGGATGGCGCGCTCGACCCGGGCGACGGTCTCCGGCAGCACCGATGGCTCGCCGTTGACCACGCGCGACACCGTCATCGGACTCACGCCCGCGGCCTTGGCGACGTCCCGCATCGTCGGGCGCCCGCTCATGCGCTCGGTCATCCGCTCATCATGCGCCGCTCCGTCACGCGCCGCCTGGTCGCGGGATGCTCCGTCGCGCGCCGCCTGGTCGCGGGATGCTCCGTCGCGCGCCGCCTGGTCGCGGGATGCTCCGTCGCGCGCCGCTGCCCGTCTCTGATGAGATCGTTACCATAAACACCTCGTGACCTGGCCCCGGGGCACGGCGCGGCGCCGGGAACGGCGCCACGGTCGGACCTGGCCTGGAATGTACCTTATGGTCGGCTAGGATCGGCGGGTTTATCAAGTATTGGTACCGGTTTCGGGTCATACCGGGCTTTCCCCCTTGACATGTCGCGCGGCTCGCTAAAGAATCGCGCAACGTATGTGAACGTTATCAGGAGATGGCACCAGATGACAGAACCAGTGCTCGAGGCCCGGCGGCTGGTCAAGCACTACGGGCACGTGCTGGCGCTGGACGAGGCGGACTTCTCGGCCATGCCCGGCGAGGTCGTCGCGCTCATCGGCGACAACGGCGCGGGCAAGAGCACGCTGGTCAAGACCCTGGTCGGGGCGATCCGCCCGGACTCGGGCGAGATCCTGGTCGATGGCACGCCGGTCCAGCTGGCCAGCCCGGTGGATGCCCGCCGCCACGGGATCGAGGCGGTCTACCAGGACCTGGCCCTGGCGCCCGACCTGGACGCGGCGGCCAACCTGCACCTGGGCCGGGAGCTCTACCTGGTCCCGTTCCTGAAGGTGCTCGACCGTCGCACGATGCGGCGGCGCGCGATCGAGGCGTTCGCCGACCTGGGCATCGAACTGCCCGACGTCGGGGCCCCGGTCGGCACGCTGTCCGGCGGCCAGCGGCAGTCGGTCGCGGTGGCCCGGGCGGTGTCCTACGCCAGCCGGATCATCTTCATGGACGAGCCCACCGCGGCGCTGGGCGTGGTCCAGCGCGGCCGGGTGCTGGACACGATCCGCCGGGTCAGGGACCGCGGCGTCTCGGTCGTGCTGGTCAGCCACAACATGCCCGAGGTGCTCGCCGTGGCCGACCGGATCGAGGTGCTCAGGATGGGCCGCCGGGTGGCCGTGTTCACCGCGTCGCAGACCACCGTCGACGAGCTGGTCGGGGCCATGACCGGGGCGCTGGAGCTCAGCAACGGCAGCAAGGGGGGTGCGGCGTGACCGACCCGCAGCAGGTGGCCGGGACCCCGGCCGCCCCGGAGGGCGCGGCGCCGGCCCGCCCCGCCGTGCCGTCCGCCCGGCCCGCCGACACGCGCGGGAGCGCTCGCCGGTTTGCCGGCCGGGTGGGCGCGGCGAGTGAGACCTACACGCTGCTGGCCCTGGTGATCCTGGTCGTCTTCTTCAGCGTGAAGGCGCCGGGCAAGTTCTTCACGCTGAACGACTTCTCGCTGATGGGCCAGAACGCGGCTCCGCTGCTGGTGATGTCGGTGGGGGAGACGTTCGTGATCATCACGGCCGGGATCGACCTGGCCGTCGGCTCGCTGCTCGTCCTGACCGGCGTGGTGGCCGACCTCTACTGCATTCACCACGGGGGCGCGAGTGCGGGCTGGGGGACGATCGCGATCGGCTCCGTGCTCGGGCTGGCCACCGGGACCGCCTGGGGCGCGGGGCAGGGATTCCTGGTGGCCAAGGCCAAGGTCCCGCCGCTGATCGTCACGCTGGCCGGGTTCATCGCGGCGGGCGAGGGCGTGGCCTACCTGATCACGGGCGGCGCGGACTTCCGCACCGTTCCCGGCAAGCTGGTCAACACCATCGGCCTGGGCAGCGTGGCCGGCATCCCGTGGCTGATCGTGATCAGCTTCGCGGTCGCAATCGTGGCCGGCCTGGTCCTGGCCTACACCGGGTTCGGGCGTTACACCTACGCGATCGGGTCCAACGCGGAGGCGGCCCGCCGGGCCGGCATCCGGGTGGACCGTCACCTGATCAAGGTCTACGCGCTGTCCGGCCTGCTGGCCGGCGTGGCCGGGATCTTGTCGCTGGCCTCCTTCGACTCAACCACGATCGCCGGACACGCGTTCGACAACCTCGAGGCGATCACCGCGGTGGCGCTCGGCGGCGCCAGCCTGTTCGGCGGCCGGGGCTCGATGTTCGGCACCGTGATCGGCCTGGCCATCTCGACCGTGCTGCTCGAGGGCCTGGTGATCATCGGGGTCAATCAGTACTGGCAGGAGGTGGCCATCGGCATCGTGCTCGTGGCCGCCGTGTACCTCGATCAGTTCCGCCGCCGGATTCGGCAGCGGGCCTGAGGCGGCGTGACAGCGGCCGTACCCCCGCGGCCCTAGTGCACAGGAGGAACGAATGCGGAGCAGACTCACCGTGACGGTCACCGGCGTGGCCGTCATCGCGCTCGCGGCGGCCGCCGCCGGATGCGGCTCTTCGAGCGGCGGCGGCAGCGGCAGCAGCAATTCGAAGAAGACCATGGAGCTGATCGTCGGCACCAAGAGCGACGACTTCTACGTCACCATGGAATGCGGCGCCGAGGCCGAGGCCAAGAAGCTCGGCGTCAAGCTGACCGTCACCGGCCCGGCGACCTTCAGCGTCCCGCAGCAGAAGCCGCTGATCGACTCGGCCGAGGTGACCAAGCCGGACGCGCTGATCGTCGCGCCGACCGACAGCGCGGCGCTCGACCCCGACCTGCTGAAGGTCCAGAAGGGCGGTACCAAGGTCATCTTCGTGGACACCTCGTCGGCCAACACCGCGATCGGGCTGTCAAGGATCTCCTCGGACAACGCGCAGGGCGGCAAGCTGGCCGCCGACACGCTCGGGAACCTCATCGGCGGGAAGGGCACGGTCGCGGTGATCAGCGTGGCCAAGGGCGTGTCCACCACCGACGCCCGGGTCCAGGGCTTCCAGCAGGAGATGGCGGCCAAGTTCCCCAACGTCAAGCTGCTCCCCGAGCAGAACGACGACGCCGACAGCGTCAGCACCGCCACCTCGTTCATCGAGGGTGACATGGCCGCGAACCCGGACCTGGCCGGCGCGTTCGCCGCCAACGTCATCACCGCTCAGGGCGCGGCCTCCGGCATCGCGCACGCGGGCAAGACCGGCAAGGTCAAGCTGGCCACGTTCGACGCCGACCCGACCCAGATGTCCATGATGAACGCCGGCACCATCCAGCTGGCCATCGCCCAGGAGCCCGCGCTCGAGGGCGCCGACGGCGTTGAGCAGGCGCTGAACGCGCTCGACGGCAAGACGGTGCAGAAGAACATCGCCACGCCGCTGATCGCGATCACGCCGGCCAACATGACCAGCGCCAGCGTCAAGCCCTACATCTACGAATCAAGCTGCTCGGCCAGCTAGGAGGCATCCCCCGGGCCCGGAGCGCCTGGCGGAACCCGGTGTACCCCCCACATCGGCTCCACCAGCCTCCGGGCCGCCTCGCGGCGCGCGCGTTCGGCCTCCTCCCGGCGCGCGCGCCGTCGGCGGCTTATGAACCGGCCGGTCCCGAAGAGGGTCAGGATCAGCAGCGCCGCGACGGAGGCCAGCGCCGCGACGACCAGCCGGACGTAGAAGTCCGGGCGGGTGTCCGCGGGGGCCAGGCCGGCCGAGACGAAGGCCTGCGGCGTGCGCAGCGCGATCAGGGAGGAACCGCGCTGGACCGCCGCGACCCGGCCCAGGACGCCGCTCTCCGGCACCGGTCCCCACTTGCGTGAGTCGAGCGAGATGTTGCGGCGGTCGCCCATCACCCAGATCTGGCCGCGGCGCAGCGTCACCGAGAATTTGACCGCCGAGGCCCGGTTGCCCGGATAGAGGTAGGCCTCGGTCAGCGGCTTCCCGTTCACGGTGACCCGGCCCCGGGCGTCGCAGCAGGCCACGTGATCGCCCGGCAGGCCGACCACCCGCTTCACGAAGCTGTCGTTGGTGCCGGAGACCCGGCGCGGGACGCGCAGCACCACCACGTCGCCGCGCCGGATGCCGGACCCGGTGACGACGAACATCTGGTCGCCGGGATGGACCGTGTTCTCCATCGTCGGCGACTGCTCGGTATACGGCTGAATGGTCACGACCGGGATCGCGATCGTGGTGCACAGCAGCGCGGCCGCGAGCACGACCAGCACCCAGAAGACGATCCGCCCGATCTTGGCCGTGCGGCGCTCGGGCCGCGGAGCCGGCGGCGTCCATGTCGTGGCCTGCTGTTGCGTCATGGGCCGCCTCCATCTGAGCGCAAGGCAGTTGATTTGCGCTTGCGATCTCAGCGGAAATTCATACCCTCGCCCCGGTATGTCGGAACGGTCGCGACCACTGCGATTTAGCGGACCTGGCGCCTGCCGGGACGGCGCATTCGCAGCGAACCCAGAAGCATCGCCACGACAAACACGACAATGCCGATGAACAGCAGGTAGAGCAGGCCTTTCGCGACCACGCCGACGATGACCAGCGCGATCGCCGCGATCACCAGCAGCAGGAACAGCGCAATCATCGGTCCTCCGTTCCGCCTGGCTCCTCAGCGGCGGGCCAGCAGCCGCGCCCCGTCGGCGCCCGGTTCGTAGGCCAGGCCATAGTGCTTGAAGATCGCCTCTTCCTCACCGGCCGGCAGCACCCCGTCGGTGTCGATCGAGGGGGCATCCTTCACTTGCTTCTTGTCGTAGCCGACCTTGAGATAGCCCGGGCCCACGGTCGCCCGGTCGAGGGGGACGAATACGAGCCGGTGCCGGGTCGGCATCCCGATCTTCACCGTGGCGAACGACGGCTGGTCGGTGCCCGTGTCGACGTAGACGGCTTCCAGTTCCCCGATCTTGCTGGCCCCGGCGTCAACCACGTGGTGGCCGCGCCACTCCCTGATATCGGCAGCCTCGAACATGCCGGTCTTCCCCCTCACGGTGCCCCGTTTGCATCCGCTCGAAGGGCCCCCTACCCGGGTCTATGCGCCGCAGTCACAGTTTTCGCGGCGCCATCTCCTCGGTGCCGGGGCTATCAGAGGAAAGTCAGGCCTTCGCCCCGGTATGTCGGGACGGTCGCTACCACCGCGTTGTCGTCAATGAGGTGCAGTTCGCCGAACCGCTCGCAGAGCTCGCCCGCCTTGGCGTGCCGAAGCCACACCCGGTCGCCGATCCGCAGCCGATCGGCGGGCGGGCCGAGCAGCGGGGTCTGCACCTCGCCGGCGCCCTCCTGCTTGTCCAGGCGCAGCCCGGCCGGCAGGAACGGGCTCGGCAGCCGGGACCGGCTCGCGGGCCCCGATGCGATGTAGCCTCCGCCGAGCGCGGTGACCACCCCCGGCGCGGGCCTGCGCACCACGGGCAGGGCGAAGAACGCGGCCGGCCGCCCGCGAAAGCCCAGGTACCCGTCGAATAGCGTCGGCTGATAGAGCCCGGATCCCGCGCCGATCTCGGTCACCGCCCGCTCGGCGCTCGTCTTCTCCAGCGAGCCGGTGCCACCGCCGTTGACGAACTCCAGCGGCGCCACCGCCGTGACCGCCGCGACGATCGCGGCCCGGCGCGCGGCCAGTTCCGCGCCGGACCGGCGCTGCACGTACCGCAGCGCCATCCCGTAGAGGGGGCGCCCGGCAGGGTTGTCGCCGACCCCGGCGATCTGGGCCTCGTAGGCCATCAGGCCGGCCAGCTGCAGCCCGGGCCGGGCCACGATCGCGGCGGCCAGCGCGGCGGCATCGGCCGGGGTCCGCACCGGCGAGCGCCGGGCCCCGGCCCGGAGCAGCCCGCCCAGGCCGTGGTAGCCCGCGTCGATATCGATGCAGACCCGCACCGGGCTGGGCCGCTCCGCGGCCGCGGCGGCCTTCTCGATCATGTCGAGGTGCTCGGGGCAGTCCGCCATGACCGTGATCGCGGCGGCCGCGGCCGGATCACCGGCCAGCCGGGTCAGTGCGGCCCGGTCGGCTGTCGGGTAGCCGACCACGATGTCGTCGCAGGTGCCCTGCCCGGCCAGCCAGAGCGCCTCGGGCAAGGTGAAGGCCAGGATGCCGCGGAATCCCCCCATGCCCAGCACCTGGCCGATGATCTCCCGGCACCGGACGGACTTGCTGGCCAGCCGGATCGGCTTGCCCGACGCGCGTCGCGTCATCGCCGCGGCGTTGGCGCGCAGGGCCGCCAGGTCCACCACGGCGAACGGCGGCTCGAGATGGGCGGTGGCCGCGTCGTAGCGCTGCAGGTCCCCGGCGGGTGCGGCCATGTTTTACTCCTCGGCGATGAACTCTGAATACTCGGCCGCGGTGAGCAGGCCCGGCGGCAGCTCGCCGTCGGCGGTGGCCAGGGTGACCTTGAACAGCCAGCCGGTTCCGTACGGGTCGGCGTTGACCAGTCCCGGGTTCTGCTCGATCTCGGGATTCGCCTCGGCCACCTCGCCGTCGACCGGCGCGAAAATGTCGCTCACCGACTTGGTGGACTCGACCTCTCCGCACGGCTCGCCCGCTGTGATCTTGCTGCCGGCCGACGGCAGCGACACGTAGACGACGTCGCCGAGCGCCTGCTGAGCGTGGTCGGTGATGCCGATCGAAGCGGTGCTGCCGTTGATGGCCACCCACTCGTGCTCGCGGGTGTAGTGCAGTTCATCGGGAACGGTCATGGGTGGCCTTCTCCTCTGTCATGTCAGCGGCCGGTCAGGCCGGCCGGCGGTAGAACGGCAGACGCACCAGCTCGGCGGGCTCGGCGCGGCCCCGGATGTCGACGGCGAGCCGGCTGGGCTTGCCTTCCGCGTCGTCCTCGCGGGCCTGCTCCGCGACGTCCGGCGCCATGTAGGCCATGGCGATCGGCGCGCCGAGCGTCGGGGACGGGGCGCCGCTGGTCACCTGTCCGCACGGGGCCGCGTTCCAGAGCACCTCGTAGCCGTGCCTCGGCACCCGCCGGGACTGGCTGACCAGGCCGACCAGCTCGCGCCGCGGCGCGGCCTGCGCCCGCTCCGCCAGGGCGGCCCGGCCGACGAAGTCGCCGGGCTTGTCGAGCTTGACCACGCGGCCCAGGCCCGCGTCGAACGGGGTGATGTCCGGGCCCAGCTCGTTGCCGTACAGCGGCATGCCGGCCTCGAGTCGCAGCGTGTCCCGGGCGGCCAGGCCCGCCGGGACCAGTCCGTCGTCCGCGCCCGCCGCCGTGAGCGCGTCCCAGATCCGCTCGGCGTCGCCCGGAGCGGCGAACAGCTCAAAGCCGTCCTCACCGGTGTAGCCGGTCCGGGCCAGCAGGATCTGATGGCCGGCCACCCGGGCTGGATAGCTCGCGTAGTACT
>Ga0335074_10006048_pt1 | contig 16762 bp, 17 predicted proteins | sample Lox_Sample_23_FD_206715 | JGI IMG/M metagenome (GOLD analysis project Ga0335074, IMG submission 206715) | Soil microbial communities from Loxahatchee National Wildlife Refuge, Florida, United States - Lox_Sample_2.3 | ecosystem: Environmental > Terrestrial > Soil > Wetlands | place: USA...
GGCGGCGCAAAGCTGTACGCGACCGGAATCGCGCACACGAAGAATGGCGATCTGGCGGGCAAGCCGATCGTCTACGCCGTGACGATCCCGACCAACGCGCCGCAGCCTGCACTGGCGACGCAATACGTGGCACTGCTGCTCAGCCCGGCGGGGCAGCGGATCATGGCGCAGAACGGTTTTCGCAGCATCGCTCCGGCGATCGGCGTCAACCAGGCGAAAATGCCGCCTGACATCCGGGATGCGGTGAAGCCCTGGCCGGCATGGTAAGCCGCCTCGGTCGCGGCGCTCGTCATGGCGCCGGAAAGGAGCGCTATGCGATCCGCCGATCTGCTTGCCGACGCGTCCGTCGCCTCCGGCCCCTCGCGTCCGCGCTGGCCGGCTGCCATGGCACGCCCGAGCGGCGTGATGCTGGTATCCTGGTTCCTCGGCAGTGTGCTGCTCGCATTCATCGTCGTGCCGCTGCTCGGGCTGGCGATCAGCCAGTCCGGCGCCAGCCTGGTGCATGTCGCGGCGCTCCCGGAGGTGCGGAACGCGATCCTGCTGAGTTTCGCCTCGGCGCTGCTCGCGACCTCGGTTGCGGCGCTGATCGGTGTGCCGCTGGCTTATGCGCTGGCGCATGCGACCTTCCCCGGCCGCGGGATCGTGGCGGCCATCGTCGATATTCCGCTCGCCGTGCCGCATACCGTTGCCGGCATCGCACTGCTCTTCGCCTTCGGGCGACGGGGCATCTTCGGTGCGCCGGCCGAGGCGTGGCTCGGGCTGCGATTCTGGGGCACCGTCGCCGGCATCGTCATCGCCATGCTGTTCGTCTCCGTGCCCTACACGGTCAGCGCGGCGCGCATCGGGTTCGAGTCGGTCGATCCGCGACTGGAGAAGGTGGCGCGCACGCTCGGCATGGGGGCGTGGCGCGTGCTGTGGCACGTGACGCTGCCCCTGGCCTGGCGCAGCATCGCCACCGGCCTGATCCTGACCTGCGCGCGGGCGATCAGCGAATTCGGCGCCGTGGTGATTCTGGTCTACTATCCGATGACGGCGCCGGTGAAGATCTATGAGCTGTTCCTGCGCTTCGGGCTGAACGAGGCGGCGGCGATGGCGACGCTGCTGCTGGCGCTGTCGCTGATACTGCTGATCCTGTTCCGCTGGCTGGCGCAGGGACAGGGCAGGGCATCCGGATACGGGAGATGAATCGACCGGTCCTCGCGGTCGAGGACGTGTCGCTTGGATTGGGTGCTTTTTCGCTGCGCAACGTCTCCCTGGCGCTGGCACCTGGCGAGGTCCTGACACTCCTGGGTCCGAACGGCGCCGGCAAATCCGTCACGCTGGAAACCATCGCCGGTTTCCATCGCCCGCGCGCCGGACGCATCGTCATCGGCGGACGCGACGTGACGTCGCTGGCGCCGGAGCGGCGACGTGTCGGCCTGATGGTGCAGAATTACGGGCTCTTCCCGCATCTGACGGTGGCGGCCAACGTCGCGTTCGGGTTTGTCGCACGCGGGCGCGCACGGCGCCCCGACGGCGCCGATGTCGCGCGTCTGCTGACCCGCTTCGGCATCGATCACCTCGCGGCCCGGCTGCCGCGGGACCTCAGCCCCGGCGAGAAGCAGCGCACCGCGCTGGCCCGCGCCCTGGCCAGGCAGCCCGAGATCTTTCTGTTCGACGAGCCGTTCTCGGCGCTCGACGCCCGCACGCGCGACACGCTGCGCGAGGAGTTCCGCGCCTTTCTGCGCGAGGCCGCGGTTCCCGCCATTTTCGTCACGCACGACCAGGCGGATGCGACCGTGCTCGCCGATCAGGTCGCCATCATGGACCGCGGGCGGATCGTGCAGGCGGGCCCGGTGGCCGAGGTGTTTCGCGCCCCGGCCAACAGCTTCGTCGCCGACTTTACCGGCGTGGAGAACCGCCTGCCGGGTCGCGTGGTGAGCCGCGCCGGCGGGCGGTGGCAGATTGCGATCGGCGACAGGCTCCTGCAGGCGGATGCCCCGAGCCTGGCCGCGGGCACGGCGGATGTTTTCCTCTGCATCCGAGGCGAGGATGTTGCCCTGCGGTCACCCGGAGAACCGGCTTCGGACCTCTCCACCGGCAACCGCCTGACGATGCGGGTGGAACGCGTGATCGGCCTCGGCGCGCTGTGCCGGGTTGTCCTCGATGGCGGGTTCCCGCTGATCGCCTGTCTGACCCGGCGTGCGGCGCGCGATCTCGGCCTGGTGCCGGGCGGCCACGCTGTCGTCGAGATCGAACCGGAATCGATCCATCTTCTCGCAGGCTGAGCGGGGATCCACTTCCGGTCGCATGAGCGCGCCATTGGACGACCGCGCGACGCGACGAGCGCGCGGGGCGCTCCGGTCGTCGCTCGCCGCCGAAGCTGCTGGTCCCCGTTCCGGCGCGATCCGCCCGTGCGCGCCGTCGCGGAAGCGGCGGCCCTACTGGCGAATTTGCTCCCCATTGCGCAGCTTCGACATTCGCGCCCGCGCTCCCAGCGCCTCCTCGATCCGCAACCCCTCGTTCCACTTCGCCATCCGCTCGCCGCGCGCGAACGATCCCACCTTGAGCTGTCCGACCCCCCAGCCGACCGCGAGGTGCACGATGGTGACGTCCTCGGTCTCGCCCGATCGCGCCGACACGATTCCCGTCATGCCGCAGTCCCGTGCTGCCTGCCACGCCGCGCGCGTCTCGCTCAGCGTGCCGCGCTGGTTCGGCTTCAGCAGCACCGCGTTGACCAGGCCGCGCGCCGCCGCCTGCCGCACCCGCGCCGCATCCGTCACCAGCAGATCGTCCCCCACGACCTGCACCCGGTCGCCGACCGCTTCGGCGAACGCCGCAAACCCCTCGGCATCGTCCTCGGCCAGCGGGTCCTCGACCGAGACGATCGGATACCGTTCCACCCAGCCGGCAAGCAGCGCCACCATCTGGTCCGTCGTGAGCTCGCGTCCCTCGAGCCGCAACCGATAAAGCCCCGCCCGCCCGAACGCCGACGCGGCGACGTCGAGCGCGATCCCGACCTCGGCGCCCGGCTGCAGCCCGGCCCGCTCGATCGCCCGCACCAGCATCTCCAGCGCCTCCTCATTGGCGCGGAAATCCGGCCACCATCCGCCCTCGTCGGCGACGCCGGCCAGGCGCCCGGCCTCGCGCATCAGCGCTCCGGCGGCGCGGTACACCTCCGCGGTCCATTCCAGTGCCTCGGTGAAGCGCTTCGCCGCCGGGCAGACGATCAGGAAGTCCTGCACGTCGACGCGGCCGCCGGCATGCGCGCCGCCGCCGAAAATCTGGATCTGCGGCAGCGGCAATTGCACCGCCGCCTCGCCGCCGAGATGGCGCCAGAGCGGCAGCCCGGCCGCCGCGGCCGCGGCCTGCGCCGCCGCCATCGACACCGCGACCAGCGCATTTGCGCCGAGCCGCGTCTTCTGCGCCGTGCCGTCCAGCGCGATCAGCGCCGCGTCCACGCCGTCCTGGTCCGCCGCATCCAGTCCGCGCAGCGCCGCGGCGATCTCGCCGTTCACGTGCCCGACCGCCCGCGCCACACCAAAGCCGCCAAAGGCCGCGCCGCCGTCGCGCAGATCGACCGCCTCGCCCGAGCCGGTGGAGGCGCCGGCCGGCGCGATCGCCCGTCCGACCGCGCCGCCGGCGAGATGCAGCTCCGCCTCGACCGTGGGACGGCCGCGGCTGTCCCACACCTGCCGGCCGCGCACGGCCGCGATGGCGGTCGGGATCACGCCGGCACCCCACGTCGCCGCAATTCCGCCACCCATGCTGCCCGCACCTCGCCCAAGCGCGCGACCGGCGCAGCCAGCAGCGCCCGGGCAACCCGGCGCACGCTGGCCTTTTCCGCCGCCTCGGTCAGGTATTCGACGGGCGACTTGCCGTCGACCCGTGCCAGCATCAGCCCGGGCAGCAGGTGCGCCGCCCGCTCTTCGAGCGTCGCCGGCTCCTCCCAGGCGATGCAGGCGCGATGCGCCGTGGCCAGCGCGTCGAAGCAGCCGAGCATCGCCGGCGCCGCCCGCGGCACCCGAAGGCATTTCAGCAGCAGATGGTTGAGGCAGAAGGCGAGGTCGAAGGCCGGATCGCCCCACCAGGCGCATTCCGCGTCGAGGAACAACGGCCCGTCCGGCCCGACCAGGATGTTCTTCGGGCTGACATCGCCATGCACCAGCGCGCGGTGTGTCGCGGCGGTCGTCTCGGCGAGGCCAAGCAGCGCCGCCGCGCGATCCGGATGCGCCCGCGCCGTCGCCAGCAGATACGGCTCCAGCCGGATCGCGTGGAAGATCGCATCGGTCGGAAACCGCGCCGCCGTCTCGGCCGGCGTCGCCGCGCTGGCCGCATGGATCCGGCCGAGCGCGCCGCCGACGGCGGCGGCGAAGCCAGGATCGGCGCGGCCGGCCAGCAGCTCGGCCTTCCACAGCGGGTAACGCTCCGGGGGCAGATACTCCATGAGCAGCACGCCGCCGGCGTCATCGCTCCCCAGCACGCGCGGCGCCGCGGCGCCGGCCGCCTGCAGCCACCGCGCCTCGTAGCGGTTGCGCGCGACCGGCGCGTACCACTCCGCCGCAACGTTCAGCTTGGCCAGCGCCTGCTTGGCGCAGATCGGTCCGCCCGGCAGGTCGATCCGCCAGATCTCGGAGGACACGCCGCCGGTCAGCCGCGCTCCCGTCGCCGCCGCATTCGGCGCCAGCCAGCCATGCCGCCGCAGCGCCGCCAGGATCGCCGCCGGCGGCACGGCACCGCGATCATCCTGCGCCGGAATCGCGGTCACCAGGCGCAACCCCCACTCGCCGCACTTGCCGCACGGGCAGTCGCCATCTCACCGAGCCTCCAGGGCGACGTCCACGAATTGATCGAACGCACCCTCCTGCACCATCGCGGTGATCGCCGCCAGGTCCGGTGCGAAATGCCGGTCGGTGTCGTAGCGCGGCACGCGCGCGCGGATCAGCGCCATCGCCGCCTCGATCGGTTGGGAACTGCGCAGCGGCCGCTGGAATTCCAGGCCCTGCGCCGCGGCCAGCAGCTCGATGCCGGCGATGCCGGCCACGTTCTCGGCGATCTCGCCGAGCCGGCGGGCGGCGAAGGTCGCCATGCTCACGTGGTCCTCCTGGTTGGCCGAGGTCGGCAGGCTGTCCACGCTCGCCGGATGCGCCAGGCTCTTGTTCTCCGACGCGAGCGCCGCGGCCGTGACATGCGCGATCATGAAGCCGGAGTTCAGTCCCGGCTCCGCCACCAGGAACGGCGGCAGGCCGGAGATCGAGGCATCGATCAGCATGGCGATCCGCCGCTCCGACAGCGCGCCGATCTCCGCCGCCGCGATCGCCAGCTGGTCGGCCGCCATCGCCACCGGCTCGGCATGGAAATTCCCGCCCGAGACCACCTCCGCCGATGCACCGTCATCCCCGGCGAGAACCAGCGGATTGTCGGTGACCCCGTTCGCCTCGATCCGCAGCGTCTCCGCCGCATGCCGCAGCTGATCGAGCGCCGCGCCCATCACCTGCGGCTGACAGCGCAGCGAATACGGATCCTGCACCCGATCGCAGTGCGGGCCCTGGTGGCTGGCATTCACCGCACTGCCCGCGAGCAGGCGGCGCAGCTCCGCGGCAACCGCGATCTGCCCCTGTTGCCCGCGCAATGCGCTGATGCGCGCGTCGAACGGGCGGTGGCTGCCCTTCACCGCCTCCACCGCAATCGCCCCGGCGAGGAGTGCCGCCCGGAACACCGTCTCGATCGCGAACAGCCCGGCCAGCGCCAGCGCCGTCGAGACCTGCGTCCCGTTGATCATCGCCAGCCCTTCCTTGGCGGCGAGCGCCATCGGCGCCAGTCCCGCCCGGGCCAGTCCCTCCGCCGCCGGCCGGATCATGCCCTCGATCCGCACCGACCCGATTCCAAGCAGCACGCCGCAGAGATGCGCCAGCGGCGCCAGGTCGCCCGAGGCGCCGACCGACCCCTTGCTCGGGATCACCGGCCAGACTTCCGCGTGGTAGAGCGCGAGCAGCGCCTCGACCAGCGCCGGCCGGACGCCGGAGGCGCCGACCGCGAGGCTTGCCGCCTTCAGCGCCAGCACCAGCCGCACCACGCGATCCCCGAGCGGCGCGCCCATTCCGGTCGCATGTGACAGGATCAGGTTGCGCTGCAATGTCGCCAGATCGGCCGGAGCGATCCGCTGTTGCGCCAGCCGCCCGAACCCGGTGTTGACGCCGTAGACCGGCTCGTCCCGTCGCGCAATCGCCTCGATCACCTCGCGCGAATGCTGCATCCGGGCGCGATTCGCCGCCCGCAGCGTGAGCGGCACGGTCGCATCATGGATGCGGCGGAGGATCGCCAGGTCGAGATCCCTATCGCCGATCGCGACGACATCGTGCATGCCCGGCTCGCCCCCATGCCGGCGACAGGCCGGCGGGACGGGATTCAGCCGTCCGCGGGCGGGGCGCGCAAGACCCGGACCGGCGGTGGACACACCTCCCAGCCGGCGCCCGCCGGAGCCGCGGCCCGGCGCGACGAGCGCAAGCGGCGGGACGGGGCCGGCGCTACAGGATCGCGCGTCCCGCAGCCAGGGCGAGGATCAGGAAGATCACGAAGACCACGATGAATATGAAGAACAGGATCTTGGCGATCCCGGCAGCGGCGGCCGAAATCCCCGTGAAGCCGAACAATGCGGCTATCAGGGAGATCACCAGGAAGAACAGCGCCCATTTCAGCATGCGATCCCACTCGCCTCCGAAGCTTCGTTGCTCGCCTAACGCGGTCGTGTCTGGGCAGTTGCGCCGCCAATCGGCAACCGGCGGAACTGCGCCGGACCGGCTGCCCGTGGAACCTCAGGCGCCGAGATAGGCGGCCACCACCGCCGGGTCGGCGGCCACCTGCGCCGCCGGCCCGTGCAGCGCGATCCGCCCCCGTTCCAGCACGTAGGCATAGTCGGCAATCGCCAACGCCGCCGAGGCATTCTGCTCCACCAGCAGGATCGTCGTCCCGCCCTCCCGCAGCGCCCCGATTACGGCGAACACCTCGTCGACGAACAGTGGCGCCAGCCCCATGCTGGGCTCGTCCAGCAGCAGCAGGCGCGGGGCCCCCATCAGCGCCCGGCCGATCGCCAGCATCTGCTGTTCACCGCCGGAAAGCGCCCCGGCCACCTGGCCCAGCCGCTCGCGCAGCCGTGGGAACCGCGCCAGCACCGCCTGGCATCGCTGCGCCGCCTCGTCGCGGTCGAGGAACGCACCGAGGGCGAGGTTCTCGGCGACGCTCAGCTCGGCGAAGATCTGCCGCCCCTCCGGCACGTGCCGCAGCCCGAGCGCGGCGACGCGATGCGCCGGCCAGCCCGCGATCTCCCGCCCGCCGAATCCGATTCCACCCGCCGCCGGCCGCACCAGGCCCGAGATGGCCCGCATCGTGCTGGTCTTGCCCGCGCCGTTGGCCCCGATCAGGCATACGATCGCCCCCGGTGCCACCTCCAGGTCGATGCCGCGCACCGCCTCGGTCGCACCATAGGCGACTTGCAGCCCGCGCACCGTGAGCGCCGCCGCGGTCACGAGGCGACGACGTCGCGTTGCGCCAGCCGGGCCGCGACACGCGCTCCGAGATACGCCTCGATCACCGCCGGCGCCGATCGCGCCGCCTCGGGCGTGCCGTCGAAGATCGGTCGGCCAAAATTCAGCACCGTCACCCGGTCCGACAGGTTCATGACGAAGCCCATGTGATGCTCGACCAGCAGGACCGTCGTGCCGGCCTCCCGGATCCGGCGGATCAGCGCCGCCAGCGCCTCCGTCTCCGCCGGATTCGACCCGGCCGCGGGTTCATCCAGCAGCAGCAGGCGCGGTGCTGCCGCGATCGCCCGCGCGATCTCCAGTCGCCGCTTCTCGCCATAGGCGAGCGCGCCTGCCCGCGCTTCCGCCCGCGCCTCCAGCCCCACGATCGCCAGCGCCGCCCGGGCGCGCACCACCGCTTCCCGCTCCTCCTGGCGCGCACGGCCCGAGCCAGCCAGGATCCCGGCCACCGACGCGCCCAGCGTCCCATGCAGCCCGGTCAGCACGTTCTCCAGCACCGCCATCTCTCCGAAGATGCGCAAATTCTGGAACGTGCGCGCGATCCCGCGCCGGGCGCGCCGATGCGCCGGCAGCTTGGTGATGTCGGCGCCGTCGAACCGGATCCGGCCCGATCCGGCCGCCGTCACGCCGGAGACGAGGTCGAACAGCGTCGTCTTGCCGGCGCCATTCGGGCCGATCAGCGCGTGGATCGTGCCGGGCGCGACCGCCATGTTGACACCATCCACCGCGGCAATCCCGGCGAAATGGCGGCCGAGCCCCACCAGCTCCAGCAGCGCCGTCACGCGACGCGTGGCCGTCGGGCCAGACGCCACGGCAGCAGCCCGCCCGGACGGAACAGCACCACCAGCACGATGATCGCCCCGTTGACCACCAGCCTCAGATCGGAGAACCCGCGCAGCAGCTCCGGCAGCAGCGTCAGCACCCACGCACCGAGCACCGGCCCCAGCGGCGTGCCGATCCCACCCAGCAACGCGAACGACAGGATCGTGACCGCCGGCTCGAACCCGAACTCGTTCGGGCCGATGAAGGAGTTGCTGTGCGCGTCCAGGCAGCCGGCGACACCGGCAATCGCCGCCGACGCGACCAGCACACCCATCCGATACAGGCGCAGATCGACACCCAGCACTTCCGCCGCCGCCGCATCCTCCCGGATCGCCTCCATCGCCCGGCCGATCCGGCTGCGCCCGACACGCCACAGCGCCGCCGTCACCACGACCAGCAGCGCATAGATCATCCCGGGATCGGCCTCCTGCGGAATGCCGGACAGACCGAGAGCGCCACCCACGAAGTCGACGTTCAGATACGCCGCGCGCAAAACCTCGCCGAGACCGATCGTCGCAATCGCCAGATAGACGCCGGACAACCGCAGCGTCGGGCCACCGATCAGCAGCGCGAACGCGACCGGCGCCACGATCGAGAGCGGCAGCACGACGGCAAACGGCCAGCCGAGCTTCAGCGTCAACAGTGAAGAGGAATAAGCGCCCAAGCCCATGAACGCCGCTTGGCCGAGCGAGAGCTGGCCGGCGGCGAGCACGACATACATCGACAACGCCAAAAGGCCGTTCACGCCCAGACTGGTGATCAGGGTCTGGTAGGTCCACAGGAAGTCGTTCAGCCAGGCGGGCATCAGACAAAAAGGCCAGGGTGGCTCCGCCCCCCTGCACCCCCGGCCGGGGCCTGAGGCCCCGGACCCCCATTCCGGTTCATGCGCGACGTAAGACCGCGCGGCCGAACAGGCCGGTGGGACGGGTCCACAGGACCAACACCATCAGCGCGAAACCGACGGCATCCTTCAGGCCCGAAGCCAGATAACCTGCGGTCAGGGTCTCGACCACGCCGAGCAGCAGACCGGCGAACAGCGCACCACCGACATCACCGAGACCGCCGAGAATAACCACCGCAAAGCCACGCAGCATCATCGCCTCGCCCATGTACGGCTCGATCGCATTGAAGGCGAGACCAAGCAACACGCCGGCGGCACCGGCGAGCGTGCCGGCGACGAACGACACCACCGCAGCGATGCGCGTCGCATCGATGCCCATCAGCGACGCCGCTTCCGCATTCACCGCAACCGCGCGAATCGCCAGCCCCAACCGCGTCCGTCGCAACAGCCACAGCAGGAACGCGACCAGCACGACCACGGCGCCCACGATCAGAAGTTGCGCGGCAGTCACGCGCACCGGGCCGAGCACGATCGCCCCACCCGGAAAAGCGCCCGGTGGCAGGCGCCGTATGTCGGATCCCAGCACCATCGTCATCGCCGAATAGAGCGCCAACACGGCGCCCAGCGTGACCATCAGCGACGCAAGCTCCGGCGCCCGCATCCGCCGCAGCCGCGCGAGCAGCAGCCAGTCAACGACGACCGCGACCAGCCCGGTGCCGATCGCAGCGATCGGCAACGCCGCCCAGATCGGCCAGCCCCATCCCCGCACCAGGCCGAGAGCGAGGAACGCGCCGGCGGAGAAATAGAACCCGTATGTCAGGTTGATCACCCGCAGCACGCCGAACATCAGCGTGAAGCCGAGCGCGAACAGCGCATAGGTCGCGCCGAGCATGATGCCGTTGACGAGCTGCTGCGCCAGCATCGCGGCCGCTACTTCAGGATCTGGAACGCCCCGCCATGCATCACCAGCACCACCACGCCGGAGGTGAGCGCCGGGTCGCGATGCGCGGTGAAGCGGAACGGGCCCATCACGCCCTGATAATCGGTCTGCATCAGCGCATCGCGAATCCGCTTCGGGTCGTCGCCGCCGGCGCGGTCGATCGCCTGCGCCAGGATGCCCATCGTGTCGTAGGCCTGCGCCGCGAACTGGTCCGGATCATGCCCATACTTCGCGCGGAACGCGGCGACGAAGGCCTTGTTGGCCGGGTCGTCCTTGCCCAGGAACCACGGGCTGCCGACGATCAGGCCATCTGCGGCCGCGCCCGCGATCTGACCGAGCTTCGGCGAATTCGCGCCATTGCCGCCGATGAACAGCGTCTCCTTGCCGAAGCCGAGCTGCCGTGCCTGCAGCAGCACGCCGGCAGTCGGTTCCACCAGCGCCGCGATGCCGACCGCGTCCGGCTTCAGCGCCTTGATCCGCGTGAGCTGCGGCGCGAAATCGGTGTCGCGGCTGCCGAAACTCTCCACCGCAACCACTTTCAGGCCGGCCTTCTGCGCCGCATCACGCATCACGTCGAAGCTCGACTTCGAGAACGCGTCGTCATCGGCGTACATCAGCGCGATCGTCTTGACGCCGAATTTCTGTTGCGCCGCGCGGATCGTGACCGGCACCACATCGGCTTCGGGCAGCGACGTGCGGAAGATATAGGGGCCGATATCGGTGATGCCCTTGGCGGTGGTCGAGGTGCCGATGGTCGGGATGCGCCGCCCATTCGTCACCGGACCGACCGCGAACATCTCGTTCGAAAGCGTCGGGCCGATGATCGCCGCCACATGGTCGCGGCCGATCAGAATCCGCGCGGCATTGATCGCCTGCGCCTTTTGCCCGGCCGAATCCTCGACCCTGAGCGTGATCGGAAGCTGCCCGGCGGCCGGATGCGCCTCGATCTCGCCCAGCTTCAGCATCAGGCCGTTGCGGATCGCGGTGCCGTAGGCGGCATTCGGGCCGCTCAGGATCTCGATCGCGCCGACCGGCACCGGCGCCGCACCACCCGCGACCAAGCCCATTGCCGCGCCAAGCAGCGCCGCGCCCAGCCGCCAGTGCCGCTTCATCCCGTTCCTCCCCGCGCCGCTCGAGCCCGTCTCGACCGGGCCAGAAGACCAATCCTGCCCATGCAGGGCAAGACCGCAGGGCAAGACCGGCCGGGCACGGCCCGGCGCCCCGCTTGCCAGGGTCCTGCGCACGGGCGACACAATCCGCCATGCCGCAGCGCCTGCGAATCGCCACCTGGAACATCAACTCGCTGCGCCTGCGGCTGAACCTGCTGCGCCACCTGGTCGAGGCGCTCGACCCGGACGTGATCTGCCTGCAGGAGACCAAGGTGCCGGACGCGCTGTTCCCCGAGGGCGGCCCGGCGGAACTAGGCTATCCGTACGTCGCCCGCCGCGGCATGAAGGGCTACAACGGTGTCGCCATCCTCTCGCGCCTGCCGCTCGCCGTGGACGACGCCGCGCCCGACTGGTGCGCGCGCGGCGATTGCCGGCACCTGGCCGTCAGCATCGCGACGCCCTCCGGCCCGGTCGAGTTGCACGATTTCTATGTCCCCGCCGGCGGCGACGTCCCCGACCCGGTGGCGAACCCGAAATTCGCCCACAAGCTCGCCTTCGTCGCCGAGGCGACCAACTGGTTCGCCGCCCGCACCAGGCTCGCGCGCTGCGTCCTGGTCGGCGACCTCAACATCGCGCCGCTCGAGACCGATGTCTGGAGCCATCGCCAGCTCCTGAGCGTGGTCAGCCACACGCCGATCGAGGTCGAGCATCTACAGGCCTGGCAGCGCACGCATTTCATCGACGCGGTGCGCCATTTCGTGCCGCCGGAGCAGAAGCTGTTCACCTGGTGGTCGTACCGCAACCGCGACTGGCGTCTCTCCGATCGCGGCCGGCGCCTCGACCATGTCTGGGTGACGCCGGACCTGCGCCCGGCGCTGCAGGACCAGCTCGTCCTGAAGGACGCGCGCGACTGGCCCGCCGCCTCCGACCATGTGCCCGTCGCCGTAACGCTGGCGGTCTGAGCGGGGCTGGCGCGAGCACCATCCTCGGGGCGGGCCGCAGTCGGCGCCGATCTCGATCGGCGGGTCGACCGCGTTACGGATCGGCCCCGGGGCGCCCACGCCGCGGCACGCCGGCGCCGACGCGCCGACCGGCCGCGACGTGGATCGTCAGACGTAGTGTTCCGCGAGCGGGGCGAAGCCGTTGAAGCCCTGGCTCGCGTAGGTGGTGACGTAGGCGCCGGTCGCGAGCAGCTCCACCCGATCGCCGGCGGTGAGCGGCAGCGGCAGGCGGTAGTTGGACCGCTCGTACAGGATGTCGACGCCGTCGCAGGTCGGGCCGGCGATCGTCACCGGTCCGTCGGGCTCGCCGTCATGCGGCGTCTGCAGCCGGTAGCGGATCGCCTCGCCCTCGGTCTCCGCTAGGCCGCCGAAGCGGCCGATATCGAGATACACCCAGCGCACCGGGTCATTCGGGTCGCGCCGGCTGACCAGCACCACCTCGGTGCTGACCACGCCGGCATCGGCGACGATGCTGCGGCCGGGCTCGATCACCATCTCCGGCAGCGCGTTGCCGAAATAGCGGACCATCGCACCCATGATCGCCTGCGCGAAGGTGTCGAGCTCCGGCACCGCATCGCGGTAGCGGGCGGGAAAACCGCCGCCGAGGTTGAGCATGCGCAGATTGACGCCGGCCTCGCGCAGATCGGTGAAGACCATCGCAACGCGGCCGACCGCCGCCTCGTAGCTCGCCGTCGTCGTCTGCTGGCTGCCGACATGGAAGGAGAGCCCGTACGGGTCGAGGCCGAGTTCGCCGGCGCGCAGCATCAGCGTCCGCGCCATCTCGGCACTGGCGCCGAACTTGCGCGACAGCGGCCAGTCGGCGCCGCCATTGTCGACCATGACCCGGCAATAGACGCGGCTGCCAGGTGCATGTCGCGCCAGCTTCTCCAGCTCCTCCACGGAATCGAAGGCGAAGAGCGAAACCCCGGCCTCGTGCGCGCGGCGGATCGCGGCGGCCTTCTTCACCGTGTTGCCGAAGCTGATCGCCGCGGGCTGCGCGCCGGCGCGCAGGCAGGCCTCGACTTCTTCGATGCCGGCGGCATCGAAGAAGCTTCCCAGATGCACCAGACGGTCCAGCACCGGCGCGGCGGGATTGGCCTTCACGGCGTAGTAGATGCTGGCCAGCGGCAGGGCGCGCCGCAGCGCGTGGAAATTCTGCTCCACGCGATCGAGATCCATGACCAGGCACGGCGTCACCGGCTGCCTGTCGGCAAGGAATCGGGCGATTTTCGGGGTCATCGCGCCGCGCCTCCCTAATCGGACGCCCGCCTGAGTGGAGGCGGCGGGCGGAGTTGACGAAACGGTCGAACGAACCAGCGACCAGAAAGGGGCAAGGCAGCCCCAAGAAGTGCCAGAACGCTTGACGTCGTTGCGTAAACCCCAAGGGGCCAGAGGCACGTGCGTTGCTGCGTAGGGCCGCAGATAGGGCCGGTGGCCCCCGGGCGCAAGAAAAAAAGCTTCAGCCTGGCGGCGCTGCGGCGGACAGTGGGATCGCGCCGTCCGGAGCCCCCTCTCCCGGCCGGACGCGGAGCCGCTCGCCGTTGCTCACGGCCGCGCCTGCAACCGCCGTGCCCGCGGTGGCGTTGACAGCGGGGTCGTTGCGCACGCGAAGGGAGAACGGTCCATGTCGGACCAGGGGAACGTCGAGCAAGCCCCGCCGCCCGTTCCCGGCCCCATGGCGCCGCAAGCGAACCTGCTCGGCGGCGAGAGTGCCTTGCGCCTGGCACAGGATCCCGCCCAGCAGGCGCTCGGACGGCAGGCGCGCCACCCGGCGCAGATCCCCTGGCGCGGCTGGAAGGCGGTGCTGCGGCGAAGCTTCGAGGAGATGATCTCCGACCGCATGAGCCTGGCCGCGGCCGGCTGCGCATTCTACGCCACCCTCGCCCTGTTCCCGGCGATCAGCATGCTGGTCTCGCTCTACGGGCTGATGTTCGACCCGCTCAGCGTCGAGCCGCAGTTGCAGGTGGTGCGGCATCTGCTGCCGCCCGCCGCCTACACGCTGCTTTCGGAGCGCGTGCATTCGCTGGTGTCGCAGCACTCGGCGACGCTCAGCGCCGGGCTGGTGGTCAGCTCGCTGATCACTTTGTGGAGCGCCGGCACCGGCACCAAGGGCCTGCTGTCGGCGCTGAACGTCGCCTACGAGGAGCAGGAGACGCGGAGCTTTCTCCGCTTCCAGCTTGTCGCCTTCGGCATGACGCTGGGCGCCACGCTCGGCGCCGTGCTCGCGATCGCGCTGCTGGTGTTCATGCCGGCGGTCATGAGCTTCATCGGCGTCTCGAGCTACCAGAAGCAGCTCCTGAAGGCGGCCGGCTACATCACGCTGCTGATTTTCGTGCTGGTGGCGCTGTCGCTGCTGTATCGCTTCGGTCCCGCGCGCCGGCGGCCGAAATGGCATTGGGTGACGCCGGGTTCGATGGCGGCGACGCTGCTCTGGCTGCTCGTTTCCTGGCTGTTCTCGCTCTATGTCGGCAGCGTGTCGAGCTACAGCGCGATGTACGGGCCGCTCGCCACCGTCATCGGCGTGATGATGTGGTTCTACGTCACAGTCTATGTTGTGCTGTTCGGTGCGGAGTTGAACTCCGAGCTAGAGTTGCAGACCCTGTGTGACTCGACCGAAGGCCCGCCGAAACCGCTCGGACGGCGGGGCGCATATGTCGCCGACCATGTCGCACGGCGCTGACCGGCGGTAGCGTGTCCTCATCGGCCGGCGCCTCGGCCACCTCCGTTGCGTCATCCTCGCCCGCCGGCACCGGCTCCACCTTTACCCAGGCGGTGCCGCGGCGGATCAGGCCCAGTTCCTCGCCGGCATGGCGCGACAGGTCGATGATGCGGACGCCATGCGGAGGCATGCGATCGTTGATCGTCACCACGACGGAGCGACCGGTCGTCTCGTCGGTGACCCGCACCCGGGTTCCGAGTGGCAGGCTGGAATGCGCCGCGGTCATGGCGGCCGGGTTGAAGCGCGCGCCGCTGGTGGTGCGGCGGCCGCGGAACGCGGTGCCGTAATACGAGGCCTCCCCGGTTTCCTGCCAGCCGTCGTTCCGGTCTTGCCGGGCGGCGCGGGCCATCGGCGCGGCGGCAATCAGCGCCAGGGTCAGCACGGCGAGCGAGGCTCTCTTGGCAGGAGCGCGCATGTCGGGTCTCTCTGGCTGGATGTTGCGGAAGCGGCGGCAGGACGAGACCGGTATTCAGGCGGTTCTCGCCGGGCAAATCAACCCCAAAATACATATGGGACCAGTCTGGAATCGCTTGCCACATGGTTCCGCCCCTGTTGTATCTGGATAGAAATGAGGCGACTGACTTCCCGCATGGGTGCTTGTTCAATATTGTTTGCCAGATCGATTGGCGTGTCGGTGCCGCATAAAGCATAAATGACTTTGGGCAGAATGCGGCGGGACTGTGGCGATGGCCGCTTCTTGTCCTGCGTCGGCCCGCCCTGTATCGGAGGATCCCGGGCGGGAGCGGGCTGGGATGGAAGAGGAGGCAGGGCTTCGGACCTACGCGCCGCCGGCGCAGGCGATCCTCGGCGCGCTACGCCTCACGCCGCAGCGGCTGCGCAGTCCCACCCGGATCGGCATCGGCACGCCCCTGCTGCGGCTGTTGCTGCAGGGCTTCGCCGCCAGCCTGCCATTCGATCCCGAATGGTATCTCGCCACCAACCCGGACCTGCAGCAGGCGCATGCGGCGGGCGAGATTCCCGACCTGCATCGTCACTTCATCGGATCCGGATGGCTGGAGGGGCGACGCGGGGCGCCGCCGCCGGTCGACGAGGCCTGGTATCTCGAGACGTATCCCGATGTGCGCGAAGCGGTGGCGGCCGGGCATATCCCCTCGGCCACCCAGCATTATCTGCAGACCGGCGCGAAGGAGGGCCGGGTGCCCTGTCGCGAGGCGGAGCCGGCCGCACGGCTTTGGCGCGAGGCGCTGCGGGCGTTTCCGCCGGAACTCTGAGCCCGTCGCGCGATCACTGCGGTGTCGTCGGCACCACGCTGATGCTGTTGAACGGCGAGCCGCGGATCAGGCGGGTGCTGACCACGGTGTAGACGAGTACGTTCTTCTCGCGGTCGACCATGCGGTGGATCTGGAAGGTCTTGAAGAACAACGAGGCCGAGGCGAAGCCCACGACCGCGCTCTTCGGCAGGTTGGGCGGGATGGTGACGGGTCCGACGGCGCGGCAGGCGACGGAGAAGCGGCTCGGGTCCTCGGCGAGGCCGAGCCCGCCCTTGATGCCGCCGGTCTGCGCCCGCGAGAGGTAGCAGGAGACGTTGGCCACCAGCGGGTCGTCGTAGCGTTCGACCACGATCTTGTCGTCCGGGCCGAGCCAGCGGAAGTTCGTGTTGATCGAGCCGATGCGGGTCTGCGCGGCGGCCGGGGCCGCCAGCAGCAGCAGGCACAGGGTCAGGCGGCGCATGCACGATCTCCCCTTCGCGGGATGCCAGGCCGCGCGCCCGGGCCTGATCGGACGGGCGCGCCAGTCGGCGCGCTCGACACCGTCGAGCGCACCTCAAGCGAACGCCACGGGGCTGGAA
>Ga0335074_10006049_pt1 | contig 16761 bp, 13 predicted proteins | sample Lox_Sample_23_FD_206715 | JGI IMG/M metagenome (GOLD analysis project Ga0335074, IMG submission 206715) | Soil microbial communities from Loxahatchee National Wildlife Refuge, Florida, United States - Lox_Sample_2.3 | ecosystem: Environmental > Terrestrial > Soil > Wetlands | place: USA...
CTGGTACCAGATGACGCCCTTGATAGGGTAGTTCACCGCCGGGGCGACCATGGCGTTGTAGAGCCACGCGGGTGCCCATGAGCCGATGTCGTTGGGGCGCCACATGTGCCAAGGCGCTGGGTTGCCGGCGGCTTTGGCCGCATCAGCTTCGCGTTTCTGCTCGGCGTCGATGCGGGCGAAGTCCACTTCGCTATCGGAAACATGGGCCCAGTAGGCAAAAATGGGCATCAGAGCGGCGTCAGAGCCGATGGTGTCCATGCTGATCCAGGCCTCTCCGGGGGTGCCACCATAGCTGGAGTCGATGAGGCCGACAGTGACGTGCTCGCGGCGGGCGATCTCGCGCCCGAAGAAGTACGCGGCGGCGGAGAACGTGGCTGCCGTCTTCGGAGTGCAGAGAGTCCATGAAGCGGCCTGGTCCTGCTGCGGGTAGGGCGAGGCTTTGGCCGGAATGTGCAGCAGGCGCAGCTCGGGCTGCGTGGCGTTGCGGATCTCCTCATGGCCATTTGTCACGACAGCGGAGCCGGGGAACCCCATCAGCGGAAGCTGCATGTTGGACTGGCCGGAGGCGAACCAGACGTCGCCGATCATGACGTCCGTCAGAGTGATGGTGTTGGTTCCGGAGATGGTGACGGTGTAGGGGCCTCCGGCTGGTTCGGGTGGAAGATAGAGACTCCAATGGCCGATGCCGTTAGCCTCGGTCGAGCCGCTGGCGCCATGCAGCGTGGCAGTGACCTTCTCGCCGGGGTCGGCCCATCCCCATAGATGGATAGGGCGATCCCGTTGCAGGACCATGTGGTCGCTGAGCATGTGCGGCAGGGTGACCTCCGCGCAAGCCGGGCTGGCTGTAAAGGCAAGAAAAAAGACGAGGACAGCAGAAAAGAGAAGGTCGGTTTTTTTCATGTCGCTTGGGAAGACGCTTCGTGCGCGTGTTCATTTTACTCCGCGCTTCTTATGCGGCCCCTAACGCAACAAAACGCGAAGGGCCTCGGGGACTGCCCCGAAGCCCTTTCCATTCGCTGATGGACCAGCTATGCCTGCGCGACTGCGGCGGCTGTCTTGACCGTCTCGGCAGATGCGACGGAGTTGCCCCCACGGGCTTCCGACTTGGACTCATTTCCGGGCTTCTTGATGTCGATGCCGCCCTTGAAGAAGGCCCCGTCCTCAATGGAGATGCGCTGGGCGGTGACGTCGCCGGTGAGTGCGCCTTCACTGCGGATGTCGACCCGGTCGCTGGCGGTCACGTTGCCGCGCACCTTGCCGAGAACCACGATCTCACGCGCGGTGATGTTGGCGGAAACCTGTCCATTGCGGCCGACGGTGACGCGGTTGCCGGGCAGAGTGATGGCGCCCTCAACCTTGCCGTCGATGTAGAGCGACTCGGACCCGGTGACTTCGCCCTTCACCACGAGGCTTTTGCCGATGGTGGCCTGTTCGCCAACGGCGACGGAGGCGGCGGCTGAAGACGCGCGCGCGGGCGGTTCAAAGCTGGTCGCCTGAGGAGTGGCCGGACGGGTCGGCTCAGGGGTTGGCGTGGGCTGGGAGCTCGATTGCTGATTGGGTTTCCACATGGTGCTGATAATTCCTCTCTCTGTCGTTGGCTCGACCGGGATGCGGGAAGCCGCTGCCGGGGCGAGTAGTCACGTCTATCCCTCTTTTGTATGGGTCTCCGAGCTCGAAAGAGGCTCGGACGGGCCCGCAGCAAATCCGCGCAATCGGCGCTGTGCTTCGATCTTATACATCATGCGGGTAAAAATGCACGCAACGCAAGGAAACTTTTCGCACGATGTAGCGGGATCAGCCACTTGCAATCCGCCATGAGGCCGGTGGCCGAGATCGGGGTGGCCTGAAAACGGGCGTTTAAAGGGCGGTTCGAGGGGACTTTTTGAGTCACGGACTGAAGAGACTATCTTTGAGGAGAACGGAGGAGACGTGACGGACCGGGAGCTACTGCGGCACATTGAGCGAAGCGCGGGGCAGCGAGCAGGGTACAAACAGTTGGCTATGGAGTTTTCGCTGGGTGGTGGGCGCGAGCGGCGGTTGCTGCTGGAACACCTGGCGCGGCTTACAGCGGCCGGACACCTTGTGAAGCTGAACCGGGAGCTGTGGGGTATCCCGAAGACCGTAACGAGCCGCGACACGCTGGTGGCCGGGCGGCTGGATGTGCATCGGGACGGCTTTGGGTTTGTGCGGCTGAACGACCAGAAGCCGGGCGAAGAGGACATTTTTATTCCGCCCCGCGAGATGGGCGGCGCGATGCAGGGCGACCAGGTGCTGGTGGAGCTGGCTGCAACGCGGTACGGAATGCAGAGGAACGGGCGGGGGCAGGGACGCGTGGTTCGGGTGCTGACGCGCAGAAATCCCACGGTGGTGGGAATCTTCCACTACGCGAAGGGCGGGCGCGAGCGGTTCGGCAACTATGTAGTTCCGTTTGATGAGCGGATGACGCAGCCGGTGGCGATTCCGGCGGGCGCGGACGGTCCGGAAATGGGTACGGCGGCGCACAGGGTTCTGGGAGAAGAGGCTGCAGCGGCGATTCGTAACTATGACAGTAATAATTTAGAAGGACTGGTGGTTGACGTCGAGATCACCGACTGGCCTACTCCTGTGAAACCCGCATGTGGCCGCGTGATCGAGGTGTTGGGGCGCGAGGATGACTTCGGCATCGATGTGGAGATGGTGATCCGCAAGCACCATCTGCCGCGCATCTTTCCGGACAACGTGCTGGCCGAGGCGCGGGCGGTCGCGCATCTGGACGCGGAGGAAGTGGCGCGGCGCAGAGACTTTCGGCATTTGCCGATTGTGACCATCGATGGCGAGACGGCTCGCGACTTTGACGATGCCGTCTACGTGGAGCACGAAGCGGCGACGGGCAACTGGCGCCTGCAGGTTCATATTGCAGACGTGGCGCAGTATGTGAGGGCGGGGACGGCGCTTGATCTTGAGGCCCGGCTACGCGGCAATTCCGTGTACTTTCCGGATCGCGCAATTCCCATGCTGCCGCAGGAGCTTTCGACGGACATCTGCAGCCTGCGGCCGAACGAAGACAGGCTGGTGCTGAGCTGCCTGATGGAGATAGACGCGAGCGGTAACGTGACAGGCTATGAGGTGACGCAGGGCGCGATCCGCTCAGCCCGGCGAATGACGTACACCGACGTGCATCGCATTCTGGGTGGCGATGCTGAAGCGCGCGCGAAATTTGCCGAGCTGGTGCCGGCGTTTGAGCGGATGAAGCAGCTTGCGCAGGTGCTGAACCATAAGCGCGAACGGCGAGGGTCGATTGATTTTGATTTGCCAGAACCGATCATCGAGTTCGACGAGTTCGGAGCGATGAAGTCGGTTACGCGGTCGGAGCGGAACTGGGCGCACCGGCTGATCGAAGAGTTCATGCTGGCGGCAAATGAGTCGGTAGCGTCGTGGATTGAGGAGCTGGGCGTGCCGTCGCTGTATCGCATCCACGAAAAGCCGGAGGCGAGGCGCGTGGTGGAGTTTGAGGACACGGCGGCGGCGTTCGGATATTCACTGGGGATTGGAAACTTGCCGGTGAAGAGTTTCCGGACACGCGGAGAACGCAGGGAGCAGCAGCGCGGACGCGGAGGGCGAGTTCGGCAGCACGAGGTGGCGGAAGACATTACGGTGACGCCGCGGATGTATCAGAAGCTCACGGCGAAGATTGCGGGCAAGCCGGAGGAGCGGATTCTGTCATACCTGATGCTGCGGTCGTTGAAGCAGGCGCGCTACAGCGAAAGGAACGAAGGACACTTTGCGCTGGCGGCGCCGTGCTACACGCACTTTACTTCGCCCATACGACGGTATCCGGACCTGATTGTGCATCGCATTGCGAAGGCGCTGCTGCTCGCGGGTGTAAGCGGGCGCGGGGAGCTGCTGGCCGGGGAGCCGCATGCGAAACGCGGCCTGCCGCACCACGTGGTGCGGACTGTCTCCGGAGTTGAGTCAATTCCAGAGGCGGAGCTGGCGCTGATTGCGACAGAGTCGAGTGAGAACGAGCGTCGGGCGGCGGAAGCTGAACGCGAGCTGGTCGAGTGGAAAAAACTGAAGTTCATGCAGGACCGCGTGGGCGAGGACTTCCACGCGATGATTTTGAGCGTGACCAAGTACGGGCTGTTTGTGGAGCTGGATGATCTGTTCGTTGAGGGATTGGTGCCGATCCAGGGCCTGGGCGCGCTGGACAACGACTACTACACGTATCGCGAGAACACGCGGCAGATCATCGGTGAGCGGTGGGGGCGGAAGTTTGTGATCGGGCAGCGGGTGCGCGTGCTGCTGGACCGCGTGGATGCGGTGCAGAAGCGGCTTCAGTTCTCGATTCTTGAAGAAGAAGGAACACCTGACGAGGCTGCGGCGCGCCATAAAAAAGCCAAACACACTGGGAAGGCAACGAAAAGCAAACAGGGGAAAGATAAGGCCAAACCGAGCATGCAACAGACCCGGAAGCCGCGCCCGCTCCCGAAGAAAACAAAGCGGGGCAAGCGGCGGAGGTGAACCGAAACAATAGATCAGTGTCTGTTTTGCAGGTACCCCGGTATACTCATGGGTTCACGTATGGCACATTCACCGGTACTTCTGGTCCACGGCGGGGCCTGGGCGATCCCCGATGACATGCTCGAGGCGCACGAACAGGGCGTGTTTGACGCTCTGCAGGCTGGCTACACTCTGCTGGAGCGCGGTTCGTCTGCCGTAGACGCAGTGGAAGCCGCCGTGGCCCGCATGGAAGACGATGGCACGTTCGACGCGGGGCGCGGGAGTTTTTTGACGCGCGACGGCCGCGTGCAACTGGACGCACTGCTGATGGACGGCGCGACGCTGCGCGCTGGAGGCGTGGCTTGCGTCGAGCACCTGCGGAATCCGATACGGGCGGCGCGGCTGGTGATGGACCGCAGCCCGCATGTATATTTCGTCGGCGCGGGTGCCGAGCAGTTTGCACAATCACAAGGCATGGAGCTGGTTGACAACAGCGAGCTGGTAACGGACCGCGAGCGCGAGCGGTTGGCTGCGGCGCAGGCCAAGGAAGGCGCCGGCTTGCCCGACCTGACGTTTGCCGGCGATGACAAATCGCGCGAGACGGCGGTGGATTTGGATGCGCCAGGGTTTAACTCGCACGACACGGTCGGCGCCGTGGCGTTGGATGCCGAGGGACGGATTGCGGCCGGAACCTCGACCGGAGGCACGCTGAACAAGGCTCCGGGGCGCGTAGGAGACTCATCGCTGATCGGCTGCGGCTGCTATGCGGACAATGCGAGCGCCGCGGTGTCGTTGACGGGCTGGGGTGAGCCGATTATGAAGCTCGTACTGGGCAAATGGGCGACAGACCGCGTACAGCAGGGAGTGTCGCCGGAACAGGCTGCCCCTGAAGCAATCGCGTATCTTTACCGTCGTCTGGGCGGGCACGGCGGCATTATTCTGCTGGGGCCGGATGGACGCTACGGCATAGCGCACAACACGCCAAGTATGGCGTGGGGCGTGTGCACACAAGACGGGCCGCGCACAGGTATCAGGGTGAAACAGTGAGCGGCCGGAATTTGAAATAATCACGCCATGCTTGTACTTGCTTCCGCATCACCGCGACGTCGCGAGCTTTTGGCACAGGCCGGAATCAACTTTACAGTTGAGCCGGCTTCGATTCCGGAGGATCTGCGCCCGAGCGAGAACGCGGTTGCATATGTGACCCGCGTGGCGCTCGAGAAAGCCGAGTTTGTGTATGCTCGACTCGCAGAGCAGGGCTGCGACGACCTGATGGTGCTGGGCGCGGACACGACTGTAGTAGCGCCGACGGGAGAAATTCTGTCCAAGCCGGAGAGCGAGGCTGATGCAGCGAGGATGCTGCGCATGCTCGCCGGCGCGACGCACCAGGTGATGACTGGCGTGGCAGTCGTGTCTCCGTTTGGCACGGAGACAGCGGCCGAGGTGACGCACGTGACCATGGTCACACTGTCCGACGAGGAGATTGCCGCGTACGTTGCGACGGGCGAGCCGATGGACAAGGCCGGAGCGTACGGGATTCAGGGCTATGCCGGGCAATGGATTCCGCGGATCCAGGGATGCTACTTCAATGTGATGGGACTCCCTCTGGCGCTGGTATCGGCGATGGTCGAGGGGCTACAGAGGCGCCGGGAGCAAGTAGTGTTGGCCGCAACCAGCCCGAAGTGAACCGCTCATACTCGCCTGTTCCGCTCCTTGAGCCAGGTTAACGCTGTTGGCTCCAGCCGGCCCGCCGAGAGAGAACGACGCGAGAGAGAACACTGATAATCAGCACAAAAAAGGTGACCAAAAAGGCAGCCGCATAGGCAAGGGCGTGCGCACTGTCGGCCGGCTCCGTGATAAAGGACCAAATCGCATACGTTAGGTACCCAATCGGCTCATTCGTCAAATGCCCGGTCCACATATAGGTCGACCAGCCCGCCGTATAGATCAGCGGCGCCGTTTCGCCCACGCCGATCGCCATCGCCAGCAGAACCCCCGTCATGATGGAAGGCAGCGCCATCGGCAGGCAGATGCGCATGATTACCGTCCCTGGCGTCACACCCAGCCCGAACCCCGCCTCCCGCAGCGCATTGGGCACTCCGCGGATCGCCACCTCGCTCGTGCGCACGATATAGGGCACGGCAATGATCGCCAGCGCAATGGACCCGGCCGCAACGGAAAATTTCCAGCCCAACCCCTCCACCAGCGTCACGTAAGCGAAGTAACCCACCACAATCGAGGGCACGCCTACCAGCACATCCGTCAGGAACCGGATCACCGGCGCAACAGGTCCGCGCGGATATTCCGATAAGTAAATCCCCGCCGCTATTCCCGGTGGAATCGCCAGCAGGGTCCCTCCAAGCGCCAGCACCGCCGTGCCCTCAATCGCCTGTAGCAGGCCGCCGCCTAATCCCAGCGTCACAGTCGAGAGCACTTTCCAGTTCAGGGCTCCCGCTCCCCGGGCAGACACCATTTCCAGAATCCATATCATGGCCGCCGCCAGCAGGACAAAAGTCAGTCCGCTCAGCCCCCAGCCCAACCAGTTGAAGATCCGACGCTGCAAGGCCACCAGGGGCCGTGGCTGGCGAATGGCGTTCCGAACTTCCTCCGCCGTCATACCCATGTCGTCGCCCCCGTGCGGTTTCCCCAGTACAGCAGCAGCCGCGCCCCGCCGTTTACAATCACCGAAATGACGCACAGCACCAAAGCGACTTCCGCCAGCGCCCGCACCGCCATGCCCGTTGGATCCTCCATTGCGGAATCAAGCTGCGACACGATAAACGCCGCCATCGTGGTAATCGGCGCATAGATATTCGACGGCACGTAATTGAGCGCGCCCCCGCCCACCATCAGCACGGCCATGGTCTCGCCCAGCGCCCGGCCCGTCGCCAGTATCGTCGACGCAACGATCACCTTCCGCACTTCCGGCAGCAGTACCTTCCATAGCGTTTCGAATCGCGTCGCGCCCAGGGCCAGCGCTGCCTCGCGCAGTCCGATTGGCTGATTCACAATCGCATCGCGAACCGTCGCTGCAATCAGCGGCACAATCATCAGCGTGAGCACCAGTCCGGAGGTCAGCAGACCGTATCCGCTCCCCGTCGGCCCGCCCAGATACGGCACCCATCCCAGATGGGCCGCCATCCACGGAAAAACATGCTGCCCCAGGAACGGAATCACGACTGCATAGCCCCAAAGTCCAAACACCACGCTCGGGACAGCCGCAAGCATCTCCACCAAAAAGGAGATCCATGTGCGTGCCGGGCCGGGCACGCCTTCCGCAAGAAACATCGCCGAGCCCACTCCCAGCGGCAGCGCAATCGCCACCGCAATGGCCGTGCTCAGCAGCGTCCCGGCGATCAGAAACAATATCCCGTAGTGCGCTCCCGGCAGCAGCAGCTGGCCGTGCATCATGATCGGGTTGGCGTACATGCTGCCCAAGTCCCAGCTGTTACTTGTGATGAATTTCCACCCGTTCAGCTTCACCGCGGGCCAGGCGTAATCCGCCAGAAACCAGACAATCGCAATCAGCGCGAGGCAGGGTAGGATCGCCAGTGGCGAAATCATCCACCGAAACGAAATGAAGTCATAGTGTCGTTTCCGTCTCTGCTTAAGCGGGAAAATCGGTGGCGGGGGAGGATTCTCCTCCCCCCGCGCGCCGGTTGTTCCTCCCTCGCCGTCTGACTGAACGGCGGGTGGTTTGACGTTGACCCGTTCGCTGCTCAATGTATCTCCGCGATTTGGGCTTTGCTCAGCTGGACCACGGAAGGCGGCAAGGCCACAAAGTGCACCGCCATCATAAAGTGTTGCGCGTTCCCACCGTCCCTGCTGATCCCCCAGTCCAGAAGGGCGCGAAGTGCCGACGCCAGTTCGCTCGAAGGCTGCCTGCTGTTCACCAGCGCATACTCATAGTTGATGATCGGGTAAGACTGCGCACCCGGAGCAAAAATCAGGCTGATGCGCTCATCCTTCGGCGTCTTCGGCACCATCTCATTCGCCGCAGCCATCGCTGTCGCCGCGGTCGGCAGGACAAAGTTACCGTCCTTGTTCTTCAGCCTCGCTATGCCCATCCCATCCTTGTCGATCGCATCCTGATAGCTCGATCCGATATAGGCCACCGAATACGGATTGTCTTTCAGCGCGGTTACCATGCCGGGATTGCCTACTGCGCCCAGCCCGCCGGAAACTGCTGGCCAGCTCACGGTCGTGCCATAGGCCAGCGAGTTTGCCCAGTCCGGTGTGCTGAAGGCCAGGTACTGCGTAAAGATGAAAGTGTCGCCGCTGCCGTCGGAACGGTGAATTGGGATGATCGTGCGATCGGGCAGATTGACGCCAGGATTCATGGCGCGGATGGCAGAATCATTCCACTTGGTGATCTTGCCCTGGTAGATCCCCGCGAGCACCGGGCCACTGAGCTTGATGTGCATGTGGTTCAGGCCGGGAAGGTTGTAGTTCACCATCTGCATGGAGATAGCCGTCGGAATGTTCAGCATTGTGGGATATTTCCTCATCAAGGCGTCGCTCAGGTACGCGTCCGACGCGCCGATCTGCGCGAGGCCTTCTGTGGACTGCGCAATTCCGGTTCCGCTGCCCGTGGACTGGGTGGTGATCTTCACGTCAGGATGAGCATGACCATAAACGGGAACCCAGAGGTTAAAGAGCGGATACAACAAGCTTGAGCCTGTCTCAAGAACATTGACGCTCTGTGCGGCCAGTACGGCGCGCACTCCAAAAAGCGCGGTTGCGGCTAAGGCGAGGGTAAGAGCCAGGCTCCTGAGGAACGAGCGATGGCGCGGAACCCGGGCAGTATTGCTTACGAATGACACGATTGCCTCCTTCATGGTGTGAAGCGGAGTTAGCAAGAATCCGTCTTTGACAATACGCCGGAGATGCGTCAGATGTTACTGCCTGGAGAGCTGTTCAGCCTGAATTTCATGGAGTTTTCAAAATGTTACAAAGCTGTAACATTCAGGTAAAGAAATTGGCTCTTAATATTTATCGCTCGTTCATAAAGAGCGGGAATGCTTTGCAAGTAAAGCGGCCCACCAGAACTGGCCTGCGCATTGAAGACAAAAAGGCAAGAGGCGGCAAACAAGGCCGCCTTCTGCTCATATAGCTTGCTGTGCGATCAAATACGCATGGGCATGATGATGTAGCGGTACTTGTACTCGCTGTCGGGGTCCTCGGGGCGGATCTGGCCGGCAGACTGCGCGTCCTTGAATTCGAGGCGGACTTCGCCGGTGTTCCCGATCGCTTTAAGGAAATCAATGAGGTACGCAGAGTTGAAGCCCACAACGAGCGGATCGAAGCTGTACGGAGTTTCAATGGTATCTTCGGACTCGCCGGAGTCGGTGGAAGAGGATGAAATCTTCATTTCATTCTGTTCCAAACGCAGCTTTACAGCACCCGAACGCTCGTCGGCGAATTGGGCGACGCGCTGGATAGAGCCCATGAGGTCCTCGCTGCGGACAACGACAAACTTGCTGTTGTCGCGCGGCATCACGGCCTCGTAGTTGGGGAATTGCCCTGTGAGCTTGCGGCTGGTGAGGACACGATGGCCGGTACGGAAGAAGAGTGTGTGCTCGTCGTCGGCAAACTCAACGATCTCAGCATCGGTGTTTGAAAGCAACGACTGCAACTCGGCAAGGGCCTTCCGTGGAATAAGCGTCTTACGCTCACCGCTGACGTTCGCCAGTGCTTCGCCAGTTTTCTCGATATGTGCGAGACGGTGGCCGTCAGTCGCAACCATCGCGATTGACTCAGCCTTTAGGATAAGCAGGGCACCATTTAGTGTGTAGCGCGACTCTTCGTTCGAGATGGCGAAGATGGTTTTCGAAATTAGATTGCGGAATGCAGCGGCCGGTAGGCTGATTACGCTGGTGTTGGGAAACTCGGGAACTTGTGGGAAGTTCGCGCGCGCCATGCCGACCATCTTGGTGTTGGAGCGGCCGGAACGAATCTGCACCCAGTGGTTCTCAAGCAATTTGATGGAAATGTCGCCGTCGGGCAGCAGCTTGATGTAGTCGTAAAGTTTACGCGCAGGAATCGTGCAGGAGCCGGGCTTTTTTACCTTTGCGGTGGCAGAGGTGCGGATGCTCTGGTCTAGGTCAGTTGCTGTAATGGTAATGTGACCATTCTCGGCTTCAATCAAAAAATTGGAGAGGATGGGAATGGTGGTTTTTCGTTCGACGACGCTCTGCGTAGCGGTGAGTTCGCGCAGTAAATCCTGACGGCTGATGCTTATTTCAAGTGCCGCGCCGTGCGCGGCGGCTTGCCCTGACTTTTCCTGATCCAGATCGAGACCCGGCATGGCTCTCCCCCAGTGCGCTTTGGCTAACTCTACCACCCGGCAGCTGAATTTCGGAGCCGGAAATAACGACCGTAGCGGTACGTATTCATTCTAGTAACAAAGCTGCTTTCGCGCGCTCTGGAAAACGTGGGTGAAATCAGGGAAATTACGTTAGCCACATGGGTACGTGTTCCTCGGGCACCGAACTGAACTCCCGATCTGCGGCAAATACGCTTGAGACGGCTCCTATAAAGCTTTTTATAGATATCTATTCAGTAGCCGTAATCGTTAAGCTCGGAAAAGTGGAAAGATGGAGGGAAACGATGATTGGAGCGGGTTTGTTGTGCAGTCTTGTTTTAGAAAAGTAGCCACGGCAGAATTTGAAAAGCGGCAAGACAGGGTAAAAATATCTGGAATAGTTCCGGCTTCTCCTTGTTCTCCACATAGGATCCGAAAGGTGCTATGGAAAGGCGGCTACATATAGTGGAAAGCGCGGCCTTCGTGAAGATTGACGCTGGTCGGCGAGACACTAATTTTCCACTATCCCGGAGTTGTCCTAAGTTTCAACAGAGTGGGCTGTAGGTGTTGAAAGTGTGGACGGAAAAGCGACGGCGGGACAGAGAAACGGAGTGAGCAATGGACCTGACACGGAGAGAATTCGGTAAGCTGGCGGGAGGTGCCGCGGCAGCGAGCATGCTGCCTAGGGCGCAGGCAGAAGAGAAAAAGATTGGTTGGTGCATTGTGGCGCTGGGCCGGATATCCATGCAGCATTTTATGCCGGGGATGCTGCAGAGTGAGAAGGGTCGCATTGTCGCGCTAGTGAGTGGGCACCGTCCCAAAGCCGAGCAGCAGGCGGCAATCTATGGCGTGCCGGACAGCGCGATCTACAACTACGAGAACTACGACACTATTGCCGACAACAAAGACATCGACGCAGTCTATATTGCCCTGCCCAACGGCATGCATGCCGAGTACACGATTCGCGCGGCCAAGGCGGGTAAGCATGTACTGTGCGAGAAACCGATGGCGACCAGCGTGGCCGACAGCGAGGCGATGATTAATGCCTGCCGCTCCGCTGGCAAGAAGCTGATGATCGCCTACCGGTGCCAGTATGAGCCAGTAAACCTGAAGGCGATCTCGCTGATCCGGTCAGGCGCGATCGGAAACGTACAGGCGATTGAGAGCGCGAACGGATTCAACATAAGGCCGGGTGAGTGGCGGCTAACCCGCAAACTGGGTGGTGGCGGCCCGCTGATGGATGTAGGCATATACTCGCTGAACGCCAGCCGCTACCTGACGGGCGAAGAACCGGAGGACATTCGGGCAAACGCCTCCGTGGTTGATCACGACGGTCGCTTTACCGAGGTGGAAGAGAACGTGGGCTGGACGATGAAGTTTCCGTCAGGGATTGTGGCGAGCTGTACTACGACCTATGGCGGAGACATGAACGGTTTCTACCGCGTGCACGGATCGAAGGGGATGATCGAGCTGTCTCCGGCGTTTGGGTACGAGGGGATTTACATGCGGGCGCAGATTTGGGGCCAGCCGCCGATTGACATGCCGACGCCGCAGCACAGCTACGAGCAGTTCACGGTCGAGGCAGACTACTTTGCTCACTGCATACGGAACAACAAGGAGCCGAAGAGCGACGGTGAAGAGGGCCTGCGTGACATGAAGTACATGCAGGAGATCTATAAGGCCGCCGGGCTGGACCGGCTGTAGCGACGGCAGTGGGGCTTTATTTGTTGATCGTCAACATCGTGCAATGCTTGTGCTCGACCTCACACTGCACCATATCCTGAGCCAGCAGGTTCCAGCCGACAAATCCGGCAAAGTGGCCGTTCGGCGACTGCTCCGGTGTAGGTGCGAGGCCGTCGCCTGTCTCTGAGTCATAGTCCTCGTGCATCGAGCCCCATTTGGCGATATCGCGGTTTAGCATTGCGGCGATAGTTACAGCCAGCCAATACGACTGCTTTGGGAATCCATAACGGCGCAGGGCGATCCAGTCCAGGTAGTTGGCGTTGATCCAGATCGGCCCACGCCAGTTCGAGTAGGGATTGATAATGGCCTCGTTATTGAAATCCGGGTCGTTCTTGGCCAGGCTGCGGAAGCCGTAGGGCGCGCGCATTTCATCAGGGTTAAGCAGATGCAGCCTGATCATCCGGCGCGCATCGGCTAGCGGGAGCACGTTGGTGATGAGCGGAGTGAAGTTCGAGTAGCTCATCCGGCGAATCCACTTCCCGTTGTCGCGGCGCCGGTTCCAGAACATAGCCTCCTGCGAGGACCACAGATTTTTGAGCAGCGCCTGCCGGATCGATTCGGCCTTGCGACGGTACTCACGTTCGGCCTTTAGTTGATCGAGATGCTGCGCGATGACAGCCATCGCCTCATACTCGCGCATGGCGTAGACCGAGGCATCAACGGCGAGAATTGCGCCGCGGTCCCCAGGGTCATTGCTGAGAGCCGCGTTATTGTCAGCGCCGGACTGCATGGCGTTGTCCCAGAAGTGGAGTCCCCAGCGCGGGTCAAACTGTGTCTGGTCACGATACTCGGCGACGCGCTGCATCGCGGGCCAGATGGGTGCGATCCACGAGAAGTCGTGCAGACGACGAGCCGCCAGCAGCGTGCCCTGCGCCAGGAACGGCTTCATGGAGAACTTGCCGAACAGTGGCCGCGGACCCTGCGTCGTAATGCATCCGGCAACGTATCCGGAAGCTTCGGCCGAAGACGCAAAGCCGATGGCCCAGTCACGCAGGTACTTAGCATCGGCCGAGTCCTGGTTGGCCCAGTGGGCCCCGATAAAGAAGCCGTCCCAGTCCCACATCTGCGGGTAGTAGCCGGCGGGAATCAGGTAGTCGTGCTTGATGTATCCCTGCGCGGGCCGGACGGTCTGCGGCGCAAGGCGCGCAAAGTTCGAAGAGATTGTGGCAAGGATTCCAACGCCCCTAGGCTCGTGGCTCGCATCCGTCGCGTGCAGAGCCCAAACAAAAGCAATTGCTGCCACAAGTAGCAGTCCAGTTCCGCGCACAAGTGGATTGCTCCTCGGCACGCTGACAATCGTAACGCAGGCGGGTGCTATTTTCCTCTAGCTGTTCAGCGTCTCCTGCAGCTTGTTAAGAGTGCTATTCAGGTTCTTGTCCGCGCGGCGCTGCTCATCGATTTTGCCGATGGAGTGCATCACGGTGGTATGGTGCTTGCCGCCGAACTGGCGTCCGATCTCGGGCAGCGACGCCTCGGTCATCTGCTTGGCCAGGTACATGGCGATCTGGCGCGGCACGACGACGGCGCGCGAGTTGTTCTTCTGTTTGAGCTCGGTCACGCGCATGCCGAACTGCTCGGCGACGGCGCGCTGGATGGCCTCAATGGTGATCTTGCGTACCTGCGTATCGATGAACTGCTTGAGGCACTGCTGCGCGGTGGGCAGGGTGATCTCCACGCCGTTCAGGCTGGACCACGCGAAAAGCCGCGTAAGCGCGCCCTCGAGCTCGCGCACGTTGGTGCGCACGTTGGAGGCGATGAAGAGCGCGACATCGGTGGGCAGAACAACATGTTCGTTCTCGGCTTTCTTTTGCAGGATGGCGACCTTCGTCTCAAGGTCGGGCGGTTGAATGTCGGCGATGAGTCCCCACTCGAAGCGGGAGCGCAGACGGTCCTCAACGTCGGGCAGCTCCTTGGGCGGACGGTCCGAGGCGATGACGATCTGCTTCATGTTCTCGTGGAGTGAGTTGAAGGTGTGGAAGAACTCCTCCTGAGTACGCTCCTTCTGCGAGATGAACTGGATGTCGTCAATAAGCAGGAGGTCGACGGAGCGAAACTTATCGCGGAAGCCGGTCATGCGGTCATTGCGGACAGAGTTGATCATCTCGTTGGTGAACTTCTCGGCAGAGACGTAGCTGATGGAGAACTCCGGGTTCCGCTGCTTGACCTCGTGTCCAATGGCGTGCATCAGGTGTGTCTTGCCCATGCCGGCTCCGCCATAGAGGAAGAGCGGGTTGTAGGCCTTCGACGGCCGCTCGGCGACGGCCTCGGCCGCGGCGCGCGCGAACTGGTTGCCGGAGCCGATCACGAAGGCATCGAACGTATACCGCGGGTTGAGCTGCGCCGCTGTGGACCAGTCAAAGCGAGATTGCTGGGGCCCTGCGGAAAGCTGAGCGCCGCGGGAGCCGCTGCGCGAACCGACAGCCGGCGCGTTCGGCGCGTGCGTCGGGACAGGAGCAAATCCCCCGTCCTCCCGAACGCGGGCAAGTGTGGGGTCCTCCTCCGGCGTGATGAAAGTAACGTCATCGAATTCAAGCTGCAGGTTGTCGATTGCTTCCTGGATGAGGTCGGTGTAGCGCTCGCCGATGTGCTGGAACTCAGGAGTGGGAATGCGCACGTACAGCATGCGGTCTTTCGCGTGGCTGAAGCGTGTGGGCTTAAGCCACGTATCGAATGACTGCCGGTTGACCTTCTTTTCCAGTGCGCCAAGAATGCGCACCCAGGGGTTGAGCACGGCGGCGGGTGTTGCAACAAAAGACATGAAGCTTCCTCACTGAACCTCGCGGAAGCCGGGTCCGGCGGAAGAATCGTATGCCCAAGTTACGCCATCCCTGTGGAAGCCGGAGTGTGCGCGGGCATTGCGGTTTTGGCCGGAAGGGTGCTACGGACGGAACAGCTCCGGAGCATCGGTCGATCGGCTGACAGCCGCGAGGCGTCAGAAAAAATCTCTACTGAACGTTGCCGATACTAGCACAAACCGAGGGGTATTTTGGCGTGGTTTCTTCGGCAAAATTTTTCTTATACGGTACTTGCACCAAAGTCTGTGAAAAAACGGTTCGTGCGCGGACTCTTTGCCGGTTTCGCACAGATACGATATACTTGGTTTTTGTCTGGAAGCCGCATATTTCACCGTCTGTTCCGGGCAACCAATTGATAAAAGATAAAGATTAAGTTCAGGAGCGCAGTCCCATGCCGAAGCGCACATTTCAACCCAACCGCCGCCACCGTTCCAAGGTTCACGGCTTTCGCAGCCGCATGAAGACCAAGGGCGGCGCAGCTGTGCTCTCGCGCCGCCGCGCGAAGGGCCGCAAGCGCGTCGCTGTCAGCGCGGGCTACCGCGACTAGGATTTTCCCATCCGCAACGCAGGTGTTCGTCTCGAACCTCTAACCTTTGAGAATGAGTTTCACACAATGAATTGCGGCAGTCAGACATTCTGTGCTGCCGCCTTTTCTGTTGCCCGAAATCCGCGCACGAGCAGTGCCTGGCGCAATCTGCGCGAGATAATATTGCTATGGCCAATCGCGAAGCCAACTCGCAGCCAGCTAGTCCGCCCGTGGGGTGGCCACATGCGCGGCTGCGCAAGCACACCGACTACCAGCGCGTATACCAAGCCGGGCGAAAGCAGGCCTCGCCGTCCATGAGCTACTTTTTCAGGCTTCGCGCCTCTGATGAGCTCTCGCCTTTCTACGCCGGCCCCCGAGTGGGACTCACGGCAGGGCGCGTGCTGGGGAAGGCCGTGGAACGCAACCGCATCAAGCGCCGGATGCGCGAAGCAGCGCGCGGGAACCTGGCGCTGCTGCCACAGTTTGCCGATGTCGTATTGCACCCGCGCCGCACCGTGCTGACGATGGAGTTTGCTAGGCTGGAGCGCGAGGTGGCCCGGGTGTTCTCGACCGTCTCTGCGCAAAGCGGCACGGAGTCCCGCGATGATCCAGGGGCACGGGCATGAGCGCCCGCGAGCGAACCATCGCAGCCCTGCACCAGGCGTACAAGTATGCCGTGTCGCCGGCATTACACGCGATTGCGGGTACAACTGGCGCGTGCCGTTTTCAACCCACATGTTCCGAGTACGCCGCCATCGCAGTCAACGAATATGGCGCCTTGCGGGGATCATGGATGGCGCTGTCGCGGATACTGCGCTGCCAACCCCTGTGCAAAGGCGGATTCGACCCCGTGCCGCTGAACCCGCGGAAACATCATGAAGATTTACCTGCGCTGCATCAGCGCCCGTTACCAT
>Ga0335074_10006050_pt1 | contig 16757 bp, 14 predicted proteins | sample Lox_Sample_23_FD_206715 | JGI IMG/M metagenome (GOLD analysis project Ga0335074, IMG submission 206715) | Soil microbial communities from Loxahatchee National Wildlife Refuge, Florida, United States - Lox_Sample_2.3 | ecosystem: Environmental > Terrestrial > Soil > Wetlands | place: USA...
GCAGGCCGGCTTCAAGGGGCGCTACGACCACATCGGCACCCACCGCGAGGGCAGCGGCGGGCTTTGGCAGCAAATGGGGCATCAGGGCCTCGATCCCGCCGGCATCATGCGGGCGGTGCGGGCATTGCTATAGCGGACCGGCCACGGCCGCCGCCCTCCCGACCCCCGCGTGGAGGGAACAATACCTCTGCACCCTGGCGCTATTGCCTTGCGCTCGGGAAGGCGCGATAAGCTCAACCGATGGCACCCAAACTGATCGGCGGATCCCCGCGAAGCCAGATCGGGAGCTGGCGCATGAGACAATTGATTGGCGCGCTCGCGTTATTGACGTTGGCGTGCCCTTCGTACGCGGGCGACTTGTGCAATGCGAACTCGTTCACCAAGGCGCAAGCCACGCAGGGCAAACGCGACTACGATTCCAGTTGCGGGCTCTGTCATCTCTACAACCTGAGAGGCAGAGTGCCTGGAAACTTCAGGAACGAGAGACCGGACATCGGCATCTTGGACGCCAATTACATCAAGACGCTCGATGGCAACGGCGGAATGACGCCCCCGCTGGTGGGCAAGCGATTCTTTGGCAAGTGGCAGGACGTGAAGGCGTTCACCGCCAGAATCAGCAACGCTATCGGAGCGTTCCCGCCGAAGAATTACGTCAAGCCTGATTCGGATCTGCGGATCGCGGCGTACATCCTCTATCGGAATTGCGGAAGGCTCTAATCAGTGAGCTTGTTGCTTCCGACGCCATACCTCGCCGCCTGAGGCATCAGCTGGATGTCTCCGCCGCGGCGGGTCCGATGGCGGGGGCGCGCGTGGCGAGCCAGGAGCCGATCAGGATGAGGCCAAAAGCGCTGATACCTCCCGCTCCCAGCCGTTCGTGCAGCAGGCCGACTCCCAGGAGCGTCGCCACGGCAGGGTTGATGTAGGTGATGATCGAGGCGCGTGCCGCACCGGCGTGCCCGACGAGATAGAACATCAGCAGCATCGCCGTCGCTGTGCAAACGAGACCGAGCACCGCAATGGAAGTGAGCGCCAAGGACGACGGCCAGTGCACCGGGAACGTGAGCGCCGCGGCCGGTGAAAGCAGCGCGCTCGCCACGCAGAGGCTCGCTGCCACCGCCCCGAGGGAGTCCAGGCCGCGCAGATGGCGTTGAATGATGAGCGGGCCGATGGCGTAGCCGAGTGTCGATATGAGGATGCAGCCGAAGCCCGCCCAGCCGAGCGGTCCGGAGATCGTGCCGAAGCCCATGAGCGCCGCTACACCGATCAGGCCAAGCGCGAGCCCGAGCGCCCGCAGCGGCCCGAGACGCTCGTGCACCCCGAAGAAACGCGAGATGAGCGCGATGGTGAGCGGCACTCCGGCGACCAGAATGGCGGTGATGGACGAGCTGATCCAGCGCTCCCCGAGCGAGATGGCCGAGAACGGGATCACGAACTCCGCAATCGCAAAGGCGCACAGCGCCGACTTGTGGTGAGCCAGCCGTCGCAGCGCGCCTCGGTGCCACGCGATGGGCACCAGCAGCAGCGCTGCAAGCGTGATGCGCCCCCATGCCAGGACGAAGGGCGAGATCTCCTGGACCGCGATCCGGATGAAGAAATACGGCACGCCCCAGATGATTCCCAGTGCGATGAAGGCGAGCCAGCTGCGCCAGGTCATGCGAGCGCACCGGCTCCGTCCACGCTCTCACGTGAACTCCCCAACCCTGAGATTCGGTGGACGCCTGAACCAGCTGCAACCGGGATGCTGCCCAATGTCAGTCGTCCTTCGCGTTTCATTGCTCATCCTTCGCTGCTGCCGTCGAGGCGTGCGCACTCCGATCCCTCGGGATATCTCACCCGGCGCCAGGCATTGGCGGAGGCGGCGGCGTTCCTTCCACACTGACGGTCGCGACCCCGAAGAGCGCACTCACCGTGCCGCCATCTTCACCGAAGGGGTGGCAAAGATGGCACCAGCACGAGCGCGATTTCTTTGTCTGTCCTCGCGTTCGCTTGCGGATCGCACCGGCCGGGGATCTTAGAGCCACGGTCTGCGTGTCCGAGATCAAAGCATAGGAGGGGGGTTGGCAACAAGGCTTCGCCGTGGCGTCGCCGCGCCGAGCCATCGGCTCGCCGGGATCATTCCAGTGCGGCCGCGGTGATTTGCGCTGAGAGTCCACTCACAATTCTGCGACTTCGCGCTGTGCGCTGATTGCAGATCGAGCGCATTCTTCGCGTTCTCCGTATCACTCAATTCCACTCTCGATGGATCGGGAACAGTGCAAACGTTGTTCGGGGCGTCGGGTGTCGCGGAGCACACCCGGGCGGGTGCCATGCTCGCGCCTCTGCGGGTCGCTTCCCACCCCGCAACGGGAGGGTTCGACGAGCTCGGTGCGCTGCCGGGGATTTCCCGCCGGTTCGAGCCCGCACTGAGCAGGACATCGTGCCCCGCGTGGATTGGATACTCAGACATTCACCGAGGCTTCAGGAGGTGTGCGGAGCACTCGGTGTGCGCACGCACGGCTCCTCGCTCGCTATATGACGACCGCGCACACCGACGCGCGCGCCTCGGTGCTCGTCGTCGATGACGAGAAGGCACACGTGACTGCGCTGTGCGCTGCACTTGAGCAGGAGGGCTACGCGATCACCGGCTTTGACTCGGCGCCCGCTGCGCTTGCGGCGCTGCAGCAGCGGTCGTTCGAGCTCATTCTGACGGACCTGATGATGCCGCAGATGGATGGCATTACGCTGCTGCGGCTCGCTCGGGAGATCGACTCCGACGTGGCCGGAGTCGTCATGACCGGGCATGCGACCATCGATACCGCCGTGAAAGCCATGCAGGCGGGTGCGTATGACTACATCCTCAAGCCGGTGCGATTGAATGGGCTGCTTCCGGTTATCGCACGCAGTCTCGAGGCACGCCGGCTTCGCTGCCTCAACAGGGATCTCGAGCAACGGATTCACGCGCGCACACGCGAGCTCGAGGCGGCGAACCGGGATCTCGAAGCATTCTCCTATTCGGTCTCGCACGATCTGCGTGCCCCGCTGCGAGCGATTCACGGCTACTGCAGCGGCGTGCTCGACGATTACTCAGCGGAGCTCCCGGAGCAAGCCCGCTCCGCGCTGCAGACGGTGCTTTCGAGCACCGTCGGCCTCGGCGAGCTGATCGAGGGATTGCTGAGCTTCGCGCGCTGCGGGCGCGAATCCCTCGCCCTGCGGCGCGTATCGATGCGCGCGCTCGTGGAGGAGGTCTTGAGTGAGCTGCGCAGACAGAATCCCCAGCGATGCGTCTGCGTGACCGTGGAGGAGCTGCCGGACTGTGCCGCCGATCCCCAGCTACTCAAGCAGGTGGTCGTCAATCTTCTCTCCAACGCCTACAAGTTCACCGCAGGTCGAGACAATGCGCGAATTCGCATTGGGAATGCGGTGCGCGAGGGAATGAACGCGTACTTCGTCGAGGACAACGGCGCCGGATTCGACATGAGCTACGCTTCGAAGCTGTTCGGCGTCTTCCAGAGGCTGCATTCGCAACGCGAATTCAAAGGGAGCGGAGTCGGACTTTCCATCGTGCGGCGCATCATCGAGCGCCATGGCGGTGAGGTCTGGGCCGAGGGGCGTCCGGGCGAGGGCGCTACCTTCCATTTCACCGTGCCGAGCCATGCGTAGTCCGAAACGAGTCGAAGAGATCCCTTCGGAGCCGCTCGCGGGCCTCGAGCAGCGGCTCCACGCCCTGTCGCGCGAACGCGATCAATTGCGCGCGGAGCTCGAGATGCGCAACTGCGCGCTCGATGCCGCGCCATCGCACTTCATGATAACGGATGCTTCGGAGCCGCACGGGCGAATTGTCTACGCCAATGGCGCGCTCGCGCGCGATCATGGTTATGAGCGCGGGGAGCTGATCGGCGCAAGCCCGGAGTTCCTCGTGCCGGCCGATCTGAATCAGACCCAGTACGAGCGCATCGCGGCGGCGCGGCGCGCCGGCGAGAGTCTGCGAGTGGAGCTGCGGTCGCGGCGCAAGGACGGATCGGAGTTCTCGCGGGGCGTCTCGATCACTCCCGTGCGAGACGCGCATGGGCGCGTGACGCACTACGTCAGCATCGGCGCCGATATTACTGCACGACTGCTCGACGAGCAGAATCGTCGCGAGCTGCAGGAGAAGCTGTTCGCGGAGATGCGTGAGCGGCAGCGCATTGAAATCGAGCTCAGGCTCTCGCAGAAGCTCGAGGCGGTGGGCCAGCTCGCGGCGGGCATCGCCCACGAGATCAACACGCCCATTCAGTATGTCGGGGACAGCATAGACTTTCTCAGGCAGGCGGCAACGGACTGCTGGTCGCTCCTCGACCTGTATCGCGACTCGCTCTCACGACTTGCGTCCGGCGACCCGCTGGCTGATGTGCGTGCCCGGGTCGACGACGCGGAGCGCGACGTCGATTTGCGATTTTTGGTTGAGGAAGTGCCGAAGGCCTTCGAGCGCACGCTCGCGGGGATCAGTCGCGTGGCGGAGATCGTGCGTGCGATGAAGGAGTTTGCGCACCCGGATGCGGGGGTGCAGATGGTGGCCGACATCAATCACGCCATCGAGACGACGCTCACCGTCGCGAGAAACGAGTACAAGTACGTCGCCGAAGTGCAGATGTCGCTCGCGGAGATCCCCGAGGTCATCTGCAACATCGGTGAGCTCAATCAAGTGCTCCTCAATCTCATCGTCAACGCGGCCCACGCGATCGCGGATGCGGGCCGGGATGCAACCACGGGCCGGATCGCGATCTCATCCGGGCTGTCGGAAGCCTCGGTGGTCGTAACCATAGAGGACAACGGTTGCGGGATACCGGAGAAGAATCTCGAGCGGATATTCGACCCCTTCTTCACGACCAAGGAGGTCGGTCGGGGGACGGGCCAGGGGCTCGCGATCGCGCGATCGATCGTGGTCGACAAGCACGGCGGAACCCTGGGCGTCGAAAGCACCCTTGGAGCGGGCACGCGTTTCATCGTCTCGCTCCCGATCGCCGGTCAGCAGAAGAGCGCCGCGCGATGACCCGTGTTCTCTTCGTCGACGACGAGGTTCCGGTGCTCGAATCGTTGAGAGCAAGACTTCATCGGATGCGCGGACGGTTCGAGATGGAATTCGTCGAGGGCGGTACTCAAGCTCTCGAGGCCTTCGAGCGCAAACCTTTCGACATCCTGGTCACCGATATTCGAATGCCGGGAATGGACGGCGCACAGCTCATGCATGCGGTCTGCGAGCGCTGGCCGCAAACCGTGCGAATCGCACTCTCCGGATTCGCGGAACTCAAGCAGAGCATGCGACTCGTGCCGCTCGCGCACCAGTTCCTGAGCAAACCATGTGAGCCGCAGCATCTCGAAGGCGTCATTCAGCGTTGTCTCAGCTTGCGCGAACTGCTGAGCTCGACCGAGCTGCGGGCGGCCGTAGGTCGGTTTCAGCGGCTGCCGACGCTGCCGGGGACCTACGCGAAGCTCGAGCCCGTTCTCGAGCGCGAGGATTCCTCCGCGCAGGAGGTCGCGCAGGTGATCGCAGGCGACAGTGTGATCGTGGCAAAGGTCCTGCAGCTCGTGAACTCCGCATTCTTTCGTCTGCCACGGCGTGTGACCAACGTCGCCCAAGCGGTGGCCTATCTGGGATTCAAGTCGGTTCGCAATCTCGTTCTGTCGGCGGAGGTATTCGCGAGCTGGTCGCGGGAGAGTCGAGGATCGGTGGTCGACTTCGAGCGGCTGCAGGGACATGTTCACTCCGTGGCAGCGGTATCGCATTCGTTGACCGCCTTCATGCCGATCGCCGACGACAGCATGCTCGCGGGGCTCCTGCATGACATCGGATACTGGGTGCTTGCGCAGCAGTGTCCCGAGCTACTGGAAGCGGCGCTCGATCTTGCGATCAAGCGCGGCGTCCCGATGTCGCAGGCGGAGCGCGAGCTGATCGGGGCCTCGCATGCGGAGATCGGCGCCTACCTGCTCGGCATCTGGGGGCTCCCGTATTCGATCGTCGAGGCGGTGGCGAATCACCACGATCCGGAGCGCGTCGCGCAGAGCGAGCTCGACGTCCTTGCGGCGCTCATGCTTGCGAGCACACTGGCGGGATCCAACGAGGTGGGTGCATTCAAGCGCTCGCCTCCGCCCGAGCGCACCGTGGAACCGGACTATCTCGAGTCGGTCGCGGCGCCGTTCGACTGGAACGAGGCGCGGCGGCGCGCGGTTGAGGCCATGGAGAGCGGGGAGTAGCGGATATGGGGAGCGCGGAGCGATTACGGATACTGTGCGTTGACGATGAGCCGCGCGTGCTCGAGGGGTTGGCTCTGCACCTGCGGAAGGAATACGAGGTGCTGACGGCCGTGAGCGCGCAGGATGCGCTGCGCATCCTGCGCGATCAGCGCGGCATCGCGGTGGTGGTCTCCGACATGCGCATGCCGGGAATGGACGGCGCGACGCTGCTGCAGCACGTGCGCCAGATCGTCCCCGCCGCGACACGAATGCTGCTCACGGGCGATCCCGGGCGCGACGCTGCGGTCGATGCGGTCAATAAAGGTCAGATCTTTCGCTATCTCACCAAGCCGTGTCCTCCGGCGGATCTACGCAGCGCGATCGCGGCCGGGGTCATGCAACATCGTCTGGTCAATGCGGAGCGCGCCGTGTTGCGGGAGACGCTCCTCGGGTGCGTTCAGGCGCTGATCGACGTGCTTGCAATGACCAATCCAGTGGCGTTTGGCCGTGCGAGCCGGGTGAAGCGGGCAGCGGTCGAGCTCGCGGAACGAACGGGGCACGAGGACTTCTGGCAACTCGCGGCCGCCGCGATGCTCTCGCAAGTGGGGTATATCTCGCTCCCGACCGAGACGGTCGAGAAGCTCTATTACGGCGAACGGCTCACCCCAGAGGAGCGAGTATTGGCCGAGGGGGTGCCGCAGGTCGCGGTCCGCCTGCTGGAGCATATACCCCGGCTGGAACCGGTCATTCAGGTACTCGTCGCCTTGAATGCACCGGATGAGCAAATCGTCAGACTCGGCGACGGCACGATCGGCACGGCGGCGCGTATCCTCGGGCTGGTGCTCGCGTACGACGAGTTGACCCTGCAGGGCCGTTCGCCGGCCGAGGCAGTCACGTCGCTGCGCGGACGCGAAGCGCGCTTCGGTACGGCGCTGATCGACAGCCTCGCACAGCAGTTTGGGATGGCCTCCGGTGCCGGTGAAATGCGCGAAGTGCTGCTGCGCAGCGTGACAGCCGGCATGACGATCATGCAGGACATTCGGACCTCTCTCGGGACCCTGCTCGTACCCTCGGGATTCGAGGTGACCGAAGCGTTCCGCGAGCGGCTCAGTAACTTCGGCCCAGACCTGCTTTCGGAGCGTGTCCAGGTGCTCGCTAGGCCGCACTGAACGGTCAACCTCGAGTGAGACTCCGCCGAGCTCGGGGCGACCTCACCCGAGAGGTCGCGATCGCCGGTGCGTCGTCGATCTAAGGAGCCGCCCCCAAGAGCGTGCATTCATTCGACGTTTTGTGGTCATACTCCGTTCTCATTGGGGCGCAGACACCAGGATCGACCACGCGTGGACCCGAGCGGATTGGAAGAGCCGGCGACGGCACGGCCGATGAAGGAGCGGCATTCGAGCCTGCGAAATGTGGCCGCGGTCGGCCTCGGTAACGCTCTGGAGTTCTACGACTTCATCACCTTCTCATTCTTCGCGATCCAGATCGGTCACTGCTTCTTTCCAGAATCCCGGACTTCTCACGGACTGCTCTACGCGTTGGCCACGTTTGGGGTCGGGTTCCTGACGAGGCCGCTCGGGGGTGTCGTTATCGGCATGTATGGCGACCGGGTCGGCCGCAAGCCGGCAATGGTGCTCTCTTTCGCACTGATGGGCGGGTCCATCCTCGGTCTGGTACTGACCCCCTCTTACGCCCAGATAGGGGTGGCGGCGCCGATCCTCCTCGTGACTTTTCGACTGCTGCAAGGATTCGCACTGGGAGGCGAAGTCGGTCCGTCGACCGCATTTCTGGTGGAAGCGGCGCCGCCACACCGACGCGGCTTCTATGTCTCACTCCAGTCCATGACTCAGGACCTCGCGGTACTCGCGGCCGGCGTGATCGGCTTCGTCCTCACGGCGTTGCTCGCTCCCGCGGCACTCGATGCCTGGGGCTGGCGGGTCGCGCTCCTGATCGGCACCGCGGTCGTGCCGGTCGGCCTGTACCTGCGGCACAGGCTGCCGGAGACCCTCCTCGACGCAGAACGGCTAGCATCGACGCCGGCCGAACGGCACGTCCCCGTACGGGTCATCGTGCTCGCCATCCTGTTGTTGATGGCGGCGATCATCTATATCTATGGGCTCGACTACATCACCACTTACGCCCAGGACAGCCTGCGCATGTCCACGGCGCTGGCCTTCGGCGCGACCGTCGTGATCGGACTCTGCGCGGTGGTCGCCGATCCGTTGAGCGGCCTCCTGTCGGACCGAATCGGGCGAAGACCGGTGGTTCTCGGGGCGGTGGTGATCCTCGTGCTGCTGCTCGTCCCGGCTTACATGGCAATGACGGAGCTGCGCAACGTTTCTGTGGTCTACGCCGTCATCGCGATTCTCGCGCTACTGCAAGCCTTTCTCACCGCCCCTGCCCTGGTGGCGATCACGGAGTCACTGCCCAAGGCGGTCCGCTCGGGTGCGCTCGCGACGATCTACGCCGTGGCGACTTCGCTCTTTGGTGGCTCGACCCAATTCGCGATCAAAGCACTCACCGACCTCACTGGGAGCCCGCTTGCTCCCGCTTGGTACATGACTCTCGCGGTGCTCATCGGGGGCATCGCCATGACACTCATGCACGAGACCGCACCGATCAAGAAGGGGCTCGCTCCAGATCATTGAGCACCATCTTGTTGAAATCATAATGCATTTGATCCCAGAACGGCGAATAGAAGAGTGAGCGATACGCCGGTGAGCCTCGCGCGCGCTGCACCGCCTCGCAAACCCGATCGTCTTCAACCCGGGCGCGCGCCGAGCCCGCGAGACTCCGCTGCCGCATCGCCTTGAACGCTGGATCTCGCGCACTGCCATCAGCGTAGTAGCTCGCCATCAGCCAGCGCGAGTTGCCGGCATCGTCGGGGGCCAGAATGCTCACCCGGACGTGTGTCGGAAAGGCGAGGAACGTCGCGTTCGGGTAGACACCAAGAATGTAGGACGATGTCACTGGTAGGCGCGTCGCATTCGATTTGATCCGCGGAAAATCCACGTCCGGATAGGTCTGCGCGACCTGCGCGGCTTCAAAGCTCAATCCCTTGACGATGCCGTCGTTGATCTCGCGAAACGTCTTGTGCGAGTGGGCATCGACGCGCGGCACGTGCGCCGATCGACGGTACTGCTCATGAACGAAGCCCTCGTGATACACATTGGCAGCGTAGTTCTCCCACAGTGGTTTCCAATTTGCCTTTGCGAAAAAGCGCTGGATGCCATCGCCATCGGGGGAATCATGGGCCATTTCAAGCGTCGAGAAATCGAAGTCGTCGAACAGCGCCGCGAGCGGCGCGAGGAACGCAGCCAATGTCGGGCATTTACCGGACAAATCGATGAAGATGATATCGTTCCAGATGCCGGACCGGATCTCCTTCAGGTCGCACGATCCCATGCGCAGGCGAGAGGGATCTGCATTGGGCGTCCCGTCCCAGAACGGAACCTTGACCAATTCGCCGCGCAGATTGTATTGCCAGCCGTGATAGGGGGCTTCGAGGATGGTCGCCCGCGACTGAGGCGTCAGTGCGATTGGGCACCCATCGTGTGCGCCGACATTGTGAAATACCCGGATCGCCTCATCTTCCGCTCGCGTGATCAACAGTGGCATGCCAAGCATTTCGAACGGCGCCACGTCGCCGATGCGAGGTAGGCTTCCGGCAAACCCCACCGCCACCCAGTTTCTCGAGAATAGCCGCGCAACTTCGATCTCGAAGAACTCTTGTGAGCGATACGCAATCTGTGGGAATGTGCGAGCCTCCGAAATCGGTGCTCGGATAGCGGCTCGGTCTTCATCGGTCAGAAACTCATCGAGGGTTTTCATATTCGGATTCGAGGGTCGCGATAACAAAGCGGGTTTCGCGAGAATCAAAACGCGTTAGCACCTGAGAGGCAAGCGGGCGGTCGATAGACGTAGAGACCTTGCGGGCAAGCGAGTTCCCATTACAGAAAGCGCAGCATCCGCTCCAACATCTGCGGGATCAGGCTTTGCGCGTGGTTATGGCCGGCGCCATGCAGGTATTCGAGCGTTGCGCGGGGTATGCGCCGAGCGATGTCCTCGCCGTGCCCGCGAGGGAATATGGGATCGTCGCTTCCCTGTAATACGAGGGTGGAACAGCCGATGCTTGCCGTTCTCTCATAGAACGGAGCCGTGCGTTGTCGAGCCTCTATCATTCGGGCGGTGCCGAGCGGGCGATATGCACGAGCCACTGAGCGTTCCGCAGCCTTCTGTGCCTCCTCATCGGACATCGCGTGCAGGCCTCCATTGCACGCAAGACGGACGGCTTTGATCGCCGCGACAGCCTCGGCCGGCGTTCGATACTGGATGCAGGCGTTGCTCATCGTCGCGATGACCGCGGGACTTCGCGGAGGCAGGGAGGGGTTATAGTTGGTGCTCTGCAATAGCACCATGCGACGTACTCTGTCGGGTGCCGCAAGGGCGAGCAATTGCGCGATCGCGCCGCCAAAGGAGTAGCCGATGAAGTCGGCCGTTGCGATGCTCAGGTGGTTCATCAGCGCGACCACGTCGTCGACGATGTCCTCCATGCCGTAGTGAGCACCGTCCATTTGCGTGGACCAACCCATGTCACGGCATTCGTGCCGCACCACACAGTATCCGGCTGCGACGAAAGGCGCGCAGAGGCTGTCCGGCCAGTCGGTCATGTTGTCGGTGATTCCCAGGATCGGCATCACCACAGGCCGCGAAGGCGTGCCGATGATGTCGCATGCGAGGTCAACCCCGTTGCCGAGTGGTGCGAGTCGCGTCGTCATGCACTGCCCAAGCGCGTAATTCGTGTCGATCGCCCTTCATGTGAAGGGACCCGCACACGGAAGTCGGAGCGAGATTCTCGAGGAATCGACGAATTCTAGCGGATCCAAAGGCGGTTTGCGCCCGTGGATGCGATCCGCACGCCCGTGGGGGAGGTAACAACTCCTCGGTGAGCGCGCGATCCCGATGAGAACCTGGGGGGTCACAACCTGCGGCACGAGCTTGACGCCTCGTCCATCGGAGGCGGACCGGGCCTCACGCCGGAGACTCCCACCGACCGCTTCGAAGGCAAGCAGGGCGTGGCGTGACCCGCATCACAATATCGGATGACGTTTGTTCGAGATGATCGGTCTCTCCGGCCTCGCATCGCCGCGAAACTGCCATCTGTGATCGGATCGTGGAATTCACCGTGAATGCCGGGAACATGCAGCTGCTCGAGCGGCAGGCGCTTCTCGATCTCGCTCATCGGGCCAAGCGCGGTACTTACGTTTATCTGCCCACGTGGGTGTTATTGGCGGCCTGGGTCGGGTTACCCGCACGCGCCCCGCTCTTCTTTTGGATCAATACCGGCATATTTTGCTGCCTCACGGCGCTACGCCTCGTTTTGCACTCGCGCTTTGCGGACCTGCTGAGCAGGCGGCCGACCTTCGCCAAGAGTGTCGGCCTGGCCATGCTCCTGCAGCCGTCTCTGCATTCGGGCCTGCTCACGGCGGCATCGCTTAGCTGGGCCTTCTTGAAGCCGGATTTCGTTCCGTTCCTGTTCAGTTCCGTTGCGATCGGGGCCACCGGCACGATCGTGCTGTCGCTCAACCGCACCGTGCGCATATGGTTCCCCACCTGCGTGCTGGCGCCCATCATCATCGCACTGCTGTTACACCCGACCCAGGAAAATCTGCTACTCGGGATCCTGGCTTCGATCCTCTTGGTCTATATCTTCAAAGCGACCGAGGTCGTGCACAACGATTATTGGGCGGCCATGGAGGCGCGCGAGGAGACGGCCGATCGCGCACGCAAAATGGAGCTGCTGAGCGTCAAGGCGGACGCCGCTAATCGCGCAAAGAGCGAGTTTCTGGCCAACATGAGTCACGAGATCCGCACACCGCTCAACGGCCTGATCGGTATGACGGGACTCCTGACGGAAACCGTGCTGGCGCCTGACCAGCGGGAATACGTGGAGATTGCCCAATCGAGCGGCCGTTCCTTGCTCGGGTTGGTCAATAACATTCTCGATGTCTCCAAGATCGAGGCGGGCCGACTGGAGCTCGAATCGGTGGAGTTCGATATCGCGACGGTCATTGACGGTGCAATCGATTCGGTGGCGCTGCGCGCGGCCGAAAAAGGCTTGGATTTCGTGGTCGATATCGCTCCAGACTCGCCTACGCACTTCCGTGGCGATCCAAGCCGGATCGGTCAGATTCTGCTGAATCTGTTGAGCAACGCCGCGAAGTTCACCGAGCACGGGGAGATCGGACTGTCACTGCGCGTGCACGCCGATGCAACCGCGAACGCCCATTTGTGCTTCTCCGTGTGGGACACGGGAATTGGCATCCCGACGGACAGGATCGATGCGCTATTTGCCCCATTTATTCAAGCAGACAGCTCTACGACGCGCAAATTCGGCGGCACCGGTTTGGGGCTGACCATCGCCAAGCAGTTGGCGGAGGCGATGGGGGGGTCGGTCGAAGCTCAGAGCCAGCCTGGATCGGGATCGACTTTCACCGTGGGGGTGCGATTGCCATTATGCGAAGCACCGTCGTCCGCCCCGACGGCGGAGCGGCTGTCGAGCATCAGGGTACTCGTGGCCGTTGCTCACGCACGAATCGGAGCGATCATTGCGCGGCAGTTGACGGAGGCCGGATGCGATCCATACCGCGCGGAATCGGCACAGGAGGCCTTGGACTACTATCGCCAGAGTCTGCGGGAGGACCGGCCGCCGGCGGCCGCGGTTCTCGATCAACGTCTCTGCGATCACGATGGAGTGTGGCTCGCGGCCGCCATCCGCGACTGTGCCGCGCCACCTCCAGCGCTCGTCTTGATGCGCTCGATGTCGACTTGCACGACGGAGATCGAAAAGAGGCTGTTCGATCGATTCGTCACGAAGCCTGCGAAGCAGGGGACGCTGATTCAGGCACTGACGGGGCTCACGCGAGGTGATGCCGCGGGTTCATCTAGCGCGCCTTCCGGCGGCGTCGTACCGCGGTTGCGAGCGGGAGTGCGGGTTCTCCTGGCTGACGACAATGCCGTGAATCAAAAGGTTGTCGTCCATATCTTACGAAAGTTGGCGGCCGACGTTCATAGTGTTGCGAATGGGATGGAAGCGCTCGAGGCGCTTCGTGATCTAGAATTCGACGTAGTCCTGATGGATTGCCAAATGCCGGAAATGGACGGCTACGAAGCGACGCGCAAGCTGCGTGCTTCCGGCGGCACGCATAGGAATCGAAATGTTCCCGTGATTGCTCTGACGGCAAACGCTCTCGCCGCGGACCGCGAGAAATGCATAACTGCCGGAATGAACGATTATCTATCCAAGCCGATCGATCGCGTGCGCCTCGAGCAGGCGCTCGTGCTTGCGGTGGGCGGCAGCGAAAAGTGGCGCCCACAGGCGGCGCCTCGATATGGCAACGAGTGATCGCTCGGAGACCCATCCGGCATCGCCCGCTCCGCGCGGCGCTTCCGTCGCCATCCTAGATCACGGCCCGGGGGTCGGCCTTTTGCGTGAAGATCGACACGATCAGCGCGACGATGAAACCCACAATCACTCCCGTGATCAGCGCCATGACCGCGATCCCCACGGGCGTCGTGATGGCGGAGCTGATCGCCAAGGCCTGCTGCGCTTGCGCGCCGGTAATTCCTCGCTGTTCGAGAGCGCGCCGCTGAGTCTGCACCAGGGTTCCGATATATCCGGTGTTGATGTACTTCAAATAGCCATACACGAGAACGCACCTGACCACCGCCCCCACGCTCGCGAGCAGCGTGCCGGATCCGAGGCCCTGCGGATAAGTCATCATGCGATCGTGGGTCTTCTTGAATTCCCGATGCGCCAGGAACATGAGGACGATGAGGAGTGCCGCGCTGATGACCGACACCACCCAATCGTGCTTGATGCCGGCCGCTATCCCCGAGAAGAATAGGGCGAACGCAAGCACACCCTGAATGAGCCCGTACTTCGTCGCGATCGCGACGATACTGGGCGCCCGTTGTTCTCCCATACGCTGCGTCCTCCGCTGTTTGTGTTCGATTCTCGAGGTGTGACGCGCTCACTACTATAGCCTAGGCGGCGCGAGTCCGCTGCAGACGCTATGCAGGGGTCGTCGTGCGGCTGACGGCTTTCTGCTGAAGCGCTGCAGCGTCAGGGAATTTGCCGAGCACCTCGTGATGCAGCGACTCGTGAAGGTTTTGGATGGGGGTGAGCCAGCGTTCACGACGAGAGAATCATCGAGAAGTGCGGCGTGCGGATGGACGCACCCGATGATGGACCCTGGAGGATGCGCGACTTCGTTCTCTTCGATCCCTCGGGTGCGCTCTGGCGCATCGCGCAGGATACGAGCTGATGCGGCGGATGCGAGGCAGATTGCGTTTGTCGCGTCGACCCGTCAGTCATTCCGGAGTTTGCAAGGTCATCAGTCAAGCGTGCTTGACATCGCGCACGGAGGGAGCTAGGCTTGCATGTGTAAAGCGTCCTTGACTTTGCTGTTCGAAACACAACAAAACGAACCGGAGGTGAGCCGCGGGCGCGGAACCGAGCACGACCGGCCCGACCAGGTTGCGCTTTCTTCGCGGGGCCCGTGAGCTTGTCCGCAAGATCCAATTGGAGGAAGTCGCGGTCATGGCGTTAGGCTGTGCGTTCGGAAGGATCCTCGCGAGCCAGCGCTCCCGATGAAGAACAACTTGCGCCTGCTGCGCACGGAACACGAGTGGTCTCAGGCGGAGCTTGCGAGCCGCTTGGACGTGTCGAGACAGACCGTCAACGCGATCGAGACGGGCAAGTACGACCCGAGTCTGCCGCTCGCATTCAGAATCGCCCGGCTGTTCGGGCGGCACATCGAGGACCTTTTCGATCCTGAGGATCGGCAAGCGCCGGCAGCCGACTCGGGCGCTGCTCCGGCCCGCAGCGGCGTGCATCGCAGGCGATCCGGACCCTCATCGGCCTGAGACGCCGCGAAGTCCCGAGGAGTGAGACCCATGGTCATCAAACGTCGAACGATTCTGCGCATTTTCGCCTTGACGGTCCTCGCAGCCGTACTCGCATGGCAGAACTTCGGCGGCAAACACGGCCGGCACGCGGCCAGGGGAAATGCCGTTTCCCGGCCCGTGCTCAACGCGGCATCTTCGACCCCTCCGATCAGACCGCCGCCGCCGCGGCGTTGGCAGCTCGGCAGATTGAGCCTCACCGCTTGCGAGCTGCCACATCTCAACAGCGGCGCGACGACTGCGGCGTGGTGCACGGACTTCCATGTCGCTGAAAACCCCGCGCACCCGGAGGGCCGCCACATCGGCCTGCACCTAGCCGTGGTTCGCAGTGACGCGGCCACATCCGATGCGGATATCGTGGTCATGCTCGCCGGAGGCCCCGGCGAGGCGGCCACCGAGGACTTCGCCGACACGGCTCTGTACACGGGCGTGCTCAAGCACCACGACGTGCTGCTGCTCGATCAGCGCGGCACCGGCGGTTCGAACGCGCTCAGCTGCAAGAAGGCCGCGGAGGCCGAGCGCGCCCAGGGTCCGATCAGCGACGTGCCCGATGCGCAGGAGATCCGCAAGAACGTCGCCAGCTGTCTCGCCGAGGTGCAGACGAAGGCCGATCCGCGCTACTACACCACGACGATCGCGGTCGATGACCTCGAGAAAGTACGTCTGGCGCTCGGCGCGCCGCACTTTGATTTGATCGGCGTTTCGTATGGAACGCGCGTCGCGCAGCAGTACCTGATGCGCCATCCGAAGGGTGTACGCAGCGTCGTCCTCGATTCTCCGGCACCCAATCAGCTGATCCTCGGTGACGGATTCGCCGCCAACCTGGAGTCGGCACTGAAGCGCGATTTCGCCGACTGCATCGCCGTGCCGGCGTGTGAGCGGGCCTACGGTGACCCGATGCACACCCTCTACCAGCTCCGCGATGCGCTGCGCGCGAATCCGCACGAGGTGAAGTTTCGCGACCCACGCACGTTCGAGCCCGTCTCGCGCATGCTGAGCGCCTACTCGCTCGCCTCGGTCGTGCGTATCTTTGCCTACACGCCCGAGACCGCCGCCCTGCTGCCCCTGTCGATCGATGCCGCCGCGCACGGCGACGTTGCGCCGCTCCTTGGCCAAGAGCGTCTGCTGGATGCCGACCTCGCCGGGGACATGAATAGCGGCATGTCGATGAGCGTCATTTGCAGCGAGGATGCCGACCAACTGCACGAATTGCCGGAGGATGCCGACACGATCCTGGGGAATCGTCTCGTCGAGGATATCAAGACCCAGTGCGACGTTTGGCCTCACGGCGCGATGCCCGAGGACTTCCATGCGCCGCTTCGCAGCGACAAGCCGGTCCTGATCCTCTCGGGCTCACGCGACCCGGTCACGCCACCGAAGTACGGCGACGAGATCATGCGGGGCCTCAGCAACGCGCGGCATCTGGTGCTCAAGGGCCAGGGGCATGCGGTCCTCGGCCGCGGCTGCGTACCGAAGCTCATCGAGCAGTTCATCGACGATCCCGAGCCCAAGGAGCTCGACGCCAGCTGCTTGGACCGTCTCGGCCCGACGCCCGCGTTCATCGACTTCAACGGAGCCGCCCCATGATCCAAGTCGACAAC
>Ga0335074_10006051_pt1 | contig 16757 bp, 14 predicted proteins | sample Lox_Sample_23_FD_206715 | JGI IMG/M metagenome (GOLD analysis project Ga0335074, IMG submission 206715) | Soil microbial communities from Loxahatchee National Wildlife Refuge, Florida, United States - Lox_Sample_2.3 | ecosystem: Environmental > Terrestrial > Soil > Wetlands | place: USA...
AATCGAACGCGGGTTGCGCCTCGATCCATTTCCAGCCTTCCTTGGCGAGGGGCTTGGCCACGCGCTCAAGCTTTTCCCTAACGAGCCGGTCGAGCAGCGCGGCGTCGAGAATATACACGCTGTCCTCGCCTTCGCTGAACAGGTCGCGGCGCGTTGCGCCGCCCGCCTTCTCGTAGGCTTTGAGCGTCACGAATTTCACGCGGCGGTCGCGCGCGGAAATATCGTTCTCCGTCAAGGCCTCGCGGATCGTGCCGGGGCTCCGGTCGTGAGGCCGGAGATTTTCCAGTACATGCTCTTGCGCCGCGTGGTCGTCGGACACGGTGAAAGCCATGACCTGTTCGAGGCTGAGCCGCTGCTCGCGGTAGGCCTTGAGCACGGCGGGACTGACGCGGGCCAGCTTGAGGCGCTGCATGACAACGGCGTCTGAAACCCCGAACCGCGCCGCGATATCGGGAACGGGAACTCCCTTGTCGACGAGGTCGCGGAAGGCCTCGAATTCGTCGGCGGGGTGCATGTTCTCGCGCAGCACGTTTTCGAGAAGGCTGATTTCGGAGGGATCGAGGTCGCCGGTCGCGATCTTGCACGGCACGGGGAAGGTCGGCTTGATCTCGTCGGCGTCCGCGAGTTGCAGCATGGCTTTCAGGCGCTGCCCCCCGGCGATGACGGCGAATTTCTTGCCGTCCGGTTTCACGACAAGGTTTTGCTGCAAGCCGTGGGCCTTGATGCTGGCGGCGAGTTCGTCGATGAAAGCCTTGTTGTGCGTCTTGCGCACGTTGCCTTCGGACGGGACGAGCTTGTTGAGCGGGATGGTCACGATAGCGGTAGTCATGGTGGTACTCCTTCAGGTTGGAAAATGCGGGAGGCCGCACCATGCGGCCCCCCGTGGCGGTTCAGTATTCTTCCGGCAGCAGGAAGGTGGTCACGCTGCGGTCTGCCTCGGTGATGATCCACAGCGTGTTTTCGCCGAACCCCGCGCACGGCCTGGCCGGGTCGATGGGATAGGCGGAAAGAATGCGGTCGCCGTTGGCGAGCGCTTCGTTATTGGATTGGGCGTCCTCCGCGCATACGGAGCCCCAATCGCCGGACAGGTGGCGCGCAAGGCAGCGCGTCATGAGGTCGATGGGACAGGCTTGGAGAACGCCGGGCGTCGAAACGATCTGCCCGAGTTCAAAGCGCGGCTGGTGAGAGATGGCGGGTATGAGTGCGGTCATCGATGGTTCTCCTTCGGTTGCGGTTGAAAAAAGGAAGTCAGGCGGCGAGGTCTTCGGTTTGTGCTTGCGGCTGCAAGCCATGCAGAAAATCGGCGGCTCGTTGCGCGTGGGCGGCGGCGCCGAAGATGGCGCGTTTATCTTCCCTCAGCACGTCGAGCCAGTGGCCGAGATAGGCGGCATGGTCCTCGCGGATTTCCGGGGTGATGCCGAGGTCGGCGCAGAGAAAGGCCGCGCCGAGTTCGGCCACGAGTTCCTCGCGCGCGTAGCCGTGATCGCCGAAACGCTTGGCGTTGAAGCTGCGGTCGAGGCGGTTCTTGGCGCTCGTCCAGTGGGTGAGTTCATGATTGACGGTCGCGTAAAAACTTTCCGCGTCCCTGAACCTTTCGAACGGGGGAAGCTGCACGAGGTCGGGGCCGGGCGCGTAATAAGCGCGGTCGCCGCCGTAGCGGATCGTTGCGCCGGTCGCCGTCATGAAGGCTTCGGCTTTTTCGATGCGCCGCGACAAGGGCAGGGGGTTGGCGGGCGGCGCGTAGTAACGCGCGGGCAAGCCGTCGATCTGCTCGACGCAAAAGACGGTGTAGCCCTTCATGAACGGGATTTCGCGCTCGATGCCCTCGCCTTTCTCGTTCGTCTCGGTGCGCGTGAAGCGGTTGGCAAAAACCACGAGCGAGCCGTGTTCGCCCTTGCGGACCTGCCCGCCGAGTTCGCTGGCCTGCCTGTAGGTCATCCAGATGGGCGCGGAATAGCCGCGCTCCATCGCTTCGCCCCACAGCAGCACGACATTGACGCCGCGATAGGGCGTCCCGTTGTGCCGCAGGGGCCGCGTGACGCTTCCGGCCGGATGGGCGGCGTTCCACGGCTTGAGCCATGAGCGGACGCCTTTTTCAAGGTCGGCTATGATGCGGTCGGTGACGCGGGTATAAACGTCTTTTCTTTGTTCGGTCATTGTTGGTTTCCTCCTTCTAAAGCGGGTTGCATGCCGCGCATGCGACCCATGGAGGCGCCTTCAATCACGGGGAGAAAAACGCAAGGGTCGCCGATCCGGGAGGGGGATCACCCAGGCTGCACGATTCAAAAAAACCAAAAACTATAAGCGAGGAAGCCTGGGGACGCCCGGTCGGCGTCTCGCCCTTGGGTTTTTCGGGGCGCAAGCCCCTGAAAATTTGCATCCGCATTTCGCGAAAGCGATCGGAACCGGAACGGCCGAGACTCCGTCCCGGAGGCTCGGTGAGCGCAAGCGACTGAGAGCGCGGGCCGCGTCAGCGGATTCGCCCAAGATCTGCCGGCCATTTCCAGCTGACATTCGGCACGTTGTTCCTTGTTGTTCCATAATTCGCTTGACATCGAAACGTGACTTGTCGCACAATGTGTACTGTAGTTGTTCCTGGTTGTTCCAAAGGAGGACTAAGTGTCTGAAACAAAATACAAAGCCACATTGAGCCCTGGCGGCGAGGGGCGGTCTGGTTGGTGCATCATCTTTCGTCATCCCGTTCGACTTGGGAGTGACGACAAACCCGGAAAACGCGTGCGGAGGGGATTGGGAACGAGCGACAAGGAGGAAGCGCAACGGCTTGTGGATCAGGCAAACGTTATCCTGTCCGACGAGTCGCTCTGGAATCCGACGGCGCGGGAGCTCGCCGAAAAATCTTTCGACCGGCGCATCGTCGAAGCGTTCTATGACGAGCTCGTGCCCACCCCGCGAGACAGTTGGACACTCCGGGAAAACGCAATTAGCCTTCCCGTTGATGGGTCCGCAAAAATCCAGTTATTGGGAACCACCGGGGCTGGGAAGACCACGCTCTTGAGGCAATTCATCGGCACGGGGAGCCGCGGCGAAAAGTTTCCTTCAACATCGCCGTCGAGAACGACTACTTGCGATATCGAAATCGTGACGGAGGCCACGGATTACTTCGAGGCGGTCGTTGCGTTTCTGCCGCGAGACGAGGTCCGGCAATACGTCGAGGAATGCGTGTGCGCGGCCATCCTGAGCGAAATCGACGGGCAGCCCGCCGAAGTTGTCGCGCGCAGGTTCATGGAACATTCCGAGCAGCGCTTCAGACTGAGCTACATCCTGGGGAGCCCCTTCGCGAGCGCGGAGGAAGCCGAAGAAGCGGATGATCTGCCGGAAGACTTCGCTCCGTCCGAGGCGATGGAAGAGGACCAGACAGGTAGCCCGACGGGCGAGGAGAAGAAGGCGTTTGCGCGGAGGCTTGACGGATACCTCCGGCAGATTGCGGACTTGGCCAGGTCCGCCAGCGATCAATTGGCGCGTGATTTGAAGCTAAGCCTGAAGGGAGCGAGCCAGGAGGAAAAGGACGTCTTCGAGGAATTGCTCGAAGGCCACCTGCGCGAGCGAGACGACTTTCACTCCTTGGTGGACTCGGTGCTGGACGATATCGAGGCGAGATTCGACGCGTTGAAGGATGGCGAAGTCGAACGCGATCGGGGCGATTGGCCGAGCGTCTGGAAAACGAAGCGCAAGGCGGAAGAGCGCGCAGAGTTCATAAGGTCTGTCAACCGGTTTTCCAGCAATCAGGCTCCGCAATTCGGGCGGCTGCTCACGCCGCTGGTGGAAGGCATCCGGGTAAAGGGGCCGTTCAGGCCGTCATGGGTTGAAGGGGACGATATTCCCAGGCTCGTGCTCATGGATGGAGAGGGACTCGGCCATACGGCGACGTCGGCGACGAGCGTGTCCACTAATCTCACGCGGCGATACCAGATCGCTGATGCGATTCTCCTGGTGGATAGCGCGGCTCAGCCGATGCTGGCCGCGTCCGCGGCGGCGCTGAGAAGCATCGCGTCGAGCGGAGAATTGTCGAAACTCGCGATGGTTTTCACCCACCTCGACCGGATGAAAGGCGACAATTTGCAGAACGAAGCCGCGCGGCGCCGGCACATCTTCGCCTCATCGGACAACGTGTTCTCCTCTCTTGGCAAGGAATTGGGCAGAGGCGTCGAAAACGCCCTGAAGAGGCTGGTGCTGGAGCGGACTTTCTTCTTGTCGAATGTTCAGGACGCTGTGCCGGCGGTGCCGCGCATCAGGTCCGAGCGTTCCACGCTGCAGGCCCTGCGGGACATGACGGCGTTGTTCAAGAAGCTCCACGAGCCTGCCTTGCCGCCGTCGATCACTCCGGTCTACGACGACGCGAACCTCGTGCTGTGCGTTAGCCAGGCGATGCAGCAGTTCCGCGAGCCGTGGCGCGCGCGCCTGGGCCTGATGTACTTGCAGGGCGTGCAGGCCGCGCATTGGGCGACCATCAAGGCGCTAACAAGACGGCTCGGCATGTTCGGCCGCGATGAATATTTCGATCTCAAGCCCGTGGCCGATTTCAGGGCGAGGCTTCTGGAACAGGTCAGGCCTTTTCTCGAAAAGCCGCTTCGGTGGGAACCTTCCGCCGGTAATGAAGACATGCGGACCCAGGCGGTCGATGCGATCTCACGCGAGATGTCGAAGGCCGTTGAAGATCTGGCGCGGGACAGGGTGCTGGTCAGAAGCGCAACCGAATGGCTGAAGGCGTACTCCCATCGGGGATACGGATCGGCCAGAATCCGGAGCCGGGACGTGGAGGATATATACGACAAGGCCGCCCCCGTGCCGGGCGGCACCGCCGATCCAGCCGCGAACGCATTTCTGTTGGAGGTCCGCAAGCTGGCGCGCCGGGCGATCGTAGCGGGCGGCGGCAAGCTGGTGGGTCTGGAGGCCCAGGATACGACAGAAGCCCGGTCCGACGCGGCATAGCCATTCCGTGACGCGGCCTGTCGCCCGGCTCGAAAGCGTCGGGCCGCGTTTTGGCTGTTGGAAAGCTGCGATGTTGCGGATACGTTATAAGAAGACCTTGCGAGGAGAGAATTAGGGAATGTCGTTTCAGACGCCGATTAGCGTTTCGGATGTGATCTCGCGCATTCGTACGCGGAGATTGCTCTTGCCCGCGATACAGCGGGAATTTGTTTGGGAGCCCCATAAAGTCGAATGGCTTTTCGATTCGCTGCTGCAGGGCTATCCGATCGGAAGCTTCTTGTTTTGGGAAGTCCGCGATCAATCCGCAAAAAGCGACTACCGCTACTATGAGGTTCTGAAGGACTTTCGGGAGCGCTATCAAACGCACAATCCGGAGTTCAACACCAAGGGCCATACCGATTTCGACGCGGTGCTCGATGGGCAACAACGGCTGACGGCGCTCTTTATCGGCTTGACTGGAACCTACGCCTACAAAAAGCCGCGCGTCTGGTGGGAGGATAGCGAGCGCGCATTGCCGACGCGGAAGCTGTATTTGAACCTAAGCGGCCCGGCTTCCGAGGACGAGAATGAGGCGGGAAGGAAGTATGAGTTCAAATTCCTTACCGACACTGAATTCAGCGGGAATACGAAACAGTGGTTTCAGGTCGGCAGAATTCTTGACTTGCCGCAGGTTTATGACTTTAACAAGATGCTGATTAGCAATGGTCACCAAGACAGTGAGTTCGCCGCGACGGCGTTGTCGAAGCTCCACGCCGTCGTGCATATCGAGCGGATCGTGAATTATTACATGGTGACGAAGGCCGACATGGAGCAAGCTTTGAACGTTTTTGTTCGTGTGAACAGCGGAGGCGAGCCCTTGTCGCTCTCCGACATGCTCATGTCCACCGCGATCGCGAATTGGCGATCTCGGGACGCGCGGAAGGAAATTCTCGGGCAGGGAGGCTTGGTCGATCAGGTTCGCGCGAGGGGTTTCTTCATAAGCAAGGATTTGATACTCAAGGCCTGCCTGTATCTCTACAACTCGGACATTCGGTATAAGGTCTCGAATTTTTCCGCGGCCCAGGTCAAGCCGTTCGAAGACAACTGGGACGCTATCCAGGCGAGCATCCTCGCTGTGTTCGACTTGGTTCGTGGCTTTGGGTATGACGAAAGCTCGCTTACCTCGAAGAACGCGCTGCTTCCCATCGTTTATTGGGTCCACCATAGGGGGATCGCGAGCGGGCTCACGTCGCAAGTGGCGTTGCGGGAGGATAGGGACACGATGCGGCGATGGCTGCATACGGTCCTGTTGAAGGGAATTTTCGGCGCGTCCGCCGATACGATGCTTGCGGCAATCCGCAAAGCCTTTGTGGGTGAAACTTTTGGCGCGCCGTTCTTGCTGCCCGATATTTCCGGATTCCCGGCGGCGTCGATCGGGACGATCCTGCGGGCGCAAGGAAAAGACCCGCAGGTTACCGACGAGTTCATCGACTCCTTGCTGTATACCGAATACGAAGACAGGCAGGCCTTCACGATCCTCGCGCTTTTGGCGCCGAATCTCGATTACAAGAACGGCGACTTTCACAAGGATCACCTGCACCCGAAGAGCGCGTTCGAAAGCAAGTCGCTCCGCGCGGCAAACATCGCGTCATCCGACCTGGATTTTTACCGGGAGCGCAAGCACTGGAACAGCATCCTGAACCTGAGGCACCTCGACGCAAATGAGAACAAATCCAAGCTGACCTCAACGCTTGCAGATTGGGCGTCTACGGAGGCGAAACGGCAGAAAGTTTCCTTGGCGAAATTCTGCGCTGACCGGCAGTTGCCGGATGACGCATCTTTGCTCGAATTCGGAAGGTTCCGTGATTTCATCCGGGCTCGGCGGAAGATTCTTGGCGACCAGCTTCGGCAGTTGTTGTCGTAGTCCAACAGGCCGGCAGTCCGAGCGTATCCTCTCGACACTTGGAAGCGCGCCGGGCAATTTCACCGCATGACGGTCGCCGATCCGGGAGGGGGATCACCCAGGCTGCACGATTCAAAAAAAACCAAGAACTAAAAGCGAGGAAGCCTGCGGGACACCCGGTCGGCGTCTCGCTCTTGGGTTTTTCGGGGCGCAAGCCCCCTGAAAATTTGCATCCGCATTTCGCGAAAGCGATCGGGAACCCGAACGGGCCGAGACTACGGCCCCGCCGCGGCGCGGTGATCAAAACGCCGGAGGCTCGGTGAGCCCCCGCCCGGGCGGGGCGAGTGAGAGCGCGGTCCGCAAAGCGGATTCGCCCGGAGCAGGGGAGGGCGTTGGTTTAATAATCGCTATACTGTGTTCGTGCGCGGCCTTCGATTTCCCTTCGTGTTCGGGGTCTTAATGGGGGCCTTGGCGGGCAGCGCCTTCGCGCAGCTTTCCCCGGAACAGATGAAGCCTTGGGAAGAAGCGGACCGAGCGGTGCTGCGGCTGCCGCCCAACGCCTTCACGGAGCTCCCCGCCAGCGTCACGGCGGACCTGAACCGGCGAGGGTGCATGATCCCGCAGGTGCCGGACGGTGTTGGACTGGAGAAACCCGGACCGCACAACGTGATCAAGGGCGAGTTCGCCAAGCCTGGGCAGACCGATTGGGCGGTGCTGTGCTCGGTGAATCGCGTCTCGTCGATCCTGATTTATTGGAATGGCTCAGTGAAAGGCGTGTCAGAAATCGAGAAAAGGCCGGATCTCCTGCACTTGCAGGGTTGGGGAGGCAACCGGATCATCTACGACCGGCACATTGCTCCAGCCGCCGCGGGCACCATCATGAAGGATTATCAGGGCAACGGGGGGCCGAAGCCGCCGCCGCTGGATCATCTGGGCATCGACGATCAATTCGTGGGCAAGGCTTCCGTGGTGCAATATTTCTATGACGGGAAATGGCTGCACTTGACCGGCGCAGATTAGTCTTTGTCGTGCCGCGTAGCCAGTCTCTACGCTTCTTCTATCCTTTCGCCCTTCTTCAGGGTCACGAAGCAGCGCACGGCCTGGCCGGGAATCTCATGCGGCTTGCCCCCTAAGCCGCCTTCCACTGCTATGGTTAGACCTTGAAAATGCGCGCGTTTTTCCGTTATGCTTGACGTAACGCATAATGAGGATTACGCTGAATAATGATCGTCAGCTACCGGGACAAGCGCGCCAGGGATTTTGCCGCCGGGAAGCGGGTCAAGGGCTTTTCGGGAATTGAACGCGCCGCGCGCCTGAAGCTGGACCGGCTGGAAGCGGCGACCGGACTGAAGGACCTTGCGGCGTTGCCGGGCAACCGTTTCGAGGCGCTGGCGGGCGACCGCAAGGGCCAGTACAGCATCCGGATCAATGACCAGTGGCGGATTTGCTTCGAATGGCCGGCGCGGGCGCCTGGACCCGGAGACGTGGAGATCGTCGATTACCATTGAGGAGAGGAAGAACATCATGGCAGTGCCTGTCATACATCCGGGCGAGCATCTGGCCCAGGAACTGAAAGAGCTGGGCATGAGCGCGGCCGAGCTATCGCGCAAGCTTGACGTGCCGACCAACCGCGTCACCGGAATCCTGAACGGCCAGCGGGCCATCACGGGCGATACGGCGCTCCGGCTGGCGCATTTCTTCGGCACGACCCCGGAATTCTGGCTCAACCTTCAGAGCCTCTACGAAATTCGCATTGCGCAGAAGAGGGCCGGGAAATCGATCCGGGTGCTTCCCACTCTCAGGCGGCCGGAGCAGGTGCACGCTTAGGCAAGTCCGTCAAACCGGCGAGGACGGCCGCGCGGGTACGCGCAAGCTCCCCTCGTGATGGCTCGGAAGAGCTTCCATCTTCGTTTTGCGGCGCCTCTTGACACGTCATGGCCTGCCGGGCAGTTTCACGGCATGACAGTCGCCGATCTCGATCCAGATTTTAGCGATCCGCCCCGAGACAAGAACGGGCAGTTCCTGCCGCATTGCTGCCGCTGCCAGCGTATCGTCTCCGAGGCGACGGCCATGCGCGTGTGGGTCAATTGGGAAACCCTGAAGGTCTCAAACAGCAGCGCGGCCGAGGTCACCCTGCCGGCGAGCGCGCATCTCGTGCGCGAGGCGCGGCTGGGACCGGACTGCACGAAAAAACTCGGCCTATCCTGAAAATTTCTTGCCGGGATCGAGCGCGCCTGGTTCGAGCGCCTTTCCTTTTTCCTGCTGCTCCAGCTCTCGCGCGAGGGCCCTGGCCTCGTGGTATTCGCGGATGTAGCGATCGCGCTCTTTTTCGTGTTCCTCGGCCAGGTTTCTGCGCTCCTGAAGGCCGTCGGATCGGCCGCGGGGGGCAGGAGCCTTCCCGGTAGTCAGGGATCGCTTCGCGCCGGTGCCGAAAGCGACGACGACGAAGCCGAAGGCATTGTTCCGGACGGCTCCAGTTCGTCGTAACGGCGCCAGCGGTAAATCCAGATCGAGACGATCCAGCTCAGCGCGAAGAGCGCGATGATCAGATAGCCCAGGGTGCCGAAGTTCTCGTTCAGCTTTCCGATCAGGTCCCAGAATCTTCCGTGAAGGCGGAACTGGTCCGCCAGGAGGCCGAGCGCCTCGATGCCGCCCACCACGACGGCGACGATGACCGACACGAGCGTGATGGTCATGTTGTAGTAGAGCTTGCGAATGGGCTTGACGAAGGCCCAGCCGTAGGCGCCCAGCATGAGAATGTTGTCCGTCGTGTCGATCAGCGACATGCCGGCCGCGAAGAGCGCGGGAAACGCCAGAATCGCCCAGAAAGACAGTCCCCTGGAAGCCTCGGCCGCCGATATGCCAAGAAGCCCGATCTCGGTCGCCGTATCGAAACCCAGGCCGAACAGCAGGCCCAGCGGATACATATGCACGCTCTCGCGGATCAACGCGAACATCGGCCGGAGGAAGCGGGAGAGGGGGCCGCGGCTGCCGAGAAGCAAATCGAGCTCCTCCTCAAGGTACGGCTCGCCGCGCCGGACCCGCTGGAACGCGAGATAGGTCGAACGCAGGACAAACAGATTTACGCACGCCATTGCGAACAGGAAAAGCGCCGACACGAGCGTGCCGACGATGCCGCCCAGGTGCCTGAAGGCATCCATCCGGTGCTGGAGCGAGAGCGCCGTTCCGGCGATGAGCGCGGAGCCGATGACCACGACGGTGGAATGGCCGAGGGAGAACATCAAGCCCACGGCGACGGGGCGTTTCCCTTCCTGCATCAGCTTGCGGGTGACGTTGTCGATGGCGGCGATGTGATCGGCATCGACGGCGTGTCTCAGGCCGAAACTGTAGGCCAAGAAGGCCGTGCCCAGGAGAACGGGATAATGGCGAAACGCCACAATCGCCCAGGCCCAGGCCAAGGCGTTGAAGGCCAGCAGAACTCCGTAAATTGCGATGACCCTTTGTCCGGTGTGGGTTGAGCGTCCCGGCAGGAGCTTGAGAAGATTCTTGATCGCAAGACTGGTGCTTACGGCTGTTTCGCGATCTGCCGCATCGTGAAGATGGCGCTGTCCGGCAGCTTTAATAGCTCGCGGGCGGCGGCGGCCTGGCGGTCTTCCGGTAGGTCGAGATATTTCGAGAGAAAATCGGGCCGGAGGCGAAAGGAGAGCGTCCTGCCGGATCGTTTGTCGCGGATGACGGTCTCCAGCTTTTCCGGGGACGTCTCCACAAGGCGCAGGTTCAGCTTGCCGACGCTGACGCCCGTCGCGGCCTGGATGCCGTCGGCGATGCAGCTCCACTGCACCTGAAAGGGCGTGCGGTGGGTGACATCGAGATCGAAGCTGCCGCGCTTCTCGCCCAGCTCCCCGAGCGCGCGAGCGCCGATCCGGTATCCCGCGACCGCGAAGACGCCGGCGGCCCCGTGGAACTCGGCGACCCGGGCGAGAATGGCGCTCTCGGAAGGGCTGGCGGTATCCTGCGCTACGGCGACCAAGGAGAGAACCGCGAGGGCCACAATGCCAATCCGCAACATGGCTATGCGGCCTCCGTGCCGGCGTTCTCGGAAAGAGGTTCTCCAATCAGGACGCGGAACACATTCGCGTGCTCGCGAAAATCATGATCGCCCGCACCGTAACCGCTGGCGAGCACGGTCATGGGCCGCAGGGCGCCGAAGCGCGACGCAAGCGCCGAGGCCAGGGCAGCGCCGGTCGGCGTCGTCAGCTCAAGGCACGGCCCCTTCGTATAGATCGGCTTGTCGCGAAGCAGGCGGACCGTGGCCGGCGCGGGAACGGGCAGCGTCCCGTGCTCGGTCTCGACGGTGCCGGAGCCGACATTGATGGGGGAGCAGGTGACCTCGTCGACGCACAGCAGCTCAAGCGCGACGCACGCGCCGACGATGTCCGCGATCGAGTCGGCCGCGCCCACTTCGTGAAAATGCACCTTCTCAAGGGGAATGTCGTGCACGGAAGCCTCCGCGCGTCCCAGATGCTCGAACACGGCGATGGCGCGCGTCTTCGCGCGCGACGGCGCCCCGCAGGCTTCTATCATCTTCACGATGGTGGGAAGATGCCTGTGCCGCCGGGTCTCGTTGACGGTTACGCGGAACTTTGTCGCGGCGATCGCCAGGCGTTTGACCTTCACGAACTCGTAGCGGGCGCCGGTCCCGAGGCTTTCGAGCACCTCGATAATCGCAGCCTGGTCCGCGCCGGCGTCGGCCAGGGCGCCGACGGTCATATCGCCGCTGATTCCAGAAAACGCATCGAAATGACAAAGCTTCATGGATGAGCAACCTTTCGCACAGCACGCGCTAGAAATGAAATTTGAGAGCCGCCTGCAGCAACCGCGGGGCGGCGGCGCTCACCACATGTCCGAAGTTGGGATCGTTGACCTCGCCGTCCACCGAGGTCGGGCCGTAAAACTGAGCGTGGTTGAAGACGTTGAATGCCTCGATCCGGATGTCGAGGGACCTGGTTTCCCGGAGCTGGATTGTCTTGCTGAGCTGCATGTCGAAGTTTTCGATCCCCGGTCCGTGAAACATGCGGCGGCCGGCGTCGCCCAACTGTCCGAGTGCTTCGGGAACGATAACGTTCGTGTTGAAGACCGGCAGCCCGTTCCGTGGATTTGTGTTGATGTTGAGCGGTCCGGGCAGAACCTGGGGGGTGTCCAATAGCTCATTATTTACGCCGTTGCCGAGCGTGCCGAGCAGCGAGCGGTCCGAATCGTCCATCAGCGTGACGGGGAATCCCGTGCTGAAGCGCGTCGTGCCGGAAAGGCTCCAGCCTTCGGTCAGGCGGTTGCGGCGGATGCGATCGAAGGGAAGGCTGTAGTTGTAGCTGACCACGAAATTATGCGTCATGTCCCAGGACGACAGGGCGCGCGACAGGCCCAGGTTGAAGGGGTTGGTCTGCTCGCCAAGGTTCGAAGCGTCGTCGATCGATTTCGAATAAGTGTAGCCGGCGAGCACGGTGGATCGCGCCCCGAGCGTGTAGCGGAAATTTACTTCGAGCGCGTTGTAATTCGAATTCCCGATCGTCTTCTGCGCCGTCATCGATCCATAATTCGGCCCGAGGCCGACCCGGGTTCCCTGGATCGTCTGGCCGGACGCCGTCGTATATGTCGCATCCTCGCCGAAAGGTCCGCAGGTCGCGCTTCCGGGCGCGACTTCGCTCGGTTGACTTAAGGAGAGGCACAGCGCCGGGTTGCCGACATTGGTCGGAACCAGAACCAACAAGTGATGCCCTTGGTTGCCGGCGTAGCTTACCGTCAACAGCGCGTCCTTCGTAATCTGCCGTTGGATCGAAAACATATAGTTTTCCGTGTAGGGAACGCTGTTGCGGTAATAAAAATATGGATCGGCCGCGATCGGCGTCACGGCAGGCCAGTCGAATCCGCTGTACGGATTCGACGCCGAGACGTTATGGGGCGGAAAACTGAGCGGGAAGGGATCTGTGTTCTGCGTGCCGTCGGCCGCGTTGATGAAAGGCGTCGCGAAGAGCGGCGGCGCGGGGCTCAGATAGTTGTATCCGAACGGCGGCACGCCGTACATGATGCCCGCCGTGAGTCCCGGAAACGCCGTGTAGAAAATCCCGTAACTCGCGCGGATGCTGCTCTTGCCCGAGTCGCCGAAGATCTTGTGAAGAATGCCGTCCTTGAAATCCGGCGAGTAGGCCACGCCGATGCGCGGCGCGAAGTTCTTGTATTTGGTGGGCGAGAGCGTGGACGGAATTCCCGGATCGCCGGGGACAACCAGGTCGGGCAGAGCGTTCGGATAGAGAACGGACTGCTCGCCGGGAACGACCGTCTGGATGTTGTTGTATTTTTCCGACCAGGGACGGATCAGGTCCCAGCGAAGGCCGAAATTGAACGTCAGGTTGGACCGCGCTCGCCAGCTATCTTCGGCGAAGGCGCCCACGTAACGATCGCGGAGATAAAACCGCTGCCCCGTGGTTTGCGTGAAGTTGCTGGGGAAGCCGAGAAGGAAATCCGCGAAAGCGTTGCCGGTTTCGGTGCCGTCGATATTGAATGTGCCGTTGAAAGTCGCGTTCGGATTCTCGTTGACCTGGTCGTTGTGGAACTGAAGGCCGAATTTCAGCGTGTGCGTTCCGACGACCTTGGATACGGTGTCGCTCAGATAAAGCGTGTTGTTCCATTGATCGACGTTGGTGATGGGGACGCCCATGACGAACGACGGAAAGACGATGTTCTCGACACCTTCGAACTGCGGCGCCTGCACGACGATGCCCGGCGTTCCGGCTCCGGTAACGAAACCTTGGGATTGCAGGCTTACGCCCAGCCCGCCGCGCGGCTGGCCGATGTTATTCACATTGCGCAGAAAGCCCGCGCGAAACTCGTTCACGAGCGTGGCGCCGAAGACCTTGGTGTCGCCGACGCTGAGCTCCTGCGCGCGGCCGAGCGTCAGCGCATCGAACCCGGGGATCGTCGCACCGCCCTGGCCGCCCGGGTAGGGATTGTCGAGCGAATAATCGTCGACAAAGTAATACCCGGAAATCTGCCCGATGCGGGTGTTGGCGTCGATCCGGCTCCCGGCCTTGTCGTCGCGGACGGTCTCCGGATATGCGGAGGTGGCGAAGAGATTGGACCCGAGATTCGGCGCGGGAATGTACTTCAGCAGGGCTTGCCCCGGAGCGGACCAGGCGCTTTGAGGGATCATCGCGTTGGGCAAAACGCATTGCGCCGGGCTCGTGCAGCCGGCGGTGTAGTACGGTTCGCCGACCGAAACGCCGTAGCCGAGTTTCTGCGTGAGGAGACTGGCGATGTTCGGTCCGCTCACTGTCCCCGTCAAGCTGCTTGCGGCATCCATAAAGTTGCCGCCGCGTTCCGCGTTCGACATCACGGTGGTCACCGGCGAGGTGATTCCCTCTTTTGTGCGCGTGCCCTGGTAGTCGAGAAAGAAAAACACCTTGTTCCTGACGACCGGGCCTCCCAGCGTGCCGCCGAATTGGTTTTGCTGGTATGCGCCGCGCGTGCTGTCGAAGAAGTTGCGGGCGTCGAGATCCGTGTTGCGCAGGAACTCGAACGCATCGCCATGGAAGGCGTTGCTGCCTGACTTGGTCACCACGTTGATCATTCCGCCGTTGTAGTTGCCGTATTCCGGATCGAAGTTATTGGTGAGGACGCGGAATTCCTCGATGGAATCGAGATTGGGGATGACCGAAGTTCCCCCGTTCATGTGCTCCTGCACGTCGATGCCATTCACCATGAAGCCGTTCGCGGACTCGCGCTGGCCGTCGATCGAAACATCCCCGGGATTCAGGTCGCCCGACGGATTGATCGTGCCCGTGACGCCGGCCATGATGACCGAGGTCGGCGTGAGCGTGGTCACGGGGCTCACGCCTGGCTGAATCGCGAGCAAATCGGTGTAGCTGCGGCCGTTCAACGGCAGGGCCTCGATCTGGGGCGCCTGAACGACATCGCCTAAATGGGTCGCGACGGTTTCGACCTGCGTCGACACGGCGGATTCCGTGGCCGTCACCGTCACTTCAGAGGACTGTCCTGCCACCTGAAGGGTCGCGTCCACGCTGAGCGCGGCGTCCGTGTCGACAACGAGGTTCGTCTTTTTCTGGCTCTGGAAGCCCGTCGCTTCGATCGTCAAGTCGTAATGGCCCACCGGCAGGGCGGGAAATGAATAGAAACCCTGCGCGTCCGAGGTCGTGCTGAACTCGGACTTCAGCGTGCTGTTGACAAGCGTGAGACGCGCGCGGGGAATTGCCGCGCCGCTCTGGTCCCGAACGGTGCCTGATACACTGCCTCCGACGAAACCCCAGGCCGCCGTAACAGCCAGGAAAAAGAACGCTGCGAGCCTGCCCGCAGCGCGAGGTTGATAAATCCGTTCTCTCGTGACAATGCTTGGGGGAGCGGGTACTTGTGAAGACAGCGTTATGCGCATAGGTTTCCCGAGTGCTACGAAAATTCGCATCGTGCTACCTTTGCGATGGTATCACGAATCTCATGAACGTAATACGAAATGGCATAGTGGAACGGATTCCGGCCTGGCCGGCATAGGGGGAAAAAATGGGTGAACTTGCGCGGATCGGGATCGCTCTCAGCGAGGATTTGCTCAAGGAATTCGACGACCTGATCGCCAAGCGGGGCTACACGAATCGTTCCGAGGCGTTCCGGGACCTTGTCAGGAACGAGCTCGTGAACGAGATCTCAGGCTCGCCCGACGCTGAGGTCTATGGGACGGTGACGCTCATTTACGATCACCACGCCCGCCTGCTGTCGGAGAAACTTACGGAACTGCAGCACAAATACTATTCGGCCATCATGTCGGCGGTGCATGTGCATCTCGATCACGACAATTGTCTCGAAGTGATCCTGGTGCGGGGAAAATCGGCGCTGGTGCAGAAGCTCGCAAACGCCCTGATTGCGACGAAGGGCGTCAAGCATGGCCGGTTCATGCTGACAACGTCCGGACGAAACCTGCCGTAGCGCGCGGGGTTTCTACGGAGAGAAGCCGGGACCCTTCTCCCATCCCTTGATCTTGCCTTCTTTGGTTTCCATCTCTTCGCGCAGGCGCCTGCCTGTGGCGAGCGCGCATCTTGTGCGCGAGGCACGCCTGGGTCCGGATTGCGCGAGGAAACTGGGCCTATCCTGAAAAACCCTTCCCGGGATCGAGCACCTTGCCTTTTTCCTGTTGCTCCAGCTCCCGCGCGAGGCGCCTGGCCTCGACGTATTCGCGGACGTAGCGTTCGCGCTCTCTCTCGAATTGATGCGTCTGCTGTTCGCGCTCGCGCCACTGGCGCTGTTCAAGGAATTCCGAGGGAGCGGGTAAGATGGAGCGCTCCTGTTCCTGCCGAAGCTGGAGATTCTCACGTTCCTCGGTCTGGCGGGCCGTGAGGTCGGTCTGGAGTTTTGCGAGTTCGGGATCTGGCTTCAGATCGTCGTGCGCTCGCGGCGCCGCGGCGGCCTCCTGGCCCTTGAACTCCATTAGTTCTTTGCGATCTTCTTCGGTGAGATAACCGACATCCTGCATCCAAGGCAAGCTGGCGCTGTCGCCGGCGAGTCCTGCGGCTATTTCCGACATGCGGTCCGTTTCGCTATTGCTTAGGCGGTTGAATTCGGCATCCCAGAATTCGTGGGCCGCGCGCGCGTTGGCCTGGCCCTCGGGGCCTTCGAAGAGGCCCACGATCCTATTGTGCTCGGCGATGCGCCCGGCTGCCGCGGCCGATTCCTCTTCGGGATTTCTGTACATGTGGATATTCACGACCGCACCTTTTTCGATGAGGTTTTTCCGCGCCGGGGAGTTTTCTGTTTTCCCCTGCCTTTGAGCCCCCGGGCGAGGCGCCTGGCTTCGACGTATTCGCGGGTGTGCCGCTCCCGTTCTTCCTCGAATTTCTCGGTGAGCTTCGCAAGTTCCTGGCTATGGCGGTCTGATAGAGCTTCCGACGGTCCCAGGCTTTTGAGC
>Ga0335074_10006053_pt1 | contig 16756 bp, 10 predicted proteins | sample Lox_Sample_23_FD_206715 | JGI IMG/M metagenome (GOLD analysis project Ga0335074, IMG submission 206715) | Soil microbial communities from Loxahatchee National Wildlife Refuge, Florida, United States - Lox_Sample_2.3 | ecosystem: Environmental > Terrestrial > Soil > Wetlands | place: USA...
GCAGACCCGGATCCTGATGCGGTCGCTGGAGCGCCTGCGGATGCCAGCCCTGCTGTTCGTCAACAAGATCGACCGCGCCGGAGCGCGGCCAGAGGGCGTGCTTGACGAGATCTCACGCCGGCTGAAGGTGGCGGTCATCGCGATGGGCCGCGTGGAAACCGCTGGCACGCCGGGCGCCCGTTTCATGACGCCAGGCGCGGATGACACCCGGTTCACGGCACGCCTGGCCGAATTGCTGGCCGAACGGGACGACGGGCTGCTGGCCGCATATCTGCGCGACGAGCCGGGTGTTCCTTATGCCCAGCTGCGGGCCGCGCTGGCTGCTCAGACCGGGCAAGCCCAGGTGCACCCGGTTTTCTTCGGCTCGGCGATCACCGGGGCAGGCGTCAGGGAGCTGATGGCCGGCCTAGCCGAACTGCTGCCGGGCTCAGCCGGAGACCCGGACGGCGCGGTGTCGGGCAGCATCTTCAAAATCGAACGCGGCGTCAACGCCGAGAAGATCGCGTACGTCCGGCTGTTCTCGGGCACCGTCCACGTCCGCGACCGGCTGCGGTTCGGGGCCGGGCTGGAGGGCCGGGTGACCTCAGTTGCCGTGTTCGAGCGGGGATCCGCTACCGGGCGGCCGTCGGTCACAGCCGGCCAGATCGGCAAGCTCTGGGGCCTGGCCGGGGCCAGGATCGCCGACCCGGTCGGGGAGCCGGCCCGCCGCGACGGCGGCCGCCAGTTCCCGCCGCCCACACTGGAATCGGCCGTCGCTGTTGGCAATCCCGGCGACCGGCAGCGGCTGCGCGCAGCACTGGGCCAGCTCGCCGAACAGGACCCGCTCATCAACGTCCGGCAAGATGACCAGCGGCAGGAAATATACGTCTCGCTTTACGGCGAGGTGCAGAAAGAGGTCATCGGGTCCGCCCTTGCCGACGACTTCGGACTCGACGTCACGTTCCGCGAGACGACCACGATCTACATTGAGCGGCCAGCCGGCACCGCGAGTGCGCTGCAGGTACTGCAGTCCGACGAGCATCCCTACTCGGCCACAGTCGGACTGCGGATCGAACCAGGGCTGCCCGATTCGGGTATCGAGTTCAGGCTGGACGTCGACCCGCGACTCATCCCGCTGTACATCTACAAGACCGCGGGCAGCTTCATCGACTCCATGACACAGTACGTCGGGCACGCGCTCGGCCGCGGCCCGCACGGCTGGCACGTCACCGACTGCATCGTGACGATGAACGCATGCGGCTACTACGTCGGCGACGGGCCAGGCAAGCAGGTGCTGCCCACACCCCGGACGACAGCCGCCGACTTCCGCAAGCTGACACCGCTGGTCGTGACGGAAGCACTCGGTAAGGCGGGCACTGTCGTCTGCGAGCCCATGGCCAGCGTTCGCATCGAAATCCCGGCCGCCAGGACGGGCGCCATGCTGGCCAGCCTGGCCAGGCTGGGCGCGGACGTGCAGACGCCGCAGCCGCACGGCGACCTGTCGGTCGTCGTGACCAAGCTGCCTTCGGCGAAGGTAAGGGTCATTCAAGAACAGCTGCCCAGCCTGACCGGCGGCGAAGGCGTGCTCGAGACAGAGTTCGGCGGGTACCGGCCAGCCCGCGATATCCGGCAACCTGGGCGGCGGCGCGCATAGCATTGTGACTTCGTGGCCGGCAGCCGCGGACAACCCGGGATGCGAGACCAGCCGATGGCGGACACACGCGAGCATGAGGCGGACCGTGGCGAGCGCAGCTCGCTGGATCTGGACGCGCTCGCTGTCAGTGACCGGTTCCGGCTGTTCAATTTCACCCGTCGCGACGATCACGTGGCCTACCTGTGGGTGCTGCGGGCGCTTGACCGGCTCCGGGGCGTACACCAGGTTCAGGCGCACACCGACGACGTCGCCGCGGCCCTGGCCGAACTCGGTGACCTGCACGACGACGTGCCCCGGCTGGACGGGAGCCTGCGGGAGCGGCTGGACGCGCTGGCCGACGACGGCATGGTGCACCGGTTAGAGGACGCGTCGCGCGCAGGCAGCCTGGCCCGGTACCGGAACCGGCAGTCGGTGTACCAGTTCAGCGAGCTCGGCTACCGCGCGTTCACCGCCGTGGAGGGCGTGCTCAGCGCCCGGATCGCCGACGCGAACCTGTCCCGCCTGGTGTTCTCCGACATCCTCGACGACCTCAAGGCCCTGGCCGCGGCGACCAGCGCCGGTGATGGCGAGCAGGTGTACCGGAGGCTGTCGCGCCTGGACACGGTGCTCGACGACATGTCCCGCCGCGCCGCGCAGTTCCACCTCACGCTGGGCGAGATCATCCGGTCGACCGACACGTCGCCGGACACCTTCCTGCGGTACAAGAACGCCCTGCTCACCCACATGACCGATTTCATGGCCGAACTCGACCGCTACCTGCCGCGCATGGCCGCCGCCGTGGCCGAGGCCGAGGGCGCGGCGGGGCCGGATGATCCGGACGCCATGCTGCGCCTCGCCGCCGGCGCCGACGAGCGCCCCTTCCTTGGCCAGGCCGAGCTGCTGGACGACTGGCGCCGCCGGTGGGCTGCGCTGCGCACCTGGTTCGCGACCGGCCCCGGCGACACCGCCGACCAGTCCCGGGCGGAGGGCCTGCGGACCGCCACCCGTGCCGCCGTTTCCGGCGTCATCGCGCTGCTCCGCCAGGTCACTGAGGCCCAGCGCGGCGGGGTGAACCGCTCGTCCCAGCTCCGCCACCTGGCCGAGTGGGTGTTCGCCGCCCCGGACGAGGGAGCCGCCTACGCGCTGATGTCGGCGGGGTTCAACATCAGGTCAGCCCGGCACCTGGGCGCAGCGCACGACGACGCCGAGCAGATCTCAAGCCGCGCGTCCTGGCGCGACGCACCGGGCGTGGAGATCTCGGTGACGCTGTTCCGCAAGGGGAAGGCGCCGACCCCGGGTGTGCCCCAGCCGGCCCGCGCCAACCCCGCTGTCCGGGCGGAACTGCGCCGCCGTCAGATGGCCGAACGCCAAGCCGAGCGCCAGGCCGCCGGGCGGCTGCTCGCCTCGGGTGCCCACGCCAGGGTCCTCGACGACACCGAGACCCGGGTCCTGCTGCGGCTGCTCACGCTGGCCACCGAGGCCCGGACTGTCGTCGCCGGGCGCCTGGCATCGGGCTCGGGTGGCAACGACGTCATCACGCTGCGGCTGATCCCCAGCGAAGTGGGCAGCGCGGTGCAGACAAAAACCGGCGTGCTGCACCTGCCCGGATTTGAGCTGCGGCTCGAGCCCGCCGGGAAACGGTGACACATGCCTGCCACCGTCCCGCTCAGCGACCTCGGTTCCTACCAGCATGCCGTCCGCCAGGTGCTCACCCACGACGTGATCACCGCGGCCCGGCCCCGCCCGGGCACGCTCGAGCACGTGCTGCGCTGGGCCGACCAGATGACAGCCGACTTCCGCGAACTGCTCGGCTACACGCTGATCGCGACGACCCGCCAGGTACGGCTGGTCCGCCGCCTCGACGCGCTGGATCCCACGCAGTCGGCGCTGTTCTCGGCCCGGTCCGGCAGGCCGTTCGACCGGCGCCGCCTGGCCTACCTGTGCCTGGTACTGGCCTCGTTCCAGCGGTCCCGGGTGGAAATCAGCCTCGCCGACCTGGTGCGCACCTTGGCCCCGGCCGCCAACGGCATCGACGGCCTCGGCTTCGACCCGACGGTCACCGCCCACAAGGCAGCGGTCGTCGACGTCCTGGACTGGCTGGTGGACCGGGGCGCGCTCCGGCTCTCCGACGGGTCCGTGGAAGCCTGGGCCAGCGACACCGAACGCGGCGACGCGCTGTACGACATCGACCATGACATCTGCGCCGCGCTGTTCCGCCCGGCCCGCCCTTTGCAGCACCTGACCAGCGCCGCCGGGCTGCTGGACAGCACGTTCGTCAGCGCCAGGCGGGGCGCGCAGCGTGAGGCGGCGGCCCAGCGCGCGGCCCGCGCCCTGATCGAGTACCCGGTCGTCTACTACGCGGGCGCCCCGCCCGACGTCGCCGAGGCCCTCCGGCACAGCGGCGTGGCCGAGCACTTGGCCCGGCTGACCGGCCTGGCCGTCGAGCGCCGCGCCGAGGGCATCATGCTGGCCGACGCCGGCGGTCGCTTCACCGACCGGCCGTTCCCCGGCCGCGGCGGCGCTGTCAACCGCACAGCGGGCCTGCTGCTCGCGAAGGTCGCCGACCTCATCGAGGACCCCGGCGAGACGCTGACCAGCCTGGAGCTGCCGACCGAGGCCGAAGACCAGCGCGATCTGCTCGCCCGGGTGGACGCGGCGCTGCCGGTGGCGGGCGTCGTACGCGAGCTTGCCTGGTCCGGCCCGCCCGCCGAAAACGATGATCCTGAACGGTTGCCGGCCCCGCCCGTGGCCCCGCTGCTCGCGCCGTTCGTCGAGCAGAGCAGGCTGCGGGTCATGATCGACGAGCTGTACGAGGAGTTCGGCGCCGCCTCGTTCACCGTCGCCTGGCAGCATGACCCGCGCGGCCTGCTGTCAGCAGCGGTGTCGTTCCTGGCTGACTTGCGCCTGCTGCGCCAGGTGCCCGGTGGTGTGCTGGTGCTCCCGGCGGCGGCCAGGTACCGGAACATCAAGCTCGCGCTGCCGGTCCGCAAGGCAGCCGGCCAGCAGGCTATGGACTTTGCTGCCGATGACGGCGACGGCCGCGATGATGGCACCGATGGCAGCGATGAGTGACCGGGTCAAGCCCGCCCGTGCGGGCGTGATCAACGTATGGGACTACGTCGACGAGGAGTGGGCGTTCGCCGACGGCCGGCTGGCACTGCGCGGCCATAACGGCTCCGGCAAGACCAAGGCACTCGAGGTGCTGTTCCCGTTCGTGCTCGACGGGGTGGCCGACTCGCGGCGGCTGGACCCGTTCAGCGGCGAGAACCGCACGATGAAGTCCAACCTGCTGTACCGCGGCCAGGAGTCCGAGTACGGCTACGTCTGGATGGAGTTCGCCCGCCCGGACGGCGACGGCGGGGCGGCCAGCAGCGAGACCGTCACGCTGATCATCGGGATGCGGGCGCACCGCAACACCGACGGCGTGCGGATGTCGTTCTACGTCACCGGCAGGCGGCTTGGCCGCGACTTCGGGCTGCTGTCGGCCGACTCGCGGCCGCTGACCGACCGGCAGCTTCGGGCCTGCCTGGAACCAGACGCGTGGCGGAAGACCGCGACCGAGTACCGGGACCTGGTGGATTCCCGGCTGTTCGGCCTCGGCCGGGAGCGGTACGCGCAACTGCTCGACCTGCTGCTGGCGCTGCGCCGCCCGCTGCTGGCCAAGGACCTCGACCCGGGCAAGGTGTCGGACACGCTGTCCTCGGGGCTGAGCCCGGTCGACGAGGACCTGGTCCAGCAGGCAGCGCGTGACTTCGAGAACCTCGCCGCCGTGCAGAAGCTGTTCGACGACCTGACGGCGGCGAACGCGGCGACAACCGACTTCCTGGTGCACTACGAGGCGTACCTGCGGGCCAACGTGCGGTTCCAGCTGGACCGGGTCCAGGCCCGGGCCGGCGCGGCCGCGGACCACGCGGACAGGATCACCGCGGCCGCGGTGGAACGCCGCGAGGCGGTCGCCGCCGAGCGCGCCGCGGAGATACAGCGCGACAAGCAGCGCGACGAGGGGGAAATACTGCAAGGCCGGCTGGCTGGGCTGAAGAACTCCGAGGAGTACAAGGCCCAGGGCCGGATCGAGGACAAGCGCCGCGAGGTCGCCCAGCGCGCGGCCGAACTGGACAGCCAGCGCCGGCGGCTCGGCCGAGACGGTGAGCGTCTCACCGCCGCGCGCCAGGTGGCCGGCAAACTCAGCCGCCGCGCCGCCGAGGCCAAGTCGGCTGAGGCCAGGCTGGCCACCGAGCTTGCTGATGCCGCCCAGCGGTCCGGGATCGCCGACGACGGATTCGGCCCGGTCGACCCGGGCGATGAGCTGCTCGTCACCGCGCGGGCGCGGGTGGCGGCCCGCCGGGACGACGTCGGGCAGATCCGCGCCCTGCTCGAGGCGATCCGGGAGGCAAAGGCCAGGCGCGCGTACACCGAGCAGGACGTCGGCCGCAAAGAGACGGCCGAGTCACAGCAGGAGCAAGCCGCCGCGGCGGCCGAGGCCAAGCTCGCCCAGGCCAGGCAGACCGCCTCGGGCGAACTGACCGCCTGGACCTCTCGCTGGGCCGCACTGTCAGAGGCCGCACTGTCAGAGGCCGCACTGTCAGAGGCCGCTCCGTCAGGCTCAGCCGTGGTGCCGGAGGGCCGCGTCGTCACGTCGGCCGATGCTGAGGCGCTGGCCGAGGCGCTGGAGCGGATTGGCGAGCCGGGCGCTACCAGTCTCACCGAGGTGTTCGACCGCCGCACAGCGCAGCGCCAGGAGGAGGCCGTCACCGCCCGCGCCCACCTCGACACGCAACTGCGGGAGGCCGCGCGGCGGCTCGCGGAACTGCGCGCCGAGCGGGACGAGATCGCTGCGGAGAAGGACGACGCCCCGCCAGCCAGCGACCTGCGGCCGGCTAGCAGGCAGGGGCGGCCGGGGGCGCCGTTCTGGCAGCTGGTCCGGTTCGCCGACGGTGTCGACGACGCCCAGGCGGCAGCGGTCGAAGGGGCACTGTACGGTGCCGGGCTGCTCACTGCATGGGTGCACCCCGAGCCTGCGGTGACCGGCGCGGCGCTGGCCGCAGCCGAGGCCGACGGCTATCTCGTGGCCACAGCCCCAGCGGACGGCGGACGCACCCTTGCCGACGTTCTCGTCCCCGACGACCAGGATCACGTGGCCGGCGACGTCGTCGCGGCGGTGCTGCGCTCGGTTGCCCTCACTAACGGCGCCCTCACCGACGACATCGCGCCCGCTGCGCCGGCCGGCTCGCCCGTGGTGAGCACACCCGTGGTCAGCACGACAGCGCAGTTCAGCTACGGCGTGCATCGCGGCGCCCGGCCCAAAGCGGCACCGGAATACATCGGCGCGACGAACCGGGCGAACCGCCGCCGCGCCCGCCTGGCGCAGCAGGACGAGCTGATCGCCCAGGCGGCCGCGGAGCAGCAGCGGCTCGCCGATGAGCGGGAACGCGCAGGCGCGCTGCTGGAGGACCTGCGGCGGGCGCGCCGGGAACTGCCAGACGTCCTGCCGGTCGCGCGGGCAGCCGAGGCCGTCGGAACGCACGCGGCCCTGCTGGCCCGGGCGCGGGACGACGCCCAGGCGGCCAGGAAGGCCCTGGACTCGGTGATCGCCGAGGTGGACGCGAGGACCAGGCAGCTAAGGCAGGCGGCAGCCGAGCGCCGGATGCCGACTGACACCGACGAGGTGGACGCGATCGCGCGGGCCGCGGCCGAGTTCGAGAACGCGGCCACTGGGCTGCACGCCGAGCGGGCCGCACTGGCCCAGGCCGAGGAGGACCTGGCCGCGCAGGCCGAGGTTATCGAGCGGCAGCAGGCGGAGTTCACCGACGCGGAGGAGGCGCTGGCCGGGCAGGAACGGCTGCAGCAGGCGCTGGAGGAGGAGTTCCGCAGCCTCGAAGAGACGCTGCAGGCGGACGTTCAGCATGTCCTGGAACAGATCCGCGCGGCCGAGCGGCAGATCAGGGTGGCTGAGCAGGCATACCGCGAATTCGACATCCAGGCGCGCGCCGAGCACGACAAGGTGACAGCGGCCGAGGCCGTCATCCGCTCGGAACGCCAGGCACTGGCCGATGCGGTCGGCCAGCTTCTGGAGCAGGCGGCATCATTCGGCGACTACGCGCGGCCCGACCTGCGGCCGCTGCTGGGGGTCAGCACCACCGCGGCCTGGCCCGACGTGGCCCGCTGGCCCGACCCGGCGCAGGCCAGCGACGGGCTGACCGACGAGCTGGTCCGGGTGGCGCAGCGGTCTCCCGGCCTGCCGGAGGCCCAGGCTTCGGGCGGTGGCCCGGGTTCGGTGGACGGGCCCGGTTCCGCTGGCCCCGACCCCGGCAGCGCTCCAGGTTCCGAGGAGATCCTGGAGCCGGCGGTCATGGTCCGGGGCGTGCTCCCGCCCGGTGTGGCCGGCATCCTCGACGCGTTCACGGCGGCCACCCGGGGCGGGCGCCAGGTGACCGAAGGGACGCTGAAGAACGTGGCCGACCGGATGTCGGCCGCGCTGAAGGACTTCACCGAAGCCCTCGCTGTCTGCGACGCGGACTACCGCATTGACTGGGAGCCCGGCGCGGTGGTCACCGTCCACGTGATCGACGACGAGGGCCGCAAGCCAGTCGCCTCGTTCGCTACCCGGGTCGCCGAGCGCGCCGCCGACCAGGGCATCCTGCTGGAGGACCGGGAGCGCAAGGTCCTCGAGGACGAACTGCTGGCCGCGCTCGCACAGCAGATCCATGGCCGGGTGCTGGCCGCGCGTGACCTCAGCCGGGACATGAACTCCGACACCAGGTCCAAGCCGATGTCGTCAGGAATCGCTGTCGGCATCCGCTGGGCCCAGTCCGACAAGATCACCGACATGCAGCGGACCGCGTCCCGCCTGCTCGAGCGGGACACACCAGGCCCGGAGCGGCTGGCCGAGCTGCGCAGCCTGCTGCGCGAGATGATCCGTGAGTACCGGGCCAGCCACCCCCGGGCCACCTACCGGGAGACGCTGGCGAGCGTGCTGGACTACCGGTCCTGGCACGCGTTCGAGCTGCTGCTCATACAGCCGGGCGAGCCCGATGTGCGGTTGACCCGCGCCCGTCATTCCGCGATGTCTGGCGGTGAGAAGTCGGCGGCGATCCACCTCCCGCTGTTCGCCGCCGCGAACGCGCTGTACTCGTCGGCCAAGGACCACTGCCCGCGGATGATCGCGCTGGACGAGGCGTTCGTGGGCATCGACGAGCGGTACAAGCCCGACCTCTTCGGGCTCGCGGTCAAGTTCGACCTCGACCTCTTCATGACCGGGCATGACCTGTGGGTCACCACGCCCACGGTGCCGATGATCGCGCACTACGACATGTACCACGACAAGACCACGCGGACCGTGTCGGCATTGCTGATCCTGTGGGACGGCGAGCAGCTTCTCGATGCCTCCGCCGGCTACGCCGATAACGATGCCCTGGTGGAGCAGCTGCTTGGCTTCCCGCCGACGCGGTACGCGCCGCTCGCCACCCAGGACACGCTGCAGGTCACGGGAGCGGTTACTGCCCCAGAGGACGACGACGAGGACGACGACGGGGCCGGCGTCGGCGAGTACGCGGGCGAGGCTAGCGGGTGAGCAGCGGTCCCGGTGTCGCGGCCTCACCTGACGCGGCTGTACCGAGGCCGCAGCCGGACGGCGGCCCCGGCGCCACTGGCTTCCAGGCACCCGAATACCAGCGGCTGCTGGCGGCGGCCCGCCGGTCGCTTGAGCGCTCCGGCGGCGAGCTGACCGGGGCGGTCAGCCTGTCGCGGCCCACCGATGGCGAGCGCAAGGCGGTCATCGGGATCACCGGGCAGTATCGCGACGCGCGGACAGCCAGGCTGACGGTCCGCCTCGCCGACCTGGACAGTGCCGTCCGCGAGGCAACCGGGAACGGTCTCGCTGACCTGCTGGCCGAGTTGGGCGGGCCGCTGCGCGACCGCCGTTCCGAACGCAGCTCGCTGGCCGGAACGCGCGGCGCGCTGATCGCCGCGGCGCAGGCGAGCCCGCTGCACGCGTCCAGCGGCTGGTACCAGGACTGGCTCACCGAACTCATCCGCGACGGGAGCCTGACCAGGCTGGCCAACCAGGGCGACCAGGCGCTGCCGCAGGCGGTCCGGGTGCTGGAGCACCTGGAAGGCCGCCCGTCCGGCCCGGTCCCGCTGCCAGTGCTCGCGGCCGAGGTTACTGGAGACACCAAGGCGCTGAGCCGCGGCACCGCATTGTCGACGCTGGTGCTGCGGGCTCTGGCGATCAGGGCCGGAACAGGCAGGCCCGGCACGGCGGGGGAGCGCAGGGCGCTGTGGGAATCGGCCGGTGTTGTCGTCGACGACCTGGCCAGCCGGGTCCTCGTGCTGAACCTGCCGGCCGAAGGTCAGGGGCTGGGCGAGTGGCTTGCGAGCGCGGCGCGGCTGGGAGTCCCGTTCTGTATAACTCTTCATCAGCTGATGACCCTCCCGCTGAGCCTGCGCTGCGGGCCGGTACACGTCTGCGAGAACCCGGCAGTGCTGCGCCGCGCCGCCGCCGAACTTGGCGCCGGCTCGGCACCGTTGCTGTGCACGGAGGGCCAGCCTTCAATGGCGTTTCACCTGCTCGCGGATGCGGTCACCAGCGGCGGCGGTGAGCTGCTCTATCACGGGGACTTCGACTGGCCGGGGGTTGCGATCGCGGGATCGGTGCTGAGCCGCCATGGCGGGAGCCCGTGGCGGATGAGTGCCGCCGACTACCTCGCCGGTGTCAGGACAGGCGCCGGGCTTCTCCGGCTCGCCGGGACACCGCAGCCGACGCCGTGGGACCCCGGGCTCGCCGGCGCCATGGCCGCGACGGGTTCGGTCCTGTACGAGGAAAGCGTCGCCGACGTCCTTATCAGCGACCTGTCCCGGAGTAGCGGTTAAGCCATTCCGATAGCCGGGGTTACAGGCGACCACCAAAATAGGCACCGGCCGACGTTGGGAGTGTGTTTATGCCGAAGCTGATTCCGGTGAGGCCGGCGCTGGTCGCAGTGGCCGCGGGTGCGGCAATGGCGGCGGTGCTGGCGAGTGCCGGCCCGGTCGGCGCCGCCGTGCACCCGGGAAAGGTGCATGGTGCGGCGGCCTCGAGCTTCACCGACTGGCCAATGTTCCGTGGCAATGACCAGCGCAACGGCTACTCACCGGAAACAGCGATCAGCACGGCAACCGCGTCGTCGCTGACCGCCACCTGGACCAAGACGCTGGGCAACCAGAGCTATACCTCGCCTGTCGTGGCCACGAGCGCCACGCTGAACGAGGCGCTGGTTTACGCCGATGCCAACAACAAGCTTTTCGCCTACCCCGTGACCGGCGGCAAAGCTGCCTGGATCTACACGTACACCGGCGGCACGGTGGAGGACTCGCCCACGGTGTCCGACGGGGTTGTCTACTTCGGCCTCACTGACGGCACGATGTACGCGCTGGACGCTTCCACCGGCGCGGTCCTGTGCTCGTTCGACACCGGCGACCCGATCCTCGGCTCCCCGGTTGTGGTCAGCGACCTCGACGGATCAGGCCCGGTCATCTACGACGGCACCATTCCAGGCGACGCCGGGGAGGGGTCGGAATGGGCGATCTACGGCCCGGGCAACACCCACGGCAGCTGCACCAAGGACTGGCAGTTCACCGATTTCGCCACCCCGGGCGGCAGTTGGGCGTCTCCGGCCTACGCGACTGACGCCACCGGTGAGCCACTGATCGTGTTCGGCAGCAAAGACACCGACGACTCGGTCTACGCCGTCGACGCCAGCACTGGTGCGCTGGTGTGGAGCTACAAGACCAGCGACGTGGACGAGAACGACGTCGGCGCGCCGCCGGACATCTCCCTGCCTGGCAACAACGGTTTCGCCGGTGGCGTGGTCTACGTCACCGGCAAGGACAAGACGGTCTACGCGCTTGACCTCACGACTGGCGCCCTGATCTGGAGTTACGCCCTTACGGCGGGAAGCAACGTCAGCGTCGGGGACGTTGCCGGGGCTTCGCTGTACGGCAAGGTGCTCTACGTCCCCTCCGACGATGGCATGTACGCGCTCAACGCCATTACCGGGAAGCTGATCTGGCACGTCCTGCCCAAGTCCACCTTCTACAGCTCCCCGTCGATCACCGGCCCGGCAGGCGGGCGCGTGCTGGTGGCGGCCGACATCGAGGGCCACATCTACGTGCTTAACGTGACGAACGGCAAGACGTTGTGGGTGAAGGAGCCCAACTCAAGCGGGGGCTTTTACTCGTCGCCCGCCATCTCGCAGGGTGGCTTCTTCATAGCCAGCTTCAATGGCGTGCTGCGCGACTACGCGCCGACCTCGTAGTACGCCGCTGCCCTGGTGGGGGGCTGGTCCGGTCGGCCCGCCACTGGCGTGCGGTGGCTCCAGGCACCGCTACGATCGCCAGTTATGCACGCGCCCTCGGTCCCTCTGACGGCTTTCCCGCTGCCATCCCAGCGTCCGGAGGCTGCCGATCTCTGGGCAAATTCCGGGCTGGCCATTGAGCGGGTGCGGATGCTTTCGGTGGGGGCTTTTTACGCCCGCAGCAACCGTGCGTTCAACGACACGCTGCTGCTGTTGCCGGAGGAGGCCGGGGGTGTTACCCGCCATGAGAAGGCGATCGGGGCGCTGGCGGATGCGTGGCGGGTGACAAGTACCGAGGAAGCCACGGGCACGCTGAATCACCTCCTCGCGGGCATGCACGCGCCGCGCTTCGCGATCGTCCACCAGCTCGCGCAGGCGGGTGCGGCGGCCTCGTCAAGCGAGACCTGGACGCGTGTGCCCGAGCAGCACCGCACGTTCCTCCGCCAGGTGGCGGCAGTGCACAGCATGGACGGCCTCGACCGCGACTACGACAACTGGATGCAGGCGATCAAGTTCGGTTTTGTGAACCGGCTGCCGCAACCGCTGAACACCGATGCCACCGCGTGGGACCTGGCGCGGCTGGTCTACGTGGCCCGGGCCTCGCATACCGCCGGGTACCTGGACGAGTCCACGGCGTGGGATTTCCTCGCCCGCGGGCTGGCTGAAAGCCAGCGGCACTACCGCAACTGGCGGCAGTTCGGCACCGGGTTCCTCACCGGCGGCCTGTTCTGGTGCTGCGGTGACCTGTCCGAAGCCGACGGGCAGACCTGCACCCGGCTGGGCCTGGTCCGTGGCCTGCACATGCGCCCGTACAGCCCCTGGCGCCGGGTGACGCTGCATCCGGCCGGAGGCGTCAGCACCCGTTGACGGCCAGCAGCAGGCCGATGGCCTGCTGCTCGAATTGCTCGTCCGGGACCATGCCGAGCTGATGACGTTCCAGCAGCGTCTGCCACTCCGTGAACAGGTCGGCCGCTGACGGCGAGGGCGCGCCGATCGCGCCCGCCGAGCGCTGAAGCTCGCAGGCGTAGCCCAGCGCAGCGGCGACCCGGTCGAAGTCCTCACGCCACTGCGCGCTGAACTCAAGCCCGGCATCGCCGTCGGTGATCCACAGCACCCAGGCCAGTCCTGGCTTCCAGGTCACCTGCACCCACTCCACCGTCTCAAGCGGGAGCTCATGGGCGACGCGTTCTGAGACGAACAGCAGGCGTGAGGTCGTGGCGACGACCACCCCAGCGTCACCCTGGAACCCGGCGGGGGCCATCTCGAGCACGTACCCGGGCTCGGCCTGGCAGTGCGCATGGACCGCGGCGATCAGGCCGGCTGACCGCCGGTCGGGGTGCAGTACCCGGCTGGCAGCGGCATCAACGTCGGGACGGCTCGGGCCCTGCGGCGACGGCACCAGAGCCGGCGGTGCCGGCGGCCGGTCAGCTGGCCGGATGCGCCGCAACTCCAGCAGGTCAGTGTTGATGCTCGTCACCAGCGTCTTCGCCGCGTCCAGGCTGTCCGCGCGGACATGCACCGATACCGGGCAGCGCAGGTTCGGCTGACCACCGACCGGAAACTCCGGCGACCGCAGATGAAACAGCAGCACGCCGTCACCTTCGTCGCTGAGGGCCAGCATCACCAGGTGCACGTCAGCGAGGGCCGCGTCTACCTTGTTGTTGTCCTCAGCGCTCAGCGGCGAGATGATCAGCCGTCCGTCCGCATACCGGACCGCCGCCGTCGAGCCCCACAACTCCAGCAAAAAGCCACCCCGTCCTGCCACGCCAAGACTGCGCTCTTCTACGCGCAGGCTATCGGCAGGCCGGCCGTGGGCGCGCGGTCGTAGTCATCGTCGACAGCCACAACCCTGCGGCCGGCGGCGTCGAGCATGGACGCCGCCACCGAGGCGCGGTATCCCGTCCGGCAGTAAACCCACAGCTCTTCGTCCGGCAATTCGGGCAGGCGAGCGCGCAGTTCATGCAAGGGCATATGGATGGCCCCGTCAACATGGGATTCCACCCACTCCTGGTCGCGGCGCACGTCCACGATCACCGGAGAACGGTACTGGCGGACCGCTTCGAGGTCGCTGAAGTCTGCTGCGGCGAAGCTGCGCAGCGGGTGGCCCCCAGACCAGTCGGCCGGGTCGCCCACTGCCATGGCGGCGGGGCTGTCGATGCCGACCCGCAGCAGTTCCCGTTGGGCCTCGGCGACCTGCTCCGGCGTCTGGCCCAGCAGCGTCAGCGGCGTCTGCTCCCGGCCGATGGTCGATGAGACGGCAGCGGACTGGGTGGCCGAGCAGAAGCTGCCGAACCCGTGCGTCGGGTAGATCTCGGTGTCTGGCGCCAGGCCAGCGGCCAGGCGATGCGCCGACGCGTACTGCGCGTGTGCCAGTTCGGCGGCCCGGTCGGCCCCCATCAGGTCGGGCCGGCCGGTCGAGCCGTAGAGCAACGACCCTCCGGAGAACACAGCCTGCGGCCGCCCGGCCGGTCTCAAGCACATACGACAGGTGCGTGAACGTGTGGCCCGGGGTGGCAATGGCCCGGATCCGCATGACTGGGCTGACCCTGATGACATCGGTGTCGCTGACCGGTACCCGGTCGAAGGTCACCGCGTCGGCCGCGTTGACGTGGTAAGCGGCCCCGGCTGCCAGCGCCAGGGCCAGGCCGCCGGTCAGGTAGTCGTTGTGGATGTGCGTCTCGAAGACGTGAGTGATCCGCACCCCGTGCTCGGCCGCCAGGCCCAGCACCCGGTCGATATCGCGCTGGGGGTCGATGACCAGGGCCACGCTCCCGTCGTGCACGAAGTAGCTGCGGTCGCCCAGCGTCGGGGTATCGATGACGGCAATGTCCGCTGCGGAGTGTTCAGTGGCGCTCACGGGCACCCTCCTCACTGGATGGGGATCCCGCGACCTCCTCGTTGGATGGGGATCCCGCGACGAGATCGCGGAGCCGGTCCCAGCGGTCCTGGTAACGGGGGCCGTAGCGGCGTGCGGCGCGTGCCGCTCGCTTGGGCCGGCTGGCGTAGTGCCGCGTCGCCCACCATGACTCCGGTTTGGCCAGCCGGATCGCGCCCACCAGGGCGATGACGCCGATGAAGATGCCGACAACGCCGGTGGTGACCTTGCCCTTGAGCAGGCATATCAGGCTCAGCAGGAGGGTGAAGGCCAGGGTGGCCACCGACGACCACCACACTCCCGTGCCGACCCGTCCGGAGACGAAGTCCGCACCCCCGATGAGCGCTCCGGTCACGGCAAGGACGATGAAGATCGCGTCGACCGATTTCCGGCCCTCCTTGGCCCAGTAGACGTCCTCCAGGTGAAGCCACAGCGCGAACTCGTCGAGGGTGAGGCTGATGCCCACCCCGAAGACCGCAGCCGCGATATTGAGCGCGGCTCCGTGTGGCGTCGCCGACACCAGTTCGATCCCGGTCGCGATGAGGATGAGTATCCCGAAAACCTGATGATGAACGTGAACCCCGGCAATCCGGAAATTACCCAGCCCGCCGCTGCTGCCTGAACGGATCAATCTGGTCACGGCCCTGGTGACGAGGAACGTCACCAGGATCGCGATGAACATCCACATCAGCGGGCGAAGCGTGCCCCCGCCGCCGCCAATCGAGATCGTGATTCCAGGGGGGAGCGGCCGGACCGCGGCGTGAGCGTTGACCAGCACGACGTTCTCCCCCCGTTGTACGCGTGCTGCTGGGAGTCTACGCGGCCGAATACCCAGCTCAGCCGCGTGCGGTCAGCCGCGATAGCACTCGGCGACCGCGCCGAAAGCGGTCTTCGGCTCCCACGCCATGTCGGGGTAGGTGTCTCCATGGCCGCCCTCGATCATCTTGACGATGCCGGGGCTGGCCAGGTCGAGGTCGTCGCGGGGATCGCCGTCCGGGCGGTGCGGAAGGTTGCCGAGCGCGAACAGGAACACGAACGCGGCGTCGACGCCTTCGCTGTCAAAGATCTCCAGCACCTCGCGCAGGTAGGTCGCCTGGTCGGCCTCGTCGCGGACGTATGTCCCGTTCAGCCGGACCGGGGCCCCGGTGACCTCGTCGACCTCAAGGATCTCCATGGCGTGGGCACCCCTGTCGCCCGCGCCGCGGTAGGCAGCAGAGCCGAACCCGGTGATCGCTACCGGCTTTCCCTGCGCGACCAGGTTGCGCACGCCCTCCCTGAACTGACCGGCGACCTCGGCCGACCGGATCAGCTCGACCGACACGACGTCGAAGCGGGCCCAGTCGATGCGCTCGAATTCGAACGGTATGGCGGCGTAGGTCATCTTTCCCCGGAAGTGCTCCCGGACCGCGGCCGTGGCCTGCCCGAGGAAGTCATCGATGTGGCGGCCGGTCTCGGCCAGCCGCTCGCGGCGATCAGGCTGGGCCAGCAGCAGGCCGAGCCGTTCGCCCACGCTGTCACCGGGCAAGAATCCCTGGTTCATCACGCTCAGCTCGACGCCGGTGACGAACACGACCTCGGCTCCGCTCTGCCGGATCCGCTCCGCCCGCTTCGCGCAGTCGGTGAACAGCGACAGGATCTCGTCCTTGGTCAGCTCCAGGGGGTAGGGCGAGAACCAGACCTCCAGCCCGAGCTCGGCCGCATACCTGGCCGCAAGCTCCAGCCGCTCTGGATCCCCGCCGATGACCTGTACGGCGTTGCAATGCAGGTCATCACGGATGATGGCCAGCTCCCGGCGGACAACCCTGGGGTCGAGGTGCTCCCGGGAGATCTCGCCGTTGCGGACAAAGCCGGTGTCGTAGGCCATGCCGTTGGCTCGCACGTCTTGCTCCTTCCGTTGGGTGGGATCCGAGACTAGGAGAGAAAAGTGCGTACACGCAAATT
>Ga0335074_10006055_pt1 | contig 16754 bp, 5 predicted proteins | sample Lox_Sample_23_FD_206715 | JGI IMG/M metagenome (GOLD analysis project Ga0335074, IMG submission 206715) | Soil microbial communities from Loxahatchee National Wildlife Refuge, Florida, United States - Lox_Sample_2.3 | ecosystem: Environmental > Terrestrial > Soil > Wetlands | place: USA: Florida...
GGGGCGCTATCGTCTAGGGGTTAGGACGGAAGATTCTCAATCTTCAAACCCGGGTTCGATTCCCGGTAGCGCTACCAGCTATCATCCGCTAACACCCGCTAAATCAGCGGGTTTTGTTTTTGCTCAAAAAGGCTACTGACATACCCTAGCAGCGATTTGCGTCAACAGTGGTACACAAAATGGTACACAGGGCATCTGACGCGGTTTCAGAGACGCGCCCAATCAGCCGACGCTCGGGAATGCTCAGGAGCGGAAAAAAGCGACTAGAAATTCGTTCAGTTCCCTGAATCGTTCCCATGCACAGCCCCCAAGCGGGCGGGTTGACACACTGTGATTCATGGAGGGAGAGGCCAGGCGCCATACCGTGGACGTCATGCGCCGGTGTGGACACCAAACCGGCGCCGGTGTAAGGGGTCCATCACCCAGGCCTCGAATGCGGAAAGAGGCTCCCACCGCTGGAGACGTGTGCCGTCTGCCGCCAGGCATCACACCGGCGCAACGACCGTCGATCCTGATGGAGAACGGCGACCAAATCCATCTGGACTGCTGGCAGGAATATGAGAAACTCCAGGGCCGCAAGCCAAACTAGAGGGACGTGCCCGGTGCGCGTCGCACCGCGAGGGTGACCCAGTTCTATGAGTCGAAGCCTCGATACTCGCGTGCGTATATATAAGGCCGGATCGCTCTGAACTCGTAAACCGCCCGCTTGCCGAGGTCCGTCAAGAATTTAATGTACACACTCTCAGCAGTCGAACGGATCTTTCCGTGTCGGACGCCTCCGCCCCAACTTTTCAACAGAACCACCAGCAACTCGAACCCGGTCGCATCCGCGATTCCCTCACCCCGCGCGTCAATAAAGATCAACCTTCCGGATGACCTAAGAGGAAACCGATCATCCGACCAGAAATCCCGGTCTAGCGTAATGAGAACCAGCTCCCGCCTCGCCGCCTCCCCAAGAACCTGCTCATCAGGCAATCTGTGGATCCCAAGCTCCTGAGCCGTGCGCACATTAATGCCGCGCTTCCGCAGAACCCGCACCAGGTTACTCGGGAAATTCGCGTCGGCCAGCAGCCGGAGCTTCCGAGGCCTCTCACCCGGATCTCGCCACATATCATCCGAAATCTCGAACCAACCCTCCTCAAACCGTGCGTCGCTTCGGATCTTCTCTTTCCTCTTACTCGGCACATCGAAATTCTACCTCGCAGCGATGTCCCCGGAACACGTCGCGCGGCGTGCGGACTTGGTTTGGCACTAAGTATTCAGGTGATGAGCAGCAGGGATGTCGACCTCAGCAAAAGATAACGGTTCGGAGCAGTACACGCACCTCCGATTGTGGGACGTGGCTTCGCCCGCGAGAGACAATTCCGGTTTTTGTAACAGCGCCACTACCGTACCGGTCTACAGAGCCTCTGGTTCTTGAGCGAAGCGAGTGTGCCTCACACTTATCAGCGATCCCGTCGAGGGGTGTTGCGATGTGTCGGAAGTCATTGACAGTGTGGGTACAGCATGTTCAACTTTCCCCGCCATGGGTACTCGGTTTCACATACCTTCGCAATCGTCTCGTCTGATACGTGAAAATGGGGAAACGTTTCGTTCCGGCGCGGAAATTGCGAAGTATGTACTGGGCTGGGTAAGGGGGCGCTTTGGGGGTAGTCCCTTATACTTCATGATGCTGGCTCTGCCCTGCATCCTTTTGCACGGATCTGGGTTGGCAGCCAGCAATCGTTCTACGTATATTCCTTACGACGTATCCTGGTTCAGCCCGCCCGATTTCCGAACTGTCAGCTTTGACGAGGTTCATCAGCAGATCTTCACTGCCTGGTCACAACTGGATCGCGTTGATGTGCTCTCTGCTGCGGACTACCACCTGATCCGTTCAATTGCCGTTCCTTCTCCTTCCACGCTGGATATTTCTCCGGACGGGACGACGTTGGCGGTCGGCACTTCGGGATCTCATATTATGTTTTTTGATACAGGCTCGTTCGCGAAGACAAATGACATTATCTTCCCGGACTCGGCTCTGGGGATCACAGCCTTTCTTTACACCGCCAATGGAAATGCGTTTATCCGCGCGGGAGAAGGTCTCTCGACGGGCGGTGGAATCACTGCGTATTGGAACCAGGCGACAAACACTTTCAGCAACGAATCCAACGCCACGGGTCCGACCGGAATTTACAACACTACCGGGCCACTTGCCAGAAGCGGTGATTACACCAGGATCCTCTTGGGAGACGAAACCGGCGCCGGAAGTGTCCAGATCATCGATGGGAACACCGGTGACGTGCTGTATACATTCAGCCTTTTCGACAGTTACATTTATGGATTGGCGGCCAACAATACCGCTTCGCGGTTTGCCCTCTGCGTTGAGCCGGCGGGGTTTGCGAGCATCCTCGTAATTCTGGACTCCTCTTACAACGAAATCTACCAGGATGAGTTGGGTTGTGAGGCGATGGCGTTCAGCAGAGATGGAAATACCCTCTACCGGGACGGTTCGGCAAACGGCGTGGCTTCAACACAGTCGATGGATATGTCGACGTTCACCATCCACAACACGCAGAACTACTTCAGCAATCAGTCGGGGTCCTATCCTACTTTCTGGCAGGATGCGGACAACACGGGGATGGTCTATGGGGTTAACCCTAACATCCCAAATGGTGGCGAGATATTCGTAGCCATCGACACTACGGCTAGTTCTACCGGAAATCCGCCAGCGCTCAAAGATCCAGTTCACATCATCCGAGTCATCGACAACATTGGATCGCCGCAGGGAGGCGATCTGATACGGATTCTCTGTACAGGCGTGGACAACGTTGCTGCCAGTTCTGTGTCCGTGAGACTGGGCGCCACTTTGGCGAGCGGCGTTTCCGTGGCAACCATCTCGTCTGTTCAAAACCTTCCTAATTTACGCATCGTCACAGCAAAAACACCACCCGGAACTCCTGGCATTGTAAACGTGACGCTAAGTGCGGGGACGAGTTCTGACACTGCGACTGGTGGGTTTCAATATGCTCAACTTAGTAAGCTGTTCCCGTTTGCGACGAGTCCTAATTTCCTTCTATACGATTCATCTCGCGAGAAGCTTTATGCCTCGCACAAGGATCAGGTGGAGGTAATCGACCCGATCGCGCAGCAGGTTTTGACTCCGCTGGTTCTCGCTGGTGGGAAGCTGGCGAACTCGCAATTTGCAGGGCTCTCACTATCACCGGATAGCTCCAGGCTCTACATCGCCGATGTCGGAGCAAATCTGATCCACGTCCTCGATCTGTCAAACCCGAGTAACGGGAACAGTATCGATCCCGGGAAGGCCCTCGGATCGCCAGGTTCCATCAGCCCGGCGCGCGTGTTTGAAACCAGCAACGGTGAACTCGTGGGATCACCGTCCAATGGAGGCGTGTTCCGAATCAACCCGGCAAGTGGCTCGGGCGCGTGGATCACGGATATCTCGGGCCTGAACTTGGGTTTCGCTTGGACATCCACGAATCAGGGGCAGTTTGTCCTGATCTTGACAGGGGTCAACGGCTTGATTTCAGGTCGGGCCGGACTGTGGGACGCGAATACTTCGCAATACACCGCCTCCACCAACGAGATTGGCTGGCCGGTGGAGGCCGATGCTAATCAGGACGGGACGATCATCGCCAACGGTGGTTCCACGCCGGGACTCCAGGATAACTACCCCCAACTCGTTGACTTCGATCTGAATCCTCTGGGATATCTCGAACAGCACTCCGACGTTGGCATGCCTACGGGAACCCCGAGCTTCTTCTTTCACCCGAGCGGCGCCCTGCTCTATAAAGCCGGAATCACCGCCGTGGGAGGATCGGTGGAGATCGATGATATCCATGAATGGCAGCCGGCCGCGACAATCACGTTCCCCGAGCCGTTCGTCACTTCCTATTCCCCCGGTACAGATCGAATGCTGGCCATCGATAACGCGGGCGCCTACTTATTTGGTGTGACTAACTCGGGTATTACCATGATCGTGCTCAACACGGTGCCGCTCTCGGTCGGGAATCTGCAGCCGTCGTTCGGCACGCCTTCAGGGGGGGGCATCGTCACGATCCGCGGTAGCGGATTCCAATCCGGGGCGACAGTAACTTTTGGTGGTGTGCAAGCTTCCACCACCTACGTGGACCAAAACACTCTGACCGCCGTATCGCCTACGCTCCCGGTCGGATGGCAGGACATAACAGTTACCAATAACAACGGAACAAGCTACACTGCGCCCGGATTGTTCCGGGTTGTTGGCGGACAGCCTGCACCTGTCATTACCGGATTTTCTCCATCACCGTTACCAATCTCGATGGAGGTGTCTCCGACCCCGGTGACGGTCCTCGGATCAGGATTCGAAAGCTACGACTGGGTTGAGATTGCTGGAGAACCGGTGGACAGTTCCTACATAGATTCAGGCCACATACAGGCTATCATTCCGTGGCAGTTCCTCGAACAAATCGGGTCCCTCCCATTCACGGTGATCTCTCCCTACACGGGCAGTTCCAATACGCTCTCGCTCTCGTTGGCAAATGTAGTTGCGACGCTCCACAGCCTCTGGCCAGTGACGCTAGCCACGGGCAGCTCTCAAACGTATTTCAATGTCTATGGCGTGAACTACGTGTCCGGCTCCAAGGTGTACTGGAACGGACAACCGCTGGCAACGCAGGTGGGCGGTGGAGCAGTTGTTGGTACCGGAGATGAGATAGTGACGGCAACGGTGCCTGCCTCGCTGCTTGCGAATTCTGGCTCCGTGACGATAACGGTAGTCAATCCCGCACCGGGTGGCGGAACCTCAAATAGCCTGACGATGGACGTCTCTCCAGCTCACCCGGTGGTTGTCTATCCGTCGACGATCAACTTCGGAACGGCGCTGCTCAACTTTCCGGCATCGCAGACGCTTCAGCTGCAAAACGTCGGCTCTGCGAATTACAGCATTACTTCAATCACGCTGAGCTCAGGACCCTTCTCGGTGATCTCACAAAACAATTGCACGAACACCGTTTACAACCCTCCCTACAGTGCTTACTGCATGGTGCAATTGCAGTTTTCGCCGACTCTCGGACAATCAAACGCCACTCTCACAATCGTCGACAATGCTCCCGGCAGTCCGCACAATATCCCGGTAACTGGAACAGGAACACAGAGTCTCGTACCGACCGTCACGCTGGGCTCGATCAATGCCTTGGGTCAGCCGGTTTCCGCCCAATTGGCTGGAAACGCGGTCGTCGGAGGAAGCAACATCACAGCCACGGCATGGATTGAGTATGGGACTGATCCGCAGCTATCCAATTACTCTTCTTCGCCCAAGTGGTCATTCACGGGTGATGGCGGAATCTCGGGCACGGTTGGCGGGCTGTCACCCTCGACCACATACGCGGCGCGCCTTGCTGTGCAAACCCCGGGAGGAACTGGCAGGTCGCCGATTGGTTTATTCGCGACCATTGCGGCCTGGCCGGAAGTGTCACTATCTCTGGCACCGAACAGTTCGAATGTAGCGACTGTAAATGCGGGGCAGACGGCCACCTACCAACTGCTGATTTCTGATGGGGGCAATGGTTATATCGGGCCAGCCACACTGTCTTGTTCTGGAGCACCCACCGGAACATCCTGCGCGTTTAATCCCGCGGGCGTTCAGGTGGGAGTCAATACGAGTCCAATTACGGTGAGCATCGCGACAAGCGCAGGATCGTCGGCGCTGATGGTGATTCCATGGCAAATGCCGACGAATCGATTGGCGAATTTCGTTTTGCTATTTGCGACCGTCGTTCCGCTTGCAGTAGCCTTTCGGCGTCGACGCATACGAAGCTGTGCCTGCGTTCTCGCCTGGCTAATCTTCATGAGCGGTTGTGGAGGATCTTCGCCCCTGCAGAGTGGTGGAGGAAAGGGAACTCCCCCTACTGCCGCAGGAACTTATTACATCACCGTCAACGCCAGCAGCGCCACGGCACAAACGAGTTATCTGTTGACGCTGACTGTCAATTGACATGGAAGAATATCGGCGCGAAAAAACTGTGCGCCAATCGGGAAAATCGCGTTTCCAATCGCCATCGTTACATATTATGTAGGACAGTAGTTGTGTATCAACGCAATAGCCTCAAACCTCCTTGCCTCATTCCGCTCACAGCGAGCCCCGCAAGGTATTCTCCCGAAGCCATGGGTCATGGAACCATAAGAACGATCTGGCGGAGGTGGGACATCGAACCAGCGAGACACCAGTGCCGCCGCGCTGCTCAGCCATTATTCCCGGCTGGGGAGTGCAGGTCCGCGATCTAATGTGTATTCCGCCAGTTAAGGATTCTTCGTCAGCTCCTCGTGTCGTTCAGTCACCGGCAGCCGACATAGCGGCTTTCTTTGGCGGGACGGAAGACCGTAATGCATCCTCGACAACCGCGAGGCTGGCCCGCACTTCGTCACGCAAAGCTTCAGCCTCTGTCTGAATCTCATTCGCACTTGTGCGCACGTCTGTAACCTTTCGGTTCATCGTTTTCGTTGCTTGCCCAAAATCAGTTCTTCGCGGGCAAGAACAAATCCATGTTTCCATGGCCGAAAACGCAAGAACTTACATCTCTCGTTTACCTTGTGTTTTTGGGTACCTGAACGACTCGGCTCCGCAAAAGACAGACTGTCACAAATGTACTGACGAGCTGAAGGTTGCGGGTGAACAGTTGAGGAAGGACGCGAGTATGAACACGGCAAAACCCTCTGGACCTGCAGCTGAATGGGAAAGTGCACGTACGAGGTATCCAGAACTGCACCTCATGTCGCTCGGACGCAATCCTGATGATCTTTCTTGGTTGATTTTAGGCTGGCCAGATGGGAGCATCTCACGACGCTACTGGAAAGTTATTTACGCGAGTTTCTCCGAAGAACGACTCTCGGAGGCAGCAGAGCAACTACTCAACTTCTTTAGGGACCACCCATTTACATTCCACTGCTCGGGATGGGTTGCGACTGCCTTGGGCCGAATCATTCTTGAAGACGAGAGTGCCGCCATTAGATTTGTGCGACCGTACTGGTCACAAATTCGAAGGCCCGCACCTACGAGCACTATGGTTGCTTTTAAAGCTCTTGCCGCGGTGGGAGAAGGAGAACACCGGCAACATTGGATTGCAGCCGCGAATTGGATGCGCCGTTTCTATGAGAGAAAGCAAGACAACAGGGAAAAAGATTTTCACTTTGCCAATCGAGCTCTGGTCGCGTATCGGAATCGGCCTAAAGCAAAGGATCATGGTTGTCTGGACCGGAATGGGTTAACCGCAATCGCGAAGGCCGCTTTCAATTACCCCGAACTGAACGCGGCTCATTTGTGTGACCGAGCACTGGTTGAAGTATTTCCGGGGACTAGCCTGAGTACTCTACAGCATGTTCGAGCTAGCAGTCGAAAAAAGAATCTGCGCTGCATCGGCACCTTGGGCACATAGTCGCCCTTTTGTGCAGTCGATCATTTTGTGGCCGAGAACTCCAAACGCCACCCCGGAACTAGCTTTTCCCGCACGCGAAGGCACATAACGTGTCATAGCCGAGACCTAACCGCACACCGGCGCTGGGAGTACACGTTGAAGCTGTCAGACTCGGGTAAACCTCAGTTTCTGGCTTGCCCATAAGGACGACGCAGCGTACGTGGCGTGCTAATGATTCGCGCATGCCCCGACGGATTCGAAGCGGCAGAATCACACGCATCAGTGACCAGTGTCACTGCAAAGCGTTCAGCTTGCACATATCGTGCCGCACGATACTGGTGTACTGGGCTCAAGTTCTCATTTCTACTCCCCCGGATCCAGTTCTCTCAGCATCGCAAACCCTCGGCCTCTCGGCCGGAGAACCACGAAGACAGAAAGTTTAGGCTGGGGCTAAATTGCTCCCCAACGCTCGTCCATCAGCGCGCTTACCCGAAGATTTCTCTGGGGCTGCCAGTCTTCGCGGCCTCTCGATTGTGCACGATTGTTTGCCAGCTCAACAATTCTGCTGCACTCAAAATGACAAGTCAGAAGCGACAAAGATCGAGAGGAACGGTCTTTTGCAACTCGACAGTTGAACTTATAAGCCGATTCATCATCGGAGGTCGTTATGCGCCAGTCGTCCCAGTTCAAGGTCTTGTCCTATCTTCTTTCGTGCATCCGCGAGAGTAGCATTTCTTCAAGCCGGTTCCATTGCTCAAAAGCCTTGTGGCAGAGAATCGCTCGCCTCGGCACGGCAATGCTGATCTTGTTCGGCGTAGTCAGCGGCGTTGGATCGGGCCGGCTACAAGCGCAGAACGTCACGATAGCCCCGATGATTCAAACTGTGCCAAGCACAGTTAACCGGATATTTGGTACGGGAGTCTTACGCGCACCGCTTGGGGTAGCGGTCGACAACATCGGGAACCTGTACATCGCCGATACTGAAAACGGCGTAGTCCGCCGGGTGGACGCGGTCACGGGCGCAATGAGCTCGGTGGCCGGCGGCGATCCGGGGTCGTGTCCCAACTGCTGCCCAGGGCAGACCGACAGCTTCGGAGACGGCTGTCCGGCCAACGACGCCATGATTTATCCCCAAGGCCTGGTGCTGGACCAAGCTGGGAATCTCTATATTGCGGATGCCTTCCATAATCTGGTGCGAAAGGTAAACGCGGCCACTGGCATTATTAGCATCTTCGCGGGCGGCGGAACAGGTTGCCCAGGGCAGACCGACAGCTTCGGAGACGGCTGTCCGGCCACTAGCGCGCAACTGTCGATATGGCCCAATGGCGTTTTGGCAGGCCTCGTGGTCGATGGCGCCGGCAATGTGTACATTTCCGATTTCAGCAACGGCCTGGTCCGCAAAGTGAACAGCCAAACAGGCATCATCACTATTGCAGCGGGCGGAGGGCAACTTCGTACCGGAGACGTTTACTGTTCAGGGGAGACGGACGGATACGGGGACGGTTGTCCGGCCACGCAGGCATATCTTGGCGCGCCGCAGGGCCTGGCAATGGATATCCAAGGCAACCTCTATATCGCGGACAGCAAATTCCAGATCCAGGTCATCCGCAAAGTGAATGCCCAAACGGGCATTATCTCCATCGTAGCTGGTGGAGGCACCGGAACCTGCACAGGCACTGACGGGGCGGGAGACGGCTGCCCGGCTACGAATTATCAGTTCGGTAATCCCGCAGCGGTTGCGCCCGACAGCGCGGGCAATTTGTACATAACCGATGCTCAATTTAACCGTGTCGACAAGGTGAATGCTGCAACCGGCGTCATCACCGCCTTTGTAGGCAACTACACAAGCTCCCCGGGGTTGAACGGAGACGGGGGAGCCGCCATCCTCGCAGGATTGATGGGCCCGACTGGTATCGCTTTGGACGCCGTGGGCAACCTGTACATTGCAGACACCGGCGACAACGTGATCCGCGAAGTGAATACGACACCCTTGAATGCCGGCCAGGTGCCCGTGAATACCAGCGTTATCGTCTTTCCAGTAATTCTCTCCGTCAACACCGCGCTGACTCTCTCCAGCGTGCAGGCCAGCGGTGACTATTCCGCAGCGGGGCTCGGCACAGCGTACCTTAACAGTGACACGGATCCTTATGAAGATCCATTCTGTGTCCTCAACGCACCGCTCACAGTCAATACCGGGTGCGAACCACGAGTCCAGTTCACGCCCACCAGGCCGGGGCAGCGGTGGTTCCCACTTACGCTTACCGATAGCAACAGCAATAAGTACGTCTTTGGTCTCGCAGGGACGGGCGTGGGCCCGGCCTTGGCATTTACGCCCGGAATCATCAGCACGGCGGCAGGCACGTATCAGTGCTGTGCCGGTGGAGGGCAAGCGCTAGGTGGTTTCAGCGGCGATGGCGGGCCAGCTATAAACGCTCTGCTCTCTAACGCTTGGGGTGTAGCGCTCGACGGCAATGGCGATCTGTTCATCGCAGATACTGGCAACAACCGCATTCGCGAAGTGACTCCGAATGGCATCATCACGACCGTGGCGGGCAACGGCTCCTCGAGTTACGGCGGTGATGGAGGGCAGGCAACGCAAGCTGAATTGTACGCGCCTGAGGACACAGCCGTGGACAGCGCGGGCAATCTCTATATCGCAGATTATGGAAATAACCGGATTCGTAAAGTGGACCTAAATGGGAACATCAACACAGTAGCCGGAGGAGGGATCTACCCAGCGACTTGTGCGGGACATATCAATGCATACGGCGACGGTTGTGTTGCTACGAGCGCGGTCCTCACCGGCCCCGCGGGAGTCGCGGTTGACAGCGTTGGTAATCTCTACATCGCGGATTCAGCTGACAGCCTTATTCGAAAAGTCGATATTAATGGAATTATCACGACTGTGGCGGGAACAGGGACGCAAGGCTATCGCGCCAGCGACGATGGCGGTCTGGCGACATCTGCGGAACTCTATGAACCCTACGGCGTTGCAGTCGATGGTGGAGGCAATCTCTACATCGCAGACAGCGTCAACGCCCGCATCCGGAAAGTAACCCCAGGCGGGATTATAACAACCGTGGCTGGGGGCGGTTCTTCCGCTCCCGCCGATGGCAATCAGGCGACCGAGACGAGCTTATGGGGACCGTCTGGGGTGGCCGTTGACAGCGCCGGAGATATCTACATCGCCGGAACGAACGAGGTCCTGAAGGTGGATTCCAACGGCATTCTCACTGTTGTCGCGGGCACTTCGATGATCAACTATAACGGCGGTGGAAACGGTGGCCCAGCCACGAACGCGGTATTCATGGCCGTGAGTGGTGTGGCTGTAGACAGCTCGGGTGATCTTTACATTGCAGACAGGGGAAACAATTTAGTCCGCAAGGTTGACGTGACTACTTCCGCTTTGTCCTTCAGCTCGATTAACGCACTGGAGACCAGCCCCGCACAGTCCGTCATGGTCTCGAACATCGGGAACGCCCCGTTGCAGTTCAATTCCTCGAATGGCATCAGTATTTCGACGAATTTCGAAACCGCCTCTGTGGTCGACGATTGTGCCGTATCGACCGCACTGGCACCGGGTGCGAGCTGCCTGATTGGGGTGGCGTTCCGGCCCACGGTAGCGGGAAATTTGAACGGTACACTCACGGTCACCGACGACACCTTTAACAGCCCACATTCCGTCCAACTAACCGGCGTCGCCACCGCGGCGATTGCCAGCTTTTCGGTGCGGGCGCCTACTTACACGGTGTTTCCGACGGGCCAGAGCTTCTATTTCGTCTTGACCGCGCTCGATGCCTCCGGCAACACGGTAACCAGTTATACCGGAACGGTGCACTTCAGCAGTTCCGACCCAGCCGCCTCGCTCCCACCGGATTATACGTTTACGTGGGCCGACCAGGGTACACACACGTTTTACATCACGCTGAACACGCCGGGCAGCCAATCTGTCACGGTGACCGACACCTCGAACACGCTGCTCACCGCAACCATTACGCGCACCCTAACAGGACCAAGCTTCTCCATTTTCCAGCAGTCGAGTAATGCCAGGGCCGGCCTTCCCGTCCTGCTCGAAGTGTTTGCCCTGGATGGCAGCGGCGCAACAAACCCCAATTACCGCGGAACGGTGCACTTTACCAGCAGCGATCCTCTGGCGCAGCTGCCTGCTAACTATACCTTTACGGCGGCCGACGCTGGGGTACATCCCAACTTCCTTGTGACGCTGAACACGGTGGGCAACCAAACGGTCACCGTGACCGACACGGTGAACTCCTTAATGACTGGAAGCATTCCCATCGCCGTTGCTCCGGGACAAGCGGCAACCACCACTACCGTTACAACCAGTCCCACTTCCATTATTTTCAGCCGCCCACTAACGCTCACGGCCACGGTCACAGCGGCATCTTTCGTCAACGCGTCCCCGACAGGCACCGTGTCCTTCTCCGCCGTAGCCGGGCTGTCCTCGCTGAACCTGGGCACCGTGCCGTTGATAGCGGTCAATAACACTACCGGCCAAGCCACCCTTACGGTGCAGGGCAGTCAGTTCTCCGCTAGCTCGTACAACTTTTCTGTGATCTACTCCGGAGACTTCAACTACATCAGCAGCAGCACAAATCTCACGTTGAGCGCCGCGACTTACGGGAGTGCCGCAGTGCTGATTGCAGATATGGGCATGAACCAAGCGGCGCCCATGCAGACGGCATTTCCCCTGGGACTAACCGCGCTGGTTACGGATTCGTACAATGATCCAGTCCCGGGAGTTACGGTGACGTTCAGTGCTCCGTCCGGTGGACCGACAGCCACACTTTCCACTTCAACAGCAACGACCGGAAGCAACGGTCAGGCGACAGTGACAGCCATCGCGAATGCCATTCCGGGCAGTTACACCGTAACGGCAACGATGGGCAGCACTACGGTGAACTTCAACTTGATGAATATCTCCGGCAGCCCCCAATCCTTTGGCTCCGTCGCAGTGGGATCGAGCGCACCGATTACCGTGTGGTTTCCAACTGAAGTCGGAACAACCAACGTAGCGTTTGCCTACGGGCTGGAGTTTTCCGCGGCCACCCCAAGCTGTACTAACAACAGTGCGACGTTTACTAACCCGGCTCTGTGCAGCATGCAAGTGACCTTCCAGCCCAAATATCAGGGGCTGCGAACCGACGTGCTCTTTCTGACGGATCAGTCCGGTAACGGGCCGCGGACCATCGTGCTGAGCGGAACCGGCACCGGGTCGGAAGTGGCGTTTACACCTGGAGTGATCAACACGCTGGCGGGGAGCAGCACGGCGTGCACCAACACCACGGCTTCGTGTGGAGACGACGGTCAGGCCACTGCTGCGAACCTCAACTACCCGGCTGATATCGTGCTGGACGCTGTGGGCAATGTCTTCTTTTCAGACTACGACGACGCACGAATCCGAAAAGTGGACAGCAGCGGAGAAATCACCACCGTGGCGGGCACAGGCACGTACTGCCCGAACAGCGTAGGCAACTACGCCTGCGGCGACGGCTATTCCGCCACCAGCGCATACCTCAACTATCCAAGTGGCGTGGCGTTGGACAGCATGGGCAACATCTACATCGCAGATTCCGCCGACCAGCGCATCCGCGTCGTGAATACTCAGAACACGGAGATCGGTGTGCTTGGCGTGCCCATCCAGCCTGGGGCCATCAGCACTGTGGCAGGCAACGGAACAGCTTGTACGGTCAGTCCGTGTGGAGACGGCAACTTTGCAGTCTGGGGGCAGCTCAATTGGCCGACAGGGATCGCGCTCGATGGCGCGGGTAACCTCTACATTGCGGACTATCAAAACGCTCGCGTCCGCGAGGTGAACGTCTCGTCGAGCAATCAGAACTACATCACCACCGTGGCGGGCAATGGAACAACCTGCCCGACTACGACAGCTAGTTGCGGTGACGGTGGCCCGGCTACGCAAGCCCAGTTGGCAGGACCCGATTATGTGCTTGTGGACAGCGCAGGCAACGTGTACATCGCCGACACTTGGGATAATCGCATCCGAGTGGTGAACACACAGAGTACCGCAATCACCGTGTTCGGCGTGACCATCCAACCCGGCAATATCGCAACGTTGGCGGGCACCGGCAATGCCGGGTACCGTCCCGGCGACGAGGGGGGGGCAGCTACCCGCGCGGAGCTCAATTCTCCCACCGGTTTAGCCCTGGACACTGCGGGTAACCTGTACATCGTGGACGCAAAGAATCAACGCATCCGCAAAGTTGACCCGAACGGCATCATCACCACCGTCGCAGGCACCGGCGCGGTATGCGATTACAGCTCGAATTCGTGCGGAGACGCGGGAGGGGCTACGAGCGCCGGCTTCAACGGGCCCAATGGCATGGCGGTTGACAGCACGGGCAGCTTGTACATCTCCGACCAGGTAAACAACCGCATCCGAAAAGTGGATGTAACGACCTCGGCGTTGGATTTCGGTACCGTGGACCTCGGCCAGACCAGCACTGCCCAAAGCGTAGCAGTTTACAATGCAGGCAATATCTCCCTGAACTTCAGCCCGAGCAATGCGTTTACCGTTCCGACCATTTTCACATTACAAAGCAACAGCTGCGCAACGCAGGCTTCCCTGACGGCGGGCGCGACCTGCACACTTGGCGTGGCCTTCGCTCCTACAACGACAGGAACTCTGACAGGAACGTTGACGATCAACGACGACGCCGTCGTCAATCCGCAATACGTGCAGCTGTCGGGGACGGGGTTCCAACCTCAGGTGGCCACGAATATTGGACTGAGCGTCGCTCCAACAGGCGCGTCATACGGACAGCAAATCACATTGACTGTAAGTGTGAACGCGATTCAATTTAACAACGCCTCGCCAACAGGAACAGTGACGTTTTCCGCGGGCACTACGCAGCTGGGCCAAGCTTCCGTGGCTGCGGTGGCCAACAGCAACATCGCGCAGGCCACGTTAACAGTCGGTGGGAGCGTATTGCCTGCCGGGACCTATAACATAGTGGTCGCGTACTTGGGGGATTCCAACTATCTGAGCAGCAGCGGTACCCTGAGTTTCACAGTAAACCAAGCGATGCCGATAATTACGTGGGCCGCACCTGCGCCAATCACGTATGGCGAGGCGCTCGGTAGTGCGCAATTGGATGCCACCGCGAGCGTGCCGGGGACCTTCACCTACAATCCTGCTGCTGGGACAGTACTCACTGCGGGCAGCCAGACGCTTTCCGTCACCTTCACTCCGACCGATAGCGCGGACTACACCAGCGCGAAAGCGACAGTGACGCTGGTAGTGACCCAGGCCACGCCAACGATCACCTGGACGCCCGCATCCATCGAACTCGGCTACCCCCTGGGTGCGGCGCAACTCGATGCCACCGCCACTGTGCCGGGGACTTTCGCTTACACTCCACCCCTTGGAGCCGTGATCAATACGACCAGCCAGACGCTCTCCGTGGTCTTTACTCCCAACGACAGGACTGACTATACCACCGCCAGCAAGTCAGTATCGCAGACGGTGACGCCTGGGCCGCTGGCGAGCGTCTCGCCCTTGAGTATTAACTTCGGCACGGTTCATCTAGGCACGATTACCCTCAAAAGCGTGACCGTGACCAACCTAGGGACCGCACCCATGAGCATCAGTGATCCTTTCATTTCGATGCTGTCGGGAGGAGACTCGAACGAGTTTGTCGCGATCAATCTCTGTCCGAAGTCGTTGCCGGTCGGAAAGAGTTGCACGATGGAGATAACCTTCATCGCGGGGCCGCACTACAATCCGCAAACGGCCACTTTGAGCGTTGTGGACAATGCTTATGGGAGTCCGCAGACAGTCGCGCTAACCGCCACGGTAATTAATCCCATAGCCAGACTCAGCACTTACAGTCTGAACTTTGGGAACGAAACGGTGGGCACGACCAGCCCGGCTCAGACGGTGACACTTACCAATACCGGCGCGACGCCCCTGAATTTGTCAACCTTGACCGTCAGTGGCAATTTCGGCTTGGCAGCGGGAACCACCTGTGCGAATGGCGAAACTCTGGCGGCGGGAGCGAGCTGCGCGATCAGCATAACCTTTACGCCCGACGCCAACGGAGCAAACGTTGGTAGTGTAACGATCAAGGACAATGCCCTGATCAACCAACAGGTCGTTTCTCTGTCAGGCCGTGGCATTTAGGGTCGAGTCTGGAAGGATGTGCTTTGTCAGACCGGGCGTGAAGGCTGCTTGCATGGCTGGCGCGATCGCATCCACCCGATCTCGACGTAGCCACCGCACTGTCTCTCCCAGATGCTGATCCCCTCTTTGCCCCTTTGCCAAATTAAATAGAAATAAAATTCTTTCTATTTTTGTCCCCGGCCCAATTTTCGTTCTGAGATACAAAGTACGTACTTTCGTGTATTGATTTCTCGCGGGAGGTTGTGGATACTATGCTATCGAAGGTAAGGCGAAAGGTTCGATTCGGACCTGTGAATTTTCGCCCATCACATGACACGCAAGTATTGAAGCGAAATAGAGCCTTACGCAGATACTAATTTTAGCCCGTGACGAATTTTCCGACTTCGTCACTTTCAGGTCTATCTGGGCTGTATGAAGGTCGGAAAAACACAGAACATCGAACCGCCGGAGGCAGCGGGAGCTGCCCGGCGGTTTTTTTTATTGGCGAAGGCAATGCGAAGGGGTGCCACAATCCTTCTTGAAGCCGAGGGGGCGGGCTGTCGTCGCGGTGACGTATGAGTGCGCAAGAGCAGGGACCTTACTCGCGGGAGTTCGTCGCGCTCATCGAGCACATGGAAAAGGCGGCGTTGCTTACAGACGGTTTGGTGGACGATGAGGAATGGTTGGATTCCGGAGGGAACTGAACGGTGTTGCCCTGTTCACACACGCGCACGTGGCACTGGGACTTGTTCGAAGAGAAATGATGCCGAGTGGTGCATGATATTTCGACCCAGCGTCCGGAGAGCTGGTTGGGGAGTGGGCGCCGTCAGATTCATTAGAGGTTTCGTTTGGTGGCTGGCGAACTTCTCAGATTTTTCTTCCCGACATTCTTCTCCTGTTCCCACCGCGCGATCCGCATTCTTTATTTGTTCCAAAACACGACTCTCGATCGACCGGCTTGAAGGACCACGTTCACGCCCGGCCAAGAACTTTTGATTTTCCTCTACATCAAGGGTGCGGTCGCGTAAGTTTGGCCTTTCACGGATGACACTGTTGACAGAGATCTCTCGGGGCTGCAGAACCTGCTTGCGGCTAAGTGCCAGCAGCTGCGACGTCAGGGCCGCGCCGTTTGTAACCGCATTGCGAATTCGATCACTGCACTGTAGCGCTGAGATTTGTGGGCGGATTCGGCGGACCCGAGGGTTCCATCGCGCTTACGGTCACGG
>Ga0335074_10006056_pt1 | contig 16749 bp, 10 predicted proteins | sample Lox_Sample_23_FD_206715 | JGI IMG/M metagenome (GOLD analysis project Ga0335074, IMG submission 206715) | Soil microbial communities from Loxahatchee National Wildlife Refuge, Florida, United States - Lox_Sample_2.3 | ecosystem: Environmental > Terrestrial > Soil > Wetlands | place: USA...
CTCGCGAGCCGGAGAAACGACGTGCGGAGGCTCGGCTTCTGGCGTTCCAGGTGCTTCAATGGGACTCCGGCTCGCGAGCCGGAGAAACCGCCCGCGTCCAACCGCCTTCTCTCGAAGAGTTTACAATGACATAAGCGAGTGCGCCTGGACTTTGATTTCGTATTCCGGCACCTAACGGCCCCGTCGCTATGTCAAGCCGCTGATTAGAAACGATTTCGCAGACCGCGAGCAACCCCAGGACCCCCTTTCACCATTGCCACACTCGCATTGAAAGAATCTGCCCCCACTGACCAAATTGCGCTCCCCGGATGGGCCTCGCTTTCACTCCCAACTAGCTCTCCGCCGTCGCGGCCATAACACCCAAACCGCAGTGTCGCCCGGCCCCAATGGATAATGGACCCGCAACAGCCTCGCGAAAAACCAACTTCAAATGCCAACCAGGCAGATGCCTCAAATAGTCGGGTCGCCGGTACTGGAGGGGATGCAATCCTCCTGGCCAGTGCGGAGCCTTGCGAAGCGATAATTCTTCGACAGCTTCGACTGGTAGGCCCGCTTGCTTCATTCCGTCGACGCAAAGCTTGACCGCTTTTTCGTACTCGCAATCATCGAATCCCGGCAGAATCACGGGGGTGACGCTGGTCCACGTCCGCGATTCCCTCACGTAGCGGTCGATAACCCCACGCGAGCTCGGACGCCAAAGTTCAAGAAGAGCCGCCCTTTCCCGGCCATGAATATCTCTCACAAGGGCATTCCGCAATCGGCTCTGCGCCCATCGTGCATGTGAGCCGTCACCTCCGAATGGCTCCGCTATCAGCACGCGTCTTATCATGCCGTCCGCATGGTGGTGGTCTACGGTCGGCAACGGCAGATAGGAGAACCGTGGCGGCGTGGCCTTTGCTCCGTTAACGTGGCCAGCAACGAAACTCTCCGAGCCGCCTGGAAACACGTGTGCGTCTTTCTTCGCATATTCGCACGCCAGCGACCGGACCATCGCAGCCACCTCGTTCGCCGCCGATTGATGGAAAGCAATGCCATCAGGGAATTCGAAAGCTGCATACGCTCTCGGGGGAAACGACTTGGCGCTCAAATATGCTACCGAATCAAATCGATTGAATTTAAGCGGTGGGTGGAACTCCCTGCCACTCACGCGATTTAGAAAAGAGTTATGCGTCTCCTCAAGTTGATTTAGGCTTCCAGGCATGGGTACGCGGAGCGTCCGTTGTCCTGGGCGAAAGTTAGGCCATGCTCTCCACTCTTTGCCCTCCAATAGTGCTACTTCACCTTCATTCAAAATACGGCCAGTTCCGACTGCTTGATCTATGCCCCAACCCAAGGCCACTAAGTGTTCAGCCTCCTTGCAAAGCGCTTCGGCATGTGCTTGTGCAGTTGGCCACTCGTTTTCCGCAATCCGCCAGAGGTAATGAACCGTACGCCCTGTATCGGCACAATCATCAGAGCCAGTAAGAATGACCGGACGCACGAATTTCGAGCTGAGCCGCTCCTGTCGGTCAAACCTTCTGTCGCTGTCATTGTTCGGAACAAACAATGTGTAACCATTTCCAGTCCGAGCCTCGGGCGCAATGATCCGAGGAGCGTCGCGACCCTCCAACCACCGGAACGCCTCTGCCTTCCTGCTAGACCAGGTGCGCTCGCGACATCCGGTTCGCGAGCCAGCAAGCAGCGCTTGGTACACTCGCATCGGAGATGGCGGCCACTCCGACTCTCCTGAGTCGCTCTTCCCATGAAACAAACCATCAAGAAATGTAACGGACATACAGAGATGCCGCATCATGGCGCACTTCCAATCCTCACGAGCCTCCGAGGGAAACATCCTTTTCAGTCTTTCGTTTTGCAGATTGCTTTAGTCGCTGGAGCGAATCGCGTGTGACGGCACCGCTCTTTAGCAATTCTTTCCTCTCCTTCTCGCTCAGCCCCATGACTTGCTTCGCAAGTTCGTTATCGAATTCGAAGGTTTGCGTTGGTTGTTTTATTCCGAATTCTTTCGCCGCTTCTGTTGCATAAGTGAGGGCTACATGATGCTCAATGCTCAGCTTTTCCCGAGTCCCGTCCTTCTTGACTGCCTTCCATTGAGGCGGCTTCGTCGCGTCCGGGACGAGTAGGCATCCCTCCCGCAAGAAGTTTTCTTGAGGGGTGGCAAAGGCAACAAGGGCCAATCCCAAGATGTATCGCCGAAGCTTGAGGTCGTCATCCACCGTGCCCGACGCACTTCCAAGAGCGCGAACCGGGACAAGATTGAGCACTGCTTCACACCGGATATCCCCTCTTACGCGGACACCCCCGGGCGTCATAACAGCGGGAACGTGCGCAAGGCCCAGCTCCGCTTTTGGTCCTTTAGTTGTCACCTCAGCCTCGCCCCCTTCAAGAATTTCACCAGCAATGGTGCTGTATTGAGCAGATCGGTGCATTTCATCCACATCAAATGCCCGAATCACTGACCTTACTATTCGAGGCAGCTTGGCTTGGGTCGCCCTCGAATCCCATGAACCAAAAACAATCGAGGTAGGTGCGATGCGTGCGAGTTTCTCGGCGTTCCCGTCACGACAGAAGGCGCGAAATGCCTCATGCAGTTCCGGGCCTAAAGTGGAAAATCGGGCGATGGCATCCGCTGCGCGGTGACCGGCATCCAGCAGATGGATTTTGTGTTGACCGGCATTGATGATCATTTGCGGAACCAAGTGTTGATACTCCTTGCGCTTAAAGATCGGCTCCATCCGATTAGCTTGCGACCCCACACTATCGATTTGACAGACGCTAAACCCGCCCTCAAAGCGATCTATGTTGTACCCGGACGAATTCTGTTCGATCGGGTACGTCGGCGGAAAGATTGCCGCATCCTTGCCCTCCACAGGCTCCAACCATTGGCGCATGGTTAGCGCCGCTACATTGCTGTCTTCCTTAACCCAGTCGTCGTACTGCCCCAGCGTGTCACTCATAACTCTCTCCTCCGATGGCCGCCGCCGTATCCAGCCCCTTAAAACTCCCTCGATACACGAACCGTGTCTCCAATCGCCGCGACGCGACCGCGGGCAGTTGACCAATGGAGGCGAGCCGTGCGACGACGGGAGAAAGCGGAGTATCCCAGGTTGCATAGCGAACAATCTGACGTTTGGCGTCAAGTTGTGGAAAGAATCTTTGAAGTCCTATGCAGCCCAAGAGTTCCACTGCTGGGTGCGTCGGCAATCTCTTGTACTCCACGTGTTCATTCAACGAAAATCCGATTGACAAAGAGTCCCACCCGACCGTGCTATCGAAGCCGTAGGAGCCTTGAACTAGGGCAACCGCACTGAAGACGCGCTCGGGCTGCTTCTTAACTTCATTGATGATTTCCTCCAGTGGTTTTTGCCACTTTGTGAACATTTGCTGCGAAGTTGCATTGGCGGCCCAAGTCTTGAACAAGTTTGACGTTCCGTCATTTCGCCGCCACCAATCCAATATCATGTTGACCGGCGGCCCCACAACTATTGGATCGATCTTTGGTTTCGCGTTTTCCTCCGCCGGACTCTCCTGGTTTCGTGTTGTTTCGATATGAACATCGCACTTCGTGAGTGCGTCAAGAACAGTCGCCAAGGAGCCATTTCCCGATCCCATTGGAGCGCAGTGGAAATACTCCCTCTCATACCAACCTTCAGCACCAGGCCACAGCCGATGAGCTAATTCTAGAAGCCCGCAACAAGCAAAGAACTGACCAGGATTTGTCACATCGACCTGAATGCTCAGCGTAGGTGAAGGCGCTGTCATGCCGACACCACCGACTCGTCTTCCGTGGCCGCATCATTGCTCGCCGTAGGTATCGAGGCGGCAATATCAGCGCAGCGCAGCAGGGATTCGAGCCACGCTAACCCCCACCGTCCGAACCGGTGCTGGAGCCGTCCAAAACGTCGCATCACTTCGACAACGCATTTTTCATTCTGCGCCGTTGAGAACTTTTCGTTATCGAACGACCGCGGCTCGAAATGCGGCCGTGCCCAGCCGTGATGCGCTGCGATCAGATGAAGGGCCAAATCGCGTTCCGAATGCTTCCGCAACTCATCGCAGATCTCCGCGCGAAGCAGCGAACCAAATTCATGACGGTAGCCGCCAAGGTCCCGCGGTCGCAGGTATCTCTTGGACTTGGCGAGCGGTTCTTTGCCATCCGCATTGCACGCATACCGCTGCCAAACAGAACTCTCCTTGCCGCAATCATGCCACTTCGCCGCCGCAACCAGCGCATTTTTGACCTCAGACTCCAACCCCACGGCTTTTGCGATCCTCTCGGCATGAGCAACGATCAAACGGATATGCTCAGTCAGCCTTTGCTCGAATCTGACGCTTTCGGGTCGTTCCAAAGCGGAGTCGGCATCTGAGGTCAGCAGCACGAGTTCCCGCAATTCAATCTCATCCTCACCGTTTGCACGCTCTCGCAAGCTGATTCTGTCCCGTTCTCGTAGCCTTTCGGGAAGGGCGACAACGATCTCACCAGTGAGAAGATTTTCGTAGTGTTCGCCATCGTCCGTCCTTACGTCAATCCACCGTTCGCGTTGCGCGCCTTCGCTTCCTTTCTCGGCAATGTCAAGTTCAGTCGCAAGCTCATCAGGATTCGCAGTCAGCATTCCGTGTTCGTCCAGCCCACCTATATCCACGGGCAGCACGACTGTTTTGAACTCTAGAGGGAAGTTGTCCAGAAGTACCTGAGAGAGACGAGGCTGCAAACCCTCGCCTTGTTCGTTCCGAATAAGAACTGCCTCGCTTCGCTCGTTGAGCACCACGATGGGAAAATCCAAGGTCTCGTTCTTTTGCCGTTTCCGATGCGCTTTCAATAAACTTCCCAACTTTTCGCGCACTCGACTTGTCTCATCACGCAGTCGCTCGACCGACCTGATTTGACAAGCTCGGAACCAATCGGAGAGAACTTCGTTGTCAACGCCCATCCCGCTGAGCAACCTCACTTCCTTGCGCCACGCAACGTAAGTTTCGGGAGGATCAGCTGATAATCCGTGCAGGTAGGCCGCGACTTCTGGTCGCCCTGGCAAGTCATTGATGCTCGTCAGTGACCACGCGTCTAGCAGAATATCCGTGAGCGGACGGCTGGCTGCTTTCGGAGAAAAAGCGGCATCTCGTTTTTGTGAGGTCAGATTCATCACGCGCCCCGTAAGAGCACGGGGGCCAACTTCGATACTTTCCGAGTCGCCGAACCAGCTTTTCAGCACAGCTTCCGACTCTTCGATTGCCGAGAGGAATGGCGATTTCTTCTTTTTCTCCCCTGGTTCCGCAGCACTGACGACTTCAATCCGCGCTATCCGATCATCACCTCCGCGACGATTGACACGGCCAAGTCGTTGGATCATTGAGTCGAGTGTGGTTATGTCGCAGACCATATGGTCAGCATCGAGATCAATGCCGACCTCCCCAGCCGAAGTGCTGACCAAATACACCGTGCCCTCGGGCGCAGTTCCGTCAAAGAAATGCCATTCGCGAAGCTTTCCAACCAGCGCGTCTCGCTCGTATCCACGGATGGTTCCGGCTAATACAGCGACACCCGCAAGGCCATCAGACCGATTGCTCTTAGCCACCTTTTTCAGTTGCGACCCGATCTCTTGTGCCGTTTCTGGCGAGCGCACATAGATAAGTACTTTCGCTCGATGCTCCTCATGCCCTTTGGCCATATCGATTACTCTGCGTATAAAGTCGCTCTTAGGAACTTGATGGAGCCGCATATATTTCTTTGCTCCGAGGCGATCCGCTACCATCGAGTCCTTTTGATCCTCTGCGTCCAACAAGCCGAAAACATCCTGCCCCACATCGTCCCGGTGGGTGGCTGATAATTCCATAACTCGCACGGGACGAGGTTCCGAGCTTTCAGCCTGGAAATTCACCACGGTGCGAAGCAAGGCGCTGAATGCGGGAGTCAAGTGCGCTTCATCATGAACGATCAACACGTCCTGCCCGATAAGCCCAGCATGGTGCGTCCGCTGGTATCTACCGTCTCCATATCCGCTAAACAGCAACTTGCTCCCGGCCATGTCGATGGTGCCCACGATTATCGCCGGGCGTGCCGGGTCTCTCTTCCATTCCTCGTTGTCGGCCAATTCACCCCGCAAAGTGCTTACAGCCAGCACGTCGTTATCTTCGTTTATCGCGCAGAGTGCCCGCAGTCGAGATGAAATCTCGCGAAGAATCTCCTCGTGCGCAACCCACTTCTCGTTTCTAGGACTTCGCAGACGGCTGCGAATACCTTCCACGACATCTGTGGCCTGATCAACTACCGTGCGCCGGTTCACGATGTAAACGAGGCGGCGAGGAAGACTAACCTTGGAGTTTCTGTCCTGAGTTGCTAAAGCGATCAACCAGATTGGAATAACAGACGTTTTACCCAAACCTGTCGGTAAATTGCACGCTGATGGGATTGCTCCGTCGAAGATGCTTTCGAAAAGACGAGTTTGCCAGCGTAAAGGACTGTGGCCAGTTAATGCCTCAAAATACCTCGCAAATCCAGTCACTCCCGCCTTCTTTCAAACTACTGTTTAGGATGAGGAATGATTCTAATCCCATAGCAACAACTTGGCTCTACACAACTATCGTGCGAGAGCCAACGTCCGGGAGCGGCTGGCCCAGCACTGTCGCGGCTTCGCGCGAAGCGTGTTCATCCTCGCCCAAATCGAGGATGAGGGCCTTGTCCAGTTTGAGATTCATCTCCGCTTCGAGAGCCGTTTGCATCCGCACGCGATCAATCACTTTGAGAACGCAGAAAAAGACGGAGTATTGCCACGACTCACCGAAGCCCTTCATGACCTTGTGAACACGACGAAGGCGTTTCGGTTCGCGGATGTCATAGCAGACGAGGTAGCAGCGACGCAAGGTGCCTCCAACTCACCGAGTTGTCAAGAATGCGAGTGTTTCGATTTCGCCCACACACCACGCAGCAATCATCCGGGCGTGAAGCGCCAGCATTCGCCGATAGCTGAGCTTGTACCCGAACACTGGATGTGTAACTTCCGTGTCCATCCGGCGTGCGTAGGCTTGGAAAAACGCTTTGCGGCCCGCATCGGTGAACATGCATCCCGCTGTGGTTCTCTGAAAATGACCGTTCGTTAATTCGCCACGGTTAAAAGTCGCGATTGCCACCGAGTCTGCTATCAGAGGGCGAAATGGCTCCATCAGATCCAGAGCGAGCGCCGGTCGTCCCGGCCTCGAAGTGTGATATGCCCCGATGGAAGGTTCCAAACGCCCCACGCGCAATGCGGACACACACTCGTGTGTCAGCATGGAGTACGCCATTGAGAGACATGAGTTCACTGGGTCCGGTGGTGGGCGGCGCTTCCGACCGTTTGCGTCGAATTCGACACCCGGTGCTCCGTTCAGCATCCCGGCAAAATGCTCGAAATAAATCGCGGCAGCTTGTCCTTCATAACCGCGCAGCGATTCTAGCGACTCTGCTTTGGCGGCTTGCGTGAACTGTGAAGCCATTCCTGCGGCAGCCTCCGTGGGCAGTTCGGGATGATTTCGGATGAGCAGTTTGCGTTGGTTTGCGATCTTCGCGGTGACTAGAGCACGTGCGAGTTCCAGACATTTCTCCGAGGATTCAAAGGTCAATACCTGTTTTCGGCGAACGACGGCGCTGACCGAATCGAGCGGGTCCACCATCGCTACTAGACGTCCAGCGGCTGAGAGTAGCGCCACCGGAATTCCTTGATCCGCCAACACTTTCATGGCCTGTGTAGAGATTTGAACGGAACCGAGCAACGACAGACTATCCACGCTGGCCAGCGGAACCTCTTTTCTGCCTGCCTTGCTCCCATTTCCATCATTGATGGTGAGCGCCATGCCCTTAACGCCGACTCGGGTCCCGTTCTGCTGAGCGATGATTTGGATTCCTTCGTCGCGTGGCGGCCATATCTTGCGAGGCGAGATGTGGTTTCCATTCGATTCGCTGCGTTCGCAGTTCACTTCGTCGGGCAAGCAGATGGGCTGCAGTGAGCAGCGAATGCAGCGCGGATCATTCACCAGCGGCAACGGCCTTGACCCACGGGCGCACGCTTTTGCCGACTCAAGGGTTGCCAGAGCTTCTGATTTCAGAGCGGCATCGACAGCAACAGTCAGGCGGAGTTTTTCAGTAGCATAGTAGAGGATTGCCTCTTTCACTTCGTACCCGGCTTCTTCCAAAAGGATCGCTTGAAGCCCAACCTGTACGCGATCCGTGGGCCACGGTTCCGGGACGGCGAGCGAGCCTTCATCCTCTTCCTCGAATTCATCCCGTTTCGCGGCAATTGGCGTCCTTTTCGGAGCTCCTTTTCGATACTCCACAGGAACGGCAACGTTCCCTGAAAGCTCAGCCAGATCAAGCGTGGCTGTCAGACCCAGTTTGTCGCTCGTTAAAACAAGGCTGCGCACGGTCTTGGGCCGGTCACCGCCCTCTGATTCGTCCCTGTTTTCTTGGAGTTCTGCGCTAGGCTTGTTGACGCGGCGATGGACAGCTTGCCCCTTCTCGGTGTCCACGCTGGGCAGAAAAACGCCTTCCACCTCCATGTAGTAGAAGAGGCGCGGGCAATAAGCGTATTCCGCAACGGTTCGAGCGGGCCAGTGCGTCTCGTCCGTCATTACAACGCTCCCAGAAATGTGGGCCGCCAGTTCTCAAGACTATGAATCGAGAATACAAGCGGATTTCGACAGGGAACCGCTTCGTTAAGGAAGGCGTAATCAAAAGATTACGTCTTAAGCCACGTCGCGCATATCAACCCTCCCGCGCTGCACCAAACCGGCTCTCTTGAGGAGGCGTCTTCTTTCTGAGGTGTCAGTTGTCACCTCACACTGCGAGGTCAGTAGCCGGACTTGAGATCACAATTTGTGATTTCGAGTGCAACCGTGCCTGTTTACTCTCAGCGCATTTTCCTCGTACACTGGTTCCCGGTTTCCGCCACATCTCCATAGGATTCTTGCCGAACGGGGTGAAATGACCGAACTCGTCTGGGACGGGAAGTACGACGCACACGGCAAAAAGCAAGGGCCGGTACGGATCGCGTTGCCATTTCAGACGGTCGAAACGGTTAACGAGAGCGCCCAGGACCGCCGCCGCAATCTTGAGCTTTTCGCCGGCGGACGCGACACCGAATGGCGCAACCGGCTCATCTGGGGCGATAAAAAATACGTCCTCCCGTCGCTCTTACCGGAATTCTCTGGCAAGGTGAAGCTCATATATATTGATCCGCCCTTCAATACCGATTCAGATTTCTCGTTCACGGCAACAATTCCCAGGCATGGTGGCGACGAAGATGATCCCAGCACGGCCTTCCTCAAAGGGCCTTCGATTCTTGAACAAAAGGCCTATCGCGACACATGGGGCCGTGGGCTCGATTCCTATTTGGAATGGTTTTATGAAACGGTCGTCCTCGCTCAAGAACTTCTCTGCGACAACGGTTCCATCTATGTCCATCTGGATTGGCACATCGGCCATTATGCGAAGGTCGTTCTCGACGAGGTGCTTGGCCAGGAGGCCTGCCAGAACGAAATCATTTGGAAACGCACGTCAGCTAGGAGTGATAGCCACACTTACAACCACATCCACGACGTAATTTACTTTTACGCGCGCGGCGAGTTCCAGTTCAACGACGTTCATGTGCTCCACGACGAACAGTACATCAGCGATAAGTACGTCCACACGGACCCGCAAGGCCGCCGCTATCGGCTAGACAACATCACCAGTCCCAATCCACGACCCAACATGACCTATGTGTGGCGGGGCCACAAACCCCCTGCATTGGGTTGGCGATATTCGAAGGAGACAATGCAGCGGCTCCACGATGAAGGCCGAATTTGGTATCCAGATTCGAAAGATAAACGGCCTCAGTTGATCCGCTACTTGGATGAGTCACCGGGACAGCCCGCGACTTCGATTTGGACGGATATTTCTCCGGTCAACTCCCAAGCAGCAGAGCGACTAAACTACGATACGCAGAAACCAGAAGCTCTGCTCGAGCGGATTATCAAAGCATCCTCGAATGAAGGCGACCTTGTATTCGATTGCTTCGTCGGAAGCGGTACGACTGCCGCGGTCGCTGAGAAACTGAATCGCCGCTGGATTGCTTGCGACCTGAGTCGCTTCGCTGTCCACACGACCCGCAAACGGCTCTTGGGAATTCCCAATGTGAAGCCGTTCGCGGTCCAAAATCTTGGCAAATACGAGCGTCAGGCTTGGCAGGCGGCCGAATTCCCAGTCAACGGTAGGGATCGGCTGGAAGAACAATGCCAGCGCGAGGCTGCTTATCGCACGTTCATCCTTGACTTGTACCACGCCAGGCCGGTCACCGGCTATGCCTGGCTCCATGGAGTGAAAGGCGGGCGCATGGTCCATGTCGCCGCCGTGGACGCGCCCGTTACGCAATCCGACGTGAAAGCCATCGCACGAGAAGCGTGGAAAGCCATCGCTTCAGGCAAAGACGCGCCAACAAAAGCTGGCGTGGACATCCTCGGATGGGAATTCGCTCTGGACCTCAACGAAACCGCGAAGCAGGCCGCCGCGGAATCACGAGTGGATGTTTCATTCAAGAAGATTCCTCGCGAAGTTCTCGACAAGAAAGCCATCGAGCAGGGGGATGTGAAATTCTTCGAATTGGGCGCGCTGTCTCTGGATTTGAAACAGAAAGGCCGTGCGGTCACGCTCAAGTTAGCGGATTTTGTGATTCCTACCGACGATATTCCCGAAGAGGCTCGCAAAGCCATCAAGCACTGGAGCCAATTAGCGGACTACTGGGCCGTGGACTGGGATTTCAAAGGCGACACATTCCATAACCAGTGGCAGGCGTACCGAACGCGCAAAGAACCCAAGATCGAGCTCGCGACGAGCTACGAATACAAGGAGCCGGGGAAATATCAAATCGTCATAAAAGTGATCGACATTCTTGGGAACGACACGACAAAGACGATCGAAGCTACCGTGAAATGAGTAAACCCAGCCATGCCCCGAAAGAAAACTGCGGCATCACCCTCACAGACCGAATTGCTTGACATAACGGCCAAGCTCCGCACCGGCCCGTGCGTACCCGCCTTGCGCGAGGCAGTGAAGGCGTGGAAGGCTGGCGGCTACAAGGGCGTCACCGATACGACCCGCATCTTGTTGAACCATTGGTTTTGCACCGACCACCGTTTGCCCACCGGATTGCCTTTCAAATACCACTCATCACAGCAGGAAGCTATCGAAACGCTCATTTTCGTTTGGGAATATGAAAAGATTCGGACGCGGAAAGGCTTGCTCGAACGCTACGCGCAGGATTTGCGGGATCTGCGCTTGCCGCCTTATGACGACTTCGCCCGCTATTGCATCAAGATGGCGACGGGCAGCGGCAAGACCAAAGTCATGGCGCTGGCAATCGCATGGCAATTTCTGAATGCCATGAGGGAATCAGAGCCGGTCGCACGAGACTACGCCAAAACTTTCCTTGTACTCGCTCCGAATGTAATCGTATTCGAGCGGCTGAAAACTGATTTCTCAGGTGGGCGCATCTTCCAGGTCGATCCGGTTATTCCCAAAGAACTTAGCATCTTCTGGGACTTCGATTGCGTGATGCGCGGCGATGCCGAAAAAGCGCACGCGGAAGGAACGCTTTTCCTCACGAACATCCAGCAATTTTATGAACGGCCCGACCGATCCAATGGCGATGAACCCGATGAGATGACAGCCGTGCTAGGCCCTAAGCCTCCGACGAAGAAGCTCGAACTGACCGATTTCGGTGACCGTATCGCACTCCGCGCCGGACAGATGCTCGTGATCAACGACGAGGCGCATCACACCCACGACGAAGAGAACGAATGGAACAAGGTCATCCGTGCATTGCACGCGAAAACGCCGATAGCTGCGGAATTGGATTTGTCCGCCACGCCCCGATTTCAAAAGGGAGCGATCTTTCCCTGGACAATTTCGGACTATCCGCTCAAGCAAGCCATCGTTGACGGTATTGTGAAGCGCCCGATGAAAGGCATTGCCAAGATCACCGAAGCCAAATCCGATGTGGCGAGCGTCCGATACAGGGCATATTTGGCAGCAGGAGTGGAGCGCTGGCGCGAGTACCGAGACCAGCTGAAACTCCTCAAGAAGAAACCCGTTTTCTTCGTCATGATGAACAGCACCGAAGACGCAGAGGATGTTGCGGATTGGCTCCGAACCAAGTATCCCGAAGAGTTTGGCGGCGATTCCACCCAGGTCATTCACACGGATAAATCTGGCGAAATTAGTAAGAAGGACCTCGATATCGCGCGAAAGGCCGTTCGCGAAGTGGATGACGAAAAAAGCCCCATCAATGCAATCGTCAGCGTGCTAATGCTGCGCGAAGGCTGGGACGTGCAGAACGTCACCGTTGTTGTTGGCTTGCGGCCATACACGGCGAAAGCCAACATTCTGCCGGAGCAAACTATCGGACGCGGCCTTCGCCTCATGTTCCGCGATCTTTCCACCAGCTACACCGAGCGCGTGGACATTATCGGGAACAATGCCTTCCTGAGTTTCGTGGACGACCTGGAAAAACTCGAAGAATTGAAGCTCGACACATTCGAGGTTGGCAAAGACAATCTGCGGATCGTCACCGTCCTGCCACTTGAGGATAGGAAGGAATTTGATATTGGGCTGCCACTTCTGACACCAGCGCTGATACGCAAAAAGAGCTTGGCCGAAGAAATCGCTGGATTGAACGTCATGGGGTTCCAGACGATTGTTCTGCCAATGAGCGAGGATGATCCGGCGGCGAAGACATTCCGGTACGAGGGCTACGATATCATCACTCTCAAAAAGGAAGTGGAGCGCGATTACAAGATTCCCGAGCCACAGACGGCCCAAGAGGTCATCGGCTATTACGCGCGCCGCATCGCGGAGGCGGTAAAGCTCCCGGCGCAATTCGCCGCCTTAGCGCCGAAGGTCCGCGAGTTCTTTGAGCAGAAGGCATTCGGTCATCAGGTTGACCTTACCGACCCCACGATCATCAAGGCGATGAGCACGCCCGTCGCCCACTATGTGTGCGTGGATGTTTTCAAGAAGGCTCTTCAGGCTCTCACCATCGAGCCGCAAACACCCCAGCTTCTCGAACCGGCTCGAATGCTATCCATTTGCCAGCCATTCCCGTGGTCGCGCCCCGTGTGGGAAGGGCAGAAATGCGTCTTTAATCTCGTCCCGTGTGACAACGATTTCGAGCGCGAGTTCGCTAAGTTCCTAGACAGCGCCGCCGATGTAGTCGCCTTCGCAAAGCTCCCGCGCGCGTTCGGCTTCACCATCGAATACACGGATACCGCGATGAATTTGCGGAACTATGAGCCCGACTTTGTAGCTGTGGACAAATCTGGAAGGCATTGGCTGCTTGAATCTAAGGGCCAGGAAGACGTTGATGTGCTGCGCAAGGATGTGGCTGCCGTGCGTTGGTGCGAAAATGCCAGCAAGCTGACCGGCAAAGAGTGGAAGTACGTGAAGGTCCCACAAAAGGGGTTCGGCGCTTTAGAGCCGACTCGCTTGTCTGATCTTGCTGCGCTCATGCCGGTTCTCGTGACCGACGACGAGAATGTCAATGCTTGATCCACCGCGCCGGTCCATCCTCTATCCAGACTTGATCTTATCACCTCGTGGCCGCTGTTTACTTTGCTCGGCGTCCCGATTCGGATTCAGGTTGCAGGTTGATCCGGCGCTGCCCTCTCAGAAGAGCCTCTTCCTCCTTGGTGGATCCGAGCGTCTTCCCCCACACTCCCGATCCCACGGTGCCTGCGGCACCGGATAAGGTTTTGACACGTCACCCCTGAAAGGGTGCTGTGGGGTAACCTGCGGTTACCGCGTGCGAACCTTCTTGTTCGCCAGGGTTTAGGCCCCAAGACGCGATGCGACCCGAGCAGTACCGGTTACGGAATCGTAACCTGTTGAAAGTCAAGCCTCATTTGAGCTAGCGTCTGATCGTTGGTTCTCGCTTCCGGGGGTGTCCGCATGAGCAAACCGTCTCGAACACGCTCGATTGGAACAAAGGTAACCGGGGAAGAGTACGCCCGGTTGGAAGTCTGCGCCCGCGAAAGCCAGATGTCGATCAGCGAGTGGAGCCGCGAGGCGCTTCTGGCTGCGGCCAGCTTGGGCCGGTGCTCTGCAGGAGAGCAGGCAATCCTGGCCGAAGTGATCGCGCTTCGGACAATCGTGGCAAATCTGATCTACACTTTCACCAGCGAAGGCAAAGTGACCGCCGACCAGATGCGTGCGTTCATCCAACGCGCTGACGGTACCAAGTCTAAACGAGCGATGGAACTTCTCTTGCAAGCCGGTCAGCCTGCCAGACCCGAAGCCGAAAGCAAGCCTCCAAATGCTGAGGAGGCGCATTAGCCATGGGCCGGAAGCTGGTTGTGCTTTTCTTTGCCGTGCTGTTCTCTTTGTTCGGGACGTTCCTCTACATGTATTTGCGCTGGACGCCTCTGCAAAACCACTATTTTTATGCCTATTTCTGGAGCGTTCAGGACAGCGGGAAGGGTAGTTATCCGCTCCTTTTCATACACTACCCGAGCGGGTGGCAGATGGCCCGCAGCCAGGACGTGGTCGTTGCGACACCGGGCCGTGATCGAGCGCAGACAGGGATGTTTGCCCTCTCTGACCAAGCCGAACGAGCTGGCGCCGATGCTCTGCAATGGAGACCCTTCTTCGAACTGCCGAATCCGACAGCGTCACAGTGGCTACGGGAACGAATATACGACGGCAAAGAACCGTGGCACTTCATTGCGGTGCCGGTGCTGACCAGCCTCGCTTTTCTGAGTCTGCTCTTGGGCTGGGCTATTTGGTACGACCGCCGTGTGGCACGAGAACGGAAACAGGGGCGCATAATCCGTGGCCCAAGCCTCGTCACGCCATCTCAATTCAACCACTCGAAAAGTTCGGACGGCATCGGTTTTGAAACCATGGAATGGGTCTCAGGTTTCGGTCGGCTTTTACGCGGGAAATCTAAATTGGGAATCGTGCGTATTCCCCGGCACGAGGAAAACAGCCATTTCGTGTTGGCTGGCGATTCGGGTACCGGCAAGTCTTCCCTCATGCGCCAGATTCTGACTCAGGTGAGGGAGCGAGGAGAGACCGCTGTGGTCTATGACCCGGCCCTCGAATTCACGCCGCAGTTCTTCGATCCCGCCACGGATGTGCTCTTAAACCCAACCGATCAGCGCATGCCATTCTGGACGCCGAGCGATGAGGTTCAATATCCTGCCGAAGCGCTGGCCCTCGCTGGTTCTCTCTTCCCCGACAAGCCTCACGAAAATACCTTCTTCACGGAGTCCGCGAGGAAGATCTTCGCGCACTTGCTTCGCTACCGCCCCACGCCGCAAGACCTCACTGCATGGATGAAGGACATGAATGAGGTTGATCGCCGGATTGCGGGCACCGAACTTGAGGCCATGGTGCCGGTGAGTGCCGCCGGGCAGCGAGCCGCTGTTCAGGGTACGTTCAACCAGGCGGCGGCAGCCTTCCAGCTTTTGCCGAAAGAGTCTGAAGCGAAGGGAAGATGGAGCGCGGCGGCGTGGGCCAAAGAACGCAAGGGTTGGCTTTTTCTACCCAGCACACCAACGCAACGAGAGAGTCTGCGGCCACTTCTCAGCATGTGGCTAGATTCCCTGATTCTTAGATTGATGGAGCTCGGACAAAAAGGCGTGCGACCCGTTTGGTTTATCCTCGACGAGCTCGCGAGCCTCCAGCAGCTTCCTCAATTGCCGACCGTCATAACCGAAAGCCGGAAGGCAAATGTTTGCCTCGTGCTCGGCTTTCAAGGTCGGAGTCAGCTGGAGGCATTGTATGGTCTCCAAGCTGAGGCAATGCTCTCGCAGCCGATGACGAAGATTTTTCTACGAACCAGCGAACCTCATGCCGCAGAGTGGATTAGCAAGTCCATCGGCGATGTTGAGGTGATGCGCCTGGAACAGAGCCAGACCCAGGGCTTTCCTGTTGTTTTGAATCCAAGCCAAAGCAGTCGGACTATCTCCTGGCAGCGCCGTACCGAGCCGCTCGTAATGGCTTCAACGATCGGGGGGCTGAAGAATCTAACGGGGTATCTGAAGTCACAGGATTTCGTTGTGCCGATAAGCTTCCCTTATTCGCAACCGGTTGCCAACCAGCCCGGTTTCCTGCAACGCCCGCTTCCTGAGCTTGAGGTATTATCAGTACCGCCGAAGACCGCAGCTGCCGCTGCGAGCGCGGGAACACCGAGCACAGATAGCCAACGGAAGGACGGGGATCAGAGTCCTCAGCGCGAACTGGAGATTTTTGAATGATGCAGGAATGAGTTGCCGTGCTTACGATTTCCAAGCCGCTCAGTGCCAGTCAAGCTCAGGCGTATCACTCCAAGGAGTTCACCAACGCCGAGCAAGCGTATTACACGCAGAGAGGTGAAATTCGCGGCGAGTGGCACGGCAAACTTGCTGAGGAGTGGGGCCTTCACGGCGAGGTAACCGAAGAACAGTTCCAGCGGCTCAGTGAAGGCCAGCACCCGATCACTGGCAGACAACTGGTCCGGTACCAGACGCCTCGCGAATACACCAACGAGCACGGCGAGCACGTCAGAACGATGGAGCATCGCGCGGGATGGGATGCGACGTTCAGCGCGCCAAAGACAGTTTCTCTCACTGCTTTGGTGGGTGAAGACGAGAGAGTACGCGAAGCTCACGAGGCCAGCGTCAACACCGCACTCAATGAGTTGGAGAATTACGTTCAGGCCCGCATTGGCGGTAATCATCCGGCACAGACAACGGGCAAATGGATCGCGGCGA
>Ga0335074_10006059_pt1 | contig 16742 bp, 17 predicted proteins | sample Lox_Sample_23_FD_206715 | JGI IMG/M metagenome (GOLD analysis project Ga0335074, IMG submission 206715) | Soil microbial communities from Loxahatchee National Wildlife Refuge, Florida, United States - Lox_Sample_2.3 | ecosystem: Environmental > Terrestrial > Soil > Wetlands | place: USA...
CAGGTACCCTTACCTGACGCTTCATGACCTTGTTCAGGGACCCGGAGAGTCTTTGACCTGGGCCCGGCTGACGGGCCCGCTCTGCCTCGAGTACCCGGGCGACCCACCTCACCTTCGCTGGCAGTGGGCCGAAGGGCTCGACGTATACCTACTGATCGTGCAGCGGCATCTCTGGACCGAGGAGTACTGGCGTCGACACGGTAACTGGCCAGTAGAAGACGCCCCTCACGGCGACAGGGCTGACGGCAAGCGACACCCAATTCGTACACCAGGACTGCGATCGGCATGACCACTCTCCTAGCCACCGCTGCGGCTAAGCAGGCTCTTGCAACCTCTCTGTTTGGGAACTCGCTGCTTTACACCCTCGTAACGCTCGTTCTGATCCCGGTGCTGGTCGCCGGCCTCACCGCCGTCGTGACTCTCCTGGTCACCAACGCCGGCGAGGCCAGGGACCGGCGGCGGGACCACTACGCCCAAGCGGTCAAGACCCTCGTCGCCTGGAGCGAGCTGCCCTACCGGGTACGTCGTCGGACAGATGACGACCCGGCAACCCTCTCGGCTCTGGCCAACCTCGGACATGACCTACAGGAGCAGTTGGCCTGCCATGGGGCTTGGATCGCCGCCGACCATCCCCGGTTAGCGCGGAGCTACACGAAGGCCAGGGCAGCCGTTTCCGAGGCAGTTGGGCCGGCCATAAGTGAAGCCTGGAACAGCCCACCAGTCCGCGGTGCCGCTGGGATGAACCTCGGTAGTTGGGGCCCCGGGAGGGTTTGCCGCGCGGTAGTGACCGAGCTGCAAGCAGCGATCAGCTCGCGGTTCGGTGTGCGACGCCTCCGTCATTGGAGATCCGGAGCACCCAAACCAACTGCGTCAGCTTCAGCGCTGGAGACGGGAAAGCCGGTTGTTCAAGGAGCTTTCATACAGCAGTCAGGATGACACCGCCGGACGCCTCGCCTAAGATAACTAGGGGACGCACCAGCCACCAAGACCAGTTCACACTGGCGGGAGGACGTCTGTGTGCAAAGCCGGGTACGCGCGCATTAGGACTTCACCTGGTTCGGAGGCTGACGTTGTTTGGCGGCCGCTGGGCTGCGAGCTGCCCACAGGCTGCGTCGATGTCGGTGCCCCTGTTCTGACGCACCGTAGCGTTGACGCCGTGGGTCTGAAGAAGCTGCTGGAACTGAATAACCGTCGAGGTTGGCGGGGCGCGAAGGCCCTGCTCAAGACCCCCTATTGTCGGGTTGAGCGGTATGACGTTGACGTGCGCCCGGAGCGGCAGCGCGAGCTCGGCCAGTTCGGCGGCGTCGCGCGCCGTGTCGTTGAGGCCGTCTATCAGCGCCCATTCGAACGACAGGCGCCGGTTTTTGGCTGCTACGTATTCGGCGCAGGCCCCCATGAGGACCGTCAGCGGGTAACGGCGGTTAAGCGGTACCACCCTGTTGCGCAGGTCGTCCCGGGCTGCATGGAGCGAGACGGCGAGGTTGACGGGAAGAGCCTCTGCCGCCAGCCGCCGGATCCCCGGCACCACCCCCACCGTCGAGATGGTCATGTGACGGGCGGAGATGCCGAGGTCGTCGTGGATCCTGCCGACGGCGGCCCAGACCCGGTCGTAGTTGGCGAGCGGCTCGCCCATGCCCATGAATACGACATTGCCGAGGCGGCGCGGGAGGGCGGCACGGCGAGCCCGGACAACCTGTTCGACGATCTCGCCCGTGCTCAGGTGGCGGCGGAAGCCGCTCTGGCCGGTCGCGCAGAAACCGCAGCCCATCGCACATCCCGCCTGGCTCGAGACGCAGACGGTGGCCCGGCCCGGGTAGACCATGAGGACGGTTTCGATACGCGAGCCGTCGCCGAGCGCCCAGAGCCATTTGAGGGTGCGCCCATCGGAGGAACTGGACCGGGAGACCTCCCCGAGGGCGGGGACGAGCACGGCGGAGAGCCTTTCGCGCAGCTTGGCGGGCAGGTCCGTCATCTCCGCCGGAGATGTGCCCCTTTCCCAAAGGCCCTTCCAGACCTGCTCGGCGCGGTAGCCCGGCTCCCCGTCCAGGAGGGCTGCAAGCTGCTCGCGGCTCAATTCGTACGCTCCGGGCATTACCTCAGCGTAGGCATCGCGCAGCAGGCCGCTTTCCTGAAGACCAGGTGAAATTTGTAACGGGAACTTTGGCTGAGCGCGCCCGCGCTGTTACTGTATGTGGGCGATGAAAATAATGATCCTAGGCGGCGACGGCTTTTGCGGGTGGCCTACGTCGCTTCACCTTTCGGCGAAGGGCCACGACATCCTTATTGTCGACAATCTCTCTCGCCGCTCGATCGATATCGAGCTAGAAGTCGAGTCCCTGACCCCGGTACGGCCGATCGGCGAGCGCCTTCGGGCCTGGAAAGCCGTGTCAGGCAAAGAGATCGGTTTTGTCAACCTGGACCTCGCGCTCCAGTACAGCCGACTGGTGAGCCTGCTGCAGGAGTTCGAGCCCGACGCCATTGTGCATTTCGCTGAACAACGCGCCGCGCCGTACTCGATGCGTTCCCCGCGCGCCAAGCGATATACGGTCGACAACAATGTCCGGGGCACCCATAACCTCCTTTGCGCGATCGTCGATGCAGGGGTCGATGCGGCCGTTGTCCACCTCGGGACGATGGGCGTTTACGGGTACGGCTGGTCAGGCTCCGCGCCCATCCCCGAGGGCTATTTGGCCGTCAAGGTCCCCACGCCCGACGGCGAGCTGGTGCGGGAGATCCTCCACCCGGCGAACCCGGGCTCCGTCTACCACATGACCAAGACGCTCGACCAGCTCCTGTTCGCCTTCTACGCCAAAAACGACGGAGTACGCATCACGGACCTCCACCAGGGGATTGTCTGGGGCACCCAGACCGCCCAGACTGGCCTCGACGACCGCCTCGTCAACCGTTTCGACTACGACGGCGACTACGGGACCGTCCTCAACCGCTTCCTCATGCAGGCGGCGATAGGCCACCCGCTCACGGTCCACGGCACCGGTGGCCAGACGAGGGCTTTCATCCACATCCGCGACACCGTCCGTTGCATCGAGATCGCCGTCAACAACCCTCCGGCAGCGGGGGAGCGGGTATCGGTGTTCAACCAGACGACCGAGGTCCACAAGGTAAAGGACCTTGCCGAGCTCGTTTCTCGTTTGACAGGTGCCCAAGTGGTGCTGTTGCCCAACCCGCGCCAGGAGGCAGCCGAAAACGACCTCGTGGTCCGCAACGACCGGTTCCTTGCGCTCGGCCTCAACCCGACGACGCTCTCGGAGGGCCTGCTCGAAGAAGTGCGGCTCATCGCAAGCAAGTACAAGGACCGGGTCGACCCCTCGAAGATCATCTGCCGGTCTGTTTGGCGCAAAGGTATGACGGTTGCCCCGGACCTACAGGTGAGCGTGACCGCCGAAGACATGGCCACCGTCGCCGGGGCCGGCGGCGCGGACGCGGTACTGCCAAAAAGCCTTTAGCTACCGTGGTTTTTCTGCGGTAGTCGGCCCGGAGCGGAGAGGCCATGCCCGCCCCGCTCAGTTGGGGCCGGGTGATGCCGGGGCGATGTCGCCGGTATAGGCGCGATCGATGTGGTTGACCGTGAAGCCGAGGTCTACGTAGAGCTTGACCGCCTTGTAGTTGTCTGCGTCGACGTAGAGCATCGCTTCGGTGATCCCCTTGGAGGCGATGTGGTCTAGCCCGGCGAGCACCATTTGCCGGCCGAGGCCACGACCCGACGCGACTTGGGCGACGGCGACGACATAGATCTCACCGACCGGAGCGGGGCCCGGGTGGATCTTCGTCCAGCAAAACCCGATGAGAGCCCCCTCCTCCTCCAAGAGCAAGAAGTCGGCGGGGTTGAACCACGGTTGCACTTGACGTGATTTCAGCGTGTCGGCGGTCCAGCCGCCTTGTTCGGGGTGCCACGCAAACGCGCTGTTGTTCAGCTCGAGCCAAGCCGTTTCGTCCCGCCCCAGTTCGAACGGCCTGACCGCCACTGTGGCGTGCTCAGCCAGGGGGAGCCGGCGGCGCATCTGGTAGAGAGCGCGCCCCGGTTTGAGCCCCGCCTCTGCCGCCATACGGTCGTGGAACGGGTGCGGCTGGTTGACCCAGAGGTGGAGGTGACCCCCACCCTCTCGGGCGATGAGGTCGATCGCACTGCGCACGAGCTCCTGGGCGACGGTGTTGCCTGGCACGCGGTGGTGCGGGTCGACGACGACCTCGAGCGCCCAGCTCAGCCGGCCGCTGGCACCGTGGTAGTCCTGCGGCCCGAGGCTTACCTGGGCATAGCCGACCGGGTGCGGGTGGCCGTCCTCCCAAGCCACGAGGCCGGCAAAGCCTTCCCTGCCTCCCTGGACGAGGTCGAGCCAAGCATGCTCGCCGAGGGCGGGGTGGGCGTCCGCCTCTCCTGCCGCCGAGAGCAGCTCCTTGAGCGCCGGAAGATCTATCTCCTCGGCGTCCCGCTTCACCTCGATACGGCTCAAACCCCAAACCTCGCCAGTTTTCTTGCGGAGGCTAGCGTGCTCGTTCGTGGTCAGGCGAGCTGAGGCCCAAGCGGCGGCCCCGACGGTCGGCGGTAAACAGCCCGGCAAGGTGGCTCCCCGGCCCCGCTCGCCCGCGGGCCGCGCCCGGCTGGCCGCCCAAAGGTTGGCCGAGGAGTACCCCGGTACCGCGGCCGAGCTTTGCGAGTTGGACTTCCGCAACCCGTGGGAGCTCCTCGTGGCCACCGTCCTGTCGGCGCAGACGACTGACGAGCGGGTCAACTCCGTCACCCCGAAGCTGTTCGCCCAGTACCCCGAGGTTGGCGACCTCGCCGCCGCAGACCCCGGCGCTGTCGAAGCCCTTGTCCACCCGACCGGGTTCTTCCGGGTCAAGGCTCGCAACATCATTGCCCTGGCACAGGCTCTTTGCGACCGCTACGACTGCCAGGTGCCGACCGCCCTCGAGGACCTGGTGACGCTCCCCGGTGTCGGGCGCAAGACGGGCAACGTGGTTCGCAGCGTCGCGTTCGGCCTGCCGGGCCTGCCCGTGGACACCCACGTTGGCCGGCTCAGCCGGCTGCTCGCCCTGACGTCCAACGAAGACCCTGTGAAAGTCGAAGCGGATCTCTGCGCCATGCTGCCCCCGGAGCAGTGGGGGCCTCTCAGCCTCCGGATGATCCTCCACGGCCGCCGGGTCTGCGTCGCCCGCAGGCCGCGCTGCAGCGAGTGCATCATGGCGGATTTTTGCCCTTCGGCCACCATCCCGGTCAACCCGGGCCCAGTGAGTGCAGCGGCCTCAGTCGGTGCAGCGGGCCGCCGGGCCGGCGCGCCCGGCGCCTCCGCACGGCCGGGGCCGGCTCAGCGCTCGACGCCCACCAAACGCTCGAGCCGCCGCGTCGCCGCCCCCAGCTCGCGCTCGACCTCGAGCAAGCCCGCACCGTAACGCTCTTCGTCGGCCGGTGAGAGCTCGGAGAGCATCCTGGTAACGCGCTTCGTGAGCTCGCTCAGGCTGCTCGAGACGGCGGTCAGCTCTGGCCGGATGCTCACCCGCCCAGCATGCCAGACAGGCGCCGGATAACCTCCGGGCGGCTGCGAGCCTCGTCGCTAGCATCGAGGTATGGCTCAGCTGCTCACGAGGCTCGACTTGCGCGGGGCGACCGGAGAGCTGCGTGACCTCTTACCGTCCCCCAAGTTGGCGGGCGAGGGCCCGGTCGAGGCGGTGCGCTCGGTCCTTGCCGCCGTCCGGGCCGGGGGCGATGCCTCCGTCGCCGAGCTGACAGCGCGCTTCGACAAGGTACGGCCGGCATCGCTTCACGTCCCCCAGGCCGACATCGACGCTGCTTGCCGCCAGGTCCCGGCCGAGTTGCTCGCCGCCCTCGAAGAAGCAGCTCGCGCCATCCGCTCCTTCCACCGCAGCGAGCTGGCTGCGCACAGGGGTTTCGAGCACACGAGCGAGCACGGCATTCGCACCCGGGAGATGCTCGTCCCCGTCGCGCGCGCCGGTTGCTACGTGCCCGGTGGCCGTGCGCCCCTCGCATCGACCGTGCTGATGACGGCCATACCCGCCAGGGTCGCAGGGGTGGAGCAGGTCGTCGTCTGCTCGCCCCCCTCACCCGCCGGGACCGTCCCTGCCACCGTGCTTGCGGCGGCGGCCGTAGCCGGTGTCGACGAGGTCTATGCCGTCGGCGGTGCTCAGGCGATCGGCGCGATGGCCTACGGCACCGAGACGGTACGGCCGGTGGATGTGATCGTCGGGCCCGGCAACTCCTACGTGGCAACCGCACAACGCCTCGTCGCCCAGGACGGTGCCGTGGGGGTCCCGTCGGCATTCGCCGGGCCGTCCGAGGTCGTCGTCGTGGCCGATGGGAGCTCCCCTGCGGAGTACGCCGCCCTCGACCTGGTCGTCCAGGCCGAGCACGGGCCAGAGGGGCTCGCTTGGCTCGTTTGCTGGTCGGAGGAGGTGGCGACGGCGGTCGAAGCGGCCGTAGAACGCTTCGTAGCAGCATCGCCTCGCCGGGCCGAAGTGACGGCGACGCTCGAGCACGGCGGATGGTCGGTCATCGTCGACGGGCCGAGGGAGGCTATGGACGTCTGCAACGTCGTGGCACCCGAGCACCTCGAGCTCATCACTGCCGAGCCCGAGGGCCTGGTCCCGCTCGTGCGCAGCGCCGGCGCCGTTTTTTGCGGGCCGTGGGCGCCTGCAAGCGTGGGGGACTACATCGCCGGGCCGAGCCACGTGCTCCCGACCGCCCGCAGCGCCCGTTTCTCGAGCGCTCTCGGTACCCAGGACTTCTTGAAGCGCGTGCACCTGGTTGCCCTCGGCCCGCGAGAGGTTCGCCTCGTGGCTCCGAGCGTCGCAGCGCTCGCTGAAGCCGAGGGGCTGAGCGCGCACGCCGAGTCGGTGCTGCTCCGCGCTCGCTTCGTCGCCAACGCCGGGCCAGGCGCAGCAGCCGTCACGCCTGCTGCGGCCTCCGTGCCGGCAAGAGCGGGGCGCGAGCGATGACCCCCCCGGCAACCAGGCAGGCGCGGCCGCTGCCCGCGCCGCGCAACGACCTCGGTCTCAGAGAGGGTTACCACTCACCCCAGGTGCCGGTCGAGGTCAGGCTCAACACCAACGAGTCCCCTTACGCCCCACCGCGCCGATGGCTCGACGCGGTTTGCGACCTCGCCCGCGATATCGCCTTCAACCGTTACCCGGACCGTTCGGCATGGGCGTTGCGGGAGGCTCTCGCTCAGTGGCATGGCGTCCGGCCCGAGCAGGTCTTCCCGGCCAACGGCTCCAACGAGGTGCTCCAGACCCTTTGTCTCGCCTACGGGGGCCCTGGGCGAAAGGCCCTCATGTTCGAGCCGACCTACGCGTTGCACTCGCACATCGCCCACCTGACGAGCACCGCTATCGTCCAATCGCAACGCCGCAACGACTTCTCGCTCGACCCCGAAGCGGCGGTGAGCGCGGTCCAAAAGGCAAACCCGTCTATCGTTTTTCTCTGCTCGCCCAACAACCCGACGGGCCTGGCCGAGGACGAAGGCACGGTGTCGGCCGTCGTCGGGGCGTCGCCCGGGCTCGTGGTAGTCGACGAAGCCTACGGCCAGTTCGCGTCCTGGTCGGCTCTCGGCCTGGTCGACGACGCTGTCCCCTTGGCGGTCGTGCGCACCTATTCGAAGACCTGGTCCATGGCGGGCCTGCGCCTGGGTTACCTCGTGGGGCCGGCGGAGGTCGTGCGCACCTTGGAGCGCGTTGCGCTGCCTTATCACCTGGACTCGCTCAAACAAGCGGCCGGACGGCTGGCGCTCGACTACTCGGAGCAGATGGAGCGCCGGGTTGCCGCGATAATTTCCGAGCGGGAACGGCTCATATCGCAGCTCTCCCAGCTCCCGCTCACCGTTTGGCCGTCCCAGGCCAACTTCGTGCTGTGGAGGCCGCTCGAGCGCGACGGCCGTGAAGTGTGGAAAGGATTGGTTGACCGTTCGGTGTTGGTACGCGATACGTCCAGTTGGCCGGGGCTCGAAGGCTGCCTGCGCACCACGGTGGGCACCCCCTCGGAAAATGACCGGTTCCTCCGGGCTCTTTCGGAGGTGCTCGCTTGAGCGCCCGGCGTTCGGTCCGCGAGAGGCGCACCAAGGAGACGGCCATCTTGCTCACTTTGGAAGTCGACGGGACCGGGCAGGTAAAGGTGGCCACAGGTGTGCCGTTTTTTGACCACATGGTCTCCCAGCTCGGTAAGCACGGGGGCTTCGACCTCGAGCTGTCCGCCGACGGCGACGTAGCCGTCGACACGCACCACACGGTTGAGGATGTCGGCATAGCCCTCGGTGAAGCGCTCCGGGAAGCTCTCGGGGACAAGGCAGGCGTGCGCCGGTTCGCCTCGGTGGCGGTGCCGCTCGACGAGGCTTTGATAGAAGTGGCGCTCGATTTGTCGGGCCGCCCCTTCCTCGTTTACGACGTCGACCCGGGAGGAGGCGCAGAGGCTTACCCGCTCGGCCAGCCGCCTTTCGACCCCCAACTGGCGGAGGAGTTCTGGCGGGCGTTCTGCACGTCTGCGGCACTCACGCTGCATATCCGTATGCGCAGTGGGCGCAATACGCACCACATCCTCGAGGCCACTTTCAAAGGAGTTGCCAGGGCCCTTCGCGACGCTGTCCGGGTCGAGGGCAAAGAAGTGCCCTCAACAAAAGGGGTCCTCGCCTGATGAGCCCGTCGATCGCAGTGATCGACTATGGGATAGGCAATTTGCGGTCGGCAGAAAAGGGGCTTTGCCAAGCCGGCGCGGACGCCCGGCTCGTTACGAGCCCTGCCGATATCGAGTCCGCTGACGGCGTCGTGCTGCCCGGGGTAGGGCATTTCGGCAGGTGCAGCGAGGCCCTGGCCACGAGCGGGCTTTGGGATGCGGCCTTGGGCGCTGCGCGTGACGGCCGTCCGTTCCTCGGGATTTGCGTGGGGATGCAGCTGCTCTACGAGTCCTCCGAGGAAGCACCGGGTGCCCACGGCCTCGGAGTGTTGCCAGGCACCGTAACGCTGCTCCCCGACGGCGTGCGGAGGCCGCAGATGCAGTGGAACCTGCTCGAAGTCAGGCCGGGCAGCCGGCTGCTGGAAGGTTACGAGCACGGCTCGTGGGTCTATTTCGTGCACTCCTATGCCCCGCCTATAGGAGAGGAAATTGTCGCCACGTGTGACTACGGCGGCCCGGTCGCCGCCGCCGCCGAAGAGGGCAACCTGTGGGCGACCCAGTTCCACCCCGAGAAATCGTCCCTGGTCGGCCTCGGCGTGCTGTCCAACTTCGTAAAACTGTGCCAGTGAAACCCGGCTCGTCCCCCCGTTGACGGCCCGCTCGCAAAATGGATCTGTTTGCTGCGATCGACCTCCGCGGCGGGCGTTGCGTCCGCCTCGCGCAAGGCGACTTCGGCCGGGAGACGGTGTACGGCGCCGACCCTGTCGAGCGCGCCCGGGCGTTCGAGTCGGCCGGTGCCCCCTGGCTTCATGTCGTCGACCTGGACGCTGCCCGGACCGGTTCGGCTGCCAACCGGGGTGTGGTGGGTGAAATAGCCCGGTCGGTGGGCATCCCGGTGCAGGCCGGCGGCGGCGTGCGCAGCGAGGGTGACGCCGAGGAGCTTTTCGCTGGCGGGGTCTCCCGGGTCGTAGTCGGCACCGCCGCGATACTGCTCCCCGGCTTTTTTGCCGGCGCCGCCAGGCGGTGGCCCGGGCGGGTCGCAGCAGGTGTGGACCACTTCCATGGCGAGGTGCGGTTGAAGGGCTGGGAGGAAGGCGCCGGCCGCGACGTCGCCTCGGTCGTTGGCGAACTTGCGGCCGCCGGCGCCGCTGCCGTCGTCGTCACCGAGATCTCGCGGGACGGGCTCATGCTCGGCCCCGACGTCGCCGGTTACCGCGCGCTGCTGGAGGCCACGGGGACTCCGCTCATCGCGTCTGGAGGCGTAGGTTCGCTCGACGACCTGCGCCGCCTTGCCCGCCTCCGCTCCGGGGATAGGCACCTTGCGGGCACGATCGTCGGCAGGGCCATCTACGAGGGCCGCTTCGGGGTGGCCGAAGCTGTCGCCGCCAGCCGGGGGGCACCGAGGTGAGAGCCGTACGTGTAGTCCCCTGCCTCGACGTCGACGCCGGGCGCGTCGTAAAGGGCGTCCGCTTTGCGGGCCTGCGGGACGCCGGCGACCCCGTAGAGCTCGCGGCACGCTATGACCTGGAGGGGGCGGACGAAGTCGTTTTCTACGACATCACTGCTTCCGCCGAGGCCCGCGAGACGATGTACGAGGTCGTGGCCCGGACCTCCGAGCAGGTCTTCATCCCCCTGACCGTGGGGGGCGGCGTCCGGACGCTCGAAGACGCCCGCCGCCTGCTGCGCCTCGGGGCCGACAAGGTGAGCGTCAATTCGGCGGCCGTCGCCCGGCCGGAGCTGGTGAGAGAAGTTTCAGCCACCTTCGGGGCGCAGTGCACTGTCGTGGGAGTCGACATGAGGCGCCGCCAGAGCGGTGGCTGGGAGGTCTACACGCATGGTGGGAGGGTGCCCACGGGCATAGACGTCATGGAGTGGGTCGCCCGCTGCGAGGAGCTCGGTGCCGGCGAGCTGGTGCTCAATTCGATGGACCGTGACGGCACCCGCGAGGGCTACGACCTCGAACTGACGAGGCTGGTCGCCGACAGCACCAGCATCCCCGTGGTGGCAAGCGGTGGTGTCGGCAAGCTTGCGGACCTCGTAGACGGCGCCGTGAAGGGCCACGCCGACGCTGTCCTGGCGGCGTCCATCTTTCATTTCGGGGAAGTGACGGTTGGCGAGGCGAAGCAGGCTCTTGCCGCCGCAGGGGTGACGGTCCGCCCTCCCGTAAACATGCCTTAGGCGGGGCGCATCAGGGCTTGGGCGGTGCTAATTGGGTAGCCGCCGCCAGCGTAGGGTGGCCGAGCCGTACTAGCTTGCCGGAGATGGTCCCGGACGATACCGGCTCTCCCAAGCAGCCGATCCAGATGCTGACCGACAGGTTGCTTGTCCAAGTGCCGCGCAGCGAAGGGGAGCGCAGGTCCAAATCGGGCATCCTCATACCCGCTACCGCCGAGATCCCGCGCCGTCTCAGCTGGGCGGAGGTCGTCGCTGCGGGGCCTCACGTGAGGGCCATCAAGCCCGGCGACCATGTGCTTTTCAACCCCGAGGACCGCTTCGAGGTCGAGGTGCAGGGCGAAAACTACCTGATCCTGCGTGAGCGCGACATCCATGCGGTCGCCGCCGAGCGTGTGACGGACAGCACTGGCCTTTACCTCTGAGCACTTAAGCTCGTGGACTGAGCACTTAAGCTCGTGGACGGGAGTGGAGCCGCCGGTACGGCTCCCCGGGTACAGGGAGGCGATGGTACATGAGCAGCGTGCGGTTGCTGGTCGGCACACGCAAGGGCGGGTTCGTGCTCACCTCGGACGGCCAAAGGCGGAGTTGGCAAGTGGACGGGCCGTTTTTCGCCGGGTGGGAGATCTACCACATGGACGCATCGCCCGTCCTGCCCGACCGCATTTACGCCTCGCAGTCGAACGGCTGGTTCGGCCAGGTGATGCAGCGCTCCGACGACGGTGGCAAGACTTGGTCGGCCGTCGGCAACGATTTCAGTTACCGGGGCGCCGTCGGGATGCACCCGTGGTACGACGGCTCTTCCAAACCGTGGCAGTTCACACGGATCTGGCACGTCGAACCCGACCGCGGCGACCCTGACGTCGTTTACGCGGGTGCGCAGGACGCCGCCCTGTTCCGCTCGGCCGACGGGGGCGAGAGCTGGGAGGAGCTGACCGCCTTGCGCCAGCACGCTACGGCCTCTGGGTGGCAGCCGGGAGCGGGCGGACTTTGCCTGCACACGATCCTGCTGGAGCCTTCGGCGCCGGGGCGGATCGTCGTCGCCATCTCGGCTGCAGGTGTTTTTCGCAGCGACGACGGCGGTCAAAGCTGGCACCCGGCAAACAAGGGCCTCATGTCGGGAGGGGTGCTCCCCGACCCCGACGCCGAGGTGGGCCACTGTGTCCACAAGATCGCTCTCCACTCGAGCAAGCCCGATGTCCTGTTCATGCAAAAGCACTGGGACGTAATGAGAAGTGACGACGGCGGAGGTTGGTGGCGCGAGATCAGCGGCAACCTGCCGAGCGATTTTGGTTTCGCCATCACCGTCAACTCGCACGAGCCCGAGACGGTCTACGTCGTGCCCATCAAGAGCGACTCCGAGCACTACCCGCCCGAAGGCAAGCTCCGCGTGTACAGGTCGCGTACCGGCGGCGACGAGTGGGAGCCGCTCACCGACGGTTTGCCGCAACAACACTGCTACGTCGACGTCCTGCGCGATTCGATGGCGGTCGACACGCTCGAGCCTTGCGGTGTCTATTTCGGGACGACCGGGGGCCAGGTCTACGTCTCCGCCGACGCCGGCGACACGTGGGCCGCAGCCGTCCGTGACCTGCCGGCAGTGCTGTCGGTGGAGGCCCAGACGCTCCCGTGAGCACCCTGCCCGGGCCGGCCGCCCACCCAGGTGCCGCCTTTGCAGCGGCCGCGCACGTGAGGGTGAGGCTGCCGGCCCAGCTGAGGGTACTGGCCGGCGCCCCTGCTGAGGTGACGGTGCCGGTCGAGGGCCTCGTGACCCAGCGTGCCGTGCTCGACGCGCTAGAACGCTCGCACCCGGTGCTCCGCGGGACCGTTCGGGACAGGGCCACGGCCGTGCGGCGAGCGTTCATCCGCTTTTTCGTGGAGGAAACCGACCTTTCGGACGCGGCCCCCGACGACCCGCTGCCGCCCGCCGTCGCTGAGGGTGCGGAGCCCTTCGTCATCGTGGGGGCGATGGCCGGCGGCTAGTGCGGGGACGGCGGTGAACATTGGGGCCTCAGGTCGTCCCCCGGGTGGTCTGTAGCATGATGCGATGCCAGTAGCTTCACCAATTTCGGCCACGGCCGAGCAACTTGCGTCGGTGAGCTACAACGCCGACGGCCTCGTACCGGCGATCGTGCAGGAGGAGGGGACGGGCGAGATCCTCATGATGGCGTGGATGAACCGCGAAACCCTCCTCGAGACCCTCGAGTCGGGACGGACAGTCTTTTGGTCCCGGAGCCGCCAAGAACGTTGGCGTAAGGGCGATTCCTCGGGCGAACGCCAATGGGTCCGGGCCGCTTACTACGACTGCGACGGGGACACCCTCCTGTTCGTGGTGGAACAAGAGGGCGCCGGTGCCTGTCACACGGGCAACCACAGCTGCTTCTACAGAAGTTTTGGCGCGGTTGTAGGCGAAGGGCCTGCCGCCAGCGGCAGCGCCTGAGCCCTTGCCGGCCCACGGCGCTCCCCAGCCGGCTCGCGACGAGTTCGTCGCGCTCGCCCGCGACTGGACGATCGTGCCTGTTTGGCGCGAGGTCCTCGCCGACCTGACAACCCCGGTGGCTGCCTTCGCCCGCCTGGTCGGGGACGGGCCGGGTTTCCTGCTCGAGTCGGTGGAACACGCCGGCACCTGGGGCCGCTGGTCGTTCATCGGCCGCCGGCCCTCGGCCACGATCAGCTTGCGGGACGGTGATCTGGCGGTGGAGGGGCCGCTGCCGGCGGAGATGGACGTGGATCCTGCCGGAGGGATGCTCGGGGCACTCGAGGCCGTGCTTTCCTACTACAAGTCGCCGCCTCTCGAGGGGCTCCCCCCGCTGCATGGCGGCGTCGTCGGCTACCTCGGGTACGACGTGGTGCGCGAGGTCGAGCGCTTGACCCTTCCGCCACCCGACGAGCTCGGTTTCCCCGACGCTGTGATGTCCGTGGTCGGCCAGGTCGCCGCCTACGACGCGTGGCGCCAGCGGGTAACGCTCGTCGAGGCCGTGCCCATCGAGCGGGGGAGCACGCGGGCCGACGTCGAGGCAACCTACGACCGGGCCGTCAGCCGGCTCGACGAGTTCGCCGCCGAGGGTGCCAAGCCGCTCGACGAACCGGTTATCTCCCCGCCCAGGCGCGACGACGAGCTCCCCGCCTTCAACCGCAGGACCTCGCCCCAAATGTACGAGGCAGCGGTGGAGGTGGCGCGCGAGCACATCTTCGCGGGCGACATCTTCCAGGTGGTGCTTGCACAACGCTTCGACCTCGATCTCGGTGCGAAGCCGATCGACCTCTACCGTTCGCTCCGCCAGGTCAACCCGAGCCCTTACATGTACCTCCTCCAGTACCCCGAGCTGTCGGTCGTCGGCTCTTCGCCCGAGCCCATGGTGAGAGTGCGCGACGGCAAGGTGATATCCCGGCCGATCGCGGGCACGAGGAGGCGCGGTCGTACCGACGCCGACGACCGGAGGATGGCGGCCGAGCTCACCGAGCACCCCAAGGAACGCGCTGAGCACGTGATGCTGGTCGACCTCGCCCGCAACGACGTCGGCCGCGTCGTCCAGTTCGGTTCGGAGACCGTCGACGAACTGATGACGCTCGAGCGCTACAGCCACGTCATGCACCTGACTTCACAGGTGTCGGGCCGCCTGCGCCAGGGCCTCGGCCCGGTCGACGTCCTTAGGGCGACGCTGCCTGCGGGGACCGTCTCGGGTGCCCCGAAGGTGAGGGCGATGGAGATAATCGACGAGCTCGAGCCGGCGCGGAGGGGGCCGTACGCCGGGGTCGTGGGGTACATCGACTTTTCCGGCAATGTCGACACGGCGATCGCCATCCGCACGATGCTCGTCGGCGCCGACGGCAGAGCGAGCGTCACGGCAGGGGCGGGGATCGTGGCGGACAGCATTGCCGCTACCGAGGACCTCGAATGCGCCAACAAGGCGGCCGCCCTACTGGCTGCAGTCCCGGGCGCCCGGCGGATAGCAGCGGCACGGGCCGAGGGAGCCGGGGCTCGTGAGGACTGACCTGGTGGCGTACGAGGCGCTGTGGGAAAGTGCGGCGGCGGTCGAGCTCCCCCGTGACGTCGTCCGGGTCGCAGGCCCCGACGCCGAGCGCTACCTGCAGGGCCAGCTGAGCCAGGACGTCGCCGCGCTCGCGCCCGGGAGCTGGGCATGGTCCCTCCTTCTCCAGCCCCAGGGCAAGTTGGTGGCGCTGCTCCGTGTGGTACGCACCGGTGCGGACGATTTCATCCTCGATACGGACGCCGGTACGGGGCCAGACGTCGTGGCGAGGCTGTTGCGCTTCAAGCTGCGCACCAAGGCCGATATAAGCCAGCTGGCCTGGCGGGTCGTGGCGGTGCGCGGGCGGGCGGCCGCAGAGGAGGGCGGCGAGGTCGTGCTTGGTGAGGTTCTGCGGGTGCCCTTCCAGTGGCCGGGCTCCGGTCTGGCAGGCTACGACCTGCTCGGCGAGCACCCGGTGGTGCCGGCAGGGGTGACGCAGGTCGATGTGGCCGATTACGAAGTTGCCCGGGTCGAGGCCGGCTTCCCGCGGCACGGCGCCGAGCTCGATGAGCGGACCATCCCAGCCGAAGCCGGCCTGGTGGAAATCTCGGTCAGTTTCACCAAGGGCTGTTATACGGGACAGGAGCTGGTCGCACGGCTCGATGCCCGCGGGAGCAACGTCGCCCGCAACCTTCGCGGCTTTCGTTTGAGCGGTCCTGCGAGCGCCGGCAGCAGGCTGGTTGCACTTGCCCACCAAGGTGACGAGGATGCCGGCCCTGAGGCTGGGGCGGCCCCGGCGCGCGACGCCGGCCGGCTCACGAGCGTTGCGTTGTCGCCCGACCTCGGCTGGGTGGCGCTCGGTTATGCAAGCAGGGCAGTAAAGGTCGGGGACCTGCTCGAGGTCATGCCTCCGCCCGGATCCGGGCCGTCTCGGGAAGAGGGGCCGTCCCACGAAAGTGGAGCGTCTCCCGGAGCTTGGGCGCCGCCCGGAGCTGGGGCGCCGCCGGGAGCCGGAGCCCGACCTGATGGTGGCCGGACGACTGCCGGCGTCGCGCCGTTGCCTCTCCGCCAACGGTGAACCTCCGCCACCGGTGAACATCCGCCGACGATGACCAAAAGCCTCGGAGGCACGAAGGGCGACCCTGGTACATCCTTGCGCGTCACGCCGCGCGGGCGAGCGTTGCCGCAATCGTTCGTGGTGCTGTCGATGTGCACCTTCGTCGCGTTGGGCCTGCCCGATGGGATGATCGGCACGGCGTGGCCCGCGATCCGCCACGGATTTGGCGCTCCGGTCGGGGATCTCGGCATATTCCTCCTCGTCGGGACTGCCGGGGCTCTTGTCTGCTCGCTGGTGGCGGGAGTGCTCCTCAGCCGGCTCGGGGCGCAGCTCACGATGATGTTCGGCGCCGTGGCCGGGGCGCTCGGGATGGCCGGCATCGTGCTTGCGCCGAGCTTGTGGGCGTTCCTCACGTGCAGCGCCGGCATCGGAGCGGCCGCCGGCTTGTACGACAGCACTGTGAACACCTCAGTCGCGATGGCCGGCCGCAACCGGCTGCTCAATTTTCTCCACGGCTGTTACGGGATCGGCAGCAGTACCGGCCCCCTGGTAGTGACGGCGGCGATCCTTTTCAGCTCCTGGCGGGTGGCGTACGGCGCCATGGTGGTTATCGAGGTGTCGCTCATCGCAAGCTGGTGGCTCGCCCACAGGCACCAGGAGGGGGCGCCCGGACCGCCCGACCTTCCCGGACCGCCCGGTGTGCCGGGACCGCCGGGACCGCCCGGACCGCCTGAGCTCGCCGATGCCACCGAGGCACCCGCGGCTCACCCGTTGCGGGCACGGCGCGACAGGCAGCGGACCGTGGTAGTCGTCGCGCTCGGGATCCTCGTCTTCATGGCCTACGTCGGCCTGGAGGTCGGGGCCGGGCAATGGGAACCGAGCTTCGACCGCGGCCCCCTCCACATGA
>Ga0335074_10006060_pt1 | contig 16738 bp, 14 predicted proteins | sample Lox_Sample_23_FD_206715 | JGI IMG/M metagenome (GOLD analysis project Ga0335074, IMG submission 206715) | Soil microbial communities from Loxahatchee National Wildlife Refuge, Florida, United States - Lox_Sample_2.3 | ecosystem: Environmental > Terrestrial > Soil > Wetlands | place: USA...
TCCGCGTGACGGCTCGAGCCGCTTCCCATCCATGGTGGCGCTATCTGCTCCGCGCGCCCTTCAGCGCCGGCGCCCCATCGGGCGATAGCCGGAAAGCGTGCGCGGCCGCATCCGAAAGCGCGGCGGGAGCGGCGGCGGCACGTTGTGAAGCGGCGAACCGCAGTTCGAGCAGATCTCGATTTGGGTGGTTTGCACGCGCAGCCAGTGTCCGCGCGCGGGACACTCGGGATTGAGACACTGCACGGTCCAACCCGGCAGATATTGCATTCGTCTCGCCTCATAGAGAGAGCGGGCTCGCGACGGCAAGAAGAGAAACGCCGCAGGAACCCGGTGCAGCCAGAAACGCCCCGTAAAACAGGCGGATTGTGCGCCGCGGGGTCTAGTGTGTCAAGAAAATTCTATACAATTAGCAGGGGTAGCATTGCCGGCGGCATCGAGGCGCGTTGCCAGGGGCTTAGGAATGGAATTATGGGTTGGCGGACGGGCGAGCTAATTCGGATTCGGGTTTGGAGGCGGCGGAGGCGGTGGCGGGTTTTGGTCCTGGCTCTGACTCTGGTCCTGGCTCGGACTCTGATTCTGGTCGGTGCTCGGGCTGGATGAGTTGCTGGCGGAATCGCCGCCGGCTGCGGCGGCCTCGGCTTGCAGGTCGTCGATCTTCTTCTGGAGGTCGTCAACCTCCTGTTGCTTCGAGGCGATCTGATCCTGCTCGTCTTTGAGCGCAGCTGCGCCTGCCTTATCGGAGGAATAATCCGTCTTGCCGTAATACATCTGCTGATCCAGAACGAGCTTGCGCTGCGCGATATCGAGATCGGTTTTCAGGCTCTTGAGCTGCTGCTGATCGGCGTCGATCTCGGCGGATTTTGCGGCCTTGGTCTTGTCGTCGGCAGGCGGGGCCTGCTGATTCGATTCGTTTGAGCCGGCCGCTTGATCCTGGCTTTCGGCGGTCTGGTTCGCATCGCCCACAACGCTCACGGAGCCCGGGCTGCTCGGGATATTATCGTTGTCCCAAACCTTGGTGGTCTTGGGTTCGTCCTTTTTTTCTGCACGCGCGCGACGCGCGGCAGCCGCGAGCGAATCCTGCGGCTGGCCCGATTGTGAAGAGTCCTGCGATTGCGCCGAAACCGCCGGAATCATGGCGAGCGGGGACGCCAGCAAGATCGCAAGGCCCCATTTGGCCAGTTTCATCGGACGCTCTCCCGTCAGCAGCCGTTCAGACCCCGGAATCCTTAGCTATGGTAGTCGCGGTGCCCGCGCGATGGCAACTGAGGTTCGCCGATGCATCCCAAAGAGGCACCTGTACGCGGCGGGCAGGCCGTCCGAGCGGCCACGACCAACTGCCCGCGGAGCGCACGTGCCGGGCGTTGTTTGGGTATGATGGAGCGGTAGGCGCGCCGCCTCGTAAAGGCATCGGGATGAGCAAACAAACGCTTTTTCGGTTGGCATTCGCATTAGCGCTCGCGGTCAGTTTATTTTCGGCGACAGTGCACGCTCGCACGATGAATTTCCAGCCGCCGGGTCCGCCGTTCGCCGCGCAGCAGGCTGGCGAAGGCTCCCCCGCATCGGCCGCGAGCCAAGCTCCCGCCTCGACATCGCAATCACAGCCGCCGCACATGGTGACGGAATACACGCTGCCGCCCGATCTCTACAGAAAGGCGCGCCATCTCGGCGAAATTCGTTTTCGATTTGCGATCGTCAGCTTTATCTACGGGCTGATCGTGCTTTGGCTGATTCTGAAGTGGAGGCTCGCGCCGAAATACCGTTTCTGGGCGGAGAGGGTTGCGTCGAACCGGTTCGTGCAGGCGCTGATTTTTGCGCCGCTGCTGATTCTCACAATGGATGTTTTGGGGTTGCCCGCGGACATTTACGAGAACTGGGTCGACCGTGCATACGGCCTTTCCGTGCAGGACTGGGGCTCGTGGGCGTGGGATTGGACGAAGAGCGAACTCCTCAGCGTGATTGGGGGGATCATCCTCATTTACATCCTTTACGCAGTGATTCGCAAAAGCCCGCGGCGCTGGTGGTTTTACTTTTGGCTGGCGTCGCTGCCGCTCGGCCTGGCGCTAGTGTTCCTGGAGCCGCTAGTGGTCGATCCGATGTTTCATAAGTTCGAGCCACTCGCGCAAAAAGACCCGGCGCTGACGGTATCACTCGAAAAACTGGTACAGAGAGCCGGCCAGAATATTCCGCCGGAGCGAATCTTCTGGATGGGAGCGTCGGAAAAATCGGCGGAGCTGAATGCGTATGTGACGGGGTTCGGCGCATCGAAGCGAATCGTGGTGTGGGATACGACGATCGCGAAAATGACCACGCCGGAGATCGTTTTCGTGGTGGGGCACGAGATGGGACATTACGTGCTCGAGCACATCCCGAAAGGGATTGCCCTCGCGGCGATCTTCTTGCTGATTCTTTTTTATCTCGGCTATCGCTCGATCGGCTGGGTCCTGGGACGATGGGGACAGAAATGGTGGATTCGCGGCGCCGACGACTGGGCGTCGTTGCCGGCGCTGCTGTTGCTGTTGAGCATTTTTTCTTTCGCGGCCAACCCGATCACCAGCGCGGCCAGCCGTTATTTCGAGCATCAGGCGGATCAATATGGCCTCGAGGTGACGCACGGTCTCACGCCGGATTCCGGGCAGGTGGCGGCGGAGGCCTTCGAGGTTTTAGGCAAGATCAATCTGTCCGATCCGGCGCCCAATCCCGTGGACGTTTTCCTCTTCTACAGCCATCCGACCATTCCCGATCGCATCCACTTCGCGCTCACGTACGACCCGTGGGCAAATGGGGGCCATGGCGAATTCGTTCATTAGAAACAAAGAGCGGAAAACGAGGCGAGCGGGGCGCGAGTCTCGCGGCGGCTTTTTTCTTCGCCGAGAGCGCTGATTCTGTGATACTTCTCTCCGGCTAAAATCAATTCCCTTTTCAAATAACAGGTGGAGGCGAGCCAACCCGCGCGGCACCGGGCGCCTCCAAGCGATGACACTTCGCGTGGCGGTCCGAGGAGGACGCGGTAGATGAAAAAGTTTGCGGGACTTTTCGTTTTACTCTTGGTGGTGGCCGGCACGGCCGTGGCGCAAGACGCGCCGTCCCAGGACTCGCCTTCGCAGTCGACATCATCATCGTCGTCGTCGCAAACGACGCCCGATGAGAATCAAAAGCCGGAGAAGAAAACGAGTTCGCTCTTTTCGCCGAAGTACGAGATCTCGGTGGGATACGATCACCGATCCTTCTACGTGACGGGTTATCCGAAGATCGGAATGAATGGCTGGGTCGGCTCATTCGATTACAACTGGAAGCAGTGGCTCGGATTTGAAGCAGAGGCCCAGGGGCTGTATAAGACGATTACTTCGCAAGCGGCTGCGACGGAAACGCCCAGCCTCTACACGGCAATGGCCGGTCCGCAGATTTTTCCCTTCCGGCACCACAAGGTAACGCCCTTCGGACACTTTCTGTATGGAGAAGGATATTACCGGGACGCATTCGGTCCCTACGGCGGAGTGGGCAGCGCCGTGAACACGTACTTCTCCCACGCGTGGGAGGGCGGGGGCGGACTGGACGTGCATATCAAACCCCACTGGAGCGTTCGAGGAATGTTTGACTATGGAAGCACACACTTCACCGCCAGCGGAAGCAGCAGCAGCGGCAGTTCGGCAGGCCAGGGCGGCTATCGCTTCTCGATTGGCATGGTCTACTACTTCGGCGAGAGGTAGTTCTTTTCGCCGAACGCGGCAAAATCCTCGCGCACGTGGACGCCGCTAACTCCGAGGCTCATCATCCGGGCGGCTAGATTAAGGATACGCGCGGCGGCGATTTGCGCGCTCACGCCGCGGGCGTGAATATTCGAGATCAGATTGCGGTTTGCATCGGAGTGGCTGGCGGAGGGGCAATAGGCCATGTAGGCCGAGAGGCTCTCGACAGTAGCGAGGCCGGGGCGCTCGCCGATGAGCAGGACGACGACCCTGGGAGCAAGAAGCTCACCGATTTCATTCAGGATTCCCACACGACAGTGATGGACCACGAAGGTGCGGCCGACTTTCCAGCCGCGCTGGGCTGATCCTTGATATAGCAGCGGCAGCAACGGCGGAACTTGCGTCGCCACTGCTGGAGCCGAGAGGCCGTCGCCGATCGCGATTTGAAGATCGGCGCCGCGCGGACAGAGCTTCCGCAACATTTCCCGAGAGGCTTCATCGAAGGCGCGGCCAAGATCGGGGCGCAAGAGATATTGATCTTTGGTTGTGGCTCGCGTGCGGGCTTCGAATAATTCCCAGCGTTCCGCGAAAGCCCCGCCGAATGCGGCGACCGGATCGAATTCCTCGCGGACGGCATCACGCGCGGCGGCGTGAGCTTCGCGGAGATCGATTTGCGTGGCGGTGCGATAGGCGGCGCCGGCGCGGCCGGCGAGAAGGCGCGCGGGCGTGCGGGCGCGGATCTTTCTTACGATTTCGGGCAGATCGGACGGCGCGAGCGGATTGGATTCGTCCGCCATTCAGGCGATTTCCTCGAGCGAAGATTCGAGCCCGTGCATCAGGCGGCGGCGTGACGGTGCGTCGAGAAGAGCGGGTTGGCCCTCGCGATAAATGCCCATTTGCTCGAGCCACGCCAGGAATTCGGGAGCAGGGCGGAGATTCAGCAGGCGGCGTACGGCGAGCGCGTCGTGGTAGCTGGTGGACTGGTAGTTGAGCATGACGTCGTCGGAGCACGGAACGCCCATGAAGTAGTTGCAGCCGGCGGCGGCGAGCAGGATCAGGAGATTGTCGGCGGAATTCTGATCGGCGGCGGCGTGATTGGTGTAGCAAACGTCGCAGCCCATCGGCAGACCGAGCAATTTGCCCATGAAATGGTCTTCGAGGCCGGCGCGAATGATCTGGCGCTCGTCGAAAAGATATTCGGGGCCGATGAAGCCTACGACGCTATTGACGAGAAATGGTTCGAAGACGCGGGCGACGCCGTAGGCGCGGGCCTCGAGCGTGAGTTGATCGACGCCGTGATGCGCCTCGGCGGAGAGCGCGCTTCCCTGCCCGGTTTCGAAGTACATCACGTTGTCGCCCTTCCACGGCGTGTCGCGGCGGCGATGATGTTCGAGAACGCGCTCGCGCCCTTCGCGCAGCATATCGAGCGTGATGCCGAAGCTGCGATTGGCGGCTTCGGTGCCGGCGACGGACTGAAACAGGATATCGATGGGAGCGCCGCGATCGAGCGCGGCGAGTTGCGTCGAGATGTGCGCGAGGCAGCAGGATTGCGTGGGCGCATTGTACGTGTCGATGAGGCGCGCGAGCGCGTGGAGAATCGACGCAACGGTATCAACGGAATCGGAGGCTGGATTCACGCCGATCACCGCATCGCCGCAGCCATAGAGCAGGCCTTCGAACGCGGCGAGCAGGATGCCGCCGATATCGTCGACGGGATGATTCGGCTGGACGCGGATGCCGAGGACGCCGCGCTCGCCCATCGTGTTGCGGCAGCGCGTGACGTTGCGAATGCGGGCCGCGGCGAGGATCAGATCTTTGTTGCTCATGATTTTGGCCACGGCGGCTGCGATTTCGGGGACCAGCGCTTTTTGGAGCTGGCGGAGCTGCGCCTCAGTGGTGGCGTCATCGAGAAGATATTCGCGGAATTCGCCGACGGTCATGCTTTGGAGCGGCGCGAAGGCGTCGCGGTCGTAGGTATCGAGGATGAGGCGGGTAACGTCGTCGTCCGCGGGATCGATCAGCGGCTGGGCGACGATTTGGGCGAGCGGGAGATCGGCCAGCTGGCGCTTGGCGGCGACGCGTTCGCGTTCCGAGCGTGCGGCGATGCCGGCGAGCTGGTCGCCGGACTTCTCTTCGTTGGCCTTCGCGAATAGGTCACGAAGATCGGGGAATGCGAAGCGCTCGGGCATCTGTTTGACGCGGCAGAGCGACGATCGGCGTCCTCGTGGAAAGTAGCATCAAACGCGGGATAGGGGAAGCTGCGGTCGCGCCACCAAAATTGTGTTGCAGCGACGCGGCGGCCATAGGAGATTAGCGGCGATGGAAATTCCGATCGAGGGCGCGCGCGCGAAGACGGCTTTGCTGATCGCGGCATTCGCGATCGCGGCGATCATCGTTTTCCAGGCGAGCGAGGTCTGGCTCGCGAACTATCGCATTCACTCGAAGAACATCGATCAGATGGAGCGGGGGGCGGCGCTTTTGCCGGGCGACGGCCAGGCGTGGGATCTGCTCGGCCATTTCTATCAGTGGGACTTTGTGCATTCGGATTTGCCGCGAGCGCTCGCGGACTATCAGCGTGCGATTCACGACAATCCTCTTTCCGCTGATTATTGGATGGATGTGGCGAGCGCTTCGGAAGCGCTGGGCGACGAAGCAGGGGCGCGGCGAGCCTTCGAGCATGCGCAGGCGGTGTATCCGGCGTCGGGCGAGGTCGATTTCTACTACGGCAATTTTCTTTTGCGGCGGCAGGAGTCTTCGGGAGCGTACGCGGAGCTGCGGCGAGCCGTCGCGGCGGATCCGAAGCTTCTGCCGCTTGTAGTTTCACGCGTCTGGCGATCGAGCGAAGACGTCAATTTGCTGCTCGACCAGGTGCTGCCCGCAAACAACGATGCGTACGTGCAGGCGCTCGATTTTTTCGGGCGCGCGCACCAGGCCGACGCGGCGCTGGCGGTATGGAAGCGCATGCGGGAGACCGGAAGATCTGTGCCTCTGGCGGAGACATTTCCGCTGTTGGATGAATTGATCCAAGAGGACCGCGCAGATGACGCGCGACGGACCTGGCGCGAGGCTCTCGCGGCGGCGGGCCTGCCGAATGGCGAACCCGCGGGCGGGTCGCTGATATGGAACGGCGATTTTCAGAGCGACTTCGCCGACGGTGGTCTCGGCTGGCGCTGGGACTCTCCTCCCGGCACGTCGATCGACTTCGATCTTCAGCCTGGTCCAAACGGGTCGCGGGCGGTGATGCTGGATTTTACGGGTGGAGTAAACGTGGGCCTGGATGCGCCGTTCGAGTATGTGCCGGTGCAACCGAGCCAGCGATACCATTTCCACGCCGCGATGCGAACGGAGGAGATAACGACGGAAAGCGGAATGCGGTTTGCGCTCACCGATCCGAATCATCCGGGCGCCGTGAACGCCGTCAGTGACGATCTGACGGGAACGCACCCATGGACGTCGATCGATGAAGATTTCACGACGAGCTCGCAGACGCACTTCCTGCTGGTGCGGCTCATCCGCTATCCGAGCCGGCTCTTCGATAACAAGTTGAGCGGGACGGCATGGATCGCGAACGTCTCGCTGACTCCGGCAGATACAGCGGGGAATGCGACTGAGGAGCCCTCCTCCCGATGAAGCTGCTGCGCGCCGGGATATGCGCTCTGATCGCATTCAGCGTCCTGTCGTTCGGGGCCGTCCAGGTGTGGTCCCAGACGATTCTGGAAGGGGGAGCGGCACTTCTCTTTCTTTACTGGGCGCTGGTGACGCTTCGAACCGCCGACGCGAAGATTCAATGGAACATCCTGAATGCCCCGCTGCTGGGATTCATCGGCATCGGCTTGCTGCAACTGTTGTTTCACGGGACCGCGTATCCGTTTTTGACGCGCGTGCAATTATTGAAGCTCGCAGCTTATTTCCTCGTTTTTTTCCTGTGCGCCCAAGCCTTCCGGTCGCGTGCCGACCTCACCATGCTGGCATGGTGCGTGATCCTTTTTTGTTTTGCGGTGTCTCTACTCACAATTATTCAGCATTTTACGGCCGGCCAGACGATCTATTGGCTGGAGCCCGTCAGCGGAAGCGAGCCTTACGGCCCGTACGTGAACCGTAACCATTTTGCGGGGTTCGTCGAACTGACGCTGCCCGTGGGCCTGGCGCTTATGGCCTTTCGCGGGCTGCGGCGAGACGTGCTGCCGTTGATGACGTTGTTTACCATCATTCCCGTAGGCGCTTTGGTTTTGTCTGGTTCGCGCGGGGGGCTGATCGGCTTCGCGTTTGAAATCGCGATTCTCGGCTGGATGATGCGAAGGCGGCGGGTCTTGCGTAGCGGCCGCGTGGCGGCGGTCGCAGCCCTGGCGATTGTGGCGCTGTTCTTTGTGTTCTGGGTGGGAGCCGGCCTCGCGATCCAGAGGTTCTCGGCTCTGAAGTCGCCCGACGTTTCGATGGGGCGCCGGATCACGATGGCTCGCGGGGCGGCGCACATTTTCTTCGATCATCCTTTCAAAGGGTGCGGATTGGGGACGCTCGTTGCGGTATATCCGCGATACGAGACGGATTACGACGGAAGGGTGGTGGATCACGTTCACAACGACTACCTGGAGACGCTGGCCGAGACGGGACTGCTCGGAGGGCTATGCGGAGCGGTATTTTTGTGGTTCCTCTGGAGGCAGGCGATGAAGAACTTCGCTGCGGAACAGGGGCGGTTTTCGCTGGGGCTCCATGCCGGGGCGATGATGGCCGTCGGAGGATTACTGGTTCATAGCCTGGTGGACTTCAATCTGCAGCTTCCGGCGAACGCCTTGCTCTTTCTCTTGCAGGCATATGTTGTGACCACGGCACCGCTTCCTTCCGAGGCTCCCCGGCCGGGCAGGCGACCGCGCGTCCAGAACTACGCCGAGACCAGGGAACAAGCGCGCGAAGCCTGATCCTGACGCGGAAAGCATTTGGGTTTTTCATCTCGCGCCCCCTCGGGCGATATTCGCGCGGCGAGTCCAAAGTGCAATTATAAAGGTAATCTCCTGATTGACATGGATGTTGACGCTAGGCCATAGTTGATGCGGGGTCATCTCTACCGATGGTTGCTACGGTCCGTGGGGTTTCGGACTGGCTTTGGGCGAAGCGTCTCTGGTTATTGGCTGTCCCGCTGATAGCCGGGACCGTCCAGCTGGCCTGCGCCCAAGAAACGCATGAAACCTCGCAGCAGAAAAGTGTGAAAGTGCAGGAGCTTGCCGCCCTGGCGAGCGCGCAACCGGTGGACGCAACCATCGGAAGCGGAGACCTGCTGCATATCGACGTCTTCGATGTTCCGGAACTTTCACGCGACGTCCGTGTTAGCGATACGGGAGACATCAGCTATCCACTGATTCCAGGGAAGATCGCGGCGGCAGGCATCACTCCTTTCCAGTTGGAAACAAAGCTCGAGCAGCTGCTTGTGGCGAACGGATTGGTGACGCATCCGCAAGTATCCGTGTTCGTGAAGGAACAAAACAGCAAGCCGGTGACGATTGTAGGCGCCGTGAGCCACCCGATGGTTTATCAGGTGATGAGGCCGACGACTCTGCTGGAAGTGCTGACAGCGGCAGGGGGCGTGACGGATGACGCGGGCAACCTCGTCATCGTGACACGGCCGGAACGCCCGGAAGCCGCGGGGGAAGAGCCGGCCAGCGCAAGCACGAAGCCCGAACTGAAAGAACAAAAAATCACGGTTCCGCTGCAGAGCCTGCTGGAGTCTGGGGATTCGGTTTTCAACATTCAAATTTACGGCGGCGATACGGTGACGGTGCCGCCCGGGGGAATCATTTACGTTCTGGGAATGGGTGTGGCGGCGCCCGGCGAATACGTGCTGCAGAATCGCGGCGAGCAGGTGACCGTCTTGAAGGCACTGGCCCTGGCGCGAGGCCTTACGGGCTTTGCAAAGGCAAACTCGGCCGTGATCATGCGGATGAATCCGCAAACGGGGCAGCGGGATACGATTCCCGTGCAACTAAAGAAGATCGAGGACCGCAAAGCGGATGACGTGCCGATGAAATCGAACGACATCCTGTATGTCCCGGACAGCGGCGGGAAAAAGGCGCTGGCCCGGGGAACCGAAGCGGCTTTGGGCATCGGAACCGGCTTGGCTGTCTATCGCGTCCCGTAATCTGGAGCGAGAGCTGATCAGTCTGTTGAACTGGTAAGGAGAGTTGCGGGGTTCATGGAAGACAGATACGCTATTCGTGAACGCAAGGCGGGCGAATCGCTGACCGTGATTTCGCCTCCGCCCCTCGTCCCCTGGGACGCGGTGCCCCGGGAACCGCACCTGCTCGACTACATCATCATTCTCCGAAAGCACCAGTGGCTGATTCTGACTTTTCTTTTCACCGTGGTCACCGTGGTGACGATCGCGTCGTTCAAAATGAAGCCGGTATATGAGGCGGCGGCGCGCGTGGAAGTGGATAAAGAGTCGCAGGTAAACATGCAGTTTGCCGACGACCAGAACCCGTACGACGAATACGTCGATATGGATACGTACATCGAGACCCAGACGAAGATTCTCGAGAGCGAGACGCTGGCGATGGATACGATCCGCTCGCTGGACCTGGGGAAATATCCGGAGTTCGGCGGGAGCTCCTCGGCGATGCCGTTTGGACAGGGCGGAGCCGCGCTGCGGCGGCCTGCGATTCTCGGGCAATTCTTGGGCGATCTAAGCGTCCGGCGCGTGCCAGACAGCCGCTTGATCGAGGTGAGATTCGATGCGGAAGATCCTCGGCTTGCGGCCGAGGTGGTCAACACGCATCTGCAGAACTACATCGAGCAGAATTTCAAGAGCAAGTACGACGCGACCACTCAGGCGTCCAATTGGCTCTCCTCCGAACTCGAGGAACTGCGCATCAAGGTCGAGAAGTCCGAGGATGCGCGCCTCGCGTACGAGCGCGAGAATCAGATCTGGCAAATCGACGAAAAGCAGGACATCACAACCCAGAAGCTCGCGGATTTGAGCAAGGCGGTGACGGACGCGCAGACCGAGCTTTCCGGAAAAGAGGCGTTATACCGCATGGCCGTCTCCGGGGAGGTTGATGCGATCCCCGCCGTGCGCGACAGCTCCGTGATTTCGGGCCTCGAGAACAAAAAATCCGACCTCGACGAGCAATACGCCGATGCCTCCAACCAGTACGGCCCCAATTATCCGAAGGTGCAGCGCTTAAAGGATCAGGAAGCGCAAGTGGACGCCGACCTGGCCAAGGCACGGCAAGTGATCGTGGACGGCATCCGCGAGGACTACAACACGGCAGAAAGCCACGTTCAGATTCTGCAGGAGGCCCTGGACAAGCAAAAAGCCGATGCGAACGATATGGCTGAGAAGCTGGTCCAGTACAACATCCTCGAACACGATGCGGAAGCGAACAAGCAGCTCTACGATGGGCTGCTGCAGAAGTTGAAAGAAGCCAGCATCACGGCGGGATTGCGTTCGAGCAACATTCGAATCGTGGATCCCGCGCTCGTGCCCACGAGCCCGTCGCGGCCTCAGAAAGCGCGCAACGTCCTGCTCGCGCTGCTGGTGGGCATCATTGGCGGAGTGGGACTGGCGATTTTCCGGGAGTATCTGGACAACACCGTCAAGTCTCCGGACGATATCGAATCGTTGACGGGATTGCCTTCGCTGGCAGTGGTGCCGTCACTGCCGGGATCAAACGGCCATCATGGCCGCCTGTCGCGATTTGCCAGGGACGTATCGCCGCAAAACCCGGCCGGGCCCCGCGTGGAGCTTCTCTCCTACGTTCAGCCGAAATCGCAAATCTCCGAGGCGTTCCGGGCTTTGCGGACGTCGCTGCTGCTGTCGCAGGCCGAGCATCCGCCTCAGGTGATTCTGGTGACGAGCGCCCTGCCGCGCGAAGGAAAGACGACGGCCGCGGTGAACCTTGCCGTCACCCTGGCGCAATTGGGCGACCGTACCTTATTGATGGATTCGGACATGCGGAAACCCGGCATCCGTCGCGCGTTGAATCTGACGAGCGCGAAAGAGGGCGGACTGAGCTCATATTTGGCGGGCGTTTGCACGCTCGATGAAGTCACGGTCCCTCATCCGGCGATCAGTAATCTTGCGGCGCTTACCACGGGTCCCGTGCCGCCGAGCCCGGCCGATCTGCTGTCGTCGCACCGGATGCGCGAGGGAATCGCGGAACTGCGCCGCCGGTACAAGTTCATCGTGATCGATTCGCCGCCGATCATGGCGGCGACCGACGCAGTGATCCTTTCGGCGCTTACCGATGGCGTCTTGCTTGTTGTACGAAGCGGCCAAACACCGAAAGAAGCATTTACGCGCGCGCGTGATTTACTGGCGGCGGTGAAATGTCGGCTGCTCGGCGTGGTGTTGAACGCGGTGGATTCGAGCGCACCGGATTATTACTACGCGTATCGGTATTATCCGTACGCGTATGGCTACGGTTATGGCGAAGATGTGGACCAGAGCCAGCCGTTGCCATCCGACCCCGACGACATCAAGGACTCATCCACCTAGGAGGCATCTTGCGGCACCTGATTACGGGCGGGGCTGGTTTCATCGGATCGCACCTGGCGGAGGAGTTGCTCGCGCGCGGCGACGAGGTGTTCGTGCTCGACGATTTGTCGACGGGCAGCGTGGAAAATATCCGGCATCTGAAGGCGCACGCAAAATTCCACTACTTCTTCGATTCGATCACGAACAAACACCTTCTGGCCGAGCTGGTGGATGAGTCAGACATCGTATTTCATCTGGCGGCTGCCGTGGGGGTGAGGCTGATCGTTGAGAGCCCCGTGAGGACGCTCGAAACCAACGTCTACGGGACGCAGCTGGTGCTGGATGCGGCGTCGAAAAAGAAGAAGCTGGTATTCACGGCGTCGACTTCGGAAGTCTACGGCAAGAGCAATCAGGTGCCATTCCGCGAAGATGCCGACCTCGTGCTAGGGCCGACGACGAAGGGGCGCTGGAGCTATGCGGCTTCGAAGGCGCTCGACGAATTCCTGGCTCTCTCTTATTGGAAGGAGAAGAAGCAGCCGGTGATCGTGGTGCGGTTCTTCAATACCGTTGGGCCGAGGCAAACGGGGCGCTATGGAATGGTGCTGCCGAATTTCGTGCGGCAGGCGCTCGAACACTCGCCGATTACGGTGTACGGCACCGGACAACAATCGCGCTGCTTCTGCGACGTTAGCGACACGATCAAAGCGGTGCTGCGGCTGATCGCCACCGACCGCGCGATCGGCGAGGTCGTCAACATCGGAACGGATGAAGAGATCTCGATCGAAGGGCTGGCGCACCTGGTGAAGAAGCGGACCAAGAGCAGTTCCGACGTGACGTACATTCCGTACGATCAGGCGTACGAACCCGGATTCGAAGACATGCCGCGGCGCATCCCGTCGCTCGAGAAGCTGCAGCGGCTGACGTCGTTCCGGCCGACGACGCCGCTGACTGCAATCGTCGATCGAGTGGTCGAGCACTTTCAGAAAAAGCCGGAGGCGGACTTCACTCCTCGATCCGCTCGCGCAGCGTCGGCGATTGCGGTGCCGGAATAGCCGCGAGGCCCGGTTCGATTCCGCGCGCGATGCGTGATGAACGGAAAGATTCCGTGCGCGAAGATTTCCCTCAACTTGTTTTCCACTTGACTGGCTGATGCCGCCGGTTCCAGCATTTCGTGAATCTCCCCGGGCTTCTTCGGCGCTTCCGGCGCGAACGAGCGCCACGAAATCGGCGCTTTCGTATGTCTTTATCGGACTGCTGTTACTGGGCCTGATCGTAAGGGTATTGGTGGTGGCGGTGCCGGGGAATGCTGCGCGAACGCCGTGGGGCGGCGGAGGCGACACGCCGGCTTACCTTTTGCTGGGGCATAACCTGATCTCAGGAAAAGGGTACGCATATGCAGGCCACCCGACGGCGTACCGCGCGCCGGTGTATCCGCTGCTTCTGGCCGCGTCGATGAAGATTTTTGGCTCGCACGCGATCGCGGCAATGCGATGGCTGCAGTTTCTGGCGGGACTGCTGACCGTCTACCTTTGCGCGGCGATCGCGGGCATCATCTTTGGGAAAGCCGCGAGGAAGCCCGCGCTGATCGTGGCACTATTTTTCCCCACGCTAATTATCATGACCGGAGAAATCCTTACGGAAGCCGTGGCCACGCTCTTCTGCGTGATCTTCCTATACTTGCTGGTGCGATTTTCCGAGAAAGCCTCGTGGGCGATCCTCACGGGGATGGCTGCCGTGGTGGGATTCGCGACGCTCGTCCGTTTCAATATGGCCCTATTCGGCTTCGTCGTGTTGTGGGCGGTTTTTTTCTGGAAGATGCCGCTATCAAAGTGGCGAGCCGTCGCGCTGACGATTCTGTTGCCGGGCCTGATTATCTCGCCGTGGCTCGCACGCAATTACGTCGTATTCCACGGAGCCTTCGTGTTGTCGACGGAGGGAGGACCAACCGCGGCGATGGGGATACTCGCCCCGGAGGGCCGCGCGCAGGCCGGCGACTCGGAGAGGCTCATCTCCGCGCTCGGCTGGTTGCCGCCGATGGAGCTTGAGACGAACGACGCGAGCCGCAACCGGATCGGCGATGAGGCGGATTTGAACCGCCAGGCGTGGAGGGTCACGCTGGGACTGTGGCGCAAGACGGGCTGGAGGCTCGTGCCGCTGACGATCGAGAAACTGGGCTATTTCTGGCTAAGCACGGACCAGCTTCTGTCGACGGATTCGTTTCGTCCCATCGTCCGCGCGGCGCGGTCGGCGGGAGTCCTATTCTACTGGGCGCTGCTGGCGCTGGGGATCGCGGGCTGGCTCAAATTGCGTGCGCTGAGGCCCGAGCTGGCGTATATTTTTTTGTTTTATGCGATCGTCGTTACGATTCTGCACATCCCGTTCAACATGAATACGCGGCTGCGCATGCCTTTCATCGATCCGTGGCTGGCGGTGCTTGCGGGCGCCGGTTTGCTTTTTGCGGCAGAGCGCATGGGATTTCAGCTTACGGGCGGCGGTGAGGAGAAGTGAAAACTTCCCTGAAGCGGCTGGCATCGTCCGCCGGTTTCATTGCCGCCGTCGCGCTGGCGGTGCGATTTCTAATCTTGTGGTGGACGTGGCATCGGGCCGCGCCTCTGCCTCCGAACACGCCTTACGGATACGAGCTCGGATGTGTAGCAAAATCGATCGCATCGGGTAAGGGCTTCAGCTCGCCGCTGCCGTTTTTCGATACCGGACCGACCGCGTGGCTCAGTCCGGTTTTCCCGTACATCGCGGGTGGAATTTTCAAGATTTGGGGAATCTACAGCGTCAAATCGCACATCGCGATCCAGATATTGAATTGCCTGTTCTCGGCGCTCACGATTTTCCCGATTTATGCCATCGCGAAGCGGTCCTTTGGTGCGAGCGTGGCGGTGGGCGCATCGTGGCTCTGGGTGGTGCTGCCGACGGCCTGGCACATTCCGATTGCGGACGTATGGGACACATCTCTTTCAGCTTTGCTCTTCGCGCTGCTGTTTTGGGCCACGCTCGCGCTACGCGGCGAGCGTTCATCCGCGAAGTGGGCGGGGTACGGGGCCCTCTGGGCGTTCGCGGCGCTCACGAACACGTCACTCGCTTCCGTGCTCCCGTTTTTCCTCGCGTGGCTCGCCTGGGAAGCGCACAGGGAGCGGCTGCCTTGGCTGCGGCCGGCGGCGGTGGCAAGCCTGGTATTTGTGCTTGGATTGGCGCCATGGACTTTTCGGAACTACGAGGTGTTCGGGAAGTTCGTGCCCGTGCGCTCGGTGCTCGGCATTACCTTGTGGATGGGAAATAATTCCGCGGCTGTAGGCATTGATTCTTTCCCCATGCTTCCCACCCTGAATTTGGCCGCGGCGGAAAGGTTCAAAGAAATGGGCGAGATCAATTACGCCAAGGGCAAGGAACTGGAGGCAATCGCATTCATGCGCTCGCACCCCGCAACAACGCTGCGCCACGTCCTCCGTGATGTCGCATCGTTCTGGCTTGCGGTGAGCGATCGCCCGGACGAGACTTGGTCGACGGATCCGCCTTACGTGAAAGCGCTGCTCCTGTTGAACGCCGTGGTGATTTTCCTCGGCGCGCTTGGGGTTGCCGTTGCCTGGCGTCTCCGCAATCCGAATATCGTCCCATACGTGTGTCTGCTCGTCGTATTTCCTCTCGTATACTACGTGACGTACCCGCTGGTACGCTTTCGCTTCGCAATCGAACCCTTCCTGGCAGTGCTTGCGGCCTGTGGCGGGCTATACTTCTTGGTACGCCACCGACTTCCTGCTGATGAGCGCGGAGTAGCTCAGGGTTCGACCTTGTAGGCGGCGAAACCCGGATTGGTGTAGACGGGCGCGGGCGCGTCTGGGTAAGACACATCGCGATACTGCACGACGTACTGCAGGTGATTGTTTCGCGCCAGCGCCAGCAGCCTTTGCCACGGCAACGTTTTGTAGCGCTCCCGCACAGTCTCGCGACCATTGAGATCAGGAGCCGACGACCAGCCCACATCCTTCATCCGGCTGATATAGCCGTCGGCGAACGGAGGATACAAGTACACCGCTGTTCCATCCTTCCATTCGCCCCAGCTGGATCTCTCGGACAGAACGCGAAAGCCTTCCATGAAAGTCGGAACGAGAAAGGTGGCGTCGCGTGGGGTGTTGTTGCGCGCCCAGATTTGCAGTGCGTCCCAATTGTCCGGCCCGTGTTCGGGAATCGAAAACTGATCTGCGAACGCCGTGCTGAGAACCGTTTTTCCGAGCAGCCCAAGACATGCGGCGAGTATCACTGAGACAAGACTCACGCGCGCAATCCACCGTGGTCGCCCCCGGAAGAGCGCATGACCGCCCAGGTAGATGCATGCTCTCCCTAGGAGTTCACGGCAATCTCCCCAGAAGCCGAGTCCGAGTCCGAAGATCAAAAGGGTGACTCCTAGCGGCGTCCTCGGCAACAGGAAGACCAGGAACGCGACGGGCAGCGTGGCCGCGGGAAACGGTATCAAGCCGTTTAGGGCCATGCCGTAGACTGCCGCGAACAGAAGAAGAGCGGAAAATAGAAACAGGAGAGCATCGGCGCGCATGAGCTGCATGCGCGCAAGGAGAGG
>Ga0335074_10006062_pt1 | contig 16737 bp, 10 predicted proteins | sample Lox_Sample_23_FD_206715 | JGI IMG/M metagenome (GOLD analysis project Ga0335074, IMG submission 206715) | Soil microbial communities from Loxahatchee National Wildlife Refuge, Florida, United States - Lox_Sample_2.3 | ecosystem: Environmental > Terrestrial > Soil > Wetlands | place: USA...
TGCGCATCGGTGAACGGCATCAAGACGAGAAACTCCTCGCCGCCGCTGCGGACCGCGACGTCGGATCTGCGGAGGATTTCGCCCAGCAGGCCGGCCACCCGGACGAGAACCTGGTCGCCGGTGGCGTGTCCGAAGCGGTCGTTGATCGACTTGAAGTGATCTAGGTCCAGGACGGCGAGGCTCAGCGGGACGGTGAGACCCTCCTGGGTGAGGCGATCGAGCTCGCGCGCCAGATAGCGACGGTTGTGCAGTCCGGTGAGCCAATCGCGGTCGGCCTGGTCGCGGAGCTTCGCCTGGAGCCCCTCGAGCTGGCTGGCGCGGTGTTCGAGCTCGGAGTGCGCCTGCGCCAGCTCACGATTCTTCGCCGCGAGCGCGTCGCTCTCGCGACGCGCGGCATCAGTCTCCAGCTTGGCGCGCTCGAGACTGAGCTGCAGTTCGGACAGCTCGCGGAACGCCTGGCGCTCGAGCTCAGCCGAGCGGGCCAGGGCGTCGTAAGCCTCCTCGATCCGGCCGGCCTCGCGCAACGCGGTGGCGAGAGTCGAGAGGATCAGGCTGCGCGTCTGCGGAACGCGGTCGCCAAGCCAGGCTAGAGCTCCTTCTCCTGATTGCCGAGCGTCATCGAGCTGCCCCAGCACCATGCGGGCCTCGACCTCGGCGCGGATGGCGGCGCCGAGCACATAGGGGTTTGGCTCAGCATCGGCCGTGAGCAGTCCGATCGCAAATTCGGCGTCTGAGAGAGCCTCCTCGGGTCGGGCCGCCATCAACCGGATATCAGCTCGCGTGCTGTGAAGGACGGCAATGGCAAACCTGTTTTCGCCGCTGACACCGTGTGCCACCTGGAGAGCACGTTCGATCTCGCGCTCAGCACCATCGAGATCGCCCTGCTCGTGGAAGTAGCACGCGAGATCGTTGCGGGAGATCGCCTCTTCCCATCGGTCGCCGGACTGGATCGTGAGCTCGAGAAGCTCCTCGATCCGGTCCTGCCAGTCGCGGACACCCACATTGCCAAACACCAGGCACGTCGCCCGTCTGGCGAAGATCCGGAGGGCGACGTCCTGCGTCTGGTCGGCGAGCTGGACCGCCCGTTCGGAGTGGCTGAGGGCCTCTGCATACGAGCCGGTGAAGAGGCTGAGTTGGGCATTCAGCGCGGCCACTTCGGCCTGCGCTGCCGCGTCGCCGCTGCGCTTTGAGTACCGCTCGGCGTCGACCAGGAGCTCAAGGGCGCCGCTCAGATCCCCACGATGCACCGAGACGACGCCCTGGAGGGCGCGCGCGCTCGCAGCCAGCGCCGCGTCCTCCAGCGAACGTGCGATCTCGTAGCAGCGAACGGCCACGGCGAGGGCACCTGCGGGATCCTCGTAATAGGCACGGCGAGCTACAACCAACCGTTCCCGCGCCCGGTCCGCGTCGGCGCTCTCATCGAAATCGAGATGAATCGGGAGGGCAGAGGCCATGAGAGCTACATGCACGCGCGTGCCTTGTCTGTAATCGACATCTCCGCGCTTGAACTTGAACCGCCTTTCACGATCCAGATTAGGGCTACAGAGTGCTGCGCGGCGCGGCGGCTGAGCGCGCGACCCGGGCGCGGGGCGGCTCTGGACGCTGCGCTGGGAGAATCGTCTGATCGAACCCGGCGAGATCACCCTCCACGGCCGCTCGCTGAGCTACGTACAGACGGGCAGCGGCCCTGTCCTGCTGCTGATCCACGGGGTGGCCGGCACCTTGGAGAACTGGAGCGCGGTGGTCGGGCCGCTGTCCCGGCACTACACCGTGGTGGCGTCCGATCTGCCGGGACACGGCAGATCCGGCCCGGGAGCGGGGGACTATTCGCTCGGTGCGCTGGCCGCCGGGCTGCGCGATCTGCTGGTCGCGCTCGGACACGAGCGGGCGACGCTGGTTGGGCACTCGTTAGGTGGTGGGATCGCCATGCAGTTCGCCTACCAGTTCCCTGAGATGACGGAGAGATTGGTGCTGGTGTCAAGCGGCGGTCTCGGCCCTGAGGTGAGCGCGATCCTTCGCGCTGCGACCCTGCCAGGGGCGGAGCTGTTCATCGCCGCCACCGCCGCCCTGGGCGGCACTATCGGAAAGCGGGTCGGACGTGGACTGGCCGCGGTCGGTCTGCATCCCAGCGCGGACATCGCGGAGGTCGCGCGCGGGTACGGATCGCTCGTTGACCGCGACCGTCGTACAGCGTTCTTGGCCACTCTGCGCGGAGTGGTCGGCTCCGAAGGTCAGCGTGTCCATGCCGCCGACCGTCTCTATCTGGCCGAGGGCATGCCAGTCCTGATCGTGTGGGGCGGGCGAGATCCGATCATTCCCGTCGCTCACGGCAAGAATGCACACGAGGCGATGCCCGGCAGCCGTCTCGAGATCTTCGACGGGGCGGGACATCTTCCGCAAGTCGAAGCTCCCGAGCGCTTTGTCGACGCGGTCGACCGATTCATGACCGAGACTGAAGCGTCGCGTTTTGATCCCGAGCAGTGGCGCAGTCGAATCCGTGCCGCTAGCGACTAGAGCGCACTGGGAAGCCGCGGCCCGATGCCGTCGCCGTTGTCACGGAGGAGCGTGACCAGGCTGGAGGTGGGCATAGGTTGGGCGAAGTAGAAGCCCTGGCAGTAGTCGCAGCCGAGGTGGGTGAGCTTGTGGTGTTGTTCGACTGTCTCCACCCCTTTGGAGCACACGGTCATCCCGAGGCCGTGGGCGAGCTGGATGACGGCGGTCATGATGGCGCCGCTCGCCAGCTCGTCAGCGAGCTTGGCGGTGAACGTCCGGTCGACTTTCAAGCTGTCGACGGGGTGCGTGCTCAGGTAGCTGAGCGAGGTGGAGCCGGTTCCGAAGTCGTCGAGGGCGAGCGTAACGCCGATGTCCTTGAGGTCGTCGAGCACGACGAGGGCACGTTGCTCGTCGAGCGCGAAGACGGCCTCGGCTACCTCCAGCGTCAACAGTCGGGGGTTGACTGAAGCGTCGTCGAGCATCCTTGCGATGACTTCCGCGAAGCCGGCGGCCATGAATTGGTGAGCGGACACGTTCACCGACACACCGAGATCACCGGCCTGTTCGGCGGCCCAGCTTTGTCGGTCCGACCAGGCCTGCTCGAGCACCCATTGTCCGATCTCGTGGATCTCGTGCGATTCCTCGGCCAGCGGTATCAGCACGGTCGGGGAGACCAACCCGTGGTGCGGGTGCGTCCAGCGTAGAAGCGCCTCGACTCCTGTGAGCCGGCCGTCGGCGGTGGCCACGATCGGCTGGTAGACGAGGCGCAGCTCCCCGCGTGCCGCCGCCCCAGGCAGCAAACGCGCCACGCCACCCTGCTCCGCGGCAGAGCGCAGGTCGAGCACGCGTCGGCGAGGACTGATCGTGCGCTTGGCACGGTACATCGCCAGGTCCGCCTCGTGGATGAGCTGCTCGGGCGCGTCAGCGGCACTGCCGGTGAACGCGATACCGATGCTGGCGATGACGTTCACCTCTTTGCCCGATAGGACGTATGGCGGGGTCAGCGCGGCGGCGACACGAGCCGTGATCGTGTTGCCCTGATCGCGCGTGTGGAGGTCTTCACACAGGATCACGAACTCGTCACCAGACATCCGGGCCACCGTGTCACCGGGCCTCAGCGCTTTGGTCAGCCTGTCGGCGACGGCAACCAACAGCTCATCGCCGACCTGATGCCCATAGGTGTCGTTGACCGCCTTGAAGCGGTCCAAGTCCACGAACAGCACCGCGCAAGTCATGTTCGCGCGGCGCGCGCGAAGGACGGCATGCTTCAGCCGCTCCAACATCAACGCACGGTTAGGCAGCCTGGTCAGAGGATCGTGGAGAGCGGCCTCGCTGGAGCGGTCCGAGGACTCCTGAAGGTCGGCGCGCGCTTGGGCGTTGAGCAGGTACGCCGCGGTGACGTCCGCGAGTGTCTGGGCCGCGCTCATGGAATGAGCGGAAAGCGCCCCAGGCGTCACGTCGTAGAGATCGAGTGCACCTAGCTGCGAGTCGCCGTGGCGCAACGGAAACGTGAACACCGCGCGCAGCCCGGCCTCCAGCGCCCGGGGGGCGAACCTGGGGAACCGTTCGTCGCTGCGCAGATCCGGAATCAAGACCGGTTCGGCGGTCTCGTAGGCCGCCAGGCACGGCCCTTCGCTCAGTTCGGTCTGTAACCTCTCGAACCCCAACGCGGAGTCATCCGATGCGGCGATGTAGCGCGGGTCGGAGTCCCGCGAGATGAGCGTCACCCCTGCGGCGCTGATCGGCATGACGTCCACGATCCGCTTCACCAGGTGATCAAGGATGTCCTGGATGGCGAAATCGGTGACCATTGTCCGAGCGAACTCGCTCAGCACCTCCGACAGCTCTTCAGTCTGGACAATCCCCGCTGCCGGGTTCGGAGACGGCCGATCAGAGCCTCTCCCCAAAATCAATCCTCCACTTGGGTGACGTTGCGCGGTGCTCCGCTTTCGCCCAGAAGGACCGTCTGAATCGGTGCCGGGCGACCGATCCCGAAGCCTTGGGCGTAATCGACGCCGTATTGCTCGAGCAGCGTCAGCGCAGCGTCGGTCTCGACGCCCTCGGCGACGGTCTTTCGCCCGAATCCCTCCGCAAGGTTGACGATCGCGGCGAGCCGGCGGAGCTCCCAAGCGGCACGATGACGCTCGGTCACATCGCGCCACGTGAGCACCAGCAGCTCCCCCGCCTTGCTTGCCCGCAAATCGAAGAAGCGCCGATTGGCCTGAGCGCCCCATGGGCCCGGATATGTGAAGTCATCCAGCGCCAGCGGCTCGCCGGTCTCAGCGACGCTTGCGCAGCGGTCGAACAAGCCCCCCGCACCGATCTGCTCGAACAACTCGAGTACCCGCCTCCCAACCAACTCCTTGCGCCCGAGGACCTCGGTCTTGCGCGCCGCATCGTTGGCGTACGCGTAGACGAAGTCAACGATCCGGCCCGCATCATCACGCACCGGTCTCAACAGCACGAGCGGGTCGATCAGCTTCTCCACGCACCCGTGGAAGCGCTCCTCGTTCTCACGTTTGTCGCGTCCCGCCTCCGTGATCTCGCGTGCGACCGTCGCCGCGCCCACCACCGTTCCCTCCGCGTCCCTGATTGGAGAGACGGTCAGCGACACGCCGATCCGCCTGCCGTCCTTGCGAACCTGTTCGGTCTGGACGTGGTCGACTCGATCACCGAAGACGACGGCTTGGTGGAGCCTCGCCGGCTCATCAGACCGCTCTGGCGCAGCCAGCATCGAGATCGGCTTGCCCAGCACCTCCTCGGAGCGGTAACCGTAGATCCGCTCCGCTCCCGCATTCCAGCTGAGGATCGCTCCATCGAGCCCCTCGGCTCGCCGTACAGCTCTTCACTGGCATAGCCGAACAACGTCCCCGCTTGCGCGTTGACCAGCACGATCGCACCGTCCTCGCCGATACCCAGGATCGCGTTTGGCATCCACTCCACGAACTCGCGAAGTGACTGCTGCGACGGCCAATTACCCCCGGTGTCAGACAAGCAAATATTGGGCTTGGCAACCAACTCTTCTACCCTTCCATCCCCAATCACCGGCGCCTGTGCCGTCCTTCGGCTTTCCCGGCGACATCAGACAGTGAGTACGCGTTTTTGGGCTTTCACCCGCTACGGACGTGAAGAGTTGGTGCCCCATGTCACTACCTTAGGCCCCCGCTCACCATGTAGACATCCCCCGAATAGAGGATCCTCAGGTCTTTGCCGGAGGTCCGAAAAGAGACCACCACATTGGGGCTGTACGGCGCGGTCAGCTCTGGCTTGACAGCCACTCCTCAACCAGCTGCCGCGCGATCGAGCTTTGTGGCGGCAGCAGCAGGCCGTCGCCGTCCAGGGAGTCCCAACCGATGTCGTCGCTGGCGGCTGCGGTGACCTGCTCGCGGTGGAACCAGGCAGCGTCCTCTAGCTCGTCGTCGGCTCGATTGATCTCGCCCCCGATATAGGGCGCCGTGAACCCGAGCATCAGCGACGCCGGGAAGGGCCACGGCTGACTTCCCCGGTAGCTAGGGGGACCAACCTCTACGCCTGCTTCCTCGCGAATTTCCCGGACCACCGCTTCCTCGAGCGTCTCACCCGGCGCGACGAAACCGGCAAGCGTCGAATACCGCCGCGGCGGCCAGCTAGGTTGGCGGCCGAGCAGCACACGGTCACCGTCGACGACGAGCGTGATCACGCAGGGGTCCAGGCGGGGATGGTGCTCGGTATGGCAAGTCGGACACGCCCGCGTCACACCCGCCTCGACGATCACCGACTCGGCGCCGCAGTTGCCACAGAACTGATGCGCCCGGTGCCAGTTGACCAGAGCCGCTGCGTAGGCGGCCACGCCGCCGCTCTCCTGGCTGAGTGAGCCAACCTCGCGTAGCGTGAGTTCACCGGCCGGCATTGGATGTCCTGGCTCGACACCGCCGGCGACCATGGCTGCCCGGCGTCCTGGTGGCCGTGGCGGCCCGGCATCGACGACGAAGACCGGGCCATCGGTGTCGAGACCAAGCAACAGGGGCTCGGTCACTGCCGCCGGTCGTGCCTCGGCGAGAGGGATCAGCGACAGCGCGCCGTGAGTGACCCGGAAGCCGCGGTCAGAGACGAGGACCGCGCGGGCGCGGGGATTCGCCAGTTGGGCTTGGACCCAGTCGACGTCACGGCGGCGCCCATCCTCCGCTCGGTCAATGATGGCTCCCGAGAAGGCATTCGTGATCGGCACCACCGGGAGGCTATGTCATGCCTCGTGTCACGTCGGGATTAGGGAACCCTAACTCGTGCTAGCGTCCGGGCAGATTGCGCCAGCAAACACGTCTCTCAAGGGCAAGCGCAGGTCCCGGCATCACCGCGCTCGAGATCAGTGACCTGCACAAGGCATTCGGCACCAACGCCGTCCTGACCGGCGTCGATCTGACCGTCCCGCCGGGCTCGCTGACGGCAATCCTCGGGCCTTCGGGCAGCGGCAAGACGACGCTGCTGCGCCTCATCGCCGGATTCGAGCGCCCCGATCGCGGGACGATCAGCCTCGGTCAGACGGTCGTTGACGCGGCGGGCTCCACTTGGGTCGCCCCGGAGCGCAGGCGGATCGGCTACGTCCCTCAGGAGGGCAGCCTCTTCCCTCACCTGACCGTCTTCAAGAACATCGGCTTCGGACTGCCACGAGACGAGCGCGACGGGGGTCGCGTCGTCCAGTTGATCGAGATGATCGGGATGGAGGGGCTCGACGGCCGCTATCCCCATCAGCTCTCGGGTGGACAGCAGCAACGGGTCGCGCTTGCTCGCGCGCTTGCCACACGGCCCGACCTGGTGCTCCTCGATGAGCCGTTCTCCTCGCTCGATCCAGCGCTGCGAGCTGGCGTCCGCGCCGACGTGAGGGCCCTGCTCCGGTCAGCCGGCGCAACCGCCCTGCTCGTCACTCACGACCAGGACGAGGCACTGTCGCTGGCCGATCGGGTCGCCGTGATCCACCTCGGGCGGATCCGCCAGGCCGACACTCCGCAGGCGCTGTACGACTCCCCGGCCGACACCGAGGTGGCCGGCTTCGTCGGCGACGGCAACCTCGTCCACGGCGAATTCGCAGGGGCACTGGTTCGGACCGCACTCGGCGATCTGGCGTTCACTTGCCGTGCCGGCTCGCAGCCGACGATCGGGGCTGCCGTCGTGCTGATCCGCCCGGAGCAGGTCAAGCTGGGCCCGATCGGCGTCGCGGGCGCGCTCGCCGGGCGGATGATTCACCACGAATACCACGGCCACGACTCGGTGGTCAGGGTCAAGCCCGACCACGAAGGCGAGCCTGCCGTGATCCTGGCTCGCGTCTCGGGCCAGGTCCCCTACGAGGTCGGGAGTCGGGTGGCAGTGACCGTCGAGGGCCCGGTCGTCGCCTGGTGCGCCTGACTCGTCGCGGGGCCGGCGGCGAGTTGCTCTGCGACGGCGTTCAGGAATAGAGGCACATCGAGCGGTTTCGTCAGGTACTCGGCGGCGCCGGCGTCCATCAGACGCGTCGCTTGTCGCTTCCCCGCATCGGCGCTGAGGACGATTACCGGGATGCTGCTGGTCACTGGGTCGGCTTTGAGGCGTCGCAGCACTTGGTCGCCTGGCATGTCGGGTAAGTGGAGGTCGAGGATGATCAAGTCGGGCTGGTGCTCGCGCGCGAGCTCGATGCCAAGCGTGCCCTGCATGGCGGGAACGAGATCCACGGCTACCTGACGCTCCAGGATGTGCGTGACCAGAGTGAGGTTTGACAGGTTGTCCTCGATGTAGAGGATCCGATGTGGCTTAGCGCCGGGTGCCTCGATCACCCCGTTTATCGCTTCCCCGTTCCGGGTCGTCGCCGCTGCGTCGCTGGGCGCCTCGACGCAAGCGAACTCAACGGTGAAGGTAGTGCCTTGCCCGATCTGTGATTCGAAGCTGATCGAGCCGCCCATTGCTTCGACAATCCGCCGAGAGAGAGCGAGCCCGAGGCCGGTGCCCTGAACATCACTCGTTTCCGCGCCCAAACGTTCAAACGGCTCAAACACGCCGCTGAACCGGTCGGGAGGGATCCCGATGCCGGTGTCGGCGACGATGATGCGAATCCGTTCGGCATCCGTGCGGGCGAATGAGACCGTCACCTCGCCGCCGTCTTTGTTGTATTTGATTGCGTTCGAGAGCAGGTTCAGCAGTACCTGCTTGAGCCGCTGCCGGTCCGCGTAGACGTGGCCGTCGCTGGCGAGGCCCGACATGTCGGCGCTCACGTCGATATCACGCTTGGCCGCGAGTGGCTGGACCAGCGAGACGGCTTCGCGCACGGTTTCCTGGAGCGGCACCGGCTCGGGCGAGATGTGCAGCTCACCGGCCTCGATCCGCGATAGCTCGAGCACCTCGTTGATCAGCTCGAGCAAGTGCCTACCGCCCTTGAGGATGTGTTGAACATGCTCTCGCGAACGGCCATCGAGTGAGTCCATTTCAAGCAATTGCCCGAAGCCGATGACCGCGTTCAGTGGGGTTCGCAACTCGTGACTCATGCGCGAGAGGAACTCGCTCTTGGCACGATTCGCCGCGTCCGCGATGTCTCGCGCCACGCGTTGATCCTGCTCGAGACGGACCTGCTGATCCAGCGCGCGCTGTAGTTCCTCTGTGCGCTGATCGACCAGACCCAGGGCATAGCGTCTGCGCCGGGCGAGCACCTCGACGAGCGACGTGACGAGCAGCGCGGAGAGCAGCCCAATACCCAAGACCACCGACGGCATGCTTGCGGCGAACGAACCAACCAACGGGTCGCGGCTGCTGGTCAGCAGCAACCATCGAGTCGCTCCGACTGGTACCAGCATCCGCTCAAAGCCATCGGCCTGCGACGGCCGGCTCACGGTCGTCAGGATCAGCGCAGACGGGCTGGCGCGCGGGGCGGCATATGCGATGACGTTGAGGTCGCTGAACGGAGAGCCCGCCGGTGCCGGTGTCGGCCGTGCCGGGTCCACGACAGACTCCTCATAGGCCACCGCTCCACCGGGGCCGGGCGCAGCAACGCTCAGCCGGTCACCGGTGGGTTGATGGAGCAGCGCGGCATCCAGGTTCTTGGACGCGAGCGCGCTGCCTACGAGCAGCGCCAGCCCTCCGGAGAGCCGGTAGCCGACGGGGGGTCCGCTCCCCACCGCTGCGATCACTGTCGGCCTGCCTCCACGCTCCCCAGCGACACCGACCGCGGCCACGCCCTGCTTGAGGAGCGGACCAGCGGCGCTGGCAAACGCTGTTGCCGAGCCTCGGCTACGAGAAGGCACGCCGGCAAGCAGCGCCAGAGACGACTGTGCGTTGCTGATCTCGGTTGAGAACACCGAAGCGACCTCTTTGGTCCGCTCGTGCAGCAACTTGCGGTCCTGGTTTCGCACCACCTCGGTCGTGACGACCCACATCGCCACCGCAACTGCGGCCAGCGCGAACAGCACGATCACGGACAATCGGCTCAGCCGCTGCCGGCTGAACACGTCACGCATGAGCGGATACCGGTTCGTTCGGGGTCGATGTGTGATCTGCCCCGCCTGTCTTGGTGCCTTCGGCGCGGTTCATCAGGCTCGAGTGCGGAAGCCTGGAGAACGATTCGACCACGCCTGGGTCAAATTGCCTGTCGGTCTGATTCAACACCTCGGCGACCGCATCCTCAACGGGCCAGGCAGACTTGTACGGCCGATCGTGGATAAGAGCATCGAACACATCGGCTACGGCCGCGATTCTGCCCTCGATCGGAATCTCCTCTCCCCGAAGGCCCCGCGGGTATCCGGTTCCGTCCCACCGCTCGTGATGAGTCAGAGCGATCACATGGGCCAAGCCAAGCACCGGGCACCGCCCACCGGAGAGGATCCTCGCCCCAATCGTCGTGTGCTGCTTGACCCGATCGAATTCAGCAGCAGTCAGCTTCCCGGGCTTGAGCAGAATCGTGTCCGGAATCCCGATCTTGCCGATGTCGTGCAGCTGACTAGCCCGCCGGATCAGTTCGATGCGATCCTGAGGCAGACCGAGGCCGCCGGCGAGCATCCCGCACGTTCGGGCAATCCGCCAGGCATGCTGTTGCGTGCCGTCGTCCCGGTACTCGCCCGCAAGCGCAAGCCGATCCAGCATCTCGAGCCGAGCCTGCTCGAGAGCGTGCGTGCGCTCGGCGACGCGATCCTCCAAGGTCATGTTGTGCTCGTGGAGGCGCTCCTGGAGATGCTCGGTGTGGAGCACGTTACGCACCCGTAGAAGCAGCTCTACCTGGTCGAACGGCTTGGTCAGGAAATCACGGGCGCCCATCGACAGCGCCCGGCGCTTCGTCTCCTCAGTCACGTCCGCCGTCAGCACGATGACGGGCACGCCACGCCCAGTCGCCCCGGCTGCGGATAGCTGTTCAAGCAGCGCAAACCCGTCGACACCGGGCATGTGCAGGTCCAGCAGGACCAGATCCGGCGATGAGCCAACGAAGCCGGCAGCCAAGCGCCTGGGATCGGTGGCGGTCTCCACCGAGGTGTAGCCGGCCCGCTCGAGGATCTCTCTCAGGAGCAGGACATTGAGCTGCTCATCGTCCACGGCCAGAATCGATCGTGTCCGCAGCGCCTGCTCTTCAAAGCTCGTCAACGCCAATGGTCTCTCCAGCCGGATGCCCCACACTTATCGACGCGTTCCAGCGCGTACTTGACCGACAGGGCCGAAACCGGCCGTTACACCGGTCATCCTCGCGTCGCGCGTCCAGGGCCTGGGGGTGTATGCGGCGAGGGTGTTGTGCGACGCTTCCGGCGATGACCCAGCAGATCCGCGAAGGGCTGTTCTTCCGCGTTGCGGTCCTGCTCCCCCGTGGCAGGCACACGCTGACCCGCGAGCAGGTGCGTGCCGCCCAGAGCGAGCGGTTGCTGGCCGCGTTCACCGAGTTGATGGCAGAGCGCGGCTACCGGGGCGTAAGGGTCGGCGAGGTCGCGGCCCGCGCCGGGGTCTCCCGCGCCGCGTTCTACGAGTGCTTCGCCGACAAGGAGGAGTGCGCCTTCGTCGCCTACGACCGTTTCATCAGCGTGCTGCTAGAGCGCCTCAACGCCGAGACGAGTTCCGCACAGGACTGGGAGGGGTTCATCGCCGGGTTGATGGAGAGCTACCTCGGAACCTTGCAGCAGGATCTGGTGGTCGCGCGTGCCTTCCAGGTCGAAATGGATGCCGTCGGCCCGCAGGCGCGCGATCGTCGGCGGCGGGCGCTCGTGCGCTTCGCTGAGTTCATCCGTCTGCAGCGCCAGCGGTTCGGGATCGCCGACGAGCTTCCGATGACCGCATACCTGGGTGTGGTCTACTCCGCCCGACAGATCGCCTCAGACCTGCTCGACTCCGAAGACACGCCCGATCTCCTCGCGCGTGCGCCCGAGCTGTCGAGCTGGATGAGCGACCTGCTCGGGCCGCGCCGGAAGATCGCGTCCCGGACCGGGGTCGGCCGGCCGGGCCGTGCCCCTCGGGCCGCGTAGCCCCCGCCAGCTAGCGCAGCAGCGCGTTCGCGGTGTTGGGACTTGACACCCGGAAGGGGGCTTCGTACCATCGAAGAAACAGTTGTTTCTTTAGTCGCCGGGCAGGGGTTCTGCGGGTGGCTTGAGCGGGAGAGGGATGGACCCATGGACGACTTTGGAGCCGTGCCGGCGGCGCGCGCGATCACACGTCGGTCGCTGCTCGGCGGCGCGACGGCGCTAGGGCTCTCCTCGGTGCTTCCGGCGAGGTCGCTGTCGGCCCCTCGCTCGCGCTTGGCCGAGCGCCGGACAGCAGGCGCGATCGCCGCCGGCCCGCAAGCCGGCGGCATGGGGGCTCCGGTCGGACTTCCGTCGCCGGCGCAGGTGCAGACCGACATCCAGCGGATGGTCGACTTCGGGCCGCGACTGACCGGATCGGCGGCGCACAACCAGTACATCGAATGGCTCGAGCGCGAGTTCGTTGCAGCCGGCTGCGAGCTCGTCCCCTGCGACGTCTACCAGACCAGCCGGTGGTCCATGGAGCAGTTCGGGCTGGACCTGCTCGACGGCCCAAAGCCCGGGCCGGTGACGGTTGCCAGCTACTTTCCCCGCTCTCAGCAGACCCCGCCCGGCGGGGTCACCGGACCGCTCGTCTACGGCGGCACGATGCCCGCTCCCAGCATCAGCGGTACCGGAGTGGCGGCGTTCGAGACAGCGCTGGCCGACTATCCCACCGAGGTTGAGAGCTGGTCGCAGGCGCTCCCCTCGCTGACCGGTGACCCGCGTGGCAGCGTCCTGCTCGTTGACCTCCCGATGCCGCTCCCGCTGACGGCGGGGGCTCTGCTCGGGCCGATCATGACCTACTACAACGGACAGGGCGAGACGCTGGCCGATCTGGCAACCGACGAGTACAAACGCCTGTGGCTCGTGCCGGGTCTCGCGTTGCCGCTCGACTCGTTCACCGCGATGGGCGTCGCCGGCGTGGTGTTGATCGTCGACGCTTCGCTCGACGCGTTGAAGGGGTGCTACGCCCCGTTTGAATGGTTCAACGAGGGCGTGCCGGCGCTATACGTCGACCGTGATACTGGCAACCAGCTGCGCTCACTCGCCGCCAACCGGCCGACCTCCAGGCTGACTCTGACGGCGACTCGGACGACGGTGCCGACGCCGGCCGTGACGGCGGTACTGCCCGGCCGTAGCAGCGAGACGATCATCTTCAACACCCACACCGACGGGACGGGCTTCGTGGAGGAGAACGGCGGCGTCGCCTTCGTGCACCTGGCGCGGTACTTCGCCTCCCTTCCGCGCTCGAAGCGGCTGGAGCGGACGCTCGTGTTCGCGGCCTGGCCCGGTCACTTCAGCAACGACCTGCCGCAGGCCGACGGGTGGATCGCCGATCACGAGGCGTTCGTCAAGCAAGCGGCGGCAGCGCTGACCGTCGAGCATCTCGGCTGCACGGAGTGGAACGACTCGACCGCCACCGGCTACGGCCCGACCGGCCGCGCCGAGCTGTTCGCCGTGTGGACCACGCAGGGTGAGATGTTCGATGTCGTCAAAGCCGCGGTGATCGCCCACGATCTGCCGCGCACGGCCCTGTGCCGGCCGCCCGCGCAGTTCGGCGTCGGCGGCCCGTTCCAGACGGCCGGCGTGCCGCAGATCGGCGCGATCGCCGGACCCGAGTACCTGCTCACGGTCAGCCCGAGCGGCGACATGGAGAAGCTCGACCCATCGCTGGCCGCGAAGCAGATCGCCTGGCTCGCCGACCTCGCCACGCGCCTGGATCCGATTCCGGCCGCGTCGCTGCGCCAGGGCGACCCGACGCTCGGCGCGCCCTCGACGGAGGGCAATCTCGTGCCGTCGAGCGCGACCTCCACGCCGATGCCCTGCCAGCCGCCACCGGTAGTCGCGGACTGCCCTAGAGCCACCGGGCGACTCAGCGGCCGCACGCTCGGTCTGGTGACGCTCGGGATGACGCGCGCGCAGGCTCGGCGGGCATACGCTCACAGCTCGGATCGCGGCAACAGGTACGAGGATTTCTTCTGCTTGACGCCCAGCGGTGTGCGCGTCGGCTACGCCTCGCCTGCGCTGCTGCGGACGCTACCGGCCGCGGAGCGCCGGGGGGTCGAGGGACGGGTCGTGTGGGCGTCGACCTCCAACACCCACTTCGAGCTCCGGGGCGTGCGCCCCGGCAGCACAGTCGCGGACGCGCGCGAGCGCCTGCGCCTCAGCGCCCCATTTCAGGTCGGACTGAACAGCTGGTACCTGGCCCCGAACGGGCCGTCGACCGCGGTTCTCAAGGGCCGTCGCGGGATCGTCGAGGAGATCGGGATCGCCGACCGCTCGCTGACCCAGGGCCGCAGGGCCGCGCTTGCGTTCCTCGAAAGCTTTTCCTAGAGCAGTACGAGAGAGAGGGAGCAGTGGAGATGCAGGTTGAGCGGAGGCGTGCGACTGTCCTGGCTCTCGTCGTGGTGGTCCTCGTGGTGGTGGGCTGGGCGCCCTCCGGCGCGGCGGCCAGCGCCGGGGGATCGTTCCCCGGAGCCCTCAACGCGACCGTCGGGCCGTTGATCTCCGGCACAAGCTCCTACGTCCACGGCACGTTCGCGTGGACGGGCTATCCGTACAACGGCACGACCGCGTACCCGTCCGGGGTGGGAGGCAACTCGGCAAACCTGATCCAGCTTCAGATCGGGCTCACGAGCGCGGGAGACGTGCGGATTCGGGGGATCCTCGAGACGCTGACCGACCCGACGGTGCCGCTGCTCGCCGTTGGCTTCGACACCGACGACAACACCCAGACGGGCGCGACGAGCCTGCCGGGATGGAAGGTCGACGGCCCGCTCGGGCTCGACGTGCTGGTGACGGTTTCCTCGCAGGGGGCGACGCTCGAGCGCTGGAACGGGTCGGGCTGGACCGCGGCCGGCGAGTTCCCGGCGCAGATCGACCCCACCTCCAACTCGATGACCGCGGTGATCCCGCGCAGCGCTCTGGACCCGGACGGCCAGACCTGGCAGGCGGTTGCTGCTCTCGGGTTGAGCGGTGCCAACTCGTTCCTGGCCGGCGACGGATCGATCTACAACCTCGCGTTCGTCCACGAGGAGGACTGCGAGGACGCGTCAATCGCCGCCTGCGACCCGACCGCGATCGCCGCTGGCACCGACGCGCAGGACGGCGAGTCGAATCTGATCCTGAGCGGCGCCGCGCCCTCGTCGGCTGCTGTGGCGAGCATCGACTTCGCCAGGCTCGCCGCCGGCACCACCGAGCTCGCCTCGGCGAACGTTCCCGGTTTCCACACCCTGCTCTACTACTCGCACCTGAATCTCGGCGAGGGATACATGTCGACGGTCTGCGACGGTGACCTGGTGCCATGCACCCTCGACGCTGGGCCCTTCCAGCCCTACGTCGTCGATGTGCCGATTCACCGCGGCCCGATGCCCGCGATCTTCTGGCTGCACGGCGTCGACGCCAACGATCTGTGGACGACCGACATCCCCAATTTATCCCCACTCACCCAGCCGCCGGCGCTGATCGTGATGCCGCTGGGGCGCGGCCCGTCCGCCGGCTGGGGCGGTGGCGACGCCACTGACGGGACTCCGACCGAGAGCGGCGCGTATGGGACGCAGGACGTTCTCGACGTCTACGCCGACGTGACCCATCGCCTCGACGTCGACCTCAACCACGTCGTGGTGGGCGGATCCTCGCTCGGCGGGCTCGGCGCGTTCCACCTCGCCGAGTTCTATCCCGACCTGTTCACCGGGATGTTCTCCGAGGTTGGGGGCGACTGCTGCATCGCCTCGACCAACCACGCCCAGCCGCGACGGCTGGAGAACCTGATCAACGTGCCGGTGCGGATGGTGAACGGAACGCTTGACCCGCTGGCCAATGCCTTCGACGCGTTCACCGACTTCTACCCGGCGATGGACTCGCTGCGCGACATCGACTACGTCGGCTACCAGATGCTGAGGCGCAGCCACGACATCTCGGAGACCACGTACCCCGTCAACCTGGTGCTCGGCCAGTACATGCCGCTCGAGCAGTGCCTGCTCGAGCAGTTGCTGGCCCAGCCGCGGGCGATCAACCCGGCACGGGTGGTCTACATCGTCGATCCGAACTTCGAGTTCACGGACCCCGCGACCGGACTCGACGTCGTTCAGACACAGGCCTACTGGGTCTCGGGACTGCAGCCGCGCGGCAGCGACGAGGCGCGGATCGACGTGACCACGCTGACCCACGCCGTACGTACTACGACCGGCACACCGATCGTTGGCTACGGGCAGAACGTCACCGCGGGCGCGGATCTTTGCGGCGCCAACCAGTCGGTCCAGACCGACGACGCCTGGGCCTACCAGGGGATAAAGGTGACACCGGACGCCGCCCAGGCCACGAGCAACGGCTTCACCGCGACGATCACGCAGTTCGCGACCGCCACGCTCGACCTCCCGCGGATGGGGATCAGCGTGAAGCGGCCGATCAGCGCCTACATCGAGGGCGACGGCACGACCGCGCTGACGCTGCGAGGGCCGTGGCCCAACGGTGAGCAGGTAGACGTCACTCGCGACGGCGTCGCCGACGGCGCGCTGACCGCCGAGAACGGGGCCGTCGTGCTCAAACGAGACTTCTCCTGGCAGCAGGAGCAGGTCCCCGAAGTCGGCACGGTCGACTTCTCTGGGGTCGAGCCGCCGGCCTACATCGACACTCCAGCCGGAGACGTCTCCGGCTACCAGGAGCCCGAGGGCCAGGAGCTCGGCGGCCACCAGTACGTGCTCACGCCGGAACCGTAAGCGCCGGTGCGCGCGTTAGGAAGGAACCTCGCGCTGGCAAAAGGCGTCGGGAGGGA
>Ga0335074_10006064_pt1 | contig 16736 bp, 13 predicted proteins | sample Lox_Sample_23_FD_206715 | JGI IMG/M metagenome (GOLD analysis project Ga0335074, IMG submission 206715) | Soil microbial communities from Loxahatchee National Wildlife Refuge, Florida, United States - Lox_Sample_2.3 | ecosystem: Environmental > Terrestrial > Soil > Wetlands | place: USA...
TGCCTGATCCCGTCCGCTAGCGCGTCGACCTCGTCCAGCGTGTTGTACACGTAGAACGTCGCCCTGGTGCTGGCCTGGGCACCGAGCGCCCGGTGCAACGGCCAGGCACAGTGATGACCGGTACGGACCGCTATGCCAAGTTCGTCCAGCACCTGCCCCACGTCATGCGGGTGGATGCCATCCACGACGAACGACACGGCCCCGCCACGGTGGTCGGTGTCGAGCGGTCCGAGAATGCGCACGCCGCTGATGCCCGACAGCGCCTCAAGCGCGTGGGCCGTCAGCGCCTCCTCGTGCGCTGCGACGTTCGGCATGCCGAGCGCGTCCAGGTAATCGCAGGCAGCAGCCAGTCCCACGGCCAGAGCGGCCGGGGGCACACCCGCCTCGAACCGGGCTGGCGGCGGCAGGAAGGTCGACCCCTCCATCCGGACCACTTCGATCATCGAGCCGCCGGTGATGAATGGCGGCATGGCTTCGAGCAGCTCACGCCGCGCCCACAGCACGCCGATGCCGGACGGCCCGAGCATCTTGTGCCCGGAGAACACGAGGAAGTCGGCTCCAAGCCGAGTGACGTCAACTGGCTGGTGCGGCACCGACTGCGCGCCGTCGGCCATCACCAGCGCGCCACGGGCATGAGCGGCGGCAGCGATCTCCGCGACCGGCGGCACCACGCCAGTCACGTTGGACTGGTGCGTGACCGCGACCAGCTTGGTCCGGCTGTTGATGAGCTCGTCAGCGTTGCTGAGATCCAGCCGGCCGTCGGGCTGAAGGCCGAACCAGCGCAGCGTCGCTCCGGTCCGCTCGCATAGCTGCTGCCATGGCACCAGGTTGGCGTGGTGCTCCGCCTCCGAGATGAGCACCTCGTCGCCGGGGCCGACCGCGAACCTGCGGGCCTCCGGGCCAAAGGTCGCGGCATTGCTCATCGCATACGCGACCAGGTTGACGGCCTCCGTGGCGCTCTTGGTGAAGACAATCTCCCCTGGGTCTGCATGCAGGAACGCGGCGATCCTGGCACGCGCGCCTTCGTACGCATCGGTCGCTTCCTCGCCGAGCAGGTGCGCGCCCCGGTGCGGGGCAGCGTTGCGCGTGGTGTAGAAATCGCGCTCGGCGTCCAGAACCTGCCGCGGCTTCTGCGAGGTCGCCCCGGAGTCCAGGTAAATCAGGTCATTACCACCGCGGACGGCGCGGCCGAGGATGGGAAAGTCCCTGCGGATTGCCTCGACGTCCAGCGGCACGCGGCCAGCCCCGGACACGGCGGTTCCGGTGGCCACGTCACCAGTGATCACGTCGCTCTGGGCCGTCATGCTGCCGCGCCCTTAGTCACGAACCGCTCATAGCCGCTGGACTCCAGCTCGTCAGCGAGTTCCGAGCCGCCTTCCTCGACGATGCGGCCGGCCACGAAGACGTGCACGAAGTCTGGCTGCACATAGCGCAGGATCCGGGTGTAGTGCGTGATCAGCAGGACTCCGTGGGAGGCGTCCTCGCGGAACCGGTTGATGCCGGCCGATACCACCCGCAGCGCGTCGATGTCGAGCCCGGAGTCGGTCTCGTCCAGGATCGCGATCTTCGGATTCAGTAGCTCGAGCTGCAGGATCTCGTGCCGCTTCTTCTCGCCGCCGGAGAAGCCCTCGTTCAGGTTCCGCTGCGCGAACGACGGATCCATCTGCAGCAGCTCCATTGCCTCGCGCAGTTCCTTCCCGAACGTGCGGATCTTCGGGGCCTCGCCTCGGACGGCGGTGATGGCGGTGCGCAGGAAGTTGGACACCGAGACGCCGGGGACCTCAACGGGGTACTGCATTGCCAGGAACAGGCCGGCCCGCGCCCTGGCGTCGACGCTCATCGTCAGCACGTCCTGACCGTCGAGCGTGACTGAACCCTGAGTCACCGTGTACTTGGGATGCCCGGCAATGGCGTACGCAAGCGTGGTCTTGCCCGATCCGTTCGGCCCCATGATCGCGTGCGTCTGGCCCGCCTTGACGGTCAGGTCAACACCGCGCAGTACCTCACGGCTCTCCCCCGCCGCGTCCGTCACACTGGCGTGCAGGTCGCGGATCTCTAGGGTGGACATATGTGATTTCTCCCGATCTGCTTAGCCAGGCAGGGCGACGTAGACGTCGCCACCCTCGACCTTGACTGGGTAGGTGGCGACCGGCTTCGTAGCCGGCGGCCCGGTCGGCTTGCCAGTGCGCAGGTCGAAGCACGACCCGTGCAGCCAGCACTCGACGGTGTGGTCGTAGATCTCGCCCTCCGAGAGCGGGACCTCCTCGTGCGAGCAGACATCGTGCAGGGCGAACAGCTCACCGTCAGCCCGCACCACCGCAACGGGAACGCCCGCTACCTCGACGCCGAGGGCGCCCTCCTCGGGCACGTCGGCCAGTGCGCAAGCACGCCGGAACGGGGCAGCTTCGGGCTGTACCGTCTGCGGGGGACGACCCCCGGACCCCCCGCTCATGACAGCTCCGCCTCCACCGCCGCCGCGACCCGGTCTTGCAGCTCCGGCACTTCGATCTGACCGATGAGCGCGCCGAAGAAGCCGCGGATCACCAGCTTCCTGGCCTCGTGGAACGGGATGCCCCGTGCCATCAGGTAGAACAGGTGCTGGTCCTCGAGCCGCCCGCTCGCGCTGGCGTGCCCGGCGCCTGCTACCTCGCCGGTGAGAATCTCCAGGTTCGGCACGGAGTCGACCCTCGTGTCGTCGGTCAGCACCAGGTTCCTGTTGTACTCATAGGTGTCGGTCCCGGTCGCCTCGGGGCGGATGATGACGTCGCCGATCCAGACCGCGTGCGCGCCATCGCCCTGCAAAGCGCCCTTGTAGCTGACCCGGCTGCGGCAGTTCCGCTCTGCGTGGTCGACGAAGAGCCGGTGCTCCAGGTGCTGGCCCGCGTCCGCGAAGTACAAGCCGCGCAGCTCGGCGTCGCCGCCAGGCCCGGCGTACCGCACCGATGGCGCCAGGCGGACGACGGAGCCGCCGAGCGTCACAGCCGTATGAGTGAGCCGTGCGTCCCGCCCGAGCCGGGCATGATGATGCGACAGGTGCACTGCGTCATCCGCCCACCCCTGCAGGCTGACCACGACTAGCGATGCCCCGTCACCCACGATCAGCTCGACGTTGTCCGCGTAAGTGGCGCTGCCTGAATGGTCAAGCACCACGACCGCGCGCGAGTTCGGCTGGACGTCAACGACAGTGTGCCCGAATGCCGCCCCGTCCGTGCCCTCACCACGCACCGACAACCAGGTCGGCGTGTCTGACTCGTAATCTGCCGGAACGGAGATCACCGTCGCTTCGCGGAATGACGCAAAGGCCCTGGCACTGACGCGATCGCCGGGCACGTAGGCGGTGCCGAGTCCGGGGTCACCTTGTTCGACCTTCTCAATGGTGACCCCGGAGGCGGCGTCGCCGACGACACTCACCTTCCCGTCACCAAAGGGACCATCCGTGTGCAAACCGCGAAGACGACGCAGCGGAGTGAACCGCCACTCCTCCTCGCGCCCGCCGGGCACCGGGAAGTCGGCAGGGTCGAACGACTGCCTCTCGTGCAGCCTGGAAACGGGAGCCGTCTCGACGGCCCCCTGCAGGCCTGCCATCAGCCGACCGCCCCTTCCATCTGCAGCTCGATCAGCCGGTTGAGCTCGAGCGCGTACTCCATCGGCAGCTCGCGCGCGATCGGCTCGACGAAGCCACGCACGATCGTCGCCATCGCCTCGTCCTCGGTCATGCCACGGCTCATCAGGTAGAACAGCTGGTCCTCGGAGACCTTGGAAACCGTGGCCTCGTGGCCCATCTCCACGTCGTCCTCACGCACGTCCACATACGGGTACGTGTCGGACCGGCTCACCGTGTCGATGAGCAGCGCGTCGCATTTCACCGTGGACTTGGAGTGCTCGGCGCCCTCTCGTACCTCGACCAGGCCGCGGTAGGAGGTGCGGCCGCCCGCCCTGGCCACCGACTTGGACACGATGCTGGACGAGGTGTTCGGCGCGCAGTGCACCATCTTGGCCCCGGCGTCCTGGTGCTGGCCGGCGCCGGCGAACGCTACCGACAGGGTCTCGCCCTTGGCGTGCTCACCCATCAGGTACACGGCCGGGTACTTCATCGTGACCTTGGAGCCGATGTTGCCGTCGACCCACTCCATCGTCGCGCCCTCGTGAGCGACAGCGCGCTTGGTGACCAGGTTGTAGACGTTGGCCGACCAGTTCTGGATGGTGGTGTACCGGCAGCGAGCGCCCTTCTTGACGATGATCTCGACGACCGCGGAGTGCAGTGAGTCCGACGAGTAGATCGGCGCGGTACAGCCCTCGACGTAGTGCACGTAGGCGTCCTCGTCGACGATGATCAGCGTTCGCTCGAACTGACCCATGTTCTCGGTATTGATCCGGAAATAGGCCTGCAGCGGGATCTCCACGTGCACGCCCTTCGGCACGTAGATGAAGCTGCCGCCGGACCAGACCGCGGTGTTCAGCGCCGCGAACTTGTTGTCGCCGACCGGGATGACCGTGGCGAAGTACTCCTGGAAGAGGTCCGGGTGCTCGCGCAGCGCGGTGTCGGTGTCGAGGAAGATGACGCCCTTCTCCTCAAGGTCCTCGCGGATCTTGTGGTAGACGACCTCCGACTCGTACTGCGCCGCGACGCCCGCGATCAGCCGCTGCTTCTCCGCCTCGGGGATGCCCAGCTTGTCGTAGGTGTTCTTGATGTCCGCGGGCAGCTCGTCCCAGCTAGCTGCCTGCTTCTCGGTCGACCGGACGAAATACTTGATGTGGTCAAAGTCGATGCCGGACAAGTCCGAGCCCCAGGTGGGCAGCGGCTTGCGCGCAAACAGCTTCAGGCCCTTCAGCCGGAGATCCAGCATCCAGTCCGGCTCGTTCTTCTTCGCCGAGATGTCCCGGACGACATCCTCGTTCAGCCCGCGCCGCGCAGCGGCGCCGGCGACGTCCGAGTCAGACCAGCCGAACTTGTAGCGGTCCAGGCCCTCGAGCTCCGGGTGGGCGATAGCGGTCATGCGGAGATTCCTCCGACCTCGTTAGTCGTGCGGTTATGTACCAGTGATGGTGCGGTGACGTGCGTGGTGCAGATGCCGTCGCCGTTCGCGATCGTCGCGAGGCGCTGGACAGGGGTTCCGAGCAGTCGCCCGAAGGCCTCCGTCTCTGCTTCGCATAGCTGCGGGTACTTCGCGGCCACGTGCGCCACCGGGCAGTGGTGCTGGCAGAGCTGCTCTCCGCCAGCGCCCGCCGGCGAACTCGAAGCCGACGCGGCATAGCCATCAGCTGACAGCACTTCCGCCAGGACCCTTACCCGCTCAGACAATGGTGCCGACTCAAGCGTCCGCTGATAGCGGCGCTCGAGTTCGGATATCTGCTGCCTGGCGAATTCGGCAACGGCACCAGCGCCGGCCCGCTCGGCCAGGAACCTGAGCGCACTGGTCGCCAGGTCGTCGTAGGCGTGCTCGAAGGCGCTGCGGCCGGCGTCGGTGATGGCGAACATGCGGGCCGGCCTGCCACGACCCCGGCCGCCGCACGGCCGGATGTTCCTGACCTCGACCAGTCCGTCAGCCAGCAAGTTGTCCAGGTGGCGCCGGACCGCGGCGGGAGTCAGGCCGAGCCGGGCGGACAGGCCGGAAGCAGTCACCGGCCCGTTCTCTAGAATGAGACGCGCGATCCTTCCGCGGGTGCCAGGCTCCGCGCCAAGGCCCGCCTGCTGCGCGCCAAGCGACTGTGCTGCAACAGCCGGTGCCGAAATAGCGCGGCCAGTTTCCTGCGGGCCGTCCGGCACGGGGACAGCATTCACCGCGGCACCACCAGGGGTGCTGCGCACGGCGTCTACTGATCCCACGTATTTCACAACATCATTGTGCCGTAATTAGTTCCGCACCTGCAATCGGGTCGGCCCGTGGCGCCTGTCACACCCTTATGCCGGTTATGCCCAGCGAATCGGCGCACCGCCGTCTGAACCTCAGGTCTGCATCGGGGACGTGCGGCGGTTGGCACTGGGCCGTGAGCGTGCGTTCCCGCCGGTATATCCGTCGCTCCGGAATCCAGGGATGATGTACCCATGAGTAACCCCGGTAGCGGAATGACCACGCAGCCGCGGGCTCAGCTTGCTGACCTGGCCGACCCGGCGGTCCTGCCCGATCCCTATCCGGTCCTGGCGAGCTTGCGGGCGGCCTCGCCGTTCGCGCAGTTCGACGGCGCCTTCGTAGTTGTCGGGCGGCATGCCGACTGTTCCGCGGTCCTGCGCGACCCGAACGCGAGCAGCGAGCGAGGCAGGTCGCTGATGGCCGCAGCCGGGCAACGGCGGGTCAGGGAGCGGCCGTCGTTCCTCTCACTCGACCCGCCCGACCACACAAGGCTGCGGCGGCTGGTGTCCAAGGCATTCACCCCCCGGACGATCGCGCAGCTGGAGCCGCGGATCCGGGCCGTGACCGGGGAGCTGCTGACCGCGGCGTCCGGTGCCGGGCAGCTCGAGGTCATCAGCCAGCTTGCCTATCCACTGCCCGTGCGGATCATCTCGGAGATGCTTGGCGTTCCGGTCGAAGATCACCCGCGGTTCGCCGGGTGGTCGGCCAGGCTGGCTCATTCGCTGCAACCTGGCTTCGGACTCAACCACGAAGAAGCGGAGGCACGAGACGAGGCGGCCCAGCTGGCTCGCGAGGAGTTTGCCGCCTATTTCCGCGAGTTGATCGCCGCGCGCCGGGCGCGTCCGGAGCCTGACCTGCTGTCAGAGCTGATCCGGGCCGAGGACGACGGCGCGAAGCTCACCGAGGACGAGCTCATTGCGACCTGCGTGCTGCTGCTCGTCGCGGGGCACGAAACGACGGTCGGCCTGATCTCCAACGCGATACTCGCGCTGCTGAGGAATCCGGACCAGTTCGACCTGCTGCGCGCCGATACGACCCTGGCCGCCGGAGCGGTCGAGGAAACGCTGCGCTATGACGCGCCGGTGCAGATGACGGGCCGCGTCGTCCGCGGCGGGATGACGATCGGTGACGTTACCGCTCCGGACGGTGCGCTGCTGTTGCTGTTGCTCGCCGCAACTGGCCGTGACCCCGAGGTTTTCGATGATCCTGACCGGTTTGACATCCGCCGCGGCGCCACCGGACACCTGGCCTTCGCAGCCGGCCCCCATTTCTGCCTCGGCGCGCCGCTTGCCCGGCTTGAGGCAACGATCGTGCTGCAGATGTTCGTGGCCCGGGTTCTCGAGCCTGAGCTGGACCTGAGCGCGCTGAACTACAAGCCGAACTTCAACTTGCGGGCGCCCGACCAGATGTTCGTGCGCTTCGAAGAGATTCGGCCGGCCTGAACTCGGTGACTGCGGCACCCCGCCTGGTGCGGGCGCGGGCGTCAGCCTGGGGCTGTGTAGGCCTGGCCTGAATCGGGAACAGCGGAGTCGGGCGCGCTAAGCTGCTACCGACTGGTCACGCTCAGTGACAGCCTCAGCGGTGAGCTCAGCGGCGGATAAATCAAGCCGACGAGGACGACATGGCTGACGAAGCAGATGTACTCGTCGTGGGCGCCGGCCCTACTGGCCTGCTGGTCGCCGGCGACCTCGCGGGCGACCTCGGGTCCTGCACGGTGCTGGAACGCCGCCACCACGAATCGAACCTGAGCCGGGCCGCCGGCATGAACTCGCGCACGCTTGAGGAACTGGACGCGCGCGGCATGGCTGACAACGTGATTCGGGCGGGTTTGCCGGTTGATAAATTCGAGGTCTTCGGCGACACGCTGGCCATCTCCGGGCTGCCGAGCCGGTTCCCGTTCGAACTTGCGATTCCGCAGTACAAGACTGAACAACTGCTCGAAGACAGAGCGCGGGCGCTCGGCGCCGAGATCGTCTACGGGGCGGACGTGACCGGGCTGAGCCAGGACGCCGACGGCGTCGAGCTGGAGGTGCGCGGCCAGGGCGGTGCGGTGTCCACCCGGCGAGCGCGGTATGTGGTCGGGGCCGACGGCGTGCGCAGCACCGTACGAACGTCCCTCGGCCTGCCCTTCCCCGGCCGCGCCGCCGCACGCTCGGTCATCCTGTGCGACACGCAGATGAGCGACCCGCCGCCGAATATGCTGGCGGCGCGCTCGGCGGAAGACGGTCTCGCATTCGTGCTGCCGTTCGGCGACGGTTACTACCGGGTGATCGCCTGGGATCGCCACCGCGAGGTGCCCGACACTGCCCCGGTGGACATGGACGAGATCCGCGACCTCACCCGCCGGGTGCTCGGCACCGACTTCGGCATGCATGATCCCCGGTGGCTGTCGCGGTTCCACAGCGACGAACGGCTGGTGCCGCAGTACAGCGTGGGCCGGGTGTTCCTGGCCGGCGACGCCGCGCACACGCACTCCCCGGCGGGCGGCCTCGGGATGAACACCGGCATGCAGGACGCGGCCAACCTCGGCTGGAAACTCGGCGCCGTCATCACGGGCCGGGCCCCGGCTGCCCTGCTGGACACTTATCACGCTGAGCGCCACCCCGCCGGACAGAACACCGTGCGCATCAGCAGCATGCTGCTTCGCGCAGGTCAGGCTAGGCCACGGACCCCGGGCGCCGCACGCAGGACGGTTTTGCGGGTGGCCACGCATATCCCCCCGCTGGCACGCCGGATGGCCAGGGCCTTTTCCGGCATCAACGTGAGCTATGCCGCGCCGCCCGGCGCACACCCGCTTACGGGCCGGCGAGCACCGGACATTCCGCTCAGCGACCACGGACCGAAGAGGCTGTACGAGGCACTGCGCTGCAGGCGCATGCTTCTGGTCACGCCCCCGAACGCGCTACTGCCCGGGTCGCTGACCGCCGGCTGGGCTGACCGGGTCAAGGTCGTCGGCGCAGGGGGGCCGACCGACAAACTTGTCCTGGTACGCCCCGATGGCTACATCGCCTGGGCCGCCTCGTACTCAGACTCAGGCGCATTTGCCGACCGGATCCACGCGGCGCTCGCACAATGGTGCGGTCCCCCGGCTGACCAGCAAGGGGCCGGCTGACCAACGGCCGCGCAGTAGCTGGCGGGCCGATCTAGCCGAGGAAGCCGCGCAGCAGGGCCGCCGTTCCGGCGAGATGCTCAGCCACTGCGGTCCTGGCCCGGACGGGGTCGCCATCCAGGATGGCCTCGACGATCTCCTCGTGCTGTCTGGCGGTGTGATCGATGTTCCGCTGCAGCACCGGGATCGCGTTCAGCAGGTCGTTGAGCCGCATCCGGGCGTCGGCACACGCTGCAGCGAGCAGGCCCGAGCCAGTCAATTCGGCCACGCTCAGGTGGAACAATGTGTCCAGCCGGCGGTAGTCCTGCGGGCTGGCCGCGTTCACCTCGCCGAGCCTGGCCAGCAACGTCGCCCGGACCCGCTCGTCTGCTGCTGTCGCGAACTGGGCAGCCAGAGCATCGGCCGCGCCAGATTCGACGGCTAGCCGGAATGTCAGCGCGTCGGTCAGCTTGCGCGGGTCCTCGGTGGCGAGCCGGCGCAGCTCGGCGGAGTCCGGGTCCGGCCGTGTGTACGTCACGAACGTGCCGCCGCTACGGCCCCGGCGGGAGCAGACGTAGCCAGCGTCCTGCAACTCGCGGATAGCCTCGCGCAGCGTGAGCCGGCTGATGCCCATCTGAGCCGCGAGTTCCCGCTCGGCCGGGAACCGCTCCCCCGGCCCCACAACGCCGAGCTTGATGATGCTCAGCAGCCGCTCGACCGTCTCCTCGAACGCGTTACCTTGCCGCACCGGGAGCAGCAGCGCAGTTAGCTCGCCGGCGGCGGTTTCCCGCGGTCTGGGCGGCACTTCAGCCCCAGCACTCACCGAACGCGCCCTCCGGCCTCGCAGGTAACACCCATCCAGACTCTAGGCGCGCCACCGCACCTTGGCACGCGGAGACTGACCATGCCGGGCCGGAGACTGAGCACGCCGGGCCGGAGACCGCGCAAGCGGAGCCTGTGGCGCGCACCGCCTTGTCCGTAAGTGTCCTGATACGCAGCGCCTGGAACGGGCTCACTGCAGTGCGGCGAGAGGCGAATGTGCTCCAAGGTCTTGACAATGCCTCAGACCTCCCCATCATTGGTCTGATAATAGACCATTTAGCTCTGGCCCCAGGACACCGTGAGCGCTGCCACCGACGGCGCGCCCCAAGCATCGCACCCGGCAGGTCCACGTACCAAGGAGCACGGCGTGGCAATCAACGAACAAGCGCTCAGCAGTGATGAGGAGATCCTCCATCGGCTTGGCTACGCGCAGGAGCTGCGCCGCCGGATGTCGGGGTTCTCGAACTTCGCGGTCTCGTTCACGATCATCTCGATCCTGTCCGGCTGCCTGACCCTGTACAGCTACGGAATGAACACCGGCGGCCCGTCGGAGATTGTTTGGGGCTGGCCAATCGTCGGCATCATGACGCTGTTCGTCGGCCTGTCGATGGCCGAGGTATGTTCCAGCTTCCCGACGGCAGGCGGCCTGTACTACTGGTCAGCCAAGCTGGCCCGGAAGAATGGGCCGGCCTGGTCCTGGTTCACCGGGTGGTTCAACTTCCTGGGTCAGGTCGCGGTGACCGCGGGCATCGACTTCGGCGCTGCCTTCTTCATCAACGCGTTCCTCAACCTGGAGTTCGGCCTCGGCCTTGCGCACTGGGAGACCATCGTCATATTCGCGATCGTCTTGCTGGTGCATGGCCTGCTGAACCAGTTCGGCATCAAGCTCGTGGCGCTGCTGAACGACATCAGCGTCTGGTGGCACATCCTGGGCGTGCTGATCATCGTCGCCGTGCTGACTTTCGTGCCGTCGCACCACCAGTCCGCCAGCTTCGTGTTCACGCACTTCGTCAACAACACCGGCTGGCACAGCTCGTTGTATGTCGCACTGATCGGCCTGCTACTGGCTCAGTACACGTTCACCGGCTACGACGCCTCTGCGCACATGACCGAGGAGACGCACAACGCTGCTCGCAGCGGCCCGCGTGGCATCGTCATGTCGATCATCGTCTCGCTGTTCGCCGGCTGGATCCTGCTGATCGGTGTCACCTTCGCGATCCAGAACTACGCCGGCGAAGTGAGCGCAACCGTAGCCCCGGCGCAGATATTCGTCGACGCGCTGGGCGGGACGGGCGGAAAGCTGCTGCTGCTCATCGTCATCTTCGCCCAGCTGTTCTGCGGCATGTCATCGGTGACCGCGAACTCGCGGATGATCTACGCATTCTCCCGTGACGGGGCCGTGCCGGGATCCAGGCTCTGGCACCAGGTCAACAAGCGGACCAGGACGCCCACCAACGCCATCTGGCTCGCGGCCGGCTTCGCGCTAGTCCTCGGCCTGCCGTACCTGTGGAACCCGACCGCGTACGCCGCCGTGACCTCCATCGCGGTCATCGGCCTCTACATCGCCTACGTGCTGCCCACCTTCCTGCGACTGCGGCAGGGCGAGAGCTTCCAGCGCGGCCCCTGGCACCTCGGCAGGTGGAGTTACGTGGTCGGCATCATCGCGGTCACCTGGGTCGTGATCATCACGATCTTGTTCATGCTGCCGACAGTCAGCCCGATCACCGTGGGTAACTTCAACTACACCGTCGTGGCAGTCGCGGTCGTGCTGGGCTTCGCCGGGATCTACTGGCTGGTATCGGCACGGAAATGGTTCACCGGGCCGAAGGTCCAGGGCACGGCCGAGGAACTGGCGGCCATTGAGCACGAGCTGTCGGCCTGACCATGAGTGACCAGACTCCGCGTGCGGCTCGTCCGGGGATGCTCTCCCTGGACGAGCTGCGCGGGCTCGTCGCTGCCGGCGAGATCGACACCGTCATACTCGCGCTGACCGACATGCAAGGGCGGCTGCAGGGCAAACGGCTCTCCGCCGAGTTCTTCCTGGCCGAGGTCGCGCACGAGTTCTCCGAGGGCTGCAACTACCTGCTGGCCGTGGACGTCGACATGAACACCGTCGACGGCTACCAGATCTCGTCCTGGGAGCGCGGCTACGGCGACTTCGTCATGCGCCCAGACATGGACACGCTGCGCCGGATCCCCTGGCACCCGGCGACGGCACTCGTGCTCGCCGACCTCGCCTGGCTCGACGGCACGCCGGTCGTCGAGTCCCCGCGGCAGATCCTGCGCCGCCAGGTCGACCGGCTAGCCGAGCGCGGCCTGGTCGCGCTGGCCGGGACAGAACTCGAGTTCATCGTCTTCAACGACAGCTACGAGCAGGCGGCAGCCAAGAACTATCAGAACCTCGCTCCGGCCAACGGCTACAACGTTGACTACTCGATCCTCGGCACCTCCAGGATCGAGCCGCTGCTGCGCCGCATCCGCAACGGCATGGCCGGCGCGGGCCTGTACGTCGAGTCGGCGAAGGGCGAGTGCAATCTCGGCCAGCACGAGATCGCCTTCAGGTACGCCGACGCGCTCACGTCCTGCGATAACCACTCGATCTACAAGACCGGAGCGAAGGAGATCGCGGCGCAGGACGGCATGAGCATCACGTTCATGGCTAAGCCGAACACCCGCGAGGGAAACTCCTGTCACATCCACCTGTCCCTGCGCGGCGCGGACTCCCCTGGCAGCAACGGCGGCACGCCGGTGCTCGCCGGCACCGGCCAGCACGGGCTCTCCGAGCTGGGCGAGCACTTCGTGGCCGGGCAGCTTGCCGCGCTGCGCGAGCTGACCCTGTTCTACGCACCGAACATCAACTCCTACAAGCGGTACGTGCCGGGCAGCTTCGCACCGACCGCGGTGCGCTGGGGGGTCGACAACCGCACCTGCGCGCTGCGGCTCGTCGGCCACGGCCATTCCCTGCGAGCGGAGAACCGTACACCCGGCGGGGACGTCAACCCCTACCTCGCGGTCGCCGCCATGATCGCGGCCGGGCTGCACGGCATCGACCACGAGATACCGCTCGAGCCCGCGTTCGAGGGCAACGCCTACGCCGACGACGCCAGCAAGGTCCCGCACACGCTGCGGGACGCGCTTGAGCTCTGGCAGAAGAGCGAGATCGCGGCTGCCGCCTTCGGCCCGGAGGTGATAGGGCATTATGCGAACTATGCCCAGGTAGAGCTGGACGCCTACGATGCCGCCGTCACCGACTGGGAGCTGCGCCGCGGCTTCGAGCGCCTGTAGCCGCCCGGACCCGAATTCCTGACCACAGACCGCACGCGCCCCCCGCGCCAGGCCCGACCAACACCCTCGCGCCAAACCCCCACAACGAGGATCTGACACCAACGCCATGACCAGCTACACCGTCATCAACCCGGCCACCGAGCAGCCCCTAAGGGAGGTCGAGCTCAGCACGCTCGAGCAGACCGACGCGGCAATCGAGCGCGCCGCCAGCTGCCAGGAGTCCTGGCGCGCCGTTGCCCCCGGCGACCGGGCCCGGCTGCTGCGCCGGTTCGCCGAGCAGATCGACTCCCACGTCGGCGAACTAGCCGCGCTGGAAACACAAGGCTCCGGCCATCCGGTCGGCGCTGCGACGTGGGAGGCTGGGCAGGTCCGCGACGTTCTTGCCTATTACGCCGCGGCCCCGGAGCGGATGACCGGCCGGCAAATCCCCGTTCCCGGTGGTCTCAACGTGACCTTCAAAGAACCGGTGGGCGTGGTCGGGCTGATCGTCCCGTGGAATTTCCCGATGCCGATCCTGTCCTGGGGCATGGCGCCGGCCCTGGCAGCCGGCTGCACCGTCGTGGCCAAGCCAGCCGAGATGACGCCGCTGACCGCGATCCGGATCGGTGAGCTCGCGCTGGCTGCCGGGATCCCGGCGGGGGTGTTCCAGGTGCTGCCGGGCAAGGGCAGTGTCGTCGGCCAGCGCCTGGTCGATCACCCGCTGGTGCGCAAGATCGTGTTCACCGGATCGACCGAGGTCGGGCAGCGGATCATGGCCGGCTGCGCGCAGCACGTCAAACGGCTCACCCTCGAACTCGGCGGCAAGAGCGCGAACATCGTCTTCGCCGACTCCGACCTCGAGCGAGCGGCGGCCACCGCACCCTACGCCGTGTTCGACAACGCCGGCCAGGATTGCTGCGCCCGGTCGCGGATCCTGGTCGAAGCCAGCGTGCTTGACCAGTTCATGGCGCTGCTCGAGCCCGCGGTGAAAGGCGTGCGCGTCGGCGATCCGGCAGCCGCCGGTACCGAGATGGGTCCCCTGATCTCGGCAGCCCACCGCGCGCACGTGGCCAGCTTCGTGCCCGACGGCGCGCCTGTGGCGTTCCGCGGCACGGCGCCGGACGGCCCTGGCTTCTGGTACCCGCCGACCGTGCTCGCACCAGTCAGCACCGGCAGCCCCGCCTACACCGAGGAGATCTTCGGCCCGGTCGTGACGGTCACCCCGTTCGCCGACGAGGCAGAGGCGATCGCGCTGGCCAATGACAGCCCGTACGGCCTCTCCGGCTCGATCTGGACTCACAACGTCGGCCGCGCGATCCGGGTCGCCCGGGGCGTGGAGACCGGCAACCTCTCGGTTAATTCGCACTCCTCGGTCCGGTACTGGACCCCGTTCGGCGGCTTCAAGCAATCCGGACTCGGGCGTGAGCTCGGGCCTGATGCCGTCGACGCGTTCACCGAGACCAAAAACGTGTTCATCTCAACCGAATAAGGGAACGGGGTAGTTGCATAATGCAGCGTTTGCACGATCGGGTTGTGGTGGTGACCGGGGCGGGCAGCGGGCTCGGGCTCGCCAGCGCTCGCCGGATGGCGGAGGAAGGCGCCAGGATTGTGGCGGTCGACATTGACTCCGAGGCCGCCGCGCTCGCGGCGAAGGCGACTTCCGGCGAGTTCGTGGTCGCCGACGTCGCCGACGAGGATCAGGTCCGCGCGCTGTTTGACGGCGTGGCGGCCCGGTACGGGCGAATCGACGTGGCGTTCAACAACGCAGGCATCTCGCCGCCGGAAGACGACTCGATCCTGACCACGGGCATCGAGGCCTGGCGCCGGGTGCAGGAGATTAACCTCACGTCGGTCTACCTGTGCTGCAAGTACGTGCTGCCGCACATGCAGGCTGCGCGCCGGGGCTCGATCATCAACACCGCGTCGTTCGTTGCCGTGCTCGGTGCCGCCACCTCGCAGATCTCCTACACCGCCTCCAAGGGCGGCGTGCTCGCGCTGAGCCGGGAGCTGGGCGTGCAGTTCGCCCGTGATGGCATCCGGGTCAACGCGCTCTGCCCGGGGCCGATCAACACGCCGTTGCTGCAGGAGTTGTTCGCCAAGGATCCCGAGCGGGCGGCCCGCCGCCTGGTGCACGTGCCGATGGGCCGGTTCGGCGAGCCCGAGGAGATCGCGGCAGCGGTCGCGTTCCTGGCCAGCGATGACTCCTCCTTCATCACCGCGTCGCAGTTCCTGGTCGATGGCGGAATAACTGGCGCGTACGTGACGCCTATTTAGTCATGCCTGCTATCAGTGACCCGGCCGCTGGCACTGCCAGACCCGTTATCGGCATCAGCTCATACTCGCAGAACGCGCGCTGGGGCAGCTGGGACCTGCCCGCGGTGCTGCTCCCGCGCAGGTACAGCGACATGGTCATCCGGGCCGGCGGCCTGCCGGTCGTGCTGCCGCCGTCTGACGGAGTGGCCGGCGTGCTCCCCCGGCTCGACGGCCTGGTGCTGTCTGGCGGCGGTGACCTGGATCCCGCCCTGTACGGCGCGGAGCCCCACGCGCAGGCCGGTGCGCCCAACCCGGTGCGAGACAGCGCCGAGCTGGAGCTGTGCCGGCTGGCGCTGGCCAGCGGGCTGCCGGTGCTGGGGATTTGCCGCGGCCTGCAGGTCATTAACGTCGCGCTCGGCGGAACTCTGCACCAGCATCTGCCGGACCTGGTCGCTAACGACAGTCACTCGCCCGAGGAAGCTGGCTACGGCAGCCACAAGGTCAGTGTCGCGTCCGGGTCGCAGCTGGCGGCACTCCTCGGCCGGAGCGAGGCAGCAGTACCAACGCATCACCACCAGGCCATCGACCGGCTCGGCGCGGGGCTCATCGCAACCGCGTGGACCGATGACGGAGTGATTGAGGCGGTCGAGTTCGGACCGGCAGCGCGCGAGTCCGGACCGGCAGCGCGCGAGTCCGGGCAGCCGGACGCGAGCACTCCCGGCTCTGGCTTCGTCGTTGCGGTGCAGTGGCATCCGGAGGCGGGTGACGACCCGAGCCTGTTCGTCGCGCTGATCGCCGCAGCTAACGAGGCAAGCCGGCCCCCGGCCGACGCCTGACGCGTTAGCTCCGCCGACGTCAGTGCCGCCGGATCAACCGGGGCGATGTCAGGCAGAGGTTCGCGTTCAGCCCGAACGTGCGGCGCCAACCGGCCGCCTGCCCGTTGGACCCCAGCTGTCGGCACACCGGCACCGCCACCACGTTCCCCGCGGGCCGGGCCGGGAAGCACGCCAGCAGCGCAGACCTGGCGGTACACGTAGGTCACACCGTCGTGCTCGGACACGCGCAGGTTGTCTGCCCCGCCGTGTGTCACCTTGCCGCGGTGCAGACCCCCGTGTTGCGGGGTCCACGGACGCATAGCGGACGGGAACCGGGGCCAGGGAGCGGTGCGCAGGACCGTCGGCTTTGCACGGACGGCCACGGACGGGCCCCGCGATGACGGACGAGCCACGGACCAGATCGGCGGAGGCGGCCCGTGCGCGGCTTGACGCTCGCGGCTGGGCTGAGCGTGCATTTCCCTGCGTCCGCCCGCTGCCCGGTCGGTTTCCCTGGGCGGGCGGCCGGGTAACGGCGGGAGCGGTGATGGCCAGGATGGCGGTCCGGGAGAGCGTGACGCCTGCCGGGCGGGCGGAGCGGGCGCGGACCGCCCGCGCGTTCGTCTCTGAGGTACTCGGCTGGGG
>Ga0335074_10006065_pt1 | contig 16736 bp, 26 predicted proteins | sample Lox_Sample_23_FD_206715 | JGI IMG/M metagenome (GOLD analysis project Ga0335074, IMG submission 206715) | Soil microbial communities from Loxahatchee National Wildlife Refuge, Florida, United States - Lox_Sample_2.3 | ecosystem: Environmental > Terrestrial > Soil > Wetlands | place: USA...
TTGCCACGAAGGGGCGCGGTGAAGTGGAAGGTTCCACCAAAAAACTTTACGCGCAAAAACATACGGGCAACGCGCGGCGCGGCAATATTCGCACCAACGTGATGAAGGGCGGCGGCATGGCGTTCGCGAAAAAACCGCGTGATTTCCGCCAATCCATGCCCGCCAAACAACGCCGTCTCGCCCGTAACAACGCCATCCTCTCTAAAATAAAATCCAACAGCATCAAAATACTTGATCAACTAAGCGTACAAACCGCGAAAACAAAACAAATGGTGGGTGTATTAAAGGCCCTTAAGATTGATCGGACGGTATTAATTGCACCGGAATCCGCCGATCGAAATTTACTGCTGAGCACACGTAATCTGCCCTACGCCGTTATTAAACCCGCCAAAGAAATAAACGCTTTTGACATTTTGCAATCCCGCACGCTGCTGATGACGCGCGACGCGCTGGATGGGGTACTCAAAGCGTCGGGAAAAGCTGACGCCCAGAAGAATTAAAGGACAGGTTAATCGCCCCAGCTTTGCTGAGGATGGTGAATGATGGAACTTCAAACAACACAGATTATCAAACGTCCGCTGGTATCAGAAAAGAGCGTTTTTCTGGGCACGAATCGCAACGCGTACAGCTTTGAGGTTGATTCCCGGGCAGATAAAACGCAGATCAAAAAAGCGATTGAGGAGCTTTATCACGTAACAGTGACCGACGTTCGCACCATTGTGGTGCCGGGCAAACCCAAGCGGACGCGCAGCGGCGTGAAAACCACACCGAAATGGAAAAAAGCTGTTGTGCAGGTGCACGCGGACCAGAAAATTGATGTTTATTGATGCGTATTAAGCGAGTTTAAAGATGCCGATCAAACAATATAAACCAACTTCCGCGGGACGACGATTCAGTTCGGTGAATGCGTTCGCGGAACTGACGCGCTTTGAACCGGAAAAGTCACTTACTGAACCGAAGAAAAAAACCGGCGGGCGGAATAATCGCGGCTGGATCACCTGCCGGCACATCGGCGGCGGCCACAAACAGTTGTATCGCAAGATTGATTTCAAGCGCAACAAGGACGGCGTTAAGGCCAAGGTTGAATCTATTGAATATGATCCGAACCGGTCGGCGTTTATCGCACTACTCGGTTACGAAGATGGTGAAAAACGTTATATTCTCGCGCCGATGTCGCTGAAAGTCGGCGACGTGGTGGAAAGCGGCGTTAAACACGACATTGAGAAAACACCCGGCAACGCTATGCCGCTGGAAGCGATTCCGGTCGGCCTGGAGATTCACAACATTGAATCTGTTCCGGGGCAGGGTGGTAGCCTGGTGCGCAGCGCCGGGGGCGTGGCACGCCTGATTGGTAAAGATTCCGGTTTTGCGACCATTCAGTTGCCGTCGGGAGAAATTCGCCAGATCAACTGCCTCTGCCGCGCAACCATTGGTCAGATCGGCAATCCGGACTGGATCAATATTCGCTGGGGCAAGGCCGGACGCATGCGGCATCGGGGCATTCGGCCCACGGTTCGCGGCGTGGCCCAGAACCCGGTGAGCCATCCGCTGGGCGGCGGCGAAGGGCGTTCCGGCGGGGGACGCCACCCGGTAAGCAAATGGGGTGTGCCGGCCAAGGGCGGCAAAACCCGCAACCCACGCAAAAATTCCTCCAGCAAAATCATCCGCCGGCGCATGACCGTGCGTTACGGCGAGTCGGTTCTGCGGAGACGTTAATATCGCTCGTGAAGTTCGCGACTGGCGATTTAAGGAAATTTTGTTAAGCCGAGGTAGGCATGAGCCGTAGCGCAAAAAAAGGTCCGTTCGTGGCGTATCACCTTCTGGAGAAGGTCAACAAGCTCAATGAACGGCGTGCAAAAGAGCCGATCAAAACCTGGTCGCGCGCCAGTACCATTATTCCGGATTTTGTGGGCCACACGTTTTTGGTTCACAATGGCCGGCTGCATGCGCGGGTCTTTGTGACGGAAGACATGGTGGGCCACAAGCTCGGTGAATTTGCCCCGACGCGCGTATTCAAGGGCCATACGATGGTTAAGAAGGAAGCTGAAGAAGCATAATTCGGCACGGCGCCAATGCGGTGAAAGTTCACCATGTTGAGGCGCGTTGTCGGCAAGAGGTTGAATATGGCATACGTTTCGACATGGCGATTCGCACGCATCGCGCCGCGTAAGGCGCGGCTGGTGGTCGATCTGATCCGCGGCAAGCCGGTGGGCGAAGCGCTGGATTTACTGAAATTTTCCCGCAAGCGGGCCGCGGTAATGGTGGGCAAAGTGTTGCGTTCGGCCATTGCCAACGCAGACAACGGCGAAGCGGACGTAGAGGATCTGTACGTCGTACGGAGTTTTTGTGACGGTGGGCCGATCATCAAACGCATGCAGCCGAAGGATCGCGGCAAAAGTTATTCGATCTTTAAGCGAACCTGTCACATCACGATTGAAGTGAATGAAGGCGCGCAGGATCGCAAAGAGAAGCTGACGGAAAAGAAACGGGCGAGAAAAGCGGCGGCGGAAACAAGGGCTCAAAAGAAAAAGACGGATAAATCCGCCGCGACGGCGTGAGGCCGGATGACAAACGGACCGGCCTGAAAGCTGATCCGCCTTATTGAGGTTTATATGGGTCAAAAGATCAATCCAATCGGTTTTCGCACCGGGATCACGGAAGGCTGGTCCAGCAGATGGTTTGCGCCCAAGAAACTTTATGGCGAGCTGCTGGTTGAAGATCAGAAAATCCGAGATTTCATCGACGAAAAGCTCAACCGCAAACCGCCTTATGCGGCGGTGGCCCGCGTTGAAATTGAACGCACGCGCGAAGAACTTAAAGTGGTTCTGCATACGGCACGGCCTGGCGTGGTGATCGGACCCAAGGGAGCGGAAGTGGACAAACTGCGTGAAGAACTGGAAAACCTCACGCAGCGCAAAGTCAAAGTTGAAATCGCGGAAATCGGCAATCCCGATCTGGACGCCAAACTGGTGGCCGAAGGCATCGCCGAGCAATTGAAAAAGCGGGCGTCTTTCCGCCGGGTGCTCAAGCAGAAATCGGAAGCATCGCTTAATGCGGGCGCCTTGGGCATCAAGATACAGATTTCCGGCCGCATCGGCGGCGCGGAAATCGCGCGGGTCGAAAAACAGATTACTGGCAGTATTCCCCTGCACACGTTGCAGGCGAATATTTCCTACGGCCTTGTGCATTGCCGGACGCCTTACGGAGTGATCGGCATCAAGGTATGGATTTATCGCGGCTTATACGCCGATCTGGACGCGGCGGCGGAAGCCGCCGGCGCGGCACGGGCCACGCGGCGTCCGCGGCGGCGCTGAGCGCAAGAGGAATTGAGTCTTCCACGATTGGTGGAAGTTAAGGAGATTCGGCTATGGCACTTATGCCGGCAAGAGTCAAATGGAGAAAGCAGCAGCGTGGCATCATCAAGGGCAATGCCACGCGCGGCAATCGTGTGAGTTTTGGCGAATTCGCACTGCAGTCGCTGGAGCCCGGACGCATCAGCGGCCGGCAGATTGAAGCGGGTCGCATGGCGTGCTCACACTTTTTGGCGCGTGAAGGACGCGTGTATATCCGCATCTTTCCGCACAAGAGCTTCTCCAAAAAGCCGCTGGAAACCCGTATGGGAACCGGAAAGGGCGAGCCGGAATTCTGGGCTGCGGAAGTTAAGCCGGGGACGATCCTTTTTGAGATCGCCGGCGTAGAGGAAGCCGTGGCGCGAAGGGCATTTTCCCGCGTGGCCTGCAAGATGCCGGTGCGTTGCCGGTTCCTGCAGCGGCGGCACACGATGTAAAGGCGGCCGGAGACTATTGATGCGTACGCGATGCTTTGTGCGTCGCGGCTCCAAGAGGTGAATATGGCGGTCAAACGCAAACAGATTCTCGATGAACTCAAGGCGCTGGATGATCAGCAGCTTCGCACGCGCGAAACAGAGCTGCGCCGGCGTCTTTACGATCTGCGGGTGCAGCAGGCCACCGACAAAGTCGCAGACTTAACGCAGTTCCAGAAGAGCAAAAAGGAAATCGCCCGGATTCTCACGCTGCTTGGGCAGCGGGAAAAGAAAACCGCCGGTGCGAAATAATGCAACGGAAGAATTGTTACGAGAGTAAATATGACTGATACCGCGCAAGAAAAAAATGTGAAACGCCGCCTGCGGCCGCGCATCATCGGCGTGGTGACCAGCGACAGCGTTAATAAAACGCGCAAGGTGGTTTTTGAATACCTGGCGCGGCACGCCAAGTACGACAAGTTCGTCAAACGCCGGACGGTTTTGCACGTTCACGACGAGAAAAATGAAAGCCACGTCGGCGATCACGTGGAAGTGATGCAGTGCCGCCCGATCAGCAAAACCAAGACGTATCGTCTGACGCGCATTGTGAGCCGCGGACCGAACATTGATTTGTCCGTCATACAGGGCGAAGCGTCACGGATGTTTGAAAAGAAAAAGGCCGAAGCTCCAGCTCCGGCCGCTCCGGCAGAAGCTGCAAAGAGTTAAGCCGATTTGCAGGGATTTGGTTGTAACCAAAGGCCAAAAGGAATTCGGAAAAGTCTGGTGTACGCATGATTCAACAGCAAACACGCCTGGATGTGGCCGACAACACCGGCGCCAAGCAGGTGATGTGCATTAAGGTTCTTGGTGGTTCTTCCGCCCGCGGAAAATTTACGCGGCGGACGGCCTCGGTGGGCGATTTGATCGTTGTGGCGGTGAAAAAAGCCATGCCCAATGGCGACGTCAAACAGGGCGAAGTGGCTCGCGCGGTGATCGTGCGAACCAAACAGCCGACGCGCCGCCCGGACGGCAGTTATGTGCGCTTTGATCGCAACGCCGCCGTGCTGGTTGATAACGAAGGCAATCCGCGCGGAACGCGTATTTTCGGCGCGGTGGCCCGTGAACTTCGTGAGAAGAATTTTATGAAGATTGTTTCACTGGCCAGTGAAGTGGTTTGAGGATTTTGCGGCGGCCGGAGTTTCGGCCCCAGGGGTGATTTTATGGCAGTTCGAATTCGCAGGGATGACGTGGTGTACATTCGCTCCGGCGATGAACGCGGCAAAACCGGCAAGGTGCTTTCCGTCGATTATAAAAACGGTCGTGTCACCATCGAGGGCATCAATATGGTTTGGAAGCACTTAAGACCGACGGAAAAAAATCGGCGCGGCGGACGCATCCAAAAGCCGGCGCCACTGCACCTAAGCAAGGTTCAGCCGCTGGACCCCAAAACCGGCCGGGGAACAAGGGTGAAGTTTCTTATTCAAGACGGCTTTAAACGCCGGGTCGCGGCAAAGACTGGCAGTGACCTGGGCGTTGTGGCAAAGGCCTGAATCCGAAGTTTTCGGCAGGCAGAGGTGATTGACTATGGCCAAAGAAGAAAAAGACAAGAAAGCCAAAGCGCCGCGCACGCCCGAGCAGATCGAGGCAGAAAAGGCCGCCAAGGCCGCCAAGCAGGCGGAACACGCCGCCGCGGCTGCGGCCGCGCGTAAGGCCGAGTCCGGTGCGCCCAAGGCTTCCAAGGCAAAAGAGAAAGAAGAAGAACAGGCCGCACAGCCGTTTCCGCCGGGATATGTGCCGCGACTTTACAAGCGTTATCTCGAGGAAATTGTTCCAGCTTTGCAAGAGAAGTTGAAAATCAAAAACCGCATGGCTGTACCGCGCATCACCAAGGTGGTCGTGAGCATGGGTCTGGGCAAAGCTATTGCCGAAAAAACGCGGCTGGAAACGGGAGTCAAGGAACTTACCGCGATTACCGGGCAAAAAGCCCTGATCTGCCAGGCACGAAAGAGCGTTTCGAATTTTAAACTTCGCCAGGGAATGGAAATCGGCGTCAAGGTGACTCTGCGCGGCCAGAAGATGTGGGAATTTCTGGATCGTCTGATCATTCTGGCGATTCCCCGCGTCAAGGATTTCCGTGGCCTTTCGCCGAAGGCTTTTGACGGACGTGGCAATTACAACCTGGGTCTGACCGAGCAGACGGTTTTCCCGGAAATTCGCGGTGATCAGGTGACTTTCCATCAGGGATTGGCGATTACGATCGTGACCACTGCGGAAAATGATACCGCGGGCTTTGAATTGCTGAGTTTGTTAGGGATGCCGTTCCGTACCGACGCCCAGCAGTCGACGGTTCGCAAGGCCGGTTGAGTTGATTAGTTAGATAAGGTTTTTAGATAGGCAGGATTATGTCGACCAAGGCATGGAAAAATCGGTACAAGAAGCGAATGGCGCTGGTCACTAAATACGCCCAAGAGCGCAAACAGCTTAAGAAGGAAAAGAATTACACGGCTCTGGCTAAGTTGCCTCGCGATTCGAGCCTTACCCGTTTGGCGCGTTTGTGCGAACTGACCGGGCGACGCCGCGGTTATTACCGGAAATTCCGTATTTCGCGTTTGATGCTTCGCCAATTGGCGGCTGAAGGAAAAATTCCGGGGCTCAGGAAGAGTTCCTGGTAACGCATTGGATATATAAGGAATTGCTGAAAACGATTTTGAACTGCAAGAGGAACCCATGACCGATACGATAGCGGACATGCTCACAAGATTACGCAACGCAGCTCACGCCCATCACAAAACGGTGGACGCGAAGAATTCGCGCATCTGTGAAGGCATTGCACGCGTGCTTAAGCAGGAAGGTTATATCAACGATTACAGCATCCTGGACGACGGCACCAAGCAGGGATTGATTCGTATGACCATCAAGTATACCACGGCTGGTGAAGCGCTTATTCGTGATGTACAACGCGTCAGTAAACCCGGATGTCGGGTTTATCGCGGCGTAAACGAATTTCCGCGCGTCATTAATGGGATGGGTATCGCGGTTTTGTCCACCAGCCGCGGCGTACTTAGCGATCGCCAGGCGCGCGAGCAGAATATTGGTGGAGAGTTGCTGGCGACAGTTTATTAATGAGTCAAGCAGAGCTGATTTTCCACCCGGGCGGTTATTAGTCGTGGGAAGATAAGCTAAGCGAGGTCGAATATGAGCCGAATTGGAAAAAAACCTGTAGCATTTCCCGCGAACGTTAAGATCGCGGTGCAGGGGCGCATGATTAATGTTGAAGGACCAAAAGGTAAATTGTCTTTCGAACATCACCCCAACGTAAAAGTGACGACCAAGATTGAAAGCGGTGCGGGGCAGGTGATTGTGGAACGAATTGATGATGAAAAAATCAGCCGCTCCGTTCACGGCCTTACACGCATGCTTGTGGCCAACATGGTCAAAGGCGTTACCGAAGGTTTTGTGAAAGACCTGGAAATTCAGGGCGTCGGTTATAAAGCCGAACTTCAGGGAAAACAGATCGTGCTTTCCGTCGGTTTTGCCAATCAGATCAAACTCGCCGTGCCCAATGGCGTCGCGGTGAAAATCGACGGCCAGGGGACACGCATCAACATAACCGGCCCGGATAAACAGGTCGTCGGGCAGTTGGCTGCAGATATCCGTCGCACGCGCAAGCCCGAACCCTATCAGGGTAAAGGTATTCGGTATGCAGGCGAAGTGATACGCCGTAAGGCTGGTAAACAGTTTGCGGGCGCCGGTGCTAAGTAACATTTGGAAATTTTTGTATTTGGGAATTGAACATGAGTTCAGCGAACAGCATAAAACTTGAGCGACGGGCGCGGCGTAAGGCACGTGTTAAAGGCGCGGTGCGCGGAACGTCCGAACGCCCAAGGCTGGCGGTTTTCCGCAGCCTCAAAAATATTTACGCCCAGATTATCGATGATTCCACGGGTCGAACGCTCGCGGCCGCAGGTACCCTTGAAAAGGGTGTTCGCGGCACAACCAGCGGCGGCAACATCAAGGCGGCAATGCTGATTGGCAAGCAGATCGCACAGCGTGCGGTTGAAAAGGGAATAAAACAGGTGGCCTTCGATCGGGCGGGTTATCGATATCACGGACGCGTCAAGGCTTTGGCTGATGCCGCACGAGAAGGTGGTTTGAGTTTTTGATTTTTCGGTGTCGTGGATTGAGTTCCAATGACCGCGAAACCGAAGTCTGTAAGATGTGATATTGGGAAAAAATATGGCTGAACGTCAATATGAAGAAGATCGTGGCATGGAGTCCAGCACCGTAGGCGTTTTCCGTAGCGCCAAGGTGGTCAAGGGCGGCAAGAACTTTTCATTCGAAGCGCTGGTTGCCGCTGGCGACCGTAACGGCAGCATCGGTTTAGGATACGCCAAGGCCAAGGAAGTCCCGGCCGCCGTCGACAAAGCTACCAAGGACGCACGCAAGCGCATGCTGCACATCGCGCTGACGGAGGGGACCATTCCCCACGAAGTCGTCGGTCGTTTTGGCGCCAGCCGTATCAAGCTGGTGCCTGCACGTCCGGGAACCGGCGTTAAAGCGGGTCGATTTGTGCGGCCGCTGCTGGAATTAGTCGGCATTCGGGATGTACTCACCAAGGCTTATGGCTCGACGAACAAGAAAAATTTGTGCAAAGCCACTATGGCCGCGCTGGAGTCGCTTCGTACGCGGGAACAGATTGAATCCACCCGTGGTGTAGCCGTCGGATAAACGGCGCTGGTCAACAGGAGAAGCAACAATGATGATTCATGAAGTTACCGCCCGTGCGGGCGCACATAAGAAACGTAAGCGCGTTGGCAGGGGGGAAAGCAGCGGTCACGGAAAATCTTCCACCCGCGGCACCAAAGGCAGCGGTGCCCGCGCCGGCGGCGGCCCGGCTTTCGGCAGTGAAGGCGGCAACATGCCTTTGTTTCGCCGGTTGCCTAAGCGGGGTTTTAATAACAATTATTTCACCCAGCGCTTTAACGTAGTCAATGTCGGCGATCTGAACCGGTATTTTCTTGACGGCCAGACCGTTGATGCCGCCGCGCTCGTCACGCAGCGCTTGATCCGCGATGAAAAACTTCCTGTGAAAGTTCTTGGCGACGGTGAAATTACCCGCAAGCTGACTGTGGTTGCAGCCAAATTCAGCAAACAAGCCGCAGATAAAATTTCCAAGGCGGGTGGCAATATCAAAACGCTGGATCTCGACCGCAATAAGGATAAAGTGGATCCTAAAAGCGGGCGTTTCCGTTCCCGCAACACAGTTGCAACGCAGTCCAAGTGATCCATGTAATCAGAAAAACCGGCCGAAATTCGCACTCGCGAGTTTTTGCCCGTGATGCTGTTATCCGAGGGGATCGGCGGATAAAATAGTATTCTTTGGCGTACTTTGAGGTAAGCAGAATCACGTGTTCCGCACTTTAATGAACATCTTCCGCATTCCCGAGTTGCGTAATAAGCTCTTTTTCACTATCGGCCTATTGTGCGTATATCGGATCGGATTTTATATTCCTCTGCCCGGCGTGGACTCCGGCGCCCTGAACAATTACATCAAACTACAGAGCACCGGCAACACGGCCCTCGGACAAATCAATAACTACCTGAGTCTGTTTTCAGGCGGGACCTTGCAATATGCCACAGTTTTCGGCTTGGGCATTATGCCTTACATCAGTTCGGCGATTATTTTTCAGTTGCTGGGTACAGTTATCCCCTCACTCGAAAAACTCAAAAAAGAGGGTGAACCCGGAATGCGAAAAATCAATGAATGGACTCGCTACGCCACAGTTGCTTTGTGCGCCGTTCAGGCTGTCTTCTGGCTTTACAGGCTCTCCTCACGCGATCAGGACCATCCACATGGTTTTCTTTATCCTGATGTTTATTACAACCATTTCATGATGTTCTGGGTCATCGGTATGTTCGCCATGATCGCCGGCGGCATATTCCTGATGTGGCTGGGCGAACAGATCGATCAGTTTGGCATTGGTAATGGAATATCTCTGATTATTATGGCGGGCATAGTTTCCCGAATTCCGGCCGCTATTCAGGACGTCTGGTCTAATACCTCGTTTCGCGTTACCGCTTCCGCCACCACCCATTATGGCATTGGAACGATTCTTTTTCTGGTGGCAGCTTTTATCGGTGTGGTGTCCGGAGCTATTCTTCTGGAAATGTCGCAACGGCGCATCACCATTCAACAGGCCAAACATATTCGGGGCCGCCATGTTTATGGGGGCCAGTCACAATACCTGCCGCTGCGCGTCAATCATGGCGGCGTCATGCCCATCATTTTTGCCAGTTCGCTGATGTTATTTCCCCAGCTGCTTTTTTCAGCGCTGGCTCCTCATTTCAGCCAAAGCAACGTATTTGCTGTTTTCTATGAATCGTTTCAACAGGGACAGTACCTTTATGTGCTTGCCTACATCGCCATGATTTATTTCTTCTCCTATTTCTGGAATACTGTTCAGTTCCAGCCCAAGGAAATGGCCGATCAGCTTCGTGATTACGGCAGTTTCATCCGTGGATTGCGCCCTGGTAAACGGACCGCGGAATACCTGGAAAACGTCATGATGCGCGTCACTTATTGCGGCGCCGCATTTTTGTCCATCATTGCATTGGTGCCGACTGTGGTATCGCACTACATGGGTGTGAACTATACCACCACGCAGTTTCTCGGCGGAACGGGTCTGCTTATCGTGGTGAGCGTGTTGGTTGATTTTATCAACCGCGTCGAAGCCAACCTGGTCATGCGAAACTATGAGGGTTTAACCGATGCCGGCAGTTCAACAACCCGCCCGCCTCGGCCGCCCAATTCACCACCCCGCCTTGAAGCGTCGAATTCGCGCTATCCGAATCCCAGCATTAAAGGATTTACGGCATGAGGTTGGCCCTTCTCGGACCGCCCGGTGCCGGCAAAGGGACTCAGGCCGCCCGTCTCTGCAATATGTTCAATCTTATCCATCTTTCCAGCGGCGATATTCTGCGGGCGGAAAAAATGGCCGGTACATCCATCGGGCTCAAAGTCCGTGATTTTATCGATAACGGCCTGCTGGTTCCCGATAATCTCATGATCAGCATCATGGAGAAAAAAATTCTGCCCCTCAAACAGGGGTTTGTGCTGGATGGTTTTCCGCGCACGCTTCCTCAGGCCGAAGCGCTTAAAAGCATGCTGGATGGCATATACAAACCTCTGGAACTGGTGTTAAATTTTGTAGTTGATTCTGAAATTCTCGCACGCCGTTTCGAAGGACGCCGCGTTTGTCCGGTTTGCTTAAGCGTTTATCATCTCGACACCATGCCGCCAAAAATTCCGGGAAAATGCGACAACGATGGTTGTGAACTGGTTATCCGCCCGGACGACGCGCCGGAAGTTGTTCGCAAACGAATCCAAACGTATCAGGAAAGTATGGCGCCTTTGATCGCCTATTATGCCCAGCAGGGGAATTTTAAAACCATCAACGCGTCGGGGTTGCCCGATGATGTTGCCAAACAAGTGCTGGAAAAAGTGCGAAGACATTTTGAATTGGATTGGCCGCATTAAGCATTACCTCTGGCTGATCGTCGTCGGGTCATGAATCATGAAACTGATTTTGAAATCGCCTGAAGAATTGCGGATGATGCGCAACGCCGGCCGAGTCGTTTTTCAGACGCTGCAGCGCTGTCGCGAAGCTATCCGTCCGGGCGTAACCACCGAAGAAATAGACCGGCTGGCGTACGAAACGTATACAAGTCTCGGCGCCCAGGGGCTTTTTAAAAATTATCCAACATATGAAGCCGGCAAGGGTTTTCCGGGCAACCTCTGCATTAGTGTCAACGAAGAGGTTGTTCATGGCATCCCCGGGCCCCGGGCACTCAAAGATGGTGATCTAGTCAGCTTGGATTGCGGCGTCAAGCTCGATGGTTGGTGCGGCGATTCAGCTATTACCGTTCCGGTGGGGCGTGTTGACCCACAAATTGAAAAGCTGATCCGCGTTACTCAGGAAACCCTTGATCTGGCGATTTCGCTGATCCGACCGTTTGTAAAATGGAGTGTTGTTGCTGCGAAAATGCAGGAATACGTTGAAAAGAATGGTTTTTCATGCGTTCGTGAGTTTGTCGGGCATGGTATCGGTAAACGTATGCATGAAGAACCTAAGGTTCCCAATTTTGTTTCTCGAGATTTCGAACGTTTCGGTGACTTCTATCTTAAGCCTGGCCTGACCCTTGCGATTGAGCCTATGGTGATCGCCGGCCAATCTGATGTGGCCGTATTGGATGACGGCTGGACCGTGGTTACCAGAGACAATACGTCGGCAGCTCACATTGAACACACGATTGCGGTAACTGCGACAGGTTGTGAAATCTTGACAGATGGCCGTTAATGCGAAATAATACATGGTCTCCAAACGGAATTAAAAGCCCTGAGACGGGTTCCTTGGATTATTAAAATAACCGCTTGGCGGGACGTTATCGCCCCATTGAGGATTAATGCCGAAAGAAGATGCCATTCGCCTTGAAGCTCTGGTGACCGAAGCTCTGCCTAACGCAATGTTTCGGGTCAAGTTGGAGAATGGTCATATACTTTTGGCTCATATATCGGGAAAAATGCGTGTGAACTATATCCGCATTCTTCCCGGCGATAAAGTTACGGTGGAAATGTCTCCCTATGATCTGAATCGCGGACGGATCATTACCCGGAATTAGCCTGCCCTGGAAAAAAAGACCGGGGTAAGTGAACTGGCAAATCCACAAAAGAATCATATAATAATAGGTTTGTACCTCGGCCAAAAATGGCGGGTATCCGCGTTAGGATATTGAGTTGGAGTCAGGGCTATGAAAGTTCGATCAAGTGTTAAACGAATTTGCGAACATTGCGTAGTCGTGCGCCGAAATGGTGTATTGCGAGTAATTTGCAAAGCCGATCCACGGCATAAGCAGCGCCAGGGATAAGTATGGTTCCGCTACCGGCATGCCGGAGCGTTTATAGCTTTCGAAGGAGTTTGGATTTATGCCGCGTATCGCCGGTGTGGATATACCCCAGGATAAACCTGTGAGGATCAGTCTTCGTTACATTTACGGGATTGGTCCGGTCAACGCGATGGATATTCTCAAGGAAGCTTCCATTGACCCGCAGAAGCGCGCAAAGGAACTTACGGAAGATGAGATCGCCCGGATCGGCAACATCATCGATCGAGGTTTGGTGGTCGAAGGCGCCCTGCGGCGGCAGGTGCAACAGAATATTGCCCGGCTCAAAGACATTCAAAGTTATCGCGGTTCGCGCCATCGTCGCAATTTGCCGGTGCGCGGCCAACGCACGCGTTCCAATGCCCGTACACGCAAAGGTCCGCGCAAGACCGTTGCCGGTAAGAAAGGCGTGAAGGAACTCCACGGTTAATGATCCTCGTTTAACGGTGGCTGTGAATTACTACCGCGCGGGGTTTAATGATTTTCAGAGGTCACAATGGCAAAGGCAACAAAGAAGAAAGTACGCAAGAATGTGGGTCGCGGCGTCGCCCACATCAAGGCCAGTTTTAACAATACCCAGGTCACCATTACCGATGTCAATGGCGAAACGCTTGCCTGGGATTCCGCCGGCACAGTCGGGTTTAAGGGCGCGCGCAAAAGCACACCTTTCGCCGCGACTCGCGCCGCGGAAAACTGTGCCGCAAAGGCCAGGAAATACGGTGTCCAGGAAATTGAAGTCCATGTCAAAGGACCAGGGCAGGGGCGGGAATCCGCCATCACGGCTTTGCAGAACAGCGGCCTGAAGATTACGTCTATCGAAGACAACACGCCTCTGCCGCACAATGGCTGCCGGCCTCCCAAGCGCCGGCGAGTTTGAATGTGTTTTATACGAGCAGGGGTATGGAATGGAGAATTTAATTTTCCGGTTCAGCACAGTTGTCTGGATGTGCCCAAAAGAAATACTTTGATTTTGCTCCGCTGCGGTGACAGATGCCTCCATGTTGGAGGCGATAATCCTGCTGCGGGTAACATGATGGAGACTATATATGAGGATGCGTTGGCGCGGGCTTGAACTGCCCACAAAGTTTGAAGTCGATCACACAATCGCGTCGGAAACATACGGTAAATTCGTCGTTGAGCCGTTTGAACGCGGTTTCGGAACCACCATTGGAAATTCCCTGCGGCGCACGCTGCTGAGTTCCCTTGAAGGCGCCGCTGCCGTTTCCGTGCGCATTGCCGGCGCGGAACATGAATTCGCTCAGCTTCCCGGCGTTGTTGAAGATGTCACCGACATCATTCTCAATGTTAAAAGCCTGGTTGTATCTCTGGAAGGTGACGGACCCAAAAATCTCACGGTGCATAAGCAGGGGCCCGGCGTAGTCAAGGCTGGCGATCTGACCGGTGACGCCGCGCTCGTTGTTCATAATGAAGATCTCGTCATCGCTACTCTCACCGGCGATAACACCTTTGATATGGAACTGGAAATCCGCAAGGGACGCGGCTTTGTCACGGCTTTGGAAAACACTCCGGAAGAACAGATTATCGGTGTGATTCCCATTGACTCCGTTTATTCGCCGGTGACGCGCGTGCGTTACAAGACCGAAGATACACGCGTCGGTCAGAAAACAAATTATGATCGCCTGATACTCGAAATCTGGACCAATGGTACCATTTCTCCGGAATTAGCGCTGGTGGAAGCGGCCAAAATTCTCCGTAAACACCTTAATGCCTTTCTCCATCAGATTGAGCCGGGGCTGGAAATAGACGCTCCAATGGAATCCGACGAGCCGATGGTTCCCGCTGTGCTTAACGACGAACTCGCCGCTAAGCTCGGACAGGCTATCTCCACGCTCGAACTTTCCGTGCGGGCCAGCAATTGCCTTGAATCGGCCAAAATTCACACCATTGGCGACCTGGTTCGCCTGACGGAAGGCGATCTTTTGAAAGTCCGCAGTTTCGGTAAAACCAGTTTGCGTGAAGTCAAACGCAAGCTTCAGGATTTAGGGCTTACGCTGGGTATGGCCGTTCCCGCTCCAGAGCCGGAAGCTGCTGCGGAACAAGCCCCAACAAGTTGATGGACTTAGCGTACCAGGTGTTAAATTAATGAAAACATGCCGGTTTCCTCGGACATCGGCATTTTAACTGAGGGTTTCCCATGCGGCATCGTGTTGTAGGTCGAAGGCTTTCCCGAACGGCGTCTCATCGCAAGGCGTTATTGCGCAATCTGGCCCAGTCATTGTTTGAACATGGTCAAATTCGCACCACTCTTCCGAAGGCCCGGGAATTGGTCCGTTTTGTTGATCCACTGATCACTTTGGCCAAAAAGAACACCCTCGCCGCCCGCCGATTGGTCATTTCGCGTCTGCATGACCGCCTGATGGCCGATCCTCACGATCCCGACATGCTTCTCGACGACACCATCGTACAGAAACTTTTTAAGGAAATTGCCCCCACATATTCCGACCGTAATGGCGGATATACCCGAATTGTTAAAACGGCCGAGTGGCGTATTGGTGACGCCGGCGATATTGCGATAGTGCAACTTGTGGATATCGCCAAGGTTCGTCGCAAAACCGCTGCTTCCGTCAAACAAGCTGCCGCATCCACTTGATGTTAATACCGTTTAACGTGAATTCAAAGGCCAACGTAGAACTCAGATACAATGAATTCAAAAGCTCCCCATGACCCCTCTTGTATATTTTGCAGGATCGTTGCGGGAGAAATTCCTTGTTTTAAAATTTTTGAGGATCATGATCTTTTGAGTTTTTTAGATGTTGGTCCGGTTGCGGTTGGCCATACGCTTATAATTCCCAAAGCTCATTACAAAAATGTTTTTGATATTCCCTCTGACCTGCTCGCTGCCCTCGGCAGCCGCTTGCCTGTTCTTGCCCGTGCGGTAGTCGCTGCGGTCGACGCTCCGGCCTGCCATATCCTGCTTAATAACGGTTCAGAAGCGATGCAGTCGGTTTTTCACCTGCATTATCACATTATTCCGCGGAAAAACGGCGACGCTTTTCATGTTCCATGGCATCCTAATAAACTTGAATCCGGCAACGGCAATCAACTTATGGCTAAAATCAAGGCCGCCCTTTAAATTCGCTTAAATGCCCAAATTTTCACCTGTGTTGTCCACAATTTGCCTAGATTTCAGCAGGTCGAAATGATGTCCTTTTGCATGATTGCAAAGTGTTCTTTCCGCCTTTAGTATGATATCCCTGCGGAGGACGGTGTTAGTGCGGCAGAATGCAATCACATGGGAGGGGTTCGACTAAGGATGCAACATTAATGCTCAAACCACTTAGTCTAATTCCAGTCATATTATATTTTGCCTGTCTGGTAATCCTGACCATTTATGGGGTCCACCGGTACTGGCAAGTGTATTTGTTTTATCGTAACGCGCGGAAAAAAAGCTCCGCACCGGTGAATTTTAGCCAACTTCCGTTCATTACAATTCAATTACCCCTGTATAACGAACGATTTGTCGCCCAACGTGTAATTGAAGCTGCCGCCGGTATGACTTATCCCGCTCATCTGCTTCAGGTGCAGGTATTGGATGATTCCACCGATGACTCAGCCGAAATCGTCCGCTCTGTATGCCAGCGTCTTTGTGATCAAGGCCGCGACGTTCAGTACATTCATCGTTCCAACCGCGAAGGCTACAAGGCCGGCGCCTTGGAAAATGGTTTAAAGAGCGCCAAAGGTGAATTCATAGCGATTTTTGACGCCGACTTTGTTCCTCAACCCGACATGCTTCTGAATGTAATCCACCAGTTTACAGACCCGAACATCGCCTGCGTGCAAACACGCTGGGAGCACATTAATCGTGAGCAATCGCTTTTGACGCGATGCCAGGCGGTATTTCTCGATGGTCATTTTATTATTGAACACACCGCTCGTAATCGCAGCGGTCGATTTATCAATTTTAATGGCACTGGTGGAGTCTGGCGCAAAAGTGCCATTACTGATGCCGGCGGTTGGCAACACGATACATTGACCGAAGACATGGATTTATCCTACCGAGCCCAATTGCGCG
>Ga0335074_10006066_pt1 | contig 16734 bp, 20 predicted proteins | sample Lox_Sample_23_FD_206715 | JGI IMG/M metagenome (GOLD analysis project Ga0335074, IMG submission 206715) | Soil microbial communities from Loxahatchee National Wildlife Refuge, Florida, United States - Lox_Sample_2.3 | ecosystem: Environmental > Terrestrial > Soil > Wetlands | place: USA...
GTCCTCAGCGCTTGCTGAGCGCGCGCTGACGCGAACGCTGCCGGCGTTCTCCCTCGCTTGCGTGCCTCAAGCACGCGGCGCTCCCTGCGGCCTTGCCACTCGCGTCCTCAGCGCTTGCTGAGCGCGGCTGACGCGAACGCTGCCGGCGTTCTCCCTCGCTTGCGTGCCTCAAGCACGCGGCGCTCCCTGCGGCCTTGCCACTCGCGTCCTCAGCGCTTGCTGAGCGCGCGCTGGCTGGACCACGTGCCCGCTCTGCGGCCGTGCGGGAGTCGCGGGGGTTCGCCCCGCGGGTTGTTCGCCCTCGGTTCACCTCCGCGCCTTAAGGTTCGTCGCCGTGGGCCTCGAGGGCTGGTACGACGACCCGCTGGGCCGGCACGAGCATCGTTGGCTTTCCAACGGTCAGCCCACCGCGTTGGTGCGGGATAGCGGCGTGGAGGGTCACGACCCTCCACCGGAACAGGTGGTCGGCGTCGTAGCCGCGCATGTGCCGCTGCCGCCCGACCCGCCCGTCCCCGTGGCAGTTGCGAACACGCTGCCGCCTCCGATCATCCGCAGCGGTGTCGACGACCCATTCGGACTGGGTCCCGCGCTCGAAATGACGCGGTTCGGCGTGCATTACTGGCTCGCCGCACTGTTGCCACCAGCTGTGCTGATCGGCGAGGTCTTGTGGCAGGGCAAGTTCGCGATCACCTCTCCGACCGTCTGGCCGCTCATCCCGGTGAGCTTGGCGCTCGTCGCGTTCTCGGCCCCTGCCGCGCTGCGCCGGCGGTCGCTTGCCCGGGATGTGTTGCGCCGCGCTCAGTCGCGTGGCGACACGATCCAGGCCATTCCTTCGCTCGTCTCCGTTCGCGAAGCGTTCGGTGCGTTGGTCGTGGTGGCGGAGTGGCTGGTCGTGGTCATCCTGTTCGTCCGCTGAGCCACCGTCCGCGCGGTGCGGAGCACCGCAGCCGATGCTTGGATCTGCACCCCCTTGCCGTGGTGCGACCCGCGGTGCTGTCACCTAGCGTGGGCGGTTGACGGTGCCGGCTGAGGTGAGGTGAGTGTGTGGCGAGGCTGTTCGGGACGGACGGAATCCGGGGGGTCGCCGGTGTCGATCTCACGGCTGACCTCGCGCGCTCGGTGGCCGCCGCTGCGGTCGCCGAGCTCGCACCGAACCGCGCGCCGCTCGTGGCCGTGGGCCGGGACCCGCGCGAGTCCGGATCGTGGCTGCAGGAGGCCATAATCGGTGGCCTGACGGCGGCCGGTGCCGATGTTGTGCTGCTCGGCGTGGTTCCGACGCCCGCGGTCGCCCGTGCGGTGGCGGACGGCGTACCCGGCCTCGACCGCAGGCCCGAGTTCGGCGTCGTGATCTCGGCGAGCCACAACCCGGCTCCCGACAACGGCATCAAGCTGTTCGGGCCGGGTGGGCTGAAGCTCGACGAGGCCGGCGAGCGGGCCATCGAGGCCCGGGTCGAGCGGGTCCTGCCTCCGGCCGCGGCATCGACAGTGGGCCGCGTGGTCGCTGACCTCGGTGCGGAGCCCGGCTGGTACGTCGATGCCGTCGTTGCGACCGAGCCGCGTCGGCTCGACGGCCTTCGGGTCGTCGTGGACTGCGCCAACGGTGCCGCGGCGTCGGTTGCGGCGCAGGTCTACTCCCGGGCCGGTGCCGACGTGACGGCGATCAACACGGATCTGTCGGGTTCGCGCATCAACGATGCGTGTGGTGCTCTGCATCCCGAGTCGTTGCGGTCGGCCGTCGCGGAACACTCCGCGGACATCGGTATCGCGCACGATGGCGACGCGGACCGCTGCCTGGCCATGACCGGGAGCGGGCTTCTGGTCGACGGCGACGGCATCGTTGCGGTGCTCGCACTGGACCTTCACCGGCGTCACGCGCTGCGCGGCAACGCGGTCGTGGTCACCGTCATGAGCAACCTCGGACTCACCAAGGCCTTACGACCGTACGGCATCGATGTCGTCGTGACGCCGGTCGGAGATCGGCACGTGGCCGAGCGGATGCGGGCCGATGACCTGGCGCTTGGCGGCGAGCAGTCCGGTCACATCGTCCTGCTCGACCATGCCAGCACCGGTGACGGCGTGCTGACGGCGCTGCACCTGATGGGTGCCGTCGTGGCTTCGGGGCAGAGCCTCGGCGAGCTCGCAGCGGTGGTCGATCGGCTTCCGCAGGTTCTCGTCAACGTGGCGGTGGCGGATGCGAGACGAGCACTTGCCGAGGCGACCGCGGCGGTTCAGTCGGCAGAGCAGGAGCTCGGCGACGACGGCCGGATTCTCGTGCGCGCGAGCGGCACCGAGCCGGTGGTCCGGGTGATGGTCGAGGCGCCGACCGACGCCGTAGCGCGCGAGGTTGCGGACCGGATCGCCAGCCGTCTCGGCTGACCGCGGCGGCGAGGCCTGCGGCGTACCCTTCTCCTTGTGTGCGGAATCGTCGGGTACGTCGGGTCGAAACCGGCGCTCGGCGTCGTCGTCGACGGCCTCAAACGGCTCGAATACCGCGGATACGACTCAGCCGGAATCGCGATCCGTGACGACCATGGCGCGCTGAAAGTCGTTCGCCGGGCCGGCAAGCTGGCCAACCTGCAGGAAGCGCTGGCGGAGAGCGACGCTGGGGACCTCGCCGGCACGCTCGGGATCGGGCACACCCGCTGGGCAACCCACGGCGCTCCGACCGACCGCAACGCGCATCCGCACGTCGACTGCACCGGTTCCATCGCGGTCGTGCACAACGGCACGCTGGAGAACTTCATCGAGCTGCGGGACGGGCTCGAGCAGCGCGGGCACCGGCTGACCAGCGAGACCGACACCGAAGCGGTCGCGCACCTGATCGAGGAGCGCTACGACGGTGACCTTGCCGAGGCGGTGCGCGCGGTGTGTGCCGACCTCGAGGGTTCTTTCGTGCTGGTCGTCGCGCACCGTGAGCAGCCCGATGTGGTGGTCGGCGCACGCCGGAACCTGCCGCTGGTCGTCGGCCTCGGCGAGGGTGAGAACTTCCTCGCGAGTGATGTCGCCGCGTTCATCGCACACACCCGCAGCGCCCGCACCGTCGATCAGGATCAGGTGGTCGAGCTGCGGCGCGACGCGGTCAAGGTGACCGATCTCGCTGGTGTGCAGGTCGACGGCGAGATGTTCCACGTCGACTGGGACGTGGCCGCGGCGGAGAAGTCCGGCTACGACTACTTCATGTTGAAGGAGATCGACGAGCAGCCCGAGGCGATTCGAGAGACGCTCGGCGGCCGGTTGGACGCGCAGGGCCGGCTCGCCCTCGACGAGTTCGCGATGAGCGACGAGGACATACAGGGCCTCAGCCAGGTGATCGTCGTCGGCGCGGGATCGGCGTACCACTCGGGTCTGGTCGCGAAGTATGCGATCGAGCGCTGGGCACGGCTGCCCGTGCATGTGGAGATCTCCAGCGAGTTCCGCTATCGCGACCCGGTCCTCGACCGGCACACGCTGGTGATCGCGATCAGCCAGAGCGGCGAGACCGCGGACACGCTCGAGGCGGTGCGGCATGCCCGCCGGCAGCGGGCCTGGGTGCTTGCAGTGACCAACACGGTCGGCTCGTCCATCGCCCGGGAGTCGGATGCGGCGTTCTACACCCGAGGCGGCCCGGAGGTCGCGGTCGCGTCGACCAAGGCTGTGATGACGCAGCTGGCAGCGGTCTACCTCGTCGGCCTGTACCTCGCCCAGGTTCGCGGTTACCGGGACGGCGACGAGGTGCGTTCGCACTTCCACGACCTCGAGCAGATGCCCGACTTGGTGAGCGCCGTGCTGACCCGGATGGATCCGGTGCGCAAGCTGGCTCGCGAGATCGCGTCGCACGACCGGGTGCTGTTCATCGGACGTCACGTCGGTTACCCGATGGCGCTCGAGGGCGCGTTGAAGCTGAAGGAGCTGGCGTACGTCTCGGCCGAGGGCTTTCCGGCCGGTGAGATCAAGCATGGGCCGATCGCCTTGGTGGATCGCGGTACGCCGGTCGTCGTGATCGCACCTCGACATGCTTTGACACCCAAGCTGGTCACCAACGTCCAGGAGATCCGTGCGCGGGGGGCCCGCACCATCGTCATCGCAACCGACGGCGACGAGAGCATGGCTCCGCATGCGGATGACCTGATCTCGATCCCTGACACGAAGTCACTCCTGACGCCGATGTTGATGCTGGTGCCCATGCAGGTGCTGGCCGCGGAGTTCGCGATGGCGCGCGGGTTCGATGTTGACCAGCCCCGCAACCTCGCGAAGAGCGTCACGGTCGAGTGACCATCGTCGGCGTCGGCGTGGACATCGTCGACCTGGCCAGGTTCGCCACGGCCTTGGACCGGACGCCGCACCTGTCCGACCGGTTGTTCACCCGGCGCGAGCGAAATGCTCCGCCGTCGAGTCTCGCAGCGACGTTTGCCGCAAAAGAAGCGGTTGCGAAGGTGCTCGGCGCGCCCGGTGGTCTCGCCTGGCACGATGTCGAGGTGCGCCGTGACCCCACCGGCCGCCCACTGCTCGACGTACGCGACACGGTGCAGGCCGCGGCCGACGAGCTCGGCATCACGGGTTGGCATCTCTCGCTGTCGCACGACGCGGGAGTGGTGGTCGCGATGGTGGTCGCGGAGCACGCGCCGTGAGGGCGGCATACACCACGGCCGAGGTTCGCGCGGCCGAGGCCCCACTGCTGGAGAGCCTGCCCGAGGGCAGCCTCATGGCGCGCGCCGCGTCAGCGCTCGCGAGCAGTTGCGCGGCCCTGCTCGGTGCCGTCTACGGCGCCCGGGTGGTCGTCCTCGCGGGGTCGGGCGGCAACGGCGGGGACGCTCTGTACGCCGGCGCGCGCCTGGCCGCACGCGGGGCCCGGGTGGATGCGCTGCTGCTCTCGGACTCGGTGCTGGCTCCCGCACTCGCCGCCCTGCGGGCGTCGGGTGGCTATGCCGCAGCCGCGCCAGGGGCTGACTGCGCCGAGCTCCTCCGGCGTGCCGACCTCGTCATCGACGGCATGCTCGGGATCGGGGCGACCGGGGCGCTTCGGCCGCCGATGGCTGAGCTCGCTGGGCAGCTCGACGCGGTGGACGCAACGGTCGTCGCGGTCGACGTTCCCAGCGGCGTCGATGCCTCCACCGGCGAGGTCCCGGGCGCGGCTGTGCGGGCCGATGCCACGGTGACCTTCGGCGCGCTCAAGCTCGGTCTCGTCGTCTCTCCCGGCGCCGAGCACGCCGGCCTGGTCGAGCTGGTCGACATCGGGCTCGACCTGCCCGAGCCGTCGGCGACCGTGCTCGACGCGGACGATGTCGCCGCGCTTCTGCCCGCTCCGGCCGCCGAGTCGGACAAATACCGTCGCGGTGTCGTCGGCATCGTTGCCGGCAGCAATGCCTACACCGGTGCCGCCGTGCTCGCCGTCGGTGGCGCGCTCGGCACCGGTGTCGGCATGGTCCGCTACGCCGGGGTCAAGCGGCCCGGCGAGCTGGTCCGCCGCCGCTGGCCGGAAGCGATCGTGACCAGGATCTCGGCTGGCGACGGCGATGGCGTGCGAAGCGCCGGCCGCGTGCAGGCGTGGGTCGTCGGGTCGGGCCTAGGCACCGATGACGCCGCCGGCAACATCATCGCCTCGGTGCTGGAGAGCGACCTGCCCGTGCTCGTCGACGCCGACGCGATCACGTGGCTCGGGACCCATCAGCACGCGCTCCGTGGCCGAAGCGCCGCGACGGTGCTGACCCCGCATGCGGGCGAGTTCGCCCGCCTCATGGGGCTGGATGCTGCCGAGGTAGAAGCGAGCCGCGTCACGCATGCCACCCGGGCCGCCCGCGAGCTGGGAGCGACCGTTCTGCTGAAGGGCTCGACCACGGTTGTCGCGACGCCAACCGGAGCGCTGCGGGTCAACACCGCCTCGACGCCGTACCTTGCGACCGCCGGGAGCGGCGACGTGCTCTCCGGCGTCTGTGGCGCGCTGCTCGCCGGCGGGTTGGCGGCGTTTGATGCCGCATCGGTCGGCGCCTTCCTGCACGGTTTCGCGGGCTTGCTCGCGGCCGGTTCACCGGCCGCGTCGATCACCGCGATGGACATCGCGGAGCACCTGCCGGACGCGGTCCGCGCAATCCGCGACTGAGCGCCTTCAGCGCCCGAGTGTCTCCCGCCAGACCGCGGTGTCGTGGTGGTTGGTCAGCCGGACGATCTTCCCGTTCCGCACGGTAAACACATGGACGTACGCCGCATCCATGCTGGCTCCGGTCGACCTGGCCGTGGCGCGCACCCGGCCGCGCGCGATCACGGTCTCGCCGTCGTTGAAGTACGCCTCGGGCACGATCTCGAAGGAGTCCCAGTGGTCGGGAACCGCCGCGAACACGTTCTGCGCGACGGCTTCCGGGCCGACGAAGGTTCCCCGGACCGGCAACGCCTCCGCGTCCGTCTCGATCCACACGGCCTCGGGATCGATCAGCCCGAGCACGGTCGGGAGGTCACCGGCGGCGAACGCGGCGTACGCCGCCTTGACGACGGATAACGGGTCATCGGCCATGCCGGGATCTTGGCCCACCCGGCTAGGCACGGCAAGGCGCTCGATCAGCCGTGTTCGATCCGCTCCACCAGCTCGCGGCGGCGCAGGTTCAGCTGGCTGATCAACGCCTCCTGCTGCTCGGCGCTCTCGATCGCAGCGGTCTTGTCGGAGGACTCCTCCAGGTCTTTCCGCGCATCATCCGCGTAGCGCTGCAGCTCGGCGATTCGCTCGTCGAGTCCGCGCACCTCGTCGCGCAGGGCGTCGGTCGATTCCGGCGTCGTCACCTGGCCTCCTTACCCACGGCGGTCGTCTGCGCAAACGCTACGCCGTCTGCTCGGAGGGTCGCGGCGCGGATCGCGAGGGCTGAGACAATGGCGGGATGTCGGTCTCTTTCGCGCGAGTCGACCTCGACGCGATCCGGTCCAATGTTGCCGAGCTCAAGCGCCGCGCCGGGAGCGCGGCGGTGATGGCGGTGGTGAAAGCCGACGGCTACGGCCACGGCATCCTCGAATCGGCGGGAGCCGCGCTGGAAGGCGGCGCCGAGTGGCTGGGTGTCGCCATCGCGGACGAGGCTCTGGAGCTACGCGCGGCGGGCGTCGACGCTCCGATGCTCGCGTGGCTGCTCGGGCCCGGCGACCCGTGGAACGCGGTCGCTGCCGTGGGGGTCGACCTCGGCGTGAACGCCCGATGGGCGCTGGACCGCGCGGCGGAAGCGGCGGCGACGGTTGGCCATCCGGTACGAGTGCATCTCAAGATCGACACCGGCCTTGGCCGGGCCGGTGCGACCCAACACGACTGGCCCGACCTCGTCGACGCCGCGGCGAAGGCGGTGGCGGACGGCTCGGTCGAGGTGGTCGGCATCTGGTCCCACCTCACCTATGCCGACCGGCCGGCGCATCCGACCATCGAGACGCAGCGGCGGGCCTTCGAGGCAGCGTTGGAGGTAGCCGGCGCTGCCGGCATCGAGCCGCAGGTGCGCCACCTGGCCAACTCCGCCGCGACCCTGGTGCTGCCGGAGACGCACTACGACCTCGTTCGGCCCGGGGTCGCCGTCTACGGGCTCTCGCCCGGCGCCGAGGTGGGCCGGCCGGCCGAGCTCGGCCTGCGGCCGGCGATGACGCTGGTGAGCGAGGTCGCGCTGACCAAGCAGGTGGACTCCGGGCAGGGGGTCTCCTACGGGCACCGCTACACGACCGAGCGTGCGACGACGCTCGCTCTGGTCCCCCTCGGGTACGCCGACGGCGTACCTCGGCACCTCACCAACCGCGGCGAGGTCGCGATCAACGATCGCCGCTATCCGATCGCCGGCACGGTGTGCATGGACCAGTTCGTCGTCGACGTGGGAGATGACCGCGTCACGGCCGGGGACGAAGTCGTGCTGTTCGGGCCCGGTGACGGCAACCAGCCGACTGCCGACGACTGGGCCGAGGCGATCGGCACGATCAACTACGAGATCGTCTCGCGGGTCGGGGCGCGGGTGTTGCGCACCTACACGGGCGAGCATTGAGCAAACGGCGAACCCTCGGGCTGACCGCACTGGCCGCCGGTGCGGCCGGCGCGGCGCTTGCCGGAGCGATCGCGGCCGAGCGCCGCGCGGTCGGGCGGGCCCGCAGCCAGCCGGATCCGTTCAGCGACGAGCCGTTCGATGCCCTGCACAACGAGGGCCTGGACGTCATCGCGGACGACGGCATCGCTCTGCACGTCGAGGTCGACGGCGACCTCGCGGCGCCGGTCACTGTCGTCTTCGTGCACGGGTTCACCCTGACGATGGACTCGTTCTACTTCCAGCGCCGCGAGCTCGGTGATCTCGGCCGGCTGGTCTTCTACGACCAGCGCAGTCACGGCCGATCGGAGCGCTCGACCCGCGAGCACTCGACCATCGACCAGCTCGGAAGGGACCTGTACGACGTACTGCAGGCGGTAGCGCCGACCGGCCCGGTCGTGCTGGTCGGGCACTCGCTGGGCGGCATGACCGTTCTCGCGCTCGCCGACCAGCATCCGGAGCTGTTCGGCGAGCGAGTGGTCGGCGTTGCGCTGCTCTCCACGTCCACCGGCAACCTGGCCAAGTCCGTGCTCGGCCTGCCCGGCTGGGCGTCGCGGGTGGTCGATCCGGCCGTTCCGTACGTCGCAACCGCGGTCCGCCGGCGGGCCGGGCTCCTGGAGAGCAACCGCCGGTTCGGCGCCGACCTGGCCTTCATGGCCACCCGGCGGCTGTCCTTCGGCCCGGATGCGCCACCGTCGCTCGTCGCCTTGATGGAGCGGATGATCGCCAGCACGTCGGTGGGGGTGATGTCCGACTTCTTCGACACCTTCCTCTCGCACGACAAGCTCGAGGCCCTCGACGTGCTGGCCGGAGTGCCGGTGCTGATCTCCTGCGGCGAGGACGACCTGCTGACCCCGCTCTCGCACAGCCAGGTGATCGCTGCCGCGCTTCCCGATGCCGAGCTGCAGACCATCCCGGGTACGGCGCACATGGCGTTGATCGAGCGCTATCCGGCGGTGAATGCCGCTGTTCGCCGCCTGGTCGCCCGCGCGATCGAGGCGTCGCCGCGCTCGGTCGGCGGATGAGCCCGCGGTCGGCCGACCCGTGGATCGGGCTGATCGGCGAACGCGCAGCGTGCTGCGCCGATCTCGGCCAGTTGGCCGCCGCGGCCCGCTCCTGCACCGCGTGCCCCGAGCTGGTCGCGACCCGCTCCACGGTCGTGGTGGGTGACACTCCGAACCGCCCGCGGCTCGTGATCGTCGGCGAGGCACCGGGGGCCACCGAGGACATCGAAGGGCGACCGTTCGTGGGGCGGGGCGGAGCGCTGCTCGACGAGCTGATGGCGGCCGCCGGGCTGGCGAGGGCCGGCACTGCGGTGCTCAACGTGCTGAAGTGCCGGCCGCCGGCGAACCGTACGCCGACGACGGCCGAGGCGGCGCGCTGCACCGGCTGGCTGGACCGGCAGGTCGAGCTGCTCGGTCCCGAGCTGGTCCTCACCCTGGGCCGCACGGCGCTGACCTGGGCGCTGTCGGCGAAGGTCCGCCTCGAAGATGCCCGTGGTCAAGCGCTGGACTGGCGCGGCCGACGGCTGGTGGCGTCGTACCACCCGTCCGCCGCCCTGCGTTTCGGCCCGGCGGGAGCGCCGCGCGCCGCGCTCGCGGCCGACCTCGGGCTGGTGGCAGAGGTGCTCGCATGCAGCTGAGCATCGACACTCCCGAACAGATGCGTGCCTTGGGGGAGCGACTGGCTGGGCAGCTGCGGCCGGGCGACCTGGTCGTACTGAGCGGCCGGCTCGGGTCCGGCAAGACCACGCTGGCGCAAGGGATCGGGCGCGGTCTCGGCGTGAGCTCACCGGTCGTCTCTCCCACCTTTGTCATCGCGCGGGTGCACCGCGACGGCCGGCTGCCCCTGGTGCATGTGGACGCCTACCGGCTCGGCAGTATCGAGGAGATCGACGACCTCGACCTCGATGCCTCCGTCGAGGAGTCGGTGACCGTCGTCGAGTGGGGCGACGGGCTGGTCGACCGGTTGGCCACCGACCGGCTTCTGGTGCGGATCGAACGGCCGGACGAGGATGCCGACGACCGGCGCACCGTGCAGATCGAGGGCGTCGGGCCGCGCTGGGCGGGGGTCAGCGTGCGCTGACGCGCGCGCGGGCCGACCGGGCCAGGTCGGGCAGCGAGTCGATCAGCTCCTGGGCCTGGCGGCGGTCGCGATGGCGTGCGGTTGCGGTGAAGCGCTGGCCGGCGGTGTCGAGAAACACGTTCGCGAGATGCAGCCGCCGGGCCCACGGGCCCTGCGTCCACCGGATGCTCTGGACCTTCTCGAGCGGTACGACGACGGTGTCCGGACGGATCCGGCCCGTGCAGCAGGCGACGTACCGCTCGTCGACGTGAATCCTGGCGTAGCGCCGCGCCAGCGGGGCCCGCCAGAACGCCCGTCGCGGCGGGCCCTCCGTCCGTGGCAGCTCGGCGACCGCGCCCGGCAGCAGCCGCCCGACCAGCCAGCGGGCTTGCTCGCGGGTGCCGGCCGGCAGCAGTGCGCGGGTGGCCAGCGCCGACTCGCGCTGGCCGCGCTGCGCGTTGCGGCGGCGCGCGACATCGAACTCCAGCCGCACCCAGCCGAACGGTCGCCAGAGCAGCGGCTCCACCCAGCGGACCGCCTGGATCCGGCCGTGCGGAATCGTCTCGGCGCGGGTCTGCAGCAGCCCGCTGCGCAGCCGGATGCCGTCCGGCGCCTCGGCGAGGTGGAACTCCCACTCCGACGAGACCAGCCGCCAGGTCACGAGCAGGTCGCCGATGACGATCGGTACGGCGGAGCCGAGCAGGGGGCCGGCCGCTTGCGGGAACCCGACCGCGAACCCGATCAACGCGATGACCATGAGCAGCCCGATGCCGAACCGGAGCGTGAGCAGGTTGCTGGCGACGATCCGGCTCCCGGGCACCACGAGGATCGGCTGCTCGGGCGGCTCGGGCGTGTCGTCGGCGAGGCCGTGGGCGAGCGCGAGGAGCTGGGCCCGGACTGCGATCGCGCGGTCCTCATTGAGATAGGCGAGCCGAGCCCGGCCGCCGTCATGGCCGGCGAGCACGAGGCGAAGCTCGGAGACGCCCAGGATCCGGGCCAGCAGCGGGCGGACCAGGTCGATGCCCTGGATCCGCGTCAACGGCACGCGGACCTGTTGGCGACGCAGCAGCCCGGTGTCGATCTGGAGCTCGCCGCCGTGCACCCGCCAGCGGGTCACCCACCAGTAGACGACGCCGGTCACCGCGGCGAGCCCGACGATGACCGCGTCCGGCCACGAGGGCCGGTGCTGAGCGGCGCCATTGATCGCGAAGATGCCCAGCACCCCTACGACGGCGCTGCCCGCGCGCACCACCGGTGAGAGCGGGTTCAGCCGGGCCCACTCGCTCGGTAGCGCAGCCGGCGGCGTGCCTTCGACCAGCTCGCTCACAGTCCCGCGGCCCTCGCTTCGCCGAGCGCGGCGAGCCGGTCGCGAAGCCGGGTCGCCTCATCGCGTTCCAGCCCCGGAATCCGGGCGTCGGTGGCCGCGGCGGCAGTGTGCAGCTGCACGGTCGCGAGGCCGAACAGCCGGTCGACCGGACCGGCGGTCACGTCGACGAACTGCATCCGGCCGTACGGCACCACCGTGAGCCGGCGGAACATCACCCCGCGGCGGACCAGCAGGTCGTCCTCGCGCTCGGCGTAGCCCCACGCCCGGTAGCGGCGCCAGTTGAGGAACGCGAACCACCCACCGACCACCAGCACGACGAGCAGGACGATGACGATCGCAAGCATGCCGCCCACGAAGCCAGCGATCAGCCCTCCGGCCAGCAACCCAGCCGCAGTGAGCCCGCCCACCTCCAACCGCCGCGCGCTCCACATGCGGGGCGAGGGCGAGCGCCACTGCAGGTCCACGCGTCCTTCCTACCGCAGTCATTAGCGTGGTCGGGTGCTGTTGCTTGCGCTGGACACCTCGACGCCGGCCGTGACCGTTGCCGTCGCGGCGCTGGAGGCTGCCTCGCCGAGCACGCCGGGCTCCGGCGTCGTCGTCAACCCCCTGGCTAGTGCCAGCGAGGTCGCGCAGAACCGGCATGGCGAGCTGCTGGCGCCGATGATCGCGGGCGCGCTCGCCCGCGCGGGCGCCTCGGCCGCCGACCTCGGCGCGATCGCGGTGGGTGTGGGACCGGGACCGTTCACGGGGCTGCGGGTCGGGATCGTGACGGCCCGGGCGATGGCGGACGCGCTCGGTCTTCCGGCGTACGCCGAGTCCTCGCTCCGTCTCCTCACGCGCGGGCCGGCCGGGGTGGTCACGGACGCGCGACGCAAGCAGGTCTACTGGGCGGTCGTCACCGAGCACGGGTTCGAGGCGGGTCCGGACCTTGCACCCGCCGAGGATGCCGCGCGGCGGTTCACCACGGCCGGCGTCACCGAGGTCGCGGGTCAGGGTGCGCTGCTGTACCCGGAGGCGTTCCAGGGTTTCCATGTCTCGGCGGACGAGGCGTTTCCCAACCCGGTGACCCTTGCGCACCTGGTCGCAGAGCGAGCCTCGGCGGGTGCACCGGCCGATGAGCTCCGCCCCCTCTACCTGCGCCGGCCGGACGCGAAGCCGCCGGGGCGCTCCAAGCAGGTGACGCCGGCATGAGGCCGATGAGGTGGTGGGATATCGAACCCGTGATGGTGCTGGAACGCGAGCTGTTCGGCGACGAGGCGTGGACCGACTCGATGTACTGGTCCGAGCTCGCCGAGCGCGACTCGCGCTGCTACCTGGTCGAGGAGGACGACGGGCGCCTGGTGGCTTGGGCGGGCTTGTGCACCTACGCGCCGCACGAGGCCTACATCCAGACCATCGGCGTCGCCCGCGCCGCGCAGGGCCGCGGCCTTGGCACCGCCTTGCTGCTCACGCTGCTCGAGGAAGCGCGTCGCCGCGGGGTGGCGCACGTCGACCTCGAGGTTCGGGCGGACAACGACTCGGCCCGGCAGCTGTACGAACACCACGGCTTCACGCAGATCGCCGTACGCCGCAAGTACTACCAACCGAGCGGCACCGATGCGATCGTCATGCGGCACGTGCTGGCGGAGCGGTCATGACCATGTCGCCCGTCGTGCTCGGGATCGAGACGTCCTGTGACGAGACCGGCGTCGGGATCGTGCGCGGCGACGAACTGCTCGCCGACGCGCTTGCCTCGAGTGTCGAGGAGCACGCGCGTTTCGGCGGCGTGGTGCCCGAGGTCGCAAGCCGCGCGCATCTGGAGGCGATGGTGCCGACGATGCATCGCGCGCTGGATCAGGCGGGTCTGACCCTCGCGCAGGTCGACGCGATCGCGGTGACGGCCGGCCCGGGACTAGCCGGTGCACTGTTGGTGGGTGTCGCTGCTGCTAAGGCCTACGCGCTGTCCGCAGGCAAGCCGGTGTACGGCGTCAACCATCTCACCGCGCACGTTGCGGTTGACCGGCTCGTCCACGGCGACCTGCCGCAGCCGTGCGTCGCGTTACTGGTGTCCGGTGGGCATTCCTCGCTCCTGCACGTGCCCGACCTCGCCGGGCCGGCCGAGTCGCTCGGCGCGACCATCGACGATGCCGCGGGCGAGGCGTTCGACAAGGTCGCACGCGTGCTCGGCCTGCCGTTTCCCGGCGGCCCGTACATCGACCGGGCAGCGAAGGAGGGCGATCCGGCGGCGATCGACTTCCCTCGCGGCGTGGTCAGAGACGCTGAGTACTCGTTCACGTTCTCCGGGCTGAAGACCGCCGTTGCGCGCTGGGTCGAAGCGCGCGAACGCGCCGGAGAGCCGGTGCCGGTCGCGGACGTTGCCGCGTCGTTTCAGGAGGCGGTCGCCGACGTACTGACCGCTCGCGCGGTCGCCGCCTGTCGCGCGCGAGGTGTCGACACTCTCGTGATCGGGGGTGGAGTGGCCGCGAACTCCCGGTTGCGCGCGCTCGCGGAGGTGCGCTGCGCCGACGCGGGTCTGACGCTTCGGGTGCCGCCGCCGAAGCTGTGCACCGACAACGGTGCGATGGTTGCCGCGCTCGGCGCCGTACTTGTCGAGCGCGCAGTCGAGCCGTCCACGCTCGACTTCGACGCGGACTCCTCGATGGCGGTGGCATGAGCGACCCGACTCCCGAACGAAGTGGCCCACCAGTCCCGCCGGCCGGCGCACCGGTCCCGAGGCTGCGCCGCGACCCGTCGCCGAGCCAGGTGAGCGGTCGGCGGGTGCTGATCGGTGCGTTCGTGTTCTTCCTGCTGTTGTTGACCTTTGTCATCGTCCTCGTCGTCACGATCGGCCTGCACAACCACGGCGTGAAGATTCCCCCCGGTCCCAAACCACACGCAACCCAGCCGTCCTGACCTAACCGTTCGGGCTCGAGCGGGCGTAGCGCCCGAGACGAAGCGGGTCGAGTCATGGGTGGGCGCCGACGCAGGACGCCATCCGCAACCTGCAGTGGTCGCCGGAAGGCGAGCGGCTTGCGTACGACACTGCAATGGCGTGCGCGTTCCTGTCGTACAGCGACTCGGTGTGCGGCAGTGGCGACGGCGGCACCAGAGTGCTCGACCTCTGGAAGTCGGGTCGCCGCCTCGATACCTCGGCGGTCGTACTCCCCGCCTTCGGCAGCAACGGCGGCTAAGGGCCGGCGTTCTGGTGGAACAACCGGCTTGTGTCGACGTTCAGGGGCTCGCTGCATCTGCTCAATGGTCACGCGGGCTTGGTGCGGCGGTCGCGTCCGGCTTGCCACAAGCGGTTGACACCATCTCGAGCGCGGGCGGCGGCGATCACGTGTTGATCAGCTCGGAAGGCAGGACCTACCGCTGGGACAACGGGCTGCTGTCGGTCGTCCCGGGCGCATGGGACCAACCCGGATGGTAGGTAGTTAGCACGCGCAATAAAGTTCGGGTCATGACCTATGACGCGATTCTCGCCGAGACCGTGACGATCACCGGACACGGCGGCGACCCCCTCGAGGCCTACTCGGCCCGGCCGCTCGACAGCGGCTCTCGCGGCGGCATGGTGGTCATCCACCACATGCCCGGCTACGACTCGGCGACGAAGGAGATCACCCGGACCTTCGCCGTGCACGGGTACAACGCGGTCTGCCCGAACCTCTACTGGCGCGAGGCACCCGGCGCCGCGCCCGACGACGCGGCCGCCACCGCGCGGGCTCAGGGCGGGGTGCCGGACGAGCGGTTGGTCGGCGACGTCCACGGGGCGATGCTCTATCTGGACAGCCTCGGCAACAGCAACGGCAAGGTCGCGACGATCGGCTACTGCTCCGGCGGCCGGCAGTCCTGGCTCGCCAACGGCAGCCTGTCGCTCGCCGCCGCGGTCGTCTGCTACGGCGCGTTCATCGTCGGCGAGACGCCCGAGGGCATGCCGGCGCGGCCACCGCTCGGGCACCTCGCGGCCACCCAGTCCGGTCCCGTGCTCGGGCTGTGGGGCAACGACGACAAGTACCCGACGCCCGAGCAGGTGGACGAGATCGAGGCGCTGCTGAAGGACGCCGGCAAGCCTTACGAGTTCCACCGCTACGACGGCGCGGGGCATGCGTTCTTCTCAGTGGACCGGCCGTCGTACCGACCGGAGACCGCGGTCGACGCGTGGGACAAGATCTGGGCCTTCCTCGACGCGCACCTGGCCGGTTGAGATGTGCACGTACCAGACCGAACTGCTCGAGGTCGCCGGCAGCGGCAAGGGCCCGGGTGGTGAGTGGTTGCGGGTCACCGACGCCAGCGTGTACGTCGACCACCCGGTGCATGCGATGGCCGGGCACACCCTCAACGTCGACCTGCGCAACCCGGCTCAGGGCCCCGCTGCCCGGGTCGCGCTCGAGCTGCACCCGGACGCCGCCCGTTTGCTCGCCGAGGCGATCCTGCGCTCGCTCGACGCCGTACCCGAAGCCGTCCTCGCCGCCGGCTAAGAGGAACGCATGGCCCATGGGTGGGCCCACAGCGCCACGGATGGCCCATCGGTGGGCCCATCACCCCACCGGTGGCCTATTGGTGGGCCGGGCCGGATTGACTCGGTCTCGCTCGCTGACGTAACTTGGCACTCGGCACGGCAGAGTGCCAGCCGTCCAAAGATTCCTTCCGCAGGAGGTCAGGTCGTGGCCACCGCCACCAAGACGAAGACGAACATCAAGCCCCTTGAAGACCGCATCGTGGTCTCCGTGCTCGAGAGCGAGCAGACAACCGCGTCCGGCATCGTGATTCCGGACACGGCGAAGGAGAAGCCCCAGGAGGGCGTCGTGCTCGCGGTGGGCCCCGGCCGGTTCGAGGACGGCGCCCGCGTGCCGCTCGACATCTCCGAGGGCGACACCGTGATCTTCTCCAAGTACGGCGGCACCGAGGTCAAGTACGGCGCGGACGAGTACCTCATCCTGTCCGCCCGCGACGTCCTCGCGGTCGTCCAGAAGTAGCTCGAAACACGCACAGGAGGCCCGGGCGGATGCCCGGGCCTCCTGGCGTTTGAGCGTTAGCACTCGGCCCGGTAGAGTGCCAGGTATGCCGAAGATCCTCGAGTTCCACACCGACGCCCGGGACGCTCTGCAGCGCGGCGTCGACACGCTCGCCAACGTGGTCAAGGTCACCTTGGGCCCGCGCGGCCGCAACGTCGTGATCGACAAGAAGTGGGGCGCACCCACGATCACGAACGACGGCGTGACCATCGCCAAGGAGGTCGAGCTCGACGACCCCTACGAGAACCTCGGTGCGCAGCTGGCCAAAGAGGTCGCGACCAAGACCAACGACATCGCCGGTGATGGCACCACGACCGCGACCGTGCTCGCCCAGGCGATGGTG